>LNAP01004345.1_pt1 | contig 13143 bp, 15 predicted proteins | sample 602601 | NCBI WGS metagenome assembly LNAP01 (sample SAMN02440304, study PRJNA202911) | soil metagenome | biome: Subtropical and temperate rainforests or woodlands; isolation source: soil samples (1 kg each in a 20% v/v slurry with milli Q water) were... ...
CGCCCCGGCCCCCCCCCCCCGCCCCCCCCCCCGGGCCCGCCAACGCCCCGCCGCCCGCGCCGGAGAGCAGGCTGCGGTCGAAGCTGGCGTCCATGGCGTCGACGGCGGGCACGCTGGCATCCGCGTCCGTCGCGGCGGCGGCAACATGGCCGCCCCAGCCGCACAGCGCCAGGCCGATCACTGCGGACAGCAGCCGGTGGTGGGCGACGGGTTGGAGCCCGCCCGCAAGCGCGGCGCTGGCGCGCCCCGGCTTCACGGCGCGATCGTGCCCTGGTAGGAGGTCGCGGCACCGAAATCGTTGAGGACGGTGTAGGCGACCACGGTGCCGGCCGCCGGCGCGCGGTGCAGGTTCTTGATCGGCAGGCGCAGCGTCGACAGCGGCGCGACCATGCCGTTGCCGGGCGCGTACGCCACGTTGTCGACGTTCAGCGACAGCTGGCTGAAGGTGATGTGGTACGGCGTGGGGTTGTGCGCCACCAGTGCGTAGCCCGCGCCATCGGCGGCCACGGTCCAGGTGACCCGCTTGGCGGCGTCGAGCGAATCACCGGCCAGTCCGGCCGGGCGGAAGAACAGCTTCAGCCGCGAGCGTACGGCGAACTGCAGCGTGTTCTGCGCCTCGCCCGGTTTCGCCGCGGGCTTGGGCGGGATCTCCAGCACGTTCAGCCAGAACAGCGATTCGCGATCCTTCGGCAACGGCTGGCTGGTGTAGACGATGCGCAGGCTCTGGCCCTTGCCTGCATTCATGCGGAACAGCGGCGGCGTGATGAGGAACGGCACGTTCGCCGTATCGGGCGTCGAAGCCGGGTCGCCGTCGTCGATCCACGCCTCGACCAGCGCCGGCTGGCCGCCATCGTTGCTCAGGCGCACGGTGACCTCGCCGTTCGCGGCCGGGAACACCACGCGGGTACCGGCGATCACGACACTGGCGTGGGCGTTGGTCAGGGCCAGGCAAAGCGTCAGCAGCCCCGCGCCGAGAGCGCAGACGAGTTTGTTCATGGAGAGGCGGATCCGGAGAGTGAGGCCGCGACCGGCGCTGCCGGCCACGGCTGCAAGCGGCTTACAGGTAGTTCATCGTGAATTCGACGCTGGTGTTCGCCGAACCCGCGCCTGCCGCGCCGCCGACGGCGACGTACTGCGCCGAGTAATTCATGGTGGCAGCGCCGCCCGAGAGCGAGACGACCTGCGAGTTCTGCGCCGTGGCGTTGGCTGCATTCAGCGGCATCACGACGTCGCTGCCGTTCAGCAGCTGGATCTCCACGTTGGTGGCTGCGCCGACGCCGGTGAGCTTCAGGTTGCCGGTGGTGGCATCGATGTTGGCGCCGGAGAACTGGGTCTGCACCGTGCTCAGGGCCGAATCACAGCCGGTGATGTTGAGGGTGAACGGGGTCTTGTTGGCAGTGTTGCCCGCCGTGCCGAGCACCGGCGCCAGCACCAGCGGCAGGGTCACGTTCTTGGTGGCCTGGGTGCCATAGGCCGTGCCCTCGACCTTGCAGGTCTGGCCCACCACCTGGCCGGTGATGTTGATGGTGCCGTCGACGGCCTGGGCGGTCGGGGCGAAGCCGGCGGCGGCCATGATGGCGACCAGCGCAGTGGAAAGCAGGGTCTTGTTCATTGCGGTGTCCTTGATGAGTGTTTGGTGGGTGATGGCTTGCGCTGCTGGCGGGGGAGATGGGCGGTCGCCTGGGTCGACAGGCTGTGGCCCGGCGCGTGTCGCGCCTTGAGAAGTCCCCCCGGACGGAATGTCTGCCGCGGATTCCGTTGCGGCTGGTCGATCTTAAGCAATGCTCATGCCAAATAATGCGTGTAAACGATTACTTTAGACACTAGGCCGGTCACAGCAGGATGAAGATTGAGACAGGGCAACGATTACACGTTACGTGTAGGCAATCCCTGACAAATTTCGGCACCAGAAAGTGCGAACTACGTCACTCTATTCGGACGAGCATATCACGCGCTTTTCACGAATTTAGTCAAGCTCACTTGACACATGGCGATGCCTCCCTCTACCTTTCATTTGTCAAGCTTGCTTGACATTTACAGACGGGGAGAGTCGCCATGAATACGCGGCCGCATCTGATTTTCCCGTGGCTGGCGTTGGGCCTGGCGCTGGGCGGCGGTGCTGCCGTGCTGCCCATGAGGCGACCGCGGTGACCAGCCGGCGAAATTCCAGCCGGCGCTGGATGACTTTCTGAAATCGTTCTGAAGGAGTACGCGATGCCTCGTCTTTCCGACAAGCAGTACCAGCGGCAGTCCATGCTGGCGATGACGGCCTACGTCGCCGTCATGCTGGGGGTATGGCCGTTGGTGCGCACGGTGACCGGGCTGCCACTGAAGATGCTGCTGGCGCTGGTGCCGGTGTTGCCGATGCTCTACTTGATCGGGCTGATGGCGCGGCGCATCCGTGACAGCGACGAGCTGGAGCAGCGTACGCACCTGATCGCGCTGGGCGCGGCCACGGGCCTGGTGGGTGCGCTCAGCATGATCGGCGGATTTCTCGCTTCGGCCCAGGTCTGACATGTGGATGGCACGATCCTGATCTGGGTCTTTCCGGGGCTGTTGTTCTGCTACGGCATCACGCGCTGGTGGGTGGCGCGCCGCTATGGCGTGAGCCTGTCCTGCGATGATGAAAGCCGCATGCCGCTGTATCAACGCTTCCTGCTGATGGCCATCATGCTGGGCGTGCCTGCGCTGTGGTTTCGACGATCGCTGGACGACAGCAGCCTGGGCACGCTGTGCGGTATCGCCGGGGGATTTGCCGTGCTTGGCCTGATATTTGGCGTCGCGCGCTGGCGTCGGCGCCATCCTCACGGCGAGGAACTGCCGTGAGGATGAACCCGCTGACCACGCGCCATCCGCGCGAGTCCGTTCCCGCCATGCCCGGTTGCACGATTGTCGATCTTGATCATGTGGTTGAGGGTGGACATGCCGCCTGTGCTGCTGGTGTGGCGCGGGCGCTGGTCACGCGGCGCTGTCAATGAACAATCACGTACGCGAGCTGCGCGGCGAACACGGCTGGTCGCAGGCGGATCTGGCCGAGCGGCTGGACGTCTCGCGGCAGACCGTCAATGCGATCGAGACCGGCAAGTACGATCCCAGCCTGCCGCTGGCGTTCAGGATCGCGAAATTGTTTGACCGTCCCATTGAATCGATTTTCGTACCGGGTGAGGAATAAGGCATGGCATTGAATGGACGTACCGCGATCCGCATCGGTGCGGTGGTCGTTGGCCTGGGTTTCCTGGCGTGGAACCAGATGCGCAGCAGGGAACCGGCCGCGGCACCTGCCGCACCGGCGGTCGCGGCCAAGCCGCAGCCGCCAGCGAAGGCGGCGACCTGGCGGCTGGGCTTGCTGACGCTGACCGCGTGCGAACTGGCGCAGCCGAACAGCGGGCTCAGCACGGCGGCGTGGTGCGCCGACTTCCCGGTGCCGGAAAACCGCGCCGATCCGCACAGCCGCACGATCAAGCTGAAACTGGCGGTGCTGCGTTCGCGCGCGCAGGTGGCGAGTCCCGACATGCTGGCGTTCCTCGCCGGCGGCCCCGGCCAGGCAGCGACCGACTCGGCGGGTCTGGTGGCGTCGGTGCTGAAGCCGCTGCTGGCGCATCGCCATGTCGTGCTGCTGGACCAGCGCGGCACCGGCGGTTCGAATGCGCTCGGTTGCAAGGAGTCCGCCGAGACGGTGACGCCTGCCGATGACAGCACGTTCGACGCCAACAAGTTGCGTGCCGCCGCCGCCGACTGCCTGCGGCAACTGGCCGGCCGCGCCGACCCGCGCTACTACACCACCACGATCGCAGCGCAGGACCTGGAGGATGTGCGCAAGGCGCTGGGCTCGCCGCCGCTCGACCTGGTCGGCGTGTCGTACGGCACGCGTATGGCACAGCAGTACCTGAGGCGTTTCCCGGATGCCGTGCGCAGCGTGGTGCTGGACAGCGCGGTGCCGAATTCGCTGGCGCTGGGCGAGGATTTCGCGCGCAACCTGGACGACGCGTTGAAGGCGCAGTTCGCCCGCTGCACCGCCGAGCCGGCCTGCAAGAAGCAGTTCGGCGATCCGGACCAGACCCTGTACCAGCTGCGCGACGCGCTGCGCGCGAACCCGCACGAGGTCAGCTTCCGCGATCCGCAGAACTACCAGACGGTGAAGCGGATGCTGGACGAGGACTCGCTGGCCAGCGTGGTGCGCATGTTCGCGTACACGCCGGCCACTGCCGCGCTGCTGCCGCTGTCGATCGACGCGGCCGCGCACGGCGACGTCGGCCCGCTGCTGGGCCAGGCCAAATTGCTGTCCGGCGAGTTGTCCGAACTGATGGGCAGCGGCATGCAGTATTCGGTGATCTGCAGCGAGGACGCCGACCTGCTCATGGCGCGCCCGCAGGATGCGCAGACCATCCTGGGTACGCGCATGGTCGACGCGTTGAAAGCGGTCTGCACGGTATGGCCCAAGGGCACGCGCCCGGCCGATTTCCATCAGCCGCTGAAGACGGACAAGCCGATGCTGCTGCTCGCCGGCCAGTACGACCCGGTGACCCCGCCGCGCTACGCCGACGAGGTGGCGAAGGGCCTGCCGAACGCGCGCGTGCTGGTGTTCAAGGGTCAGGCGCACGGCGTGATGTCGGCCGGCTGCGCACCACAACTGATCCAGCATTTCGTCGAGAAGCTCGACCCGAAGACGCTGGACGCGAGCTGCCTGGACCGCCTGCAACCCACGCCGATCTTCATCGACTTCAACGGTTCAACCCCTTAAGGAGCGGCGCCATGATCGAGGTAAGGGATTTGCACAAGGCGTTCGGCGCGGTGAAGGCCGTCGACGGCGTCAGCTTCAGCGCCCGCGACGGCGAGATCACCGGCCTGCTCGGCCCCAACGGTGCGGGCAAGACGACCACCTTGCGCATGCTCTACACGCTGATGGCGCCGGACCGCGGCCAGGTGCTGGTCGACGGCATCGACGCGGCGGTCGATCCGCTCGGCGTGCGCCGCCAGCTCGGCGTGCTGCCGGATGCGCGCGGCCTGTACAAGCGGCTCAGCGCGCGCGAGAACATCGACTATTTCGGGCGCCTGCACGGCTTGCCGGAGGACCTGCTGGCGAGCCGGCGCGAGGCGCTGGTCAAGGCGCTGGAGATGGACGACATCGCCGACCGGCGCACCGAGGGTTTCTCGCAGGGCCAGCGGGTGAAGACCGCGATCGCCCGCGCGCTGGTGCACGACCCGCGCAACGTGATCCTCGACGAGCCGACCAACGGCCTCGACGTGATGGCCACGCGCGCACTGCGCCAGTTCATGCTGCGGCTGAAGGGCGAAGGCCGCTGCGTGCTGTTTTCCAGCCACATCATGCAGGAGGTCGCCGCGCTGTGCGACCGCATCGTGGTGATCGCGCATGGCCGCGTGGTGGCCGACGAATCGCCGGATGCGCTGCGCGCGCAGACCGGCGCGGCCAACCTGGAGGATGCGTTCGTGAAGATCATCGGCACCGACGAGGGACTGGCGGCATGAACAAGGCAGCCCCGAAAACCCTGCGTAGCCGCGCCTTCCTTACCGTGTTCCTGAAAGAGGTGAAGGAGAACCTGCGCGACCGGCGCACCCTGATGAGCGCGTTCCTGACCGGTCCGTTGCTGGGGCCGTTGCTGTTCGTGATGCTGATCAACCTCACCCTCAACCGCGAGCTGGAGAAGGCCGAGAAGCCGCTGCCGGTGCCGGTGATCGGCGCCGAGTTCGCACCGAACCTGCTCGACGCGCTGAAGGCCGGCGGCGTGGTGCCGGGTGCGGCGGTGGCCGATCCCGAGCAGACCGTGCGCAAGCAGGACGCCGACGTGGTGCTGCGCATCGCCGCCGACTACGGCAAGGCCTGGCGCAAGGGCGAGCCGGTGCAGGTCGAATTGTTCTACGACTCTTCGCAACGCGACGCCAATACCTCGGTGGAGCGGGTGACCAGGCTGGTCGAAGGCTATGCGCGGCAGCAGGGTGCGATGCGGCTGGTCGCGCGCGGCATGTCGCCGGGCACGGCCTGGCCGCTGCAGGTGGCCAGGCGCGACCAGGCCACGCCGCAGTCGCGCGCGGTGCTGATGTTCGCGATGCTGCCGTACTTCTTCGTGATCACCATCTTCATGGGCGGCATGTATCTGGCGATCGACCTCACCGCCGGCGAGCGCGAGCGGCAGTCGCTGGAACCACTGTTCGCCAACCCGGTAGCGCGCTGGAAGATCCTGTGCGGCAAGCTGGCGGCGATCTGCGCGTTCTCCGCCGCCAGCCTGCTGATCACCCTGCTGGCGTTCGCCGTGGTGGGGCAGTTCATCCCCGCCGAGAAGATCGGCATGGAGTTGGACCTGGGCCTGCATTTCGCGACTTACGTGTCGCTGCTGATGCTGCCGCTGGTACTGCTGCTGGCCGTGCTGCAGTCGATGGTGGCGGCGTTCGCCAAGAGTTACCGCGAGGCGCAGACCTACATCTCGTTGCTGATGCTGGTGCCGCTGATTCCCAGCGCGCTGCTGTCGTTCATGCCGATCAAGGCGCAGGCGTGGATGTACGCCGTGCCGCTGCTGGGCCAGAATCTCGGCATCATGCAGCTGCTGCGTGGCGACGGCGTCACCGGCGAGCAGCTCGTCCTGTGCCTGGCCGGCAGCTTGGCGGCGGCATTGCTCGCGGTGCTGGCGACGATCCAGCTGTACCGCTCCGAGAAGCTGGCGATTTCCACCTGAGGCCACGACCGTGTGTAGGAGCGCACCCTGTGCGCGATGCCTCTTCGTCACGCCACGAAAAGCATCGCGCACAGGGTGCGCTCCTACACGTCTTCGGGGGTGTCAGCGCGGCGGGGCGGTCAGTTCGCGCGCGTTGAGGTAGCCGTCGTGGTTGCGATCCAGTTTGTGGAACTGCCGGCGCAGGTTGCCCTGATATTCGTTCAGCGTGATCGGCTGGCCGCGACCGCCGGGCAGCTCGTCGGTGCTGATGATGCCGTCGCCGTTGCTGTCCATGCTCCGGAAGCCGCGGCCCATGTACGCCAGGTATTCGGCCTCGCTGACACGGCCGTCGCCGTCACTGTCGAACATCTGCAGGTAGGCGGCACGGGTGTCCTGCGCCAGCGCGGCCGGCGAGGCCAGCAGCAGGGCCAGCGCGATTCCGGCCAGTCGCGTGTTCAGCGGCTGCTGCCGTGGATGCCGATGAACTGCAGGAACTCCGCACGGGTGCGTGCGTCGTCGCGGAAGGTGCCGAGCATCTGGCTGGTCATCATCGACACGCCGCGCTTGTGTACGCCACGGGTGGTCATGCATTCGTGGCTGGCGTCGACCACCACCGCCACGCCGGCCGGCTGCAGGGTTTCCTGGATGCACTGGGCGATTTCCGCGGTGAGTTTCTCCTGCACCTGGAAGCGGCGCGCGAAACCGTCTACCACGCGGGCCAGCTTGCTGATGCCGACGACCCGGTTGGTCGGCATGTAACCGACGTGCGCACGGCCGATGATCGGCGCCATGTGATGCTCGCAATGGCTCTCGAACTCGATGTCGCGCAATACCACCATTTCGTCGTAGCCGGCCACTTCCTTGAAGGTACGGCGCAGGTAGTCGCCCGGGTCGGATTCGTAACCGGAGAACCAGTCGCGGTACGCCTTCACCACCCGCTTCGGCGTGTCGAGCAGACCCTCGCGCGCCGGATCCTCGCCAGCCCAGCGCAGCAGCGTGCGCACGGCTTCCTCTGCCTGTTCGCGGGTCACGTCGTTCGGGTTGCGCTGCTCGCTCATGGGAGGATCTCGGGTGTGCGGATGGACCAGTTTAACGCCCGCACCGGGCCTGCGCAGGCTCGGGCGTGGCAACGCGCAGGGCGGGCACCGCCCGCCGTTTTGCGTCGCGGCATGAAGCAGGAGCCGGCGGGCGGTGCCCGCCCTACGGGTCGCCAGCCTCGTCGTCGCCGTCATCCGGCGCGGGCACGTCGTCCAGCAATTGCAGGGTGATTTCGCCGGGCTCGGTTTCCACGCCGCGCAGTTTGCGTTCGATCGCACGGGTGCGCACACCTGTCGCGTCGATCTGGTTGCTGGCCTGGTCGAGATTCTTCTTGACCTTGTCCAGCACCGCGCCGAACTTGCCGAACTCGGTCTTGACCGCGCCCAGCAGCTGCCATACCTCGCTGCTGCGTTTCTCGATCGCCAACGTGCGGAAGCCGGCCTTGAGGCTGGTCAGGATCGCCGCCAGCGTGGTCGGTCCGGCGACCGTGATGTGGTGGTCGCGCTGCAGCGACTCGAACAGGCCCGGCCGCCGCAGCACCTCGGCGAACAAACCCTCGGTGGGCAGGAACAGGATGGCGAAGTCCACCGTGTGCGGCGGTGCCACGTACTTGCTGCGTATGCGCTTGGCCTCGTCGCGCACGCGCCGCTCCAGCGCGTTGGCGGCGTCCGCGGCGGCTGCGGCGTTGGCGTTTTCCTGAGCCTCCTGCAGGCGCTGGTAGTCCTCAAGCGGAAATTTGGCGTCGATCGGCAGCCACAGCGCGGCACCATCGACGCCGTTGGGCATGTGGATGGCGTATTCAACCCGTGCGTCGGAGTTGGGCACCACGGCCACGTTGACTGCGTACTGGTCGGGTGTCAGGAGCTGTTCGAGCAGCGCGCCAAGCTGGGTTTCACCCAGTACACCGCGCGTCTTCACGTTACCGAGCACGCGCTTCAGGTCACCCACGCCGGCGGCCAGGCTCTGCATTTCACCAAGGCCGCGTTGCACCGCTTCGAGCCGTTCGGAAACCAGCTTGAAAGACTCGCCCAGGCGGGTTTCGAGGGTGGCGTGCAGCTTTTCGTCGACGGTGGCGCGCATCTGTTCAAGTTTTGCCGCGTTGTCCTGCTGGATCGCACCGAGCTTGGCCTCCAGCGTGGCGCGCACTTCGCCCATGCGCTTCTCGTGCTCGGCGCTGAGCGCGGCGAAGCGTTGTTGTTGTTGCTCGCCGAAATGGTTGAGCGCGAGCGTGGTTTCCTCGCGGCTCTTGCGCGCATCCTCGGCGAGGCGTTGTGCCAGCGCCTGCAGGCCGGTGTCGGTGCGTTCGGTGAGCAGGTTCAGGCGCTGGCCGAAGCCGTCGATGCGCTCGGCCTGCTGCTGCGACATGCCGTTGAGCTGTTCGCCGAGGTGGCCGCGGAAGCGGTCGAAGCCCTGTTGCAGTTCCTCGCGACCGGCGCGTTGTTCTTCGCGCAACGTGCGCTCGACGCGGGCGCTGTCGTCCTTCAGGGCGTCCAGTTTCGCGCCCAGGCCGGGGTCGCCGCGGCCGCGCAGCAGCACCGCGACCTGCAACAGCAGCACCAGCGCAGCGAGGATGACGAGGGCGATCAGCAGGATTTCATTGAGCGGCATGGAACGTTTTCCCGGGTCGACGCATCCAGTGTACGTCGAGCGGTCTCATTGGCTGCGTCCGGATTTCACCTTGCCGCTGCCAGGGCGGTGCATCATGGGCCGATACGTCGGCTTGGGAGAGCGTCATGGAACATGTTCACGATTACCTGATCATCGGTGCCGGCATGGCCGCCGATGCGGCTGCCAAGGCGATCCGCGAGGTCGATGCTACGGCGAACGTTGGCATCGTCGGCGCCGAGGCGCAGCCGCCGTATCAGCGGCCGCCGCTGTCCAAGGCGCTGTGGAAGGGCGACAAGTCGGTGGCCGATATCGACCTGGCCACCGCGCAAAGCGGCGCGACGCTGCATTCGGGGCGGCGTATCGAGTCGCTGGACCGGGTGGCGCGCACGGCGCGCGATGGCCACGGCGATACCTATCGCTACCGCCGCCTGCTGCTGGCTACCGGCGCCACCCCGCGGCGGCTGCCGTTCGAGGGCGGCGAGCGGATCATCCATTTCCGCACGCTGGACGATTACCGGGCCTTGCGGCGTTACGCCCAGCCCGGCGCCTTCATCGCGGTGATCGGCGGCGGCTTCATCGGCTGCGAGCTGGCGGCGTCGCTGTGCAGCCTCGGCTGCAAGGTGACCTTGCTGTTTCCCGGCGAGACGATCGGCGCGGGGCGCTACCCCGATGGCCTGGCGCACTATCTCGACGACTACTACCGCAGCCGCGGCGTGGACGTGCGCAGCGGCGTCCGCGTGCAGGGCAGCAACCCCACCGACGGCGGCGTGGAGCTGGTGCTGTCCGACGGCAGCCTGTTGCGCGTGGAGGCGGCGGTGGCCGGTCTCGGCGTGACGCCGAACATCGCGCTGGCCGAACAGGCCGGCCTCGCCGTCGACGATGGCATCGTGGTCGACGTCCACCTGCGCAGCAGCGACGCGGACATCTGGGCTGCCGGCGACGTGGCCAACTTCTACAACCCGGCACTGGGCCGGCGCCTGCGAGTAGAGCACGAGGACGCGGCGGTCAGCATGGGCCGCCACGCCGGCCGCGCGATGGCCGGGGTCGAGGAGGCGTACACCACGCTGCCGTTCTTCTATTCCGACCTGTTCGACCTCGGCTATGAAGCGGTCGGCCTGCTGGATACGCGACTGCAGGTGGTCGAGGACTGGCGCGAGCCGAACCGCGAGGGCGTGGTGTACTACCTCGAAGCCGGCCGCGTGCGCGGCGTGCTGCTATGGAACGTGTGGGACCAGGTGGGTGCCGCGCGCGAGCTGGTCGCCGAATCCGGACCGTTCGATGCGGCGTCGCTGCGCGGACGATTGCCGCGCAGCCCATAGGTTACGGAAGCGCTGTAGGAGCGCACCCTGTGCGCGATGCTTTTCGGTGATGTGACGAAGAGCCATCGCGCACAGGGTGCGCTCCTACAAAAAGCCACAGTCTCAATCCACCCGGCAGAACACCGCCTTCAGGTAACGCCCTTCAGGCACGTCGGTGCGGAACGGGTGGTCGGCGTCGGCGCCGCGCACTTCCAGCACCTGGATTTCGCGGCCGGCGTTGAGCGCCACCCGGCGCAGCATCTCCAGGAACTCGCCTTCGCCGACCAGGCCGGTGCACGAGCAGGTCAGCAGCAGGCCGCCGGGCGGAATGATGTCCAGCGCCATGCGGTTCATCGCGAAGTACTTCTTCAGCGCGTCCATCACCTTGCTGCGGTCGCGGGTGAGCTTGGCCGGGTCGAGGATCACCGCGTCGTAGCGCTCGCCGCGGGCCACCGCGGCACGCACCCAGTCGAAGATGTCGGACTGCTCGAAGTTGACCTCGACGTCGTTGGCGACGGCATTGGCGCGGGCGACTTCGAGAATGCCTGCATCCAGATCGACGCCCACCGCCTCGCGCGCGCCAGCCGCCATCGCATGCACCGCGAAGCCGCCGGCGTTGCAGCACAGGTCGAGCACGCGGCGGCCCTTCGCCAGTTCGGCGAAGCGCTTGCGGTTGTCGCGCTGATCGGCGAAGAAGCCGGTCTTGTGGCCGGAACCCGGCGCGGCGTGGAAACGTAGTCCATGCTCGTGCACCTCGAACGCCGCGGGCACGTCGGGGCTGCGGCAGTCGAACGATTCCTGCTTCTGCACGTGCGACTCGGCGAACCAGTACAGCTGTGCACCGGGGAAGTGCGTCAGCAGGGCGGCGTGGATCGCCTCGCGGAAACGCCACATGCCGGCGGCGAAATATTCGATGACGATGACGCCGGCATAGCGGTCGACGATCAGGCCGGACAGCCCATCACCCTCGCTGTGCACCACGCGCCAGGCATCGCTGACTTGATCGAGCTGCAGCCAGTCGCGGCGCAACTGCACGGCACGGGCGATGCGCGCGGCAATCCACTCGGCGTCGATGCTGGCGTCCGGATGCGTGTCGAGCAGGCGCAGCGCGATGCGCGCGTGGCCGTTCCAGAACGCGCGGCCGACGAAGCGGCCCTTGGCGTCGTGCACCTCGACCACGCTGCCGGGCGGCAACTTCGACTCCGGTTTGTAGATCTGCGCCGACCACACCCACGGGTGGCCGGGGCTGCGATCGGATTTCAGGCGGATGACGGGGAGGACTGCGGGGATATTCATCCACGCATGATAGCTGGTGCTTCGTTCATCCCCGGCTGGCAGCGGAAGAGTTGTAGGGCGGGCACTACCCGCCGCTTTGTCACGGTGCCGCGAAGCAGGAGCGGCGGGCAGTGCCCGCCCTACAAGACACCGGGCGCAGCATCAGCGCAGACGCAGCACCAGCCACGACAGCAGCGCCAGCAGGTTGATGCCCAGTCGCGACACGGCCGGGCCGGCGACGGCGAGCACGAAACCCTGGGTGCCGAAGTGCCAGTCGATGCCCAGCCGCGGCGCGGCCTGCAGGGTGGCAAACACGTTGACGAAGGCGCCGCTGTGCAGTGCGTAGCTGAAGATTGGCGTGGCGATCAGCGGCAGTTGCAGCAGCTGCGCCCAGCGCGACAGCCGCACGCCGCTCTCGCTGCCTTCCAGCAGCAGCACGCCGGCGACCAGCACGAAGCCGAACAGGAGCAGGCCGATCAGCGCGACGATGCTGTCGTGGGTCGAGCCCAGCGGCAGCAGGCGGCGCAGCATCACCGCCGCGCCGTACAAGCCGCCGGCGACTTCGAAAATGCCGATCAGGCGGAAGAGAAAGTTGCGCACGCGTGGCCCCGTTCAAAAGACGCAAGCTTAGCCGAGCAGGGCCGGCGGGATTGGCGCGGGCGTCGCGGTTTTCCGCAGATGGCGACGCGGCTCAGGCGATCAATACGCCGCGCGCTTCCTCGACGATCGCATGCGGCACGAAGCGGGCGCTGTCCTGGGTGACCAGCGAGCTGTCCTCGCGGATGCCGATGCCGCAGGCGCGGTCGCCGACCACCCAGCTGCCGATCAGCGGGTAATGGCCGTCGAAACCGGTCAGCGGATGGCAGGCCTGGCGGATGCACGGGCCATCGCGGTACGGGCCGTCGGTGCGCAGCTCGCGGCCGTCGTCCAAATGCATCGCGATGTTGGCGCCCTCGCGCGAATGCAGCGGCTTGCGCACCCAGCCGCGCGGCAGCTCGCCGCCGGCGTCGAACTCGGCCGGCAGCAGGTTGGGGTGGCCGCGATGAGCGTCCCACAGCAGCGGCAGGATGCCCTTGTTGCTCAGCAGCGCCTTCCACGGCGGCTCGATCAGCTGCAGGCCGGAACGCGGCAAGTGCTGGCCGAACGATTCGCGGAACATGTCCTCCAGCGGATACAGCTTGAACAGGCAACCGATCACCTGGTCGTCGAGGTCGGTGAAGCGGCCGTCGGCGGAGACGCCGATGTCCTCGATCGCC
>LNAP01006703.1_pt1 | contig 13137 bp, 12 predicted proteins | sample 602601 | NCBI WGS metagenome assembly LNAP01 (sample SAMN02440304, study PRJNA202911) | soil metagenome | biome: Subtropical and temperate rainforests or woodlands; isolation source: soil samples (1 kg each in a 20% v/v slurry with milli Q water) were... ...
CCGGTAGGATTTGCAGAGGTAGCTCAGCCCGGGCTCGCCGTCCGGCGCGCGCGCAAAGCGGTGCTTCGGGCAGTCGCCGTTGCAGGCGAACTTCACCGGACACTCGCGGCAATACTTTGGGAGAGTGGACGACTTGTCGGCACCGAATTTCTGCTGCCTCGGCGAATCGACCAGCTCCGCCAGCGGGGTGTCGCGGAGGTTGCCGATCCGATACTCGGGATAGACGTAATGGTCGCACGAATACACGTCGCCGTTGTGTTCGACCGCGATGGCCCGTCCGCAGGTCTCGGCAAAGATGCAGGCGCCGCCGGGGGCGCCGACCCACTTGCCGAGTGCCGAATCGAAGTGCTGGACGAAGACGCGACCCACGTCGCGCGCCACCCATTCGTCGAAAATCGTGCAGAGAAACGCCCCGAACTCCGCTGGGCGCACGCTCCAGGGGGTGACGCGCGCACCCGCGAGGGTTTCCCCGTCGCTGTCCGTCGCATCCAGGTCGGGCGGAAGCGCGAGCGTGAGACCGTGGGCGGCGGGACCGTTTTCCGGCATGCGCTCGACGATGGGGATGAACTGCATGAACCCGGAGCCGTGTTTGCGCAGGAAGCGATAGACCTCCAGCGCCTGCGGGGCGTTTTTGCGGTGGACGGTCGTGAGGGTGTTGAACTCGACCTTGTGCTTTTTGAGCACCTCCAGGCCGGCCATGACGCGGTCGAAGGTCGGGCGCCGCCCGCGATCCACGCGGTAGGCGTCGTGCAACGCGCGCGGGCCGTCGATACTGATCCCGACCAGGAATTTTTCGCCCGCGAGAAACTGACCCCACTCGTCGTCGAGCAGCGTGCCGTTGGTTTGGAAGGCGTTCTCCATGACACGGCCGGCGCCGTGGTGTTTTTGGAGGGCGACGGCGCGGCGGTAGAAGTCGAGCCCCATGAGCGTGGGCTCACCCCCTTGCCAGGCGAAGACGACGGGCGCGTCCGGCGGGTTGGCCGCAAGGTAGTCGCGGACGAAGCGCTCGAGCATGCCGTCGGTCATGCGTAAGCGGGCGCCGCGGTCGTAGAGCTTTTCTTTCTCGAGGTAGAAGCAGTAGGCGCAGTCGAGGTTGCACGCCGAGCCGGCGGGTTTGAGCATCAAGTGGAACGGAGCCAGGGCGTGCATGCGCGGATGATGACGGAAACGGAGGGTGCAAAACGATCCGCTTGAGCTTTGGGCGCGAAAAAGCCGGTCGTTTTAAGCGACCGGCTTTCCGGGGAAAAGAACCGCTTACTGCCCGTGGCAGTTCTTGAACTTTTTGCCGCTGCCGCAGGGGCAGGGATCGTTGCGCCCGGTTTTGAGCGGCACGGTCGGGTCGATGAAGTACCAGCGTCCGTGCAGGCGCACGAAATCCGAGCACTCGCGGTGCGCCTGATCGCCGGCATCGTCCTGCCAGCGGGCGGTGAAGGTCACTTGTGCGCGTTCCGGGCTGCCGCCGAGCGGCTGGTGCTTTTCCACTGCCAGGCCCAGCCAGCGACTTTGCCGGCTCCACGCGGCCATGGCTTCGCGCTCCAGCCCCGCCTGCTGGGCGGGCAGGGTGGTTGCGACCAGATAGTCGATCAAACCGAGTACGTAGGCACTGTAGCGCGAGCGCATCAGCACCTCGGCGGTCTCCGGCAGCGCGCCAGCGTGGTAGCGGCCGCAGCAGTCGGCCAAGGGCAGGGTGCTGCCGCAGGGGCAGAGAGACAGGGGCATCGGGAAGTGTCGGGCAGTCAAAAAAGAGGCTCTAGCCTAGCCGCAACGCAGCCGACTGCGCCAGCTGGCAGTTCTGTGACGCCCCGTCTTTACTTCTAACATCGGCAATTTGGGACCGATGCCAAGGAGAACTGCAGCATGGGAAATATATTCGCTAAAGCGGCACTACCTCTGGTTCTGGTCAGCGGGGTTCTGGCCGGTTGTGCCTCCACCTCCAGTACCGGTGACGCCCCCCTCAACCAGAAGAACTGGCCATGGTGCAGTCTGCTCGGCGGCCTGGTCGGCGGCGGTCTGGGGGCCACGGAAAGCTCGGCCTGGGCCGGCGGTGGCGCGGCGGCCGGCGCGATCCTCGGCGGCCTGCTGTGCTATGCGCAGGATGGCGACGAGGACAAGGACGGCGTCTTCGACCGGCGCGACCGCTGCCAGGGCACCCCGGCCAATACGCCGGTGCAGCACAACGGCTGTCCGCTCCCGCAGTACCCCGAGAAAGCCGAGCCGCCGGCACCGCAGGATGAGGTCATCGTCCTCAGCGACCTGGGCGAAGTGCTGTTCGCCTTCGACTCCGCCAAGCTGACGCCGGCCGCCATGGCGACCCTCGACACCGTGGTGGAGAAGCTCAAGGGCAGCGATGTGGTCGGCATCAAGGTGAATGGCCACACCGACAGCACCGGTACCGATGCCTATAACCAGGGGCTCTCGGAGCGGCGCGCCGCCAGCGTGGTGGACTATCTGGTCAGCCAGGGCGTGGCGCAGGACAAGCTGAGTTCCGAAGGCTTTGGCGAGAGCAAGCCGGTGGCGGACAACAGCAGCAAGGAAGGGCGGGCGGAGAACCGTCGGGTGGAGATCATGGTCGACCGCTAGCGCTCCGACGGTGGTCATGCGTTTGTCGCCATGAGGGGCCGGTTGGCCCCCTCATGGCTGTCTGCACGTCGGCACACCCTTGGCAGCCCTGGCGGCTGCCGTTAAGGTGCGCGCTGATTCCTCTCGGATACCTCGATGAAACTGCTGACGACCTTTGGCCGCCTGCTGGCCGTGCTGTTCTGGCTGGCGGTGCTGGGCAACCTGATTTCTCCCTTCGCTGCGCCCTTCGCCTTGCTGGTCAATCTGGCTGCTACGGCAGTGCTGCTGCTGCATGTCCTGCAGCTGGCGCAGTGCCATGGTCGACTCAAGGTCAGTGCGCAGCCGACCCGCGACCGCCTGCTGCTGCTCCTGTTCGGCTCGTTTTATCTGCAGGCCCTGCCATCGCCCACGTCGGTGGTCGAGCAGCTGCTGCAGGCGACCCGCGTGGCGGAGGGCGATGGGGTGACCGAGCCGGCGCCTGACGCCGCGGATCAGCGCAGCGCCGCCTGAGTCCCAGCCGGGGCCTGCCGGTCGATCCTTTCTGCAGGCAGGCGGCCGGCGCGCTATTATGGCCACCCGTCCGATCACTGAACGTTTATCCAGCGCGCCCGCCATGCTCAGCACCGAACTCAAGTCCCAGATCCAGGGCGCCTACACCCGCTTTCTCGAGGCCAAGAGCCTCAAGCCGCGCTACGGCCAGCGCCTGATGATCGCCGAAGTGGCCAAGGGCCTCGGCGCCATCGCCACCGACGACGAGGGCAAGCGCCTGGGCGATCCGGCTGTGGTGGCGGTGGAAGCCGGCACCGGTACCGGCAAGACCGTGGCCTACGCCCTGGCGGCGATTCCCGCGGCCAAGGCTGCCGGCAAGCGCCTGGTGATCGCCACCGCCACGGTCGCCCTGCAGGAGCAGATCGTCTTCAAGGACCTGCCGGACCTGGCGCGCAACAGCGGGCTGAACTTCACCTTCGCCCTGGCCAAGGGCCGCGGCCGCTACCTGTGCCTGTCCAAGCTCGACCTGCTGCTGCAGGAGGGCGAGGCGCAGGGTGCCACGGCCCAGTTGTTCGAGGAAGAAGGCTTCAAGATCGACGTCGACGAGGCCAGCCACAAGCTGTTCACCCAGATGATCGAGCGCCTGGCCGGCAGTCGCTGGGACGGCGACCGCGACGCCTGGCCGGAAGCCATCGAGGATGTGCAGTGGTCGCGGCTGACCACCGACCACACCCAGTGCACCGGCCGCCACTGCCCGAACTTCCAGCAGTGCGCCTTCTACAAGGCGCGCGAGGGCATGACCAAGGTCGACGTGATCGTCACCAACCACGACCTGGTGCTGGCCGACCTGGCCCTCGGCGGCGGCGCCATCCTGCCGGCGCCGAGCGAAACCCTCTACGTGTTCGACGAAGGCCACCACCTGCCGGACAAGGCCATCGGCCACTTCGCCCACTTCACCCGCCTGCGCTCCACCGCCGAGTGGCTGGAGCAGATCGCCAAGAACCTCACCCGCCTGCTGGCGCAGAACCCGCTGCCCGGCGAGTTCGGCCGGCTGATCGAAGGCGTGCCGGAACTGGCCCGCGAGCTCCGCACCCAGCAGCAGTTCGTCTACGCCGCCTGCGAGGAACTCGGCGACTTCCGTCCCGGCGAGGACATGGAAGGCCGCGACCGGCCGCGGCACCGCTTCGTCGGTGGGCTGGTGCCCGAGCACCTGCGCGAGATGGGCATCGAGCTGAAGAAGGGTTTCAACCGCCTGAACGACGTGTTCACCCGTCTGGCCGACATCCTCAAGGAGGCCATGGATGGTGACGGCAGCGGCGGGGTGAGTAGCTACCAGGCCGAGGAGTGGTACCCGCTGTTCGGCAGCCTGCTGGCGCGGGCGCAGAGCAACTGGGAGCTGTGGACCGCCTTCACCCTCGAGGATCCCGAGGACAGCCCGCCGATGGCGCGCTGGTTGACCCTGGCCGAGAGCGGCAGCTATCACGACATCGAGGTCAACGCCAGCCCGATCCTCGCTGCCGAAACCCTGCGCCGCAACCTGTGGAACGTCGCCTATGGCGCCCTGGTGACCTCGGCCACGCTCACCGCGCTGGGCACCTTCGACCGCTACCGCATGCGTGCCGGCTTGCCCAAGGGGGCGGTCACCGCCGTGGTGCCCAGTCCGTTCCGCTACGCCGAGGCCGGCCTCTTGCGCGTGCCCGACCTCAAGGCCGACCCGCGCGACGCCGCTGCGCATACTGCGGCGATCATCCGCGAGCTGCCGGCCATGGTCGAAGGCGCGCGCGGCAGCCTGGTGCTGTTCTCCTCGCGCAAGCAGATGCAGGACGTGTTCGACGGCCTCGAGCGCGACTGGCGCAAGCGCGTGCTGATCCAGGGCAACCTGTCCAAGCAGGAGACGCTGAACAAGCACAAGGCGCGGGTCGACGACGGCGAGACCAGCGTGCTGTTCGGCCTGGCCAGCTTCGCCGAGGGCGTCGACCTGCCCGGCGCCTACTGCGAGCACGTGCTGATCGCCAAGATCCCCTTCGCGGTGCCGGACGACCCGGTGGAAGCGGCACTGTCCGAGTGGATCGAGGCACGCGGCGGCAACCCGTTCATGGAGATCGCCGTGCCCGACGCCTCCTTGCGCCTGATCCAGGCCTGCGGCCGCCTGCTGCGCACCGAGCAGGACACCGGCACGGTGACCCTGCTAGACCGCCGCGTGGTCACCCAGCGCTACGGCAAGGCCATCCTCAGCGCCCTGCCGCCGTTCCGCCGGCAGATCGACTGAACTCATATTGCTGGTGCGCGCGGCGCACCCTACGGCGCGGCGCAATGGTAGGGTGCGCCGTGCGCCGTGCGCCGCATGGCCACTGCCGCTCGCAACCAACAACCAGGAACAGGAGTCCCCATGCACATCCACGGCTATTTCGACCTGCAGTTCGAGACGGTGAAGGAGGCCTTCGCCGCACTGTTCAACGACCCGCAGGAGCGCGGTGCCGCACTGTGCGTGCAGGTCGGCGGCGAAACCGTGCTCGACCTGTGGGCCGGCATGGCCGACAAGGACGGCCTCGAGCCCTGGCACACCGACACCATCCTCAACCTGTATTCGTGCACCAAGGCCTTCACCGCCGCCGCCGCCCTGCAGCTGGTGGGCGAGGGCAAGCTGGAGCTGGACGCACCGGTCACCCGCCTGTGGCCCGAATTCGGCGCCGCCGGCAAGCAGCACATCAGCCTGCGCCAGCTGCTCAGCCACCGCGCCGGCCTGCCGGCGATCCGCCAGTCGCTGCCGCCGGAAGCCCTCTACGAGTGGGACACCATGGCCGCTGCACTGGCTGCCGAGGCGCCCTGGTGGACGCCGGGCGAGGCGCACGGCTACGCGCCGATCACCTACGGCTGGCTGATCGGCGAACTGATCCGCCGCGCCAGCGGGCGCAGCCCCGGCGAGGTGATCGTCGAGCGCACTGCCAGGCCGCTGGGCCTCGACTTCCACATCGGCCTGGCCGACAGCGAGTTCCATCGCGTCGCCCACATCTCCCGTGGCAAGGGCAACCTCGGCGACGCCGCCGCCCAGCGCGTGCTCAACGCAATGCTGCGCGAACCGCAGGCGATGACCACCCGCGCCTTCACCAACCCGCCGTCGATCATGACCAGCACCAACAAGCCGGAGTGGCGACGCATGCAGCAGCCGGCCGCCAACGGCCACGGCAACGCCCGCGGCCTCGCCGGCTTCTATGCCGGCCTGCTCGACGGCAGCCTGCTCGACAGCGCCCTGCTGGCCGAGATGACCCGCGAGCACAGCCTGGGCGACGACCTCACCCTGCTGACCCGCACCCGCCTGGGGCTGGGCCTGATGCTCGAACAGCCGGACATGCCCAACGCCACCTACGGTCTCGGCCGCCATGCCTTCGGCCACCCCGGCGCCGGCGGCTCCATCGGCTTTGCCGACCCCGAGCGCGAGCTGGCCTTCGGCTTCGTCACCAATACCCTCGGGCCGTATGTGCTGATGGACCCGCGCGCGCAAAGGCTGGCACGTCTGGTGGGGGAGTGCTTGTAGGGGCGTTGGTGGGACGAGGGTGCCCATAGCAGGTATGGGCGCTCCCCATGCCCCTGGATGGGCTGGGCGGCGCCGTTCAGGGGGCTGATCTCGGGGGCGGCAGGCTGTGCGCATCCCGTCCGCGCGAAGGTTGTCCGGCGGATATGGAGAGGGAGGCGCGCGGGTCGGTGCCGGGGAGAGGCGGGAGGCATATTGCAGAAACAACAAGGCCCGCACTGGGCGGGCCTTGTTGGGTGATTCACCGAAGTTCATCGGCGGATCGGGATATGGTCGGAGCGACTGGATTCGAACCAGCGACCTTCTCGTCCCGAACGAGACGCGCTACCAAGCTGCGCTACGCTCCGTTTTGATGGGGCTCATTTTACAGAAAAAATGATGGTGCACAAGGGGTTAGGTGAAAAAAATTAAAAACTGCTGCATCGGGAGATGACGCGCTGTGGCGTGAGTCAGGTTGGCCCGGTTGGTGCTATAAAACCGATCAGGTCTTTTTTGTCCCGAACCCAGCGCGGAGCCTCTTGATGAGCCAGCACGCCGAAAGCGTTTTCGTCCCCCTGAACATTGCCGTCCTGACGGTCAGCGATACCCGTACCCTGGATACCGACACCTCCGGCGGTTTGCTGGTCGAGCGCCTGCAGGCGGCGGGTCATAGCCTGGCGGCACGGGTGCTGCTCAAGGACGATCTCTATCGCATCCGTGCCCAGGTGGCGCAGTGGATCGCCGAGGACGAGGTTCAGGTGGTGCTGATCACCGGCGGCACCGGCTTCACCGGTCGCGACAGCACCCCCGAGGCGGTGGCCTGCCTGCTGGACAAGCAGGTGGACGGCTTCGGCGAATTGTTCCGGCAGATCTCGGTGCCGGACATCGGCACCTCGACCATCCAGTCGCGTGCCCTGGCCGGGCTGGCCAACGGCACCCTGGTCTGCTGCCTGCCGGGCTCGACCAATGCCTGTCGCACCGGCTGGGATGGCATCCTGGCCACCCAACTGGATGCCCGGCACCGGCCGTGCAACTTCGTCACCCATCTGAAGCAGGCGCCAGCCTGCGGGACGCGCGGATGAGTGCGCTGCTGCCGCTGGAGGAGGCGCTGGCGCGCCTGCTGGCGCAGGCCGCCGTCGAGCCGATCGTCGAGACGCAGTGCATCCCCGCCGGCGAAGCCGATGGGCGGGTGCTGGCGACGGCGCTGGTCGCCGGGCTCGATCTGCCGCCCTGGCCGAACAGCGCGATGGATGGCTACGCGTTGAGTCTGGCCGACTGGCAGGGCGAGCCGCTGGCGGTCAGCCAGCAGATCTTCGCCGGCCAGGCACCCGTGCCGCTGCAGCCGGGGACCTGTGCGCGCATCTTCACCGGCGCGCCGCTGCCCGCGGGCGCGGATAGCGTGGAGATGCAGGAGAACGTCGAGGTGCTGGCCGACGGTCGGGTGCACTTTCTCGAGGCGCTGCGGCCTGGCCAGAACGTGCGGCCCCAGGGGCAGGAGATCCGCCGGGGCGAAGTGCTGCTCGAGACCGGTACCCGCCTGGGGCCGGTGGAACTGGGCCTGATCGCTTCCGTCGGCGTGGCGCAGGTCGAGGTGCGCCGCCGGCCACGGGTGGCCCTGCTGTCCACTGGCGATGAGCTGGTCGAGCCGGGCCAGCCGCTGGGTGCCGGACAGATCTACAACAGCAATCGCGCCCTGCTGGCGGCCTGGCTGACCCGCCTGGGCTGCGCGGTGCTGGATGCCGGCATCCTGCCCGACGACCTGGCGCAGACCCGTGCGCGTCTGGCAGAGCTGGGCGAGGCGGACCTGATCCTTTCCACCGGCGGGGTTTCGGTCGGCGAGGCGGACTTCCTCGGCCAGGTGCTGCGCGAGGAGGGCGAGCTGACCCTGTGGAAGCTGGCGCTCAAGCCGGGCAAGCCACTGACCTGCGGTCATTTCCGCGGTACGCCGCTGATCGGCCTGCCCGGCAATCCGGCTTCCACCCTGGTGACCTTCGCCCTGCTGGCGCGCCCCTATCTGTTGCGTCGTCTTGGTGTCAGCCGTCTCGAACCGTTGCGCTTTGCTGTCCCGGCGGCTTTTGCCTGGCCCAAGGCCGGTGGCCGTCGCGAGTTCCTGCGTGCCCGGCTGGAGCAGGGCAGGGCGGTGCTGCATGCGAACCAGAGCTCCGGCGTGCTGCGCAGCGCCGCCTGGGCCGACGGGCTGGTCGAGATCCGCGAGGGCAGCACGCTGGTCGAGGGCGAGGCGGTGACCTTCATTCCGCTGGCGGAGCTGTTCTGAGCAGGCGCATGACCTCGGGCATGTTGTTGTAACCGTCGCTCGACTAGAGTGGGTGACTACCCCGGCCGGGTTGCCCGGCTCCATTGGTGTAAGGAGTATTCCGATGACGATGATGAAAGCTGCCGTATTCGTGGCCCCCGGCCGCATCGAACTGGTCGACAAGCCGATCCCGCCGGTGGGGCCCAACGACGCGCTGGTGCGCATCACCACCACCACCATCTGCGGCACCGACGTGCACATCCTCAAGGGTGAGTATCCGGTGGCGCCGGGGCTGACCATCGGCCACGAACCGGTGGGCATCATCGAGAAGCTCGGCAGCAACGTGCAGGGCTATCAGGAAGGCCAGCGGGTGATCGCCGGGGCGATCTGTCCGAGCTTCACCTCCTACGCCTGCCAGGATGGCTATCCGTCGCAGGACGGCGGCTGCGCCTGCCACGGCTACAAGCCGATGGGCGGCTGGCGCTTCGGCAACACCATCGACGGCACCCAGGCCGAGTACGTGCTGGTGCCCGATGCCCAGGCCAACCTCGCGCCGGTGCCGGACGGGCTGAGCGACGAACAGGTGCTGATGTGCCCGGACATCATGTCCACCGGCTTTGCCGGTGCCGAGGCGGCCAACATCAAGATCGGCGACATCGTCGTGGTGTTCGCCCAGGGGCCTATCGGCCTGTGCGCCACCGCCGGGGCCAAGCTGCGCGGTGCCAGCACCATCATTGCCGTGGATGGGGTCAACGAGCGTCTGGACATCGCCCGCCAGTTGGGCGCCGACGTGACCCTCAACTTCCGCGAAGTGGACGTGGTCGACGAAATCCTCAAGCTGACCGGCGGCCGCGGCGTGGATGCGGCGATCGAGGCGCTCGGCACCCAGGCGACCTTCGAGAGCGCGCTGCGCGTACTCAAGCCGGGCGGCACCCTGTCCAGCCTGGGCGTGTACTCCAGCGACCTGGTCATTCCGCTGGGTGCCTTCCATGCCGGCCTCGGCGACAACAAGATCGTCACCTCGCTGGCAAGGAGCGCATGCGCCGCCTGCTCAATGTGGTGGCTTCCGGGCGGGTCGACCTGGGTCTGCTGGTGACCCACGAGTACAAGCTGGACGACATAGTCGCGGCCTACGACCTGTTCGGCCATCAGCGTGACGGCGTGCTCAAGGTGGCGATCAAGCCGTTCTGAGGGCTGCCCTGAAGTCGACGAAGCCCGGCCGCGTCCGGGCTTTGTCGTTTGTGGTCGGTGTGGGGCTGCGGCTGGAGCCGGGGGCGGCGTGGCTGCTAACATCGCGCCTTTGCATCAACGCTCAATCCGAGAGTCGCTATGACCACCGTCCGTACCCGCATCGCGCCGTCGCCCACCGGCGACCCGCACGTTGGCACCGCCTATATCGCCCTGTTCAACCTGTGCTTCGCCCGCCAGCACGGCGGTCAGTTCATCCTGCGCATCGAGGATACCGACCAGCTGCGTTCGACCCGCGAGTCCGAACAGCAGATCTACGACGCCCTGCGCTGGCTGGGCATCGAGTGGGACGAGGGCCCGGATGTCGGCGGTCCGCACGGTCCGTACCGGCAGAGCGAGCGCGGCCACATCTACAAGCAGTACTCGGACGAGCTGGTCGCCAAGGGCCACGCCTTCCCCTGCTTCTGCAGCGCCGAGCGCCTCGACGCGGTGCGTGCCGAGCAGATGGCCAACAAGGAAACACCGCGCTACGACGGCCACTGCATGCACATCGATCCGGTCGAGGCGCAGCAGCGCGTTGCCGCCGGCGAGGCCCATGTGGTGCGCATGAAGGTGCCGACCGAGGGCGTCTGCGTGGTGCCGGACATGTTGCGCGGCGAGGTGGAGATCCCCTGGGATCGCATGGACATGCAGGTGCTGATGAAGACCGACGGCCTGCCCACCTACTTCCTCGCCAACGTGGTCGACGACCACCTGATGGGCATCACCCACGTGCTGCGTGGCGAGGAGTGGCTGCCGTCGGCGCCCAAGCTGATCAAGCTGTACGAGTACTTCGGCTGGGAACAGCCGGTGCTCTGCTACATGCCGCTGCTGCGCAATCCGGACAAGAGCAAGCTGTCCAAGCGCAAGAACCCGACCTCGGTGACCTTCTACCAGCGCATGGGCTACCTGCCGGAAGCCATGCTCAACTACCTGGGGCGCATGGGCTGGTCGATGCCGGACGAGCGCGAGAAGTTCTCCCTGGCCGAGATGATCGAGCACTTCGATGTCAGCCGGGTGTCGCTCGGCGGGCCGATCTTCGACGTCGACAAGCTGTCCTGGCTGAACGGCCAGTGGCTGCGCGAGCTGCCGCTGGAGCGCTTCGCCGCCGAGGTGCAGAAGTGGGCGCTCAATCCGCAGTACCTGATGCAGATCGCCCCGCACGTGCAGAACCGCGTGGAAACCTTCAGCCAGCTGGCGCCGCTGGCCGGCTTCTTCTTCATGGGCGGCGTGAGCCCGGACGCCAAGCTGTTCGAGCACAAGAAGCTGTCGCCCGAACAGGTGCGTCAGGTGCTGCAGCTGATCCTCTGGAAGCTGGAGGCGCTGCGCCAGTGGAACAAGGACAACATCACCGCGATCATCCAGAAGGTCGCCGAGCACCTCGAGCTCAAGCTGCGTGACCTGATGCCGCTGATCTTCCCGGCCATCAGTGGTCAGGCCAGCTCGGTGTCGGTGCTGGACGCCATGGAGATCCTCGGTCCGGACCTGTCGCGCTTCCGCCTGCGCCAGGCGGTCGAGCTGCTGGGCGGCGTGTCGAAGAAGGAAACCAAGGAGTGGGAGAAGCTGCTCGCTGCCATCGAGTGAGCCGCAGCGGTGGCGGGGTATGCCCCGTCACCGCGCATCCGGTGCTTAAGTGATTGTTCTGTTGGATAAATTTTTTGAAAAAAGTGCGTGTGAGTGTTGACAGGGTTCCGGTTCGCCCTTAACATGCGCCCCGTCTTCACGACGACTAGCTCGAAAGTGAAGCGATCCACGAAAGTGGGGCTATAGCTCAGCTGGGAGAGCGCTTGCATGGCATGCAAGAGGTCGACGGTTCGATCCCGTCTAGCTCCACCAAATTATCCAGCAACACGCTGATGTCTGGCGGGTTGTACGAAGGTTTAAGTCCCCTTCGTCTAGTGGCCTAGGACACCGCCCTTTCACGGCGGTAACAGGGGTTCGAGTCCCCTAGGGGACGCCAATTTCCAGCGCAGCGCCAACAAGGGCTGCAGCCGAAGCAGTATCGGGGCTATAGCTCAGCTGGGAGAGCGCTTGCATGGCATGCAAGAGGTCGACGGTTCGATCCCGTCTAGCTCCACCAATTTCCAGCGATTCGTCCGCGAATCGTACGAAGGTTTAAGTCCCCTTCGTCTAGTGGCCTAGGACACCGCCCTTTCACGGCGGTAACAGGGGTTCGAGTCCCCTAGGGGACGCCAATTTTCCCGCTCTGGGATCAAGAGGGTCATTCCACTTTTGGAATGACCCTTTTTGTTTTTTCCGCGAAAAAATCCGCTGCCCGCTGTTTTTCTCACGTCTCACGTCTCACGTCTCACGCTGCCGGCTGTGCGGCGGGAGGGTGGGCGCGTCATTCCCCTGTCAATCGTTGTCCATAATTTTTGTGTGGGATAAGCTGGCGACGCCGAGATTGTCTGGCAGCCATTCACATAACAAGACAACCAGCAGGGGAAGGACAAGGACATGACTTTCATGCCGTGGAGCAGCGAGCTCGAAGTCGGAATTCCGCAGATCGACGAACAGCATCGCTGGCTGGTGGACAAGACCAACCAGCTGTACAGCAGCCTGGCCAGCGCCGAAGCGGATGGCGCCGCGATCGGCGAGGTGCTGGAAGGGTTGATGGACTACACGATGAATCACTTCATTGTCGAGGAGGAGATCTTCCATCGCCTCGGCTATCCGGAAACCGCGGCGCACAAGGCCCAGCACGACAAGTTCACCGAGCAGATCATGGACCTGCTGCAGCGCCACGACGCCGGCGAGCGCTCCGGCAACGAGACTCTCGACTTGCTGGCCGACTGGCTGGTTCACCATATCCTCAAGGTCGACAAGGCCTACGTCGCCTTCTTTCGCGAAAACGGCGTGCGCTGAGCTGTCCGGCTGTTGCGCGCAAGGCTGAATGCCGCATCATGCTAGGCATTCCTTGCTGCGGAAGTGCCGGATGAACGCTCCCGTCCTTTGTCTGTATCCCGACCGCGACACCTGCGCTGCCGAGCTGGCGCAGGTGCTGGGCGCGCGTCTGCGCGCGGAGCAATCGGCCGGCGGGCGTGCCCGCCTGCTGCTGGCCGGCGGACAGAGCCCGCTGCCGCTGCTGCACCGGCTG
>LNAP01006734.1_pt1 | contig 13136 bp, 17 predicted proteins | sample 602601 | NCBI WGS metagenome assembly LNAP01 (sample SAMN02440304, study PRJNA202911) | soil metagenome | biome: Subtropical and temperate rainforests or woodlands; isolation source: soil samples (1 kg each in a 20% v/v slurry with milli Q water) were... ...
TGGATGACACCAAAGACAAAATGGCCATGACGGCGGGGAATTCGAAGCTTCACGGCAAATTCCTGCGACGCAAGGGCCATGCCAGCGCCGCGGTCAGGACATCCGGGTGGTGCGGTCATGTCGGCATGCCGGCGGCAAGCAGGCGCAGTCCGAGCATCCGGCCGAAGGTCACGGCCAGGTCAAAATCCTCGTCGACTTGCGCGGCGTGTTCAGCTGCGGCCGCCAGGGGATCGCCTCGCCGAAGGTGTTTGAGGAAGGCTGCTTCGCTGGGCGCGAGCACGGCGAACGCAGCGTCTTCGGAGCGTCGGAAAACCGCAAGGCAAGCCCGACCCGCCGCAAGATCGACCCTGCCGACCGACGTGCCGGGTTGCGAAGCCTGCCAGATAAGATCGAGAGGATGGGCCGATTCGATCAACGACGAACCGGCTGGCATCCGAACCGACAAGTTCGGCAGGGACTCCGGCGGCCAAACGGCCAGGTCGGCGGCGGACAGCGCGGGCTCCAACGGAGAATGGAAGGCGACATTCAATGCCCAGTCGAGACGCGCGACATCGGCCAGGTAGGGCAGGCCATGCACATCCTGATTCGCGGCGACGAACTCGTGGAAGTGTTCTCCGTATCGGCTGAGAACAGGATCCTCGAGCGATCTGCCGGCCATGAAGCGGCGGGCGAGCAGGCCGAAGAATTCCCGGCCGACAACGGTCGCGACCGTCGGAAAGGTCGCGGCAAGGGCGGCGCCGATGCTCCTGGTGACGTTATGCCGATGCAACTGCAGTCGCTGCAGCGCGATGCGCGAATCGCCGACGATCGCCGTGACAATGTCAGGCCGGTCGCGTCCGGCAAGATGGGCCGCGAACGCGGCCTGGATATCACGCAGCGAGCGCGGCATCTCTCGGATCCGCATGGGCAAGTGCGCGGTCGGCGCGCGCCGCCTCGTCGAGAAGAATGGCGAGGGGAGGGATATCCGTGTCCCATTCGATGAGGGCCGGCCGTGGGCCGAACCGTTGGAGAACCTCGTCGAACAGGGACCAGACCTCGCCGCAGACACGGCTGCCGTGGTCGTCGATCAGGATCGTCGAGCCGTCATCGAGCACGTTCCTTGCATGCCCGGCCAAATGAAACTGGGTGATCGCCTCGCCGGGCAGCTCGTTCAGCCAGTCGGCCGGATCGAGCCCCAGATTGTGCGCAGTCACCGCCACGTTGTTGATGTCGAGCAGCAGGCCGCATCCGCTGCGCCGCACGAGTTCGTCCAGGAACTCCGCCTCGGTCAACGTGGAATGCCGGAAGCCGAGATATGCCGATGGGTTCTCGATGGAGACCTGTCGCCCCAGGCGATCCTGCAGGCGACCGACGTTGCGGGCGACGATGTCCAGCGCCTCCTCCGTGTAGGGCAGGGGCAGCAAGTCGTTGAAGCAACGCCCCGCGAAACGGCTCCACGACAAATGCTCCGAGATCAGGGTCGGCTGCAGTCGGTCGACAAGTCGGGCGACCTGGTCGAGATGCGCCTCGTCGACGCCATCGGCCGAACCGAGCGACAGCCCGACGGCGTGCACCGAGAGCTCGAAATCGTCCCGCAGGCGCAGGACTTTTTCGAGCGAAGGAGAGGGACGCAGGTAATTCTCCGCATGCACTTCGAGAAATGCTGGACTTGCGGGGGTCCTCAGCAGTTCGTCGAGATGTTGAGAGCGAAGACCGATGCCCACCGGGGGAAGCATATTGAAGTCCTTCCTTCTCGGTGCGTTCTACACCGGGGGTGGGGGAGGAGGCATCGCATCGGTTCGATGCAGCGAGGCTATGAGGCCGCCCGACCGTGCCGAGGCCGAGCAGGCGGTTACGCAAATGAGCTATTCTCCTCAGCCGCTCAACTCAACTCCAGGAGGCGACGATGTCCATTGAGCTGTGGTGTCTTTTCGCCGCCATGGTGCTGGCGCTCGTTCATCTTTCGATGGCGTCTTTTGCCTTCAAGGCCCAGGTGGGCAATCGATACATGGTCGGCGCTCGCGATGAGGATCTGCGGCCGCGCGGCGTCGCGGCGCGTCTGGACCGGGCACAACGAAACTTCATGGAGACTTTTCCCGTTTTCGCCGCGGCTGTCCTGATGGTCGACCATCTGCACGTGACAGGCGAGTTGAGTCAGTGGGGCGGTGTGGTCTATGTCGTCGGCCGCACCCTCTTCCTGCCGCTTTATGCAGTTGGGGTCCCCTGGCTGAGGACGTTCAGCTGGAATGCGGCGACGCTGGGGCTGGTGCTCGTGATGGCCCAGATTGCGGTCAGGGGACAGTGAACTGGCGCCGCCGGATCAGAGGTAGGGGGACGAGATGAGGCAGCCGGCGCGACGATAGTCCATCGCGCCATGACGCCGGTCGGCAATCGCGTCGCCGGTCCGGAACGAGGAACGGATTGCAGTTGTTTCGCCCGCGCGTTCATGCGTAATACATGGACGGGTGTCCATCCACTAAAGGATGGGCAGGGAGAAGCGCTGGTCGGGCCGCCGCGCGCCATGTGCGTGCTCGATGCTTCGACCATCTCCTCGCCATCAGGTGCCACGGGCCCAGTTGCTGGCCCAGCGGGCCTTTACTGCGCTGGAACGCTTCCTGCACATCGAAGCCGTGAGTGGCGTCGCGCTGCTGTTTGCCGCGGCGGTCGCTCTGATCTGGGCCAACTCACCGTACGCGCACAGCTATCACACGATCTGGCATTTGCCGCTCTCCATCGGGCTCGGAAGCTTTGCCTTCTCCCAGTCGCTGCATTTTTGGATCAACGACGGCCTGATGACCGTGTTCTTTCTCGTGGTCGGCATGGAGGTCAGGCGCGAAATCCATGAAGGGGCACTGAGCGAATGGAGCCAAGCCTTGCTGCCTGTTGCGGCGGCAGTCGGAGGTGTCATCGCTCCCGCGGCGATCTTCCTGGCGCTGAACCCTGATCCGGTGCGAAGCCAAGGCTGGGCGGTGCCTATCGCGACGGATATCGCGTTCGCCGTCGGGGTGCTCGCCCTGCTGGGTCGCTCGATCCCCCGGAGCGCCCGGATCTTCCTGCTGGCCCTGGCGATCATCGACGATGTCATCGCTGTTTTGATCATCGCCTTTTTCTATTCGGGCGGGGTCGATATCGCCGGATTCATGATTGCCATCCTTGGACTCTTGATGGTGCTGGGGCTGCAGCGGATAGGCGTCGGCTCGGCCTATCCGTATGTTGTTCCGGGAGCCGTGGTGTGGATGGGCTTGCTGGTGACCGGAGCCCATCCGACTCTTGCGGGGGTCGTGCTCGGACTGATGACGCCGGTGCGTTCCATCCCGATGAGCGAGCACCCGGTCGACGTCGTCTCGCGCGTCGCCAGGGAGTTGAGGAGCCGCTTCCCTAGAGCGAAGCGCGATGCCGAAGCCATAGCTCGGCCGCTGCGGCAGCTTCGCGTGGCCAATCGGGAGATGCTGCCACCCGTGATGCGCGTGCAGTCTGCCCTGCACCCATGGGTTGCTTTCGGGATCATGCCGATTTTTGCGCTGGCGAATGCCGGTGTCACCGTTGCGGGTGTCGATCTCTCCGCCGACCGGACCAGCCTTGTCATGATCGGCGTCGCTGTTGCCTTGGCCGTGGGCAAGCCGCTCGGTGTTGTCGCAGTTACGTGGCTCGTGGTGCGAATAGGCTGGTGTCGGATGCCAGCCGGCGTCTCCTGGGGCGGAGTCTGGCTGGTCGCACTGTTGGCCGGCATCGGATTCACCATGTCCATCTTCATCGCCATTCTTGCCTTCGCCGACCCAAATCTACTGGGAGCGGCAAAGCTTGGTGTGCTGCTTGGCTCATTGGCGGCGGCGCTGCTCGGTCTGGGCTGGGGGATGAGATACGCCCGAAGCCTGCAGGCGGGACACTCCCGAAGCCCGGACTGGGACCGCAAGGCAAGCGACGCTTGACGATACGAGGGCGAAAACGATGATCGGCATCGTCCTGGTTACCCACGGCAACTTGGCGCGCGAATTCCTGGCTGCGTTGGAACATGTGATGGGTCCGCAGCAATGCGTTTCGATCGTATGCATTGGCGCCGCAGACGACATGCAGCAGCGACGTCAGGACATTCTCGAAAATGTCCGCGCATGCGATAACGGCGATGGCGTAGTGGTCCTGACGGACATGTTCGGCGGCACACCGTCAAACCTTGCCATCTCGGTCATGGACCAGGCCGGCGTCGAAGTTCTGGCTGGCATCAATCTGCCTATGCTGGTGAAGCTTGCTTCGGCGCGCACGCGGCCAATCGCCGAGGCGGTTCGTGTCGCTCAGGATGCGGGAAGAAAATATATCGCCGTTGCCTCGAGTCTCCTCGCCAAGGACGTCTAGATACAGGAGCGACTCTGGCGTCGCTGCAGGATCGAGTGGGAATCAGTATCAGTTGGAGCGATGCCATGAGCGAGTCGCCCGGTTTCGATGTGCTTTCGCCGGACTTCCATGCAAACCCCTTTCCGACTTTGGACCGGATGCGAGCCGAAGGCCCGGTGGTCCAGGTGAGGCTGCCGATCGTCGGGCGGACATGGATGGCTGTGACGCACGACGCCTGCACGACCTTGTTGAAGGATCACCAGACCTTCGCCCGCGATCCGGCCAATGCGGGAAGCAGGACGCAGGCGCGCATCCTGAAGATCCTGCCGAGGACGATCAGTCTTCTGGCGCTGAACATGCTTGGCTATGACGACCCCGAGCACCGCCGTCTGCGCGGCCTCGTCGACCAGGCCTTTCAGCGCCGCACGATCGAGGCGATGAGACCGATGATCACGGAGATCACCGATCGGCTTCTCGACCGACTGCAGGGAAGGACCGAGGCCGACCTCATGGCCGACTTCTGCAGGGACCTGCCCCTCTCGGTCATCTGCGCAATGCTCGGGCTGCCGGAGCGGGACCACGATCGATTCAGAAATTGGCTGAGCGGGCTGAAGGACACCGCGAGTATCGGTGCCGTCATTCGCGCCCTTCCGGGCGTGGTCCGGGTCGTTCGCTATCTTCGGCGTATCTCCCGACCAGGCGGCGGAGCACTGTCCGAGGGGTTGGTCGCGGCATTGCGCGATGCCGCAACGGATGGCCAAACGCTTGGTGAGGACGAGCTGGTCTCGATGATCTTCCTGCTGTTCGGGGCTGGGCAGGAAACCACTACCCATTTGATTTCCGGCGGGCTCTTGGCCCTGTTTCGGCATGACGATCAACGCCGTCAGCTGATGACCAACCCTGGCCAGATGGCCACCTGTGTCGAGGAATGCCTGCGCTGGGTCTCGCCGGTGCAGATGACAAAGCCCCGCTTCGTGACCCGAGATATCGTCTGGCAGGGAAGGCAATTGCGGCGAGGGGACATGCTGGCGGGATTCCTGGCAGCGGCGAATGCCGACCCGGCCAAATTCGAGCATCCGCACCGCTTCGACATCAGTCGCCACCCCAACCCGCACCTTTCCTTCGGCACCGGTTCGCATTTCTGCCTGGGCTTCCAGCTTGCTCGGGCGGAGACGGCGATCGCGTTCGAACGCATTCTTGCGCGATTTCCGAACATGCGCCTCACTGACGGGAACGCGATTGCGTGGCGTAGACGCCTTGGCATACGGGCGTTGGTGCGGCTGCCAGTTCGACTTGCGGAGTCCTAGTTCACGCTCGACGTCTTGATGTGTGCCTGCAGAGCAGCTTCGGGTCGCAAAAAGCACAAATCAGGGCCCGTGCCGTCGTGCGCGCGACCAAAGCGAGTTGGTATTCAAATTGGCCCCTAGTCTAGTGCGGAAACCTGTCGATGCGTCGGCGTGCCTCTTCGACGCCTCGGTGGATCTGCTCTTCTTCTCGCGTTGGGCGTTTGATCCAATACGAAATCCACACGAACAAAGGCACGCCCACAGCGGTAATGATGCCCGCGCCGATCATCAAAAGCTTGTACAGCATCCTGCAATCATCCCTTTGCCTCCGAGGCTGTACCGAGCCTGAGCCGGGGTCGTCAGTTTTTCATCGCCGATCCTGGACGGTAGCGCTGGCACCAATGGCGGTCGGCGTGCCGCAACCTGTGCCTTGCTGCATCCTCTGTCCAAAGCTCCGGCGAACGCGTTAGGGCCGCCCAATAGCTGGTGCGCATACGCTATCTGTAGTCCTATCATACTCACGCTGGCGGCAACGTGAACTAGGTCGAGACACAAGTAGGATGGAGCTTACGCGTCGCCGAGCGGCCACCAACACCAACGAAAGCCGCCCAACGCCCGCGCAGACCGATCGCCGCCGCTTCAATGATAGATGAACAGAGGTAGCGGGGCAGCCTCGAACAGACGCTGGGTGCTCGAGCCAAACAGGATGTCACGGAGGCCACGGTGACCGAATGCGCCCATCACGAGCATGCGTGCATCGATGTCGGAGGCGCGCTTCAACAGAATTTCGTCAGGGCGATCGGATGAGCCGACAGGGTCGATATCGACGCTGACGCCGTAAGGCTTCAGGAACTGTCTTGCGCGGTCCGCAATGCCCGAAGCCTCCGCACGGTCTCGACAGACCGAAACGACATGAACCGCGGCCGATCCGAAGATCCCCAGCAGCGCCGCGGCTTGCAAGGCTTTGGCAGCCGGCGCGCTGCCGTCATATCCGACCAGGACCGGCCCGTTCCCGACGGGATCGGGGCCGGTCACGATGACTGGACGGCAGCCTCGTGCAATGACGTACTCGACGAGAGGCGCCACGCCCTCGAGTGGCTCGAGGCGGAACTCGGCGTCGCGTCCGGTGACGACCAGATCGCAGGTCTCGACCATGTGCAAGAGCTCGCCGCGGACATCGGACTCCATCGTATGGCAGGCCGCCTCCATTCCCTCGGCGGCGAGGGACCGCTGGAATGCCTCCGGCACCTCGGCGATACGCGCCCGTCGGAGTTCCGACTGCTCATTGCGGCGCTGCAGGCGGGCGTAGGCGTACCCTGCGCCGCCGATCGGAGCGAGCTCGACCCGATCAATGTCGCTTAGATCGACGCCGGTGACCCCTCTGATGGAGGCGCCGCTCTGGCGGGCCAGGAAAAGGGCAAGCTCTTTCGCGGCAACACAAGATGGAGTGTCGTCGACGGTAACAAGGATCGAATGCATGTCGCTTCCTCGGATATCTTTGAGCAAGTAGCCGTGTCGCGGCGGCCCGTGCCTTGATGTCGATCAATCCGGCAGGCTCGAGGCACCCTTCTGAAAGGCCAGCGACCGACACGGGATCTCCCCGGTCACGATCTGGTCGGAGAGAAGACAAGACCCCGCATGCGCGGCGATGACGCTCGCAGGAGGACGAGAACGCCAAGAGCAAAGGCAATGTCGGCGGGCCGGCAGGAAATCGGGCGGCCGCGAGATGAGGGGCCGCGCGTCAAGGCTCTCGACCTCTCATGGACCCGGACGGCTCCTGCTCTCGCGATCGACGCTTGCTCCCCTGCTGAACGCATTGTAGGGACGAATGGGTTTTTTCAGGCAATGCCCGAAGGCTGAGCGGCATGGCGGAAGCCGATATTTCCAGGCAGGTACGGCGGTTCATTGCCAAGTACATCGATTCGGTTGGGCAGCTCGAGGCCTTGCTGCTGCTGCGCGCCACGCCTGAGTTGGCCTGGGACGTTCCCCTCGTCGCGAGGCGGCTCTACGCAAGCGAAGCAGAGACGACCCAGATTCTGGACCAGCTGTGCCGCAACGGCCTTCTCGTTTGCACCGACAAGGTCTACAGATACCAGTGCAGGACCGAATAACTGGCACGCGTGGTCGATGAGCTGGCCGAACTCTACGCTCGACACCTGATCCCGATCACCAACATGATCCACGCCAAGTCACGTCGCATACGGGAGTTCGCGGATGCCTTCCGTCTCAGGAAGGATTCCTGACATGGCGCCCGTCATCTATTCGCTGTGCATGCTGACCGCGCTGGTCTGCGCCTGGCTGCTGCTGCGCGCCTGGCGCCGCAGCGGTTACAGGCTTCTGCTTTGGAGTGGGCTGTGCTTCGCCGGACTCACCGTCAACAATCTTCTCCTCGTTGTCGACAAGGTTGTATTGCCAGCTGTTGACCTCTCGATATGGCGCACCTCGGTTGCGTTGGTGGCGATGGCGGTCCTCCTGTACGGCCTGATCTGGGAATCGGAATGAGCGGGACCGCCTCCTCCCTCCTGATGGGCGCTGTGGCCATGGCGTCGTTCGTAGCCATGCTGTTCTTCCTGCGGCATTGGTGGCAGACCCGCGACAGCTTCTTCCTGTTGTTTGCAATTTCGTTCGGCCTTGATGCCGCGACGCGCGCCGTGCTCGGGCTTTGGCGGCTCGCCGAGGGTACCGAGCCCCTGGTCTACCTCGCGCGCCTCGTCACCTTCGGCCTGATCATCGCGGCCATCGTGGAGAAGAACCGCCCCACGCGATAGGAACGCGCCCTGGGCTTGTCGCACCGCCCGTGGGCGGACTACGGTTTCGCCCCTGTCGCCGGTGGGCACGCTCAACCAGGAGGCCTCGATGTTCCTCCGATGCGTCGCTTTGGTATTGGCGTTGCTTGGGCCCGTGCTTGTGCCGTGGGCCGGTCATGCCCAAACGGATTCGGACAAGGGACAGCCGATGCGCGCGCCGCCGCCGCCGCCTCGCTGTTCCTGAATGCCTTGCGAGACGCGGCCACCATGATGCGCGCCGACGCAAGCGCCTGAGGATCGGCAGGTCTTGGATGGCTGCTATATCCATATGGATATTAAGAGTTCGGTGATCGGGAAAATATTATTGAAAAACCGGATTTTCCATTTTCTCCGCCGTCGCTGGAGACTAAATAAAAAGTGAATGGGTAATCACATTTTATTATATTTTGAAATATTTCAAGGGTTTAACTATATTGTGACAGCGGCGCTCTTTTTTTGTTTTTTTAGCCGTGCACCTTTCAAGTAATAGCGATGCAAATGCACGGGGACGGAATTTGGAATGAAGTCGTGGGCACAAGACCTTCTATTGGCGACCAATAGCGCCACCTCTGAGCAAGCCGTTTTCACCGAGGTGGCGGCCGTGGCACAAGAACTGGGGTTTTCTTATTGCGCGTATGGTTTGCGGGCGGCCCTGCCGTTTACCAACCCTCCGTTTGTAATGATCAGTGATTATCCGACCGCGTGGCAGGAACGGTACGCGCAGGCGCGCTACCTGGAGGTAGACCCCACCGTTAAACACTGCAGCCGCTCCGCGATACCTATCGTGTGGTCGGACAGGGTGTTTGCCGAAACGCCCAAGCTTTGGGACGAGGCGCAGGCGGTGGGGCTCTGTGTAGGATGGGCTCAGTCGAACCTGGACGCATACGGAACCGTGGGAATGCTGACGCTGGCCAGGCAGAAAGAGCAGCTTTCCGACGCGGAGTTGCTCAGCAAGGAATTGCGGATGCGATGGCTGGTGACAGCGGCGCACCTGGCATTCAGCAAGGTCTTGCTGCCGCGATTCAAATTGGCGCCTGATATTCCGCTGACCCGTCGCGAGACCGAAATTCTAAAATGGGCGGCGGACGGAAAGACCAGCAGCGACGTGTCCGAAATACTGGCAATTGCCGAGTCGACGGTCAGATTCCATACGAAGAACGCGATCTCCAAGCTCGGGGCCCGAAATCGGACGGCAGCCGTCGCTCGCGCTGCCCTGCTAGGACTATTGAGTTGACCTGCGCGCGCGCGATCGAAGTTCCCCGGGCGCCGCACCATAAAGCAAAACAGGGCACTACATCGCTAAATGTAGTGCCCTGTCTTGGCGGGAATCTTGGTGGAGCGGAGGAGGATCGAACTCCCGACCTTCGCATTGCGAACGCGACGCTCTCCCAGCTGAGCTACCGCCCCAATGAAGCAAGACCAAAACTATATGCGCAACATGCCGCCGAACAAAAAATCAGGCGAATTCCAAGGTCGCAACGACCGGGGCGTGATCGGAGGGCTGCTCGTTGCGGCGCGGCTCCTTGTCGATGGCGCAGGCGATGCAACGCTTGACCAGCGGGGCGGACAAGAGGACATGATCGATGCGCAGGCCGGCGTTGCGGCGGAACGCGAACTGGCGATAGTCCCACCAGCTGAAGGATTTCTCCGGCTGCTCGAAGAGGCGGAAGGAATCCGCCAGTCCCAGGTCGAGCAGGGCGCCGAAAGCCTTGCGTTCCGGTTCGGACACCAGCACCTGGCCCTCCCATTTCTCGGGGTTATGCACGTCTTCGTCGGCCGGCGCGACGTTGTAGTCGCCAAGCACCGCCAGCCGTGGGTACTGCTTGATTTCGTCGGCCAGCCAGGCGCGCATGGCTTCGAACCAGTCCAGCTTGTAGGCGTACTTGTCCGAGCCCACGGACTGGCCGTTGGGGCAGTAGGCGCAGACGACACGAACGTCGCCTTCGGGGCTGGGAAAGGTCAGCGCCAGGACACGCTGCTGCGGATCTTCATAGCCGGGGATGTTGCGCACCATGGACGTGCCGGGCACGCGCGAGATGATGGCAACGCCGTTATAGGTTTTCTGGCCGGCCCAGACAGCGTGGTAGCCGGCTTCGGTGAAGGCGGCCTCGGGGAACTTGTCATCCGTGAGCTTGAGTTCCTGGATGCACAGGACATCGACCGGATTGGCGGCCAGCCAGTCCAGCACCTGCGGCAGGCGCACGTTCAAGGAGTTCACGTTCCAGGTGGCTAATTTCATGTTTCGCGTAGACCGTTTGTTGATGTGGTTCTCTGGGATGCCGTCCGCCAAAACTCGTGTAGGCGACATGTCTGGCGACAGATCCGGGGGCGGGCTTGGCGGCCGCCGGGGATAGAGGCAGATGATACCGTGGCCGCGCAGCCGGGGCCGACGCGCGTCCGCGCTGAAGCCCAGTCCGAGGCTTGCGGGACCGCGTCGCGGCGATGGACAGGGGCTTTTTCGTTGATGTTTATTTTTCTCGATATTTTGCTTTTACACGTCACCATCAATCTGTATGCGGAGGCACTTCGATGTCCATGGGTACGCAGGGAGCGGGGCTTGGAGACGTTTTTATTGCCCATCGGGCGCAACTCCGCCGTATCGCACAAAGAATCGTCGGCACTCCAGAAATCGCGGACGAAGTGACTCAAGACGCCTATTTGAAACTCATGGAAGGATCGTGCGCGCGCGATGTCAGCAAGCCCTATAGCTACTGCTGCCAGGTGGTCCGCAATCTGGCGCTGGACCATTGCCGTCGCCAGGCCGTCGAATCGACATACCGCATCTACACGGACGACGGGGAATTGCCTCAGGTGGCCGGCGGCTGCGTGCCGGACCGGCGCTTTCAGGAACGCCAGGTGATCGATGCCATCGACCAGATCCTTGGCACCTTGCCAACCAGGACGCGGCGCGCTTTCGAACTCTACAGGTTGGGCGGCTTGACGCAGCGGGAGGTCGCTCGGCAAATGGGCTGCTCGGCCACGCTTGTGAACTTCATGCTCCGCGACGCGACCCAAGCCGTCGCTTGCTGCCGGGATTTGTTGGAGGTGTGACGGCGCGGCCATCAGGCTGAGGTCGTTGAGCGCGAAGGGGGCGGTCGCGAAAGCTATTGCTTAAATTTTTTGCTATACGATAGCGCCACCTGGTCTTCCAGCTATACGAGGTAGCCGATGCGCGATGACGTGATTCCAAATCAGGATCCGGTTTGGGATATCGCCTGGTCCTGGGTGTTGCGCCTGCACGAGCGCGAGACCTTCGACGCAAGAGCCAAAACGGACCTGGCCCAATGGCTTGCCGCCGATGCCGCCCATCGCCAAGCCTACGACAAGGCTGGCCGCCTGTGGTCGATGGCCGGCCTGGTTCCTCCCGTCAGCGATATTGACATCCCAGGCTCCGCGGAGCGCGACGGCCCGGTCTAGCCCGCAGGCCTTTTCCCACTGCCTCTCCCTTGACGCGATGCCGCGCTACGGCGCTTGCGCCTCTTTCCCGCGGCGGTGGCCATGCTGTCGAGTACTGGCTTGGTGATCTGGTGGGAGAAACGTCAGGGACGGCGGCACGCGGCGTCATCCAGATAGTTTATGTGTGAATGTTTATTTCCATGGCGCTCGCTGCGGCCTGCCGGGGATGATCCGTTCCGGTTGCGAGCGGTAGATATACAAAATGTTCTACTTTTTGCGGTTTTCTAATCCCTGAGATTTGACCGCGCGTCTACGCTCCCTACAGTTCCCTGAACGGAGAGGAGTATGAAGCCCCTTGATTTGGATCAGATTTCTCCCGGCGCAGCCGGTATTCCGGGCGTCCCCATCGTGGGCTGGTTGCTGGACGGGCCGCAACCGGAATTCACTGACGTCGTCAGCGTTGCCCGCCAATGGATGGCGGATGGACGGCGCGTTTCGGAAGTGGTGCGGGCGCAGGACTACCAGGGAACGCCCATGATGGGTCCGGGACGCGGCGTGATGCGTGCCTGCGCCATCGCGGGGCGGCGCTGAGGCGCGGGGAGAAAACAATGAGAACCGGAGTGATCAGGCTCAACGGCCACCAACTCGAATACGAACTCAGGCCGCTTGCGGCGCAGCAGGGCTACGAGGCCTGGGTGCGCACGGCGCCAAGCCGCGCATGGACCCGGATAGGCGTGGGCGATTCCGCCTTCGTGACGGAGGATGCCGCGCTCAAGGGCATCAAGTACGCGGCAGTCGAAATCAGCGCCAGGCGGCTGCAGGCATAGCGCTGCGCGCCGGCCAGAAAGGTGCAGCGCCGGCCAGGCGCCTCATCGATCAGCCCTTCACCAGTCCGCCGTCGACGATCAGGTTCTGCCCCGTCACCGCGCGCGACCAGGGGCTGGCGAAGAACAGCACAGCGTCGGCGAATTGCTCGGGCGTGGTGACCTCGCGCAGCGGCGTGCCCGCGGCAATCATGTCGAAGACCGCGTCCGGCGTGGCCGCCGAGGCGTCGGTGGTGCGCAGCAAGCCTCCAGAAACCATGTTGACGGTGATGCCGTCGGCGCCCAGTTCATGCGACAAGGTGCGGGTGAAGGCCAGCAGCGCGGCCTTGGCCGCGGTGTAGTCGTGGTATGGCACCACCGGGTTCTGGACCAGGTTGGTGCCCACGTTGATGATGCGTCCGCCGCCGGCGGCGCGCATGCCGGGCAGGGCGGCCTGGGTGGTGTTGAGCGCGGCGCGCACACTGCCTTCCAGTTGTGCGTGCATCTGCGCCCAGTCCAGCGCGCCGGCTAGCGGGCGGGCGTCGCCGTTGAATTGG
>LNAP01004349.1_pt1 | contig 13131 bp, 12 predicted proteins | sample 602601 | NCBI WGS metagenome assembly LNAP01 (sample SAMN02440304, study PRJNA202911) | soil metagenome | biome: Subtropical and temperate rainforests or woodlands; isolation source: soil samples (1 kg each in a 20% v/v slurry with milli Q water) were... ...
AGATTGCCTTGGATTGCGGAGCGGTAGCTGATCTCCATCCACGCGGTGTCGATATTGATTCGCCAGTCGACACCCATCACGTCGCCGCCCGCCGCGTGCAACTCCTTGAAGAAGCCCGATGATCCCGTGCCGAAGTGGATCACCGGAGCGCTGGTCGAGCGAATGCGCTCGATCAGCGCGCGCGAATAGGGCGCGGCGTAGCGCACATAGTCGTCCGATCCGAGCGCGCCCACCCAACTGTCGAATACCTGGATCGCCCGCGCGCCCGCGGTCACCTGCATGTGGGCGAACGGTGCCAGTACGTCGACAATCTTTCCCATCAGCCGCCGCCACAGCGTTTCATCGCTGTACATCAGCTTCTTGGTACGGATGAAGTTGCGCGACGCACCGCCTTCGATCATGTAGCTCGCCATGGTGAACGGCGCGCCCACGAATCCGATCACCGGAACCCGCCCGGCGAGCGCCCGCACCACTTGCTGGATGGATTGACCGACGTAGCCGAGCTCGTCCGTATTCGTCGTGGAGAGCGAATCGACATCGTCCGAGCTGCGGACGGGGTTGTCGATCACCGGGCCCTCGCCCGCAGCATAGCGCAGCTTGAGCCCCATCGGCTCGACGGGCAGCAGGAGGTCGGCGAAGATGATGGCGGCGTCGAGAGGTTCGGGCGGCGCCTCGTCCGAGCTGCCGGTCCAGTGGGCGCCGAGCGAGCGGGCCAGCTCCTGCGCCGCATCGTCGCCCTGCCGCGTGAAAGCATAGACCTCGCGGCCCTGCCACCGGCACACTTGCGCGAGGATATGGGCCGCCGCGCCGAAGCCATAGAGCCCGATCCGGCGCCCCTCCCCCGCGAGCCTCAAAGATCGCCAGCCGATCAGGCCGGCGCACATCAGCGGCGCCGCCGCCACCGGATCGTCGAAGCCGGCAAGCGGAAAGGCGAAGGCGGCATCGGCGACAACATGGGTCGCGAAGCCGCCGTCGCGGGTGTAGCCGGTGAACAGCGGATCGTCGCACAGATTCTCGTGGTGCGAGCGGCAATAGGGACAGACCCCGCAGGTATGGCCGAGCCATGGAATGCCGACCCGCAAACCGAGCGCCGGCGCGGTGACGCCCGGCCCCAGCGCCCCGACGATGCCGACGATCTCGTGGCCGGGCACCACCGGAAGGCTGGGATGGTGCAGGTCACCATCGACCACATGCAGATCGGTGCGGCAGACGGCGCAGGCCTCGACGCGCACGCGAATTTCTCCGGCGCCCGGCTGCGGCACGGGGCGCTGCTCCAGCCGCAGCTTCTCGCCCGGCGCGTGCAGCACCATCGCTCTCATCGTGGGAATTCCCTTTGCGGCCATCACGCCAGCGGAGAGATGACGGTGCCGGACATCGGCTCGACCCAGACCAGCAGATCGGTGACCGAGGTGACGCCGGCCACGTTCTCCGCCGCAACGCGCGCGGCCTGGCGTTCGCGATCATCCAATATGGTGCCCGAAAGCGTGACGGCGCCGTGGTCGACCTCCACCCGGATCATGCCGTTGCCGGCCCATGACTGCCCCTCCAGCTCCGCAAGGATGGCCTGCCGGATGCGTTCGTCCTCCACGACCGCCGGACCCTCGGCCGGCAGCGCCCGCAGCACGGCGCGCAGCAAATCGGAGCGGGTGACGATGCCGACCATCCGGCCGTCCTCGACCACCGGCAGGCGCTTGATGCCGCGGCGGGTCATCAGCTCCACGGCCTCATTGAGCGTGGCGTCGGCGGGGATCGTCGCGAGGTCGGTCGCCATGACCTCCTCGACCCTGCGGCCATGGGCGCGGACATAATCCTCGGCCAGCCCGCCCGGCCCCACAAGGAAGGCGAGCCACCAGGAGCGCTTGTGCACGGTGTCGAGCTCGCCGCGGCGCATGAAGTCGCCTTCGCTGACGATGCCGACCAGCGTCCCGTCGCTGCCGATCACTGGCAGGCCGCTTATTCGATGGCTCAGCATCAGTTGGGCGGCCTCAGTGATCGACGCCGTCGGCGCCACGCCGATGACCGGCTTGGTCATGATGTCTTTGACGTTCATGGCATTCATCCGTGATAGGCCGGCAGGGATATCCGTCACACGCGGCGGCTTAAGCTCGCCGCTTCGAACCCCGATCAAAGCATAGGCCGGCCGCATCAGGCAGCGTTGATCTGGAGCAACACGGAATTCTCCCGCAATGCTGCCGCCCGCCTTGGCGTGGCGCTGAGCACCGGCACTTGGCTGGCGCGTCGGTCGCTTCCTCAGCTACCACGTCACGCAGACGCAGGTGCTTTTCAAGGGGTACTCGCGGCGTGGCGGGGACGCCGGGGCTCCCGATTACGCGCACTTTTGCATCTTCGATATGAGCTTGTTCAGTTTCTCAGAAGTGTAGGGCGCCTTGTCGTCCGCTGGCGTCGGTGGGTAAATTCTTGCCTCATCGAGGGCGAATCAATGGCTGGCAACGGCGCAACCCCCGGGCTCAACGGCGAGGCATTTAGTTGCCCTCACTGCTCGGCCATGTCGCACCAAGACTGGCGCCTCACGGCGAGCACTATCCAAGCTATCCAATTGAAGTTAAATAATAATTCCAAATGGTGCGGACGACGGGACTCGAACCCGTAAGCCTTTAAGGGCGCAAGATTTTAAGTCTCGTGCGTCTACCAGTTTCGCCACGTCCGCAATTACTAAGGCGCCCTAGCTCAGGCCGCCGATGAAGCCGGTCTCGTCGACGAATATATGCTCGGCGGCGGGATGCGAGGGCAAGCCGGGCATCGTCATCACGTCGCCGCACAGCGCCACGATGAACCCGGCGCCGGCCGAGAGCCGCACGTCGCGGATCGGCAGCACGAAGCCGTGCGGCGTGCCGCGCTGGGTCGGGTCGGCGGAGAAGCTGTACTGCGTCTTCGCCATGCAGATTGGCAGATCGCCATAGCCGAGCGCCTCGAACTCGCCGAGCTTCTTCAGCGCGGCGGGCTCGAAGGAGACCGAGCCGGCGCGATAGATCTTGTGCGCGATAGCCTCGATCTTCTGCACCAGCGGCAGGTTGCTGTCATAGAGCGTGTGGAAGCTGGAGGGCTGATCGGCAAGGCGCACCACCTCTTCCGCCAGCCCCACGGCGCCGGCCGAGCCCTCGGCCCAGTGCGAGCACAGATGCACGCCCGCGCCGACCGCCATGCATGCCTCCGCAATGGTTTGCGTCTCGCTCTCGGTATCCGTGGTGAAGCGGTTGATCGCCACCACGACCGGCACGCCGAACGACTTCATGTTCTCGATGTGCCGCACCAGATTGCCGGCCCCGGCGCGCACGGCGGCGACATTCTCCGGACCGAGGTCTTTCTGGGCGACGCCGCCATGCATCTTCAGCGCGCGAACGGTAGCGACGATCACGATCACGGACGGCGCGAGTTCGGCCTGCCGGCACTTGATGTCGAGGAACTTCTCGGCGCCGAGATCGGCGCCGAAGCCGGCTTCGGTCACCACATAGTCGGCAAGGCCCAGCGCCGTGCGGGTGGCGATCACCGAGTTGCAGCCATGGGCGATGTTGGCGAACGGGCCGCCATGGACCAGTGCCGGGGTGCCCTCCAGCGTCTGCACGAGGTTGGGCTGGAAGGCGTCGCGCAGCAGCGCAACCATCGCACCGGTGACCTTGAGGTCGGCGGCCGTCACCTGCGTGCGGGCGCGGGTCTGCGCCACCACCATGCGGCCGAGCCGCTCCTCCAGATTGTCCAGCGAGCGGGCGAGGCAGAAGATCCCCATGACTTCGCTGGCGACGGTGATGTCGAAGCCGTCCTCGCGGGTGAAGCCGTTGCCGGGGCCGCCGAGGCCGACCACGATGCTGCGCAGCGCGCGGTCGTTCATGTCGAGTACGCGGCGCCAATTGATGCGGCGCAGGTCGATGTCGAGCGCGTTGCCCCAGTAGATGTGGTTGTCGATCGCCGCCGCCAGCAGATTGTGCGCGGCGGTGATGGCGTGGAAATCGCCGGTGAAATGCAGGTTGATCTCCTGCATCGGCACGATCTGCGAGCGCCCGCCGCCGGTGGCGCCGCCCTTGGAGCCGAATACCGGGCCGAGGCTGGGCTCGCGCAGCGCGATCGCCACCCGCTTGCCGGCGCGTGCCAGGGCGTCGCCGAGGCCGATGGTGGTGGTGGTCTTGCCTTCGCCTGCCGGCGTCGGGTTGATCGCGGTGACCAGGATCAGCTTGCCGTCGGCTTGTGCTTCGGCCTTGTGCGCGAGCTCGAACGCGATCTTCGCCTTGTAGGGGCCATAGCGGTACAGCGAGGCGACCGGCACGCCCAGCTTCTCACCGATCTCCTCAATGGGGCGCGGCGTGATCGATGCCGCAATGGCGGCATCGCTGTTCGGATCGACTTTACGCACCGCGGAATTCATGAAGGCTCCCATAGGGACAGGTTCAGGCGCCGGCTCAGGTCTCGCGCGAACGCTCGGCCAGAATGGCGACCAGCATCATGCCGCCGATGACGGCCAGATGCTCGACCACGAAGTAGAATTCGATCTGCGCCATCTGGCCTTCCATCGTCCAGAAATGATGGGCGATGGGAATGGTCAGCACGGTGAAGACGCCAAGGGCGCCCGCAGCCAGCCAGGTCGCGCGGTTGATGAGGATGAGCGCGGAGCCGACCAACTGGGTGATGATGGTCAGCACCGCGAACAGCCATGGCGGGTTGAGCCCGAAATAGACCATTTCCGCCTGTGCACCGGCGAAATCCAGCAGCTTGTTGATGCCGCTGCCGAGGAACATGAAGACCAGCAGGAGCCGCGCGACGAACGCGGTGATCTTTGAGCGCAGAATGGCGGAAATGAAGGTCGGGGTCATGGGATGGCACCGGGCGCGGTTGCATTGGCGTACCGTGCCCGCATAGCGCAAGTACACGCCGAATGCGAGAGTACCGGTACCCCGCCACATCCACTATTGCTTCGAGTCGTCCGCGTCGTCGCCATCCGCTTGCTCTTCACGCGCAAGCTTGGCTTCCTTGATGAACTCCTCAGCGTCCTTCTTGGCGTCGCGCACCGAATCGCCGAGTTCCTTGGCGAAGCGGTCGAGGTCGAGCTTCAGCCCGCCGGCCGAGGGCTTATCGGTCTCGGAGGCATAGGCCACCATGCGCAGCGACAGGCCGACATCGGAGACGATGTGGGCGAGGAAGCCGTCGCTCAGATCGTGCTCGTCGGCATAGGCGACCAGCACTTCATAGATGCCGCCGCGATGGGTCTCGTAGGCGGCCTCGAAATCGTCGTCGTTCTCGCCTTCGGGGAGATCGTCTTTACCGGCCATTTGATTTCCTTTTAAGCCACGCCGTCGCGGATCGGCGGCTGGAAGCTCAGTCCCATATCCCACGGAAAATAAATCCATGTGTCCTGGCTGACTTCGGTGATGAACGTATCGATGACCGGCCGGCCGAGCGGCTTGGCATAGACGGTGGCGAAATGCGCCTCGGGGAGCATGTCGCGCACCATGCGCGCGGTCTTGCCGGTGTCGACCAGATCGTCGATCACGAGAATGCCCTGCCCGCCCGGCCCGGCGGCGGCCATGACCACCTCGGCGATCGGCTTCAGAATCTCCATCTCGCCCTGCTTGTCATAGTCATGATAGCTGGCGATGCAGACCGTCTCGATGAGGCGCACGCCCAGTTCGCGCGCCACAATGGCGGCTGGCACCAGGCCGCCGCGCGTGATGCAGACGATGCCGACGAACGGCCCGGCCGCCGCCAGCCGCCACGCAAGCGCGCGGGCATCCCTGTGGAACTGGTCCCAGGAAACGGGGAAGGCCTTGTTCTGGCGGTCATCGGACATCGGGCAGGCATACCTCGGAAGTCGCCCCGGGCAAGGAGCACCCGAGATCATTAGCGGCAGCGCGCCTCCTTCTCCAGAGGGCGCGGCGGACAATCCCCGTCTAACGGGCTGTCAGCCGGGTAAGTGCCGCGCCGCGACCATCGCCTTCACCGCCGCCACGGCAGCGGCGAGCTTGTCGGGATCGCGGGCGCGCACCACGAGATTGGTGTTCGGCCGGCCGTCCTCGCCGATGAAGGGATAGCTGCCGATCGAGGTCTCCGGATGGGCGCTCGCGATCAGGCCGAGCGGGCCGCCTATGTCGCCTTCCTTGGCGTCGGCCTTCACCGTCTCCGACAGCATGACGATGCCGGTCTTCAGCTTCGGCGCCACCTCGTCGAGCATCGCCTGCATGATGGTCGGCACGCCGGCCATGACGATGACATTGCCGATCCAGAAACCCGGCGCCTTGGACACCGGGTTGGCGACGAGCTCGGCGCCGGCGGGAATGCGCGCCATGCGCAGCCGCGCCTCGTTGAGGTCGGCCTCGGGGATGCGCTCCAGCAGCATGGCGCGTGCGCGGGGATCGACATCGATGGAGACCCCGAAGGCCTTGGCCACCGCGTCGGCGGTGATGTCGTCATGGGTCGGCCCGATGCCGCCGGTGGTGAACACATAGGTGTAGCGGGCACGCAGCGCGTTCAGCGCGTCGACGATGTCGTCCTGCACGTCGGGCACCACGCGCACCTCGGACAGATCGATGCCGATCGCGGTGAGGTATTCGGCGATGTAGCCGATGTTGCGGTCCTTGGTGCGCCCGGAGAGGATTTCGTCGCCCACCACCATGAGGGCCGCCGTGACCGGCTGCTTCGTATCCGTCATCCGATTCCCCTTTGATGGCGCGTCATCATACCGATTTCGCCGCAAATGGACGCAAGCTGCGCCACAAGCAAGGGCAGCGCGCCTCTCAATTGGGCAAATCACGGACATTCCAAGGAATATCGCCCCGGCCGTCGCTCGCCCTCTTCCGCTGGCACGACGTTTGTAGCTAACTTGGCCCAGTTGTGGAGTAGATTTGCACCGATGACCGTCGCTTTCGACGAAATGACAAACGCGGACGGTTCGATCCGGCCCGCCTATGCCACGCTGGCACGCTGGTTGAGCGATGTTCCGCCCGACGTGCTGGATTATCGCCGCAAGGAAGCCGAGTTCATATTCCGGCGCATCGGCATCACCTTCGCCGTCTATGGCGACAGCGATGCGCAGGAGCGGCTGATCCCCTTCGACATCATTCCGCGCATCCTCACCGGCGGCGAGTGGAAGCGGCTGTCCAAGGGGCTCGAACAGCGCACCAAGGCGATCAACCACTACATCAAGGACGTCTATTCCAAGCGCGAGATCCTCAAGGCCGGCATCGTGCCGGAGGACCTCGTCTACCAGAACCCGGTGTTCCGCCCGGAGATGAACGGCCAGAAGGTGCCGCACGACCTGTACGTGCACATCGCCGGCATCGACGTGGTGCGGGTCGACGCCGACACCTTCTACGTGCTCGAGGACAATGCCCGTACGCCCTCCGGCGTCTCCTACATGCTGGAGAACCGCGAGATCATGATGCGGCTGTTCCCCGAGCTGTTCGCGGATAACCGCGTGGCGCCGGTGGAGAACTACACCGACGAATTGCTGGCGACGCTGAAATCGCTTGCCCCGGTAACGGCGACCGCCGACCCCGTGGTCGCGGTGCTCACCCCCGGCATCTACAATTCCGCCTATTACGAGCACTCGTTCCTGGCCGACAAGCTCGGTGTCGAACTGGTGGAGGGGCGCGACCTCTTCATCAAGAACGACATTGTCTTTATGCGCACGACCGAGGGGCCGAAGCGCGTCGACGTCATCTATCGCCGGCTCGACGACGACTTCCTCGACCCCCTCGCCTTCCGCCCGGACAGCGCGCTCGGCGTGCCCGGGCTGATGAGCGCCTACAATGCCGGCAACGTCACGCTGACCAACGCGGTCGGCACCGGGGTCGCCGACGACAAGGCGGTCTACAGCTACATGCCGGAGATCATCCGGTTCTATCTCGGCGAGGAGCCGCTGCTGAAGAACGTGCCGACCTGGCGCTGCCGCGAGGCCGACCATTTGAAGTACGTGCTCGACAACCTCGGCGACCTCGTCGTCAAGGAAGTCCACGGCTCCGGCGGCTATGGGATGCTCATCGGTCCCCGCGCCGACAAGGCGCAGATCGAATTGTTCCGCGCCAAGCTGAAGCAGGACCCGAACAACTTCATCGCCCAGCCGACGCTGGCGCTCTCCACCTGCCCGACCTTCGTCGAGGAAGGCATCGCGCCGCGCCATGTCGATCTGCGCCCGTTCGTACTGACCGGAGCCGACAAGACGCGCATCGTGCCGGGCGGGCTGACGCGCGTCGCCCTGGAGGAAGGTTCGCTGGTGGTGAACTCCAGCCAGGGAGGCGGAACCAAGGATACCTGGGTACTGGACGATTGAATCATAGCTGCGCGCCGTCATCCTGAGGTGCGAGCTAAGCGAGCCTCGAAGGATGGCCATCCGGGCGGGCATCCTTCGAGGCCCGGCGAAAGCCGGGCACCTCAGGATGACGGCGTTCAGATTAAGTAGAGGTGGGAGCGCATATGCCGATAGAGACATGGCTCGCCTTCGTCGCCGCTTCCGCGGTGCTGCTGGTGATACCGGGCCCGACCATCCTGCTCGTGGTCTCCTATGCGCTCGGCCAGGGCCGGCGCGTCGCGCTGCCCATCGCCACCGGCGTGGCGCTCGGCGACTTCACGGCCATGACGCTCTCCATGCTCGGCGTCGGCGCGCTGCTGGCGGCATCCGCCACGCTGTTCACCGTGCTGAAGTGGATCGGCGCGGCCTACCTCATCTGGCTCGGCATCAAGCTGTGGCGCGCTGGCGGCAATGCCAGTGTCACCGAGGCCCGCGCCGGCGGCTCACCGATTCGCATGATGCTGCACGCCTGGTTGGTCACCACGCTGAACCCCAAGAGCATCACCTTCTTCGTGGCGTTCCTGCCGCAATTCCTCGATCCGACGCGCGATTTCCTGACCCAGATGGTGATCTTCGAGACCACCTTCCTGGTGCTGGCCGCCACCAACGCCTTCGGCTACGCGCTGGTCGCCGGCCGGCTGCGCGGCGCCATCGGCAACTCACGCATCATCGCCGCCATCAACCGGGTGGGCGGCACCCTCCTTATCGGGGCCGGCGTCATGACGCTGGCCTGGCGCAACGCCAGATAGAACGCGGTTCCCATGCTTTCACGCACTGCAGACAACCTCTATTGGCTGACCCGCTATATGGAACGGGCCGATTGCCTCGCCCGTATCCTCGACGTCACGCAGCGCCTGGCGCAATTGCCGGCGGCCTATGGCGGCTCGACCAATGAATGGCGCTCGGCGCTGCTCACCGCAGGCTGCGCCGACCTGTTCAAGCAGGTGCATGGCGACGACGCCAATGAGCAGAACGTGGTCTCGTTCCTGGCCTTCGCGCCGGAAAACCCCTCCTCGATCCGCAACTGCTTCGAGATCGCCCGCACCAATGCGCGCTCGGTGCGCACCGCGCTGACCATCGAGATGTGGGAGACCATCAACTCCGCATGGCTGGAGCTGAAGCGCTATTCCACCAAGAACATGACCCGCGAGGAACTGGCGCGCTTCCTCACCTTCGTGAAGGAGACCTCGCTGCGCTTCGACGGCGCCGCCTACCGCACCATGCTGCGCAACGACGCCTTCTGGTTCTCGCGCGTCGGCATGTACATGGAACGCGCCGACAACACCGCTCGCATCCTCGATGTGAAATATCATGTGCTGCTGCCGGAATCCGAGCACATTGGCGGCCCGCTCGACTACTTCCAGTGGGCCTCGATCCTGCGCTCGGTCTCGGCGCTGACCAGCTTCCACTGGGTCTACCGCCAGAGCGTGAAGCCGTGGCTGGTGGCGGACCTACTGATCCTGAACGCGCAGATGCCGCGCTCGCTGACCAGTTGCTACCAGAACATTTCGCGCTATCTCGACGACATCGCCGCCTATTATGGCCGGCAGGGCGTGGCGCAGCGCCAGGCGCGGACCACGCTCACCCGGCTGGGCAACAGCCGGATGGACGAGATTTTCCAAACCGGGCTGCACGAATATATCGACAATTTCGTCATCGAGAACAACCGGCTGGGCGCGAACGTCACCGACCAGTATTTGCTCTAGAGCAAACCGCGTCCGCGTGGACGCGGATAAGTTGCTCCAGTGTTATGAATCGATCAATTCTTCTGCCGTCAGGTGACCTCTCCTGAAGACAGGTTGATCCAGGCTCCAAGCGGTCCCCGCGTCATGCGTATCCATGTGAACCACGCCACCGTCTACCGCTACGAGCCGCCGGCGAACGGGGCGATCCAGATCCTGCGCCTGACGCCGCGCAGTCATGACGGGCAGTATGTCGTCTCCTGGCGCATCGACGTGTCCGAGAGCTGCCGCCTGCAGGCGCACGAGGACGCGTTCGGCAACCTCACCCACACCTTCGCCGTCGACGGGCCGCTGACCGAGCTGCGTGTGCTGGTGGAGGGCGAGGTGGAGACGGTGGATACTTCCGGCGTGATCCGCGGCATGACCGAGCGCTTCCCGCCGAGCCTCTATATGCGCGAGACCGAGCTCACCGTCCCCGCCCCCGTGATGCGCGCCTTCGCGGCCGACACGGCCGGCAACGATCCCGACCGGCTGGTGCGACTCCATGCGCTGATGGACGGCATCGGTGCGGCGATGACGTTCGATGCCGACCCGACCCACGTCGCGACCACGGCGGCGGAGGCGTTCGAGCTGAAGCGCGGCGTGTGCCAGGACTACGCGCATATCTTCGTCGCCTGCGCCCGCCATCTCGGCGTGCCGGCGCGCTATGTCTCGGGCTATCTGGTCGGCGACGGCTCGGACGCCACGCAAGGCGCCGGGCACCAGGCCGGCCACGCCTGGGCCGAAGCCTATGTCGAGGGACTGGGCTGGGTCGGCTTCGACCCGACCAATCTGCAATGCCCGACCGAGGCCTATGTGCGGGTGGCCGTCGGACTAGATTATCTCAGCGCCGCCCCGGTACGCGGCAACCGTTATGGCGGCGGCGACGAGAACCTCTCGGTGGCCATTACCGTCGACCAGTCGAGCCGGCAGATTCAGGGTTAGCGATCCGAGTCGCGATCGGAGTAGCCCTGCGCAGCATTGCGGGGCTAAGCTACTGGGGCGGCCGCCGGGTGCCGCGGGCGCTCGAACGGAACCGTGCACGTACCGGCCCCCCTTATTACCGAGATGAGGCTGCCGCACCCGGAAGGCCACCGGCAGGCCAGATCCATGGCGCTGGCCCTGGTCGCGGCGCTTGCGGTGCATCTGGCGCTGCTGCTCGTCATCGCGCGGCAGAAGGAGCCGGACGCGCTGCCGGACGAGTTCTCCGATGCGGTCTCCATCGAGATGGTGCCGCTATCGGCGCTCACCGGGCTCATGGAGCCTGCACCCAATGAGCCCACACCCGTCGAACCGCTGCCCGGTGGCACGGTGCCGGAAGCGGTCGCCCCCACGCCCTCCACGCCGCCCCAACCCGTGCAACCCCTGCCGCCGCCCGTCACGCCGGGCATGATCCGCCCGGCGACGATGCTGTCGGCCCGCAGCCTGGCCAATAGCCGGCAGACCCGGGTCGCCTTGCGTACCCTGGCCGTCGACACCCGTGTCGAGCAATTATGCGGGCTGGAGGCGATGGAGCAGGTCCATGCCTGGCAGCGCGACTTCCAGCCCGACCGGATCGTGGTCTATGCGATGAGCGAGCCGCGGATGACCGGCAATCTGTTCGAGGCCGATGGGGCGGCGTTCCGCAGCCGGTCGCTCTGGTACAACATCAAGTTCACCTGCGAACTCACGCCCGACCGCGCCCGCGTGACCGCTTTCGCCTTCGCGGTCGGCGCGCCGGTGCCGCGCGAGGACTGGGACGAGCACGGCCTGCCCGCCCTGCACTGAGCGCGGAACGGCGCCGCACGGCAGTTGCGACGGTGGAGCGCGCCTCGGCCGTCCCATATAATTGGTGCAACTCTGTTGCCCGCTAGGAAACGGGGCCGCTATAAGGTCGACGGGGAAGCGTGGCTAAGGGCGTGCGTCGATGACTTACTGCTGTGGTATCTTGGTGCGTGACGGGCTCGTCATGATCGCGGACACGCGCACCAATGCGGGCCTCGACAACGTCTCGACCTTCCGCAAGCTCCACGTCTTCGAGGAGCCGGGCCGCCATGTGCTGGCGCTGTCGACCGCCGGCAATCTGTCGATCTCGCAGGCCGTCATCAGCATCCTCCAGGAAGGCTTCGACAATCCGGAGACCGGCGAGAAGGAAACGCTGTCCGGCGTCACCAGCATGTTCCGTGCGACCGAGCTGGTCGGGCGCGCCATCCGCCACGTCCACGATCTCTATGGCGAGGGGCTGAAGGAAGCCGACGTGCGCTTCGACGTCTCGTTCCTGTTCGGCGGCCAAGTCAATGGCGGTCGGCTGCGGCTGTTCATGATCTATTCGGCCGGCAATTTCATCGAGTGCACCAACGACACCCCGTTCCTGCAGATCGGCGAGCACAAATACGGCAAGCCGGTGCTGGACCGCTCCATCACCTACGACATGGACCTGTACGACGCGCTGAAGTCGGGGCTGATCTCGATGGATTCGACCATGCGCTCGAATCTCGGCGTCGGCATGCCGATCGACATCCTGGTAGCGCGGCGCGATGCCGGGCAATCCGAGCTGAACTACCGCATCGAGCCGGGCGAGCCGTATTTCCACGATTTGCGCGAGCGCTGGTCGGCCGCGCTGCGCGCCGCCCACACCGCCATCCCGCGTCCGCCTTATGGCAGCCGGCGTTAATTCGCGCTGAGTTGAAACAAAGACGGCCACCGACGAATTACTCGTCAGTGGCCGCCCTCGGATCTCATGACAATCGGAACGCGCCCTGGTCCAGAGGGCGAATTCAGGTGATGAGATAAAGAATAATGATGAGTGGAATCGGAATACCGATGAGCCACATCAGGATCGCGGGCATGATAGTTCTCCTCTGACCGTGAACTACAGTGTCTGTCTGCCGGTATAACGCGGAAACATCGAACGGGTTCCTCTTCCGAAACCATGAAAAGCGCGAATGGCCGCGCGCAGTACCTTGCCCACCACTCACAGCTCGGCCATCTAGTCCGCCCCTGCGCAGGAGACACAGATGAACGCCAATGAACGCATCGCCCTCGTCACCGGCGCCGGCACTGGCATCGGCAAGGCGGCGGCCGTCGCGCTGGCCGAGGCCGGCTTCACCACCGTGCTGACCGGCCGCCGCCGCGAGC
>LNAP01004350.1_pt1 | contig 13126 bp, 12 predicted proteins | sample 602601 | NCBI WGS metagenome assembly LNAP01 (sample SAMN02440304, study PRJNA202911) | soil metagenome | biome: Subtropical and temperate rainforests or woodlands; isolation source: soil samples (1 kg each in a 20% v/v slurry with milli Q water) were... ...
GCAGACCTGGCGGGTCAAGTCATCGACCGAGAGCTCCCAGGCGGGGCCGGCAAGGGTCAGCAAGGCATCGCGCAGCATCAGCGGGCCCAGGCGCAGGTGTGCGGCAGGCAGCGGCAGCGCGTAGAGGGTGGCGGCCTCGGCCGCATCGCAGAGCCGATAGCCGGAGCGCAGCAAGACGTGGCGCATGGCATCGCCCACGCTGGCATCGAGCATGGGCGGAATCGAGACTTCCACCGCCTGCTGCAAGAGATCACGCTGCGCAGGTTCCGGTACCAGCTCGACCAGGGTGTAGCGGCCGTAGCGGGCCACCGGAACCAGCCCCTGGTCCACCACCGAAGCTATCTCGTCGGGTGGCGCTTCTAACTGATCAGGGGTGGCCGGTGTCGTCGTGCAACCGGGCAGTAGGCCGCTGAGCACGGCGAAGATGCAGAGGAAACGAGGCAGAGACGGCAGCATGTGGCACCCCACTGTGACGGGATGCCTTCACCTTTGCAGAAACGTGCTGCGCGGGATGCCGAAAATCCGAAACGCGCGGCGCCCCATTTCCCAAGGGAGGGGCACATATCAATCAGCCAGCGTGACTGGCTCGCTGCTGGGCCGGAACTGCGACGATGGATCTATAGAGGCTGGAAAGTGCTGCCGGGGCTGGCAGCTCGGTGGGAGGCAGGGCAACGCTCTTTCTCACATGGACGGAAGACAGGGGTCATCGAATCATCGCCAAGAGGCCAATTGCGACAACAACGCCAATGACACCGGAAGCGGCAACAGCCCCCCATGTTCCCAGCTTTGGTTTCAGCCAGTAATAGCTGCCAAAGGCAACCAACCCGCCGACAAGGCCAAACAGCTTGACGATGATAACGGCCAGAATGGACGGCCAAAGCCAGTCCCATGAACCAGACTTCTTCTCGGTCGTAGCTGGTGCTGGCGTAGCCGCTGGCGTCGTTGTGGACGCCGGCGCAGATGACGGTGCGTTCGGATCTTCGTAAGCCATTGTCTTCTCCTGTTGTGGTTATCGATTTCCTACGGCGTTCAATGCGCTCATCAAAATCAGCACAGCAAAGACGGCGGCGGTACACACAAGCGCGCGAACCACCCCCCATTTTTTGTGGAGTACCACTGCGCCGGCAGATGTATCCCACAACGTCGTGCCCGTTTTCGTGAGCCGCCGATACGCGAACAGTTGGGTGAAAAGTGCGACGAATGGAATGCCAAAGCCCACGCCCTGAACAAAGACCAGAAATGAGCGATTCAGCGCCTCAGAAAACGACAGCAAGTTGCCACCTGGGTGTGCGATCTTGATGCCGAACAGCCACTTTGCCGGGGTGGTCCCAAACAACGATAGCAACAAAGCCTCGGCAGGCAACCAAACCAGATACAGCACGATACTGGCGACAATTGGGTTCTCTACTGCCTTTGCGAAGCCCGCCGCCTGTACGGGCATCGCCGCGCTGAAAGCGAATATCAAGAGAAGAAACAACACAAATCCAGCCGTGCAGATGTCAACCGTGCGAGCAAACAGCCTTCTCCATGGGTGATGCTTCCCTCCAAGAAAACTCTTGCTTTGATCAACGGGTGAACTTGATTCCTGGACGTAGTTAGCGGAGACAGGCGACGGTGCGTTGGGGTCTTCGTAGGCCATTGGCTGTTCCTGTTCTTCTTATCGAATTACGATGCTGTTCTTCAATCGATTGTGGGCAGCGATTGCCTGCTGATCACCTTCAATGTACGAAAGAGTGATCAATGCCTTTTCGGCGCCCAGCGGCACGTGGTACTGGGCTACTCTCATCGTCTCTGCCGAGTTGACGGATGATGTGCGTCCATAGCGAATGATCAGGGCGGTCTGGCCTCCAATGGGTTCAACGGCAAAGCTGGGGCGTCCGACCTCCTTCATTCCATACTTCGCCATCCCCGCCCACATCGTTGGAGACTCTTCGCGCCAGACTTCCGCCAAATCTCTCAACACCTGCTGCTTATTGGCCTGAACCTCCTGCCTAACGTCTGCTTGAGTAAGTGGCGGTTCCATTGGAATGAACGACACCCGGACAAACACCCGGGAGGGTGCTGGATAGGACTGCACCGATAGCGAGGCCACATGATCAATAGCCACGCCAGTCATCTTTTCGCTGAATTCCTTGACACGCCTGCGCTGTTCGGCATCACTGATCGTCCAGTCGCCCGGCACTTCAAGCTGGACCCGCCCTTTGACGTTGAGCTTGGTGTAACCGGCTGACTGCGCGGCCACCGGCATGGCGACCGCAGCCAACAAGCAGAAGCACAGGGCGAAGAATATTGTTCTGGAATTGTTCATCATCAGTTCTCGGTGAGGAGGCTGTTCAGCAACTCCTGCTGGACAGCTTGCAGTTGGCCACGGCTCTGTGGTGAACCGGTTCCCTCATAAACGTTGATCGAGAGCGGCAGGGAGTTCAGGAGCGTTATTGCGCTGATTCCCGAAATTGGTCGGCTGCTTTCCCCAACGCTCATGTTCATCCGCATGGAAAAATAGACCGCGTTCCCGTCCCGCCCAATCGGTTCAAACTTCATGTCTGTTAGGGCGACGTCGCTATTCTCGAACGACGCTTTCAGCCGTCGATTGAGCTCGGCGGAATTCACCCGGGGAGTCGACTTGGAAAGGCCGGAAAGGAACGCCTCTCGCGGCATCTCGATTCGCTGGAAATTCCCCTTCGGGCCGATAAGTTGGATTTGCAGCCAGTGATCCAGCATGTCCCTGCGGCCCGCTCGGTAGTCCTCCAGTTCGGAGCAACGGACTGCTGCGTGCACGAGGCGCGAACCTTCTGCGAGGGAACGCTTAGCCAAGTCCATGAGCTCGACTTCGCGCGCCGACTTACCCGGCGTGCAATAGCCACTTGGATTGGAGAACAGGACCTGCTGACCAAGCACGTTCACCGACTCCGCAGCCGCGCGTTGCTGGATAACTGTCTCCAGGGCAGCCTGCCGATTCTGCGTGACTGGCGCGACAGTTGGCGGTGGATAGGAGGGGGCCGCGGTGACGGGGGCTTGAGCAACTGGTGCCGTCGCCGAGCGGGTGGGCTCGTTCTTGGTCGAGTTGACGAAGACAATGAGCAGAAGCCCGATGCCCAAGCCGATACCGACCATCCATTTACCGGTGGCCGCGTCTGATGAGCCGTCGCTCTTTGATTTGGATGGCGGTGGAACAATTGAGGCAGACGGTGCTTCCTCGGCCTGTCTGGGTGGCGCTTCGGGAACCGGAGCGGGGTTGGGCGGCGGAGTTACTTGTGGCGTGGACTCGCCGGCTGGGCTGCCTTCGTCGACATCCGAAACAAGTGTCGAAAGGCCTGAGAAGCCTTTGGCGTTTCCATTTTGTTTGTCGTCAGCAGCCACGGCTCTTCATCTCCTCTTCAAAGCCGCAGCTTCGTATAGACGCCTTCGACCATACAGTCGTCTCCGTCTTCGAAGCGAAGTTGTCCGAACCCAGAAGCCGAAATTGTCAGGTAGGCTTCTTCGCCGAGCGCAAGGGAGAGACAGGTCGATGTCTTGATGTACGAATCTGTTCCGAGGACCTCGTACCAATCATCATCTTCACGACTGACCGTCACCACGTACTTACCAGCCTTCTGCTTCGACAGACCAAAAACCGCCTTCACATCGCACTTGTCCTTGCTGTCGAAGAAGATTAGCTCTCCGCCGTAGCCGGACGCCTTGAAAATGGCCTCTTCAGAGTAGGCATACACGTAGCAGTAGCGCGTCTGGATGATGATGTCTTTGCCGTCGATCTTGTAAACGTTGCTGCCCTTGCGGGTCAGGCTCACCTCATAGTTTTCAGCCAGAACTGGCCCGGCCTGAAGGGTCATCAATGCGGCAAGCGTGGCCAGCAGGGTCTTCTTCATGACCATCGCCTATTGGGTCTGGAAGCTCGACAAGCGGCTTTTCACGAGGTCGAGCTTGGCCTTATGGGCCAGTGGCCTGTTGAAAACACGATTCTGGATTTGGTCGGACACCTTGCTGATGGCGATGTACGCCATGCTCAAGCCAGACTCCCGCTCTGAGGCCTTCTTCTCGACGAAATCGTATGGGAAGTTCTCGCAGAACTTGTGGAAGCCGGAGAACTGCGCGACATCCTTCGTGAATCGGAAGCCGTCTGGGGTCAGGCGCGAGCGCCGTGGATGGTAGAGGTCAACGAAAAAGATGAACCATCCGCTTCCGTCGAATGTCACGGCCTCAAACACGTCCACTTTATCGATGGCCCCGAGGCGATGAAAAAGAATGCGCTGCCCCGACTGCGTTTCGAGTCTGGACAGATATGCCAGTTGACCGATCGGCCCGTTAACCGGGATGGGGTTCGTCTCAGTAAAGCCAAATGGGCCAGAGCCGTTCGGGTCCTTGTCGTAGGCAGGCGCAGATTCCAGCATCACCTTCATCATTGGATGAACGAGCTCCAACTGGAACTTTTCGTCATCCAGGATGCGATGGATGTGCGCAAGCGCCTCACGTAACGCCTTGTCTTCTTTGTTGCCCCCGAAGAGGTTTGATAAAAATCCCATATAAGCTGCCCCCAAAGTCGAATGGATTACGTCATTGCAGCAGTTCGCTCAGTCGGCGCAGTCCGGGCTTCTTGAAAGCCATGCGAATGAGCTGCTCCAGGATGTGCGTGTTTGCGACGTGAATGTAGGAAATGCCGACATTGGTTTTCTTGTCGTCCTTGGACCCGATGCAGAACGATCCATCAGCATTCCATATCTGCACCTGCCCCCACGTGCACCGCACCCTTTCATTGGCACCCAGGAATTTGTGCTTCACCAAGGTGATGCCATCGTCGTGAAGGAGTGCGTCGCCGAAGTACAGGTCCCGCCCATCCTTCAGCGCTTCCAGCATCTCACCCAGCAGGCGGACGCACACGGCTCGCCAAAGCTTGTCGATGAACTTGCTGTAGATGTCCTCTTTCTTTAGCTCGACAACCGCCTCAGAGCGTTTGTCTCCGAAGGCAATGGTGTAGGTCGTCCCCGTCGGCACGCCGTTGACGGAGTGGCGCACGCCACCCCAGCGAACTCGAGTGATCGAGTCCAGAGAAAAACTCTGTCCTTTCCACGAGATGCCATCGGGTGAAATGCTCAGGGTGTCCTTGAACATCACACCAATTTCAGCGCGGTAGGTTATCTCGTGCGCCCACTCGTCTCTTCGTGCTACCGCCTGCTTCCGCTCTTGGATGATATCGGCAAGCGCATCTGCATCCTGCTCAACGCGCTCAGACACTTCAGGTAGCTCGGCAAACAACTCTTGAAGCAGGCCAGTCAGCCGTTGGGACTGCGTCAACATGTCATGCGTGTTGAACAGGTCGATGGCGAGGATACGTATTTCGTAGGCCAGGTCACGGCTTGCTTCATGATCGATGCCGCGCGCTTTGGCACTCAGCTGGATAGGCTGGGCGACCTTGTCCCAATTACGTGCTACGGCATCAAGCTTGTCCACATACGGCTTGACGGCAGCTTCACCCGAGTTCGCCGAGTCACGGGCGGCTTTGATCAGCTTGTGGACGTTCTCAGCTTCCTTCTGAAGAAAGCCCTGGGTTTCCACTTCGTAGCTATCGACGAGGTCATCGATCAGTTCGGGCGCGTGATCCTCGCCGCCCAACGTAACCTCCTCCACCGTGTCCGTCATGACCTGCACAAGCGTCGTCGGTGGCAGCCTGTCGAGGGCGTCCTTGATGGCGCTGCGGTAGTACCGTTTACGTTCCGCCAGTTCGGCTTCAATTTGATCGAGTGCCCGGACCTCCGGGAAGCCAGAGGCAGCACGGTCTTCATTGATATCGCGCAGAACATCTTCAGGATCGATCTCATCCACGAGGTAAGCAACCTCCTGAATGAAACTTGCCAGGTCATCCGCATCGTGTTCGCCATCCACCGCCTCGAAGGCAGCGGCAAGCAAATTCAAGTGCGCAAGCGTGGGCAGGCCAGCCCCGCCCCGGGCCACAAAAGGATCATAGAGCAGGCCTTCAACGAGCAGGGATGCCTTTCGTGGAGAAACGCCGGGAAGCCATGCGATCTCTGCACTCAACCTAGTGCGTGGATTCGTTAGATCAGAGCGTGCCTTCTGGCAGACATCGTGGTCCAGCTCCAAAGACTTCTCTTCAGCCAATTCAACGATTCGCCTGCGGTCGTCGCGGGTGGTCACACCGAGAATCGCGAAGGGCGTCTGATGGAGTGCGGTTGTTTTCAGTGTGCGTCGAGCACTGACGCGCGGCACAGAAGCGCTTCTCGCCGGTTGCCCGGTGGGCGGGGCTGTCGGGCGCGAAGACGCAGCTGTTGGCATGGGCATCGCAGATGCGCCTGATGTCGGTTGAGCACCGAGCATCGCCATAAGCTGCGGGTCCTTCAAGGCTTCTTGAGCCTGTGCCAATGCATCAGATGGCACGGAAAACTTCAAATGATTGCGAAGCTCGTGGCTGTAATGTGCCAGCTGCGTTTTCGAAGAGAGGTGATCAGTAAGCACGAGTGACAAAGCCAGCTCGCTGTTTAATCGAGGAGTGGTTCCGCATGCACCGCAGGCGAGCAATGCGCCTGACTTCTCTGAACCACATTTAAAACAAATTGCCATGCCCATGACTGTGCCCGTCCGCTAATTACGTAGTCTTGCCAACTGCTGAGACAGACAGCGGTTGTACGCGGCCGGACCATTGACATACTTGTCTGTTGAGCAGGCGGCCTCGATTGAATTTCTCTCTGTAGTTGAAAGTCTTGATAGATCTGGTCGCCCACCCTGTCGTTCCAACGCTACGAGTTGATTGTTGAGGCATCTGTTGTAAGCCGCTGGTCCGTTGACGTACTTATCCGTTGAGCACGCAGCTTCAATCGATTGCCTCTCAGGGGATGAGAGTCGGGACAAATCAGGACGCCTAGCTCCCTGACCGGACATTGCTGCGAGTTGATTTGCCAGGCACTCGTTATAAGCAGCAGGTCCGTTGACGTACTTGTCTGTGGAGCATGCCGCCTCAATGGATTGCTGCTCGGCCGAGGACAGGACGCTTAAATTCGGTCGTCTTACACCCGCGGCCAAAGCTGCCTTCTGCCTTTCAACACATGCACGATAAGCAGCCGGCCCATTCACATATTTGTCAGTCGAGCATGCCGCTTCTAGCGATGCAGATTCTGCAGCTGATAACTGCACAGATGTGGTGGTTGGACGGCTCTCTGGCTGTGGTCGTGACGAGCGGGTAGGAGCTTGCTGAAGCTGGAGAAGCAACGCTTGATCTGCGACACCCGTGGCGGCTAACCCCCTGTCTTGCTGAAAAGCGATGATGGCAGCACGAGTGCCCCTTCCCATCAGCCCATCGGCGGGGCCGGCACTGTAGCCAAGTTCATTAAGCTTCCGTTGAATAGCTTGTACAGTCGCATCCGGAGCAGGACGCGCGGGCGCTGGTGCTGGTGCTGGTGCTGGTGCCGACAGGGAGCCAGTGGATGGACCGCGAGCGAATCGGCTCCTTCCTTCTGCCTGAAGTTGGCCCCGATACGGCTCAACGTCACGGCGTGCCCTCTCCAAAGCACCGCTTCTATAGCGGAAACGGCCACAGCGACTGTTGTAGTCAGCCACCATGGCATTGAACCGATCGACATCGGAGTCGCTGTAGTTGTTGAGAGCGGCCTTCGCGCCCTCCATGCGGATGTCTTCGGCCAGGCAATACCGAATCTGAGCCGTTGAAAACACCAAGTCCTGACCAACTGGCGGCTTTGATTCTTGTGGCCCGGAGGGGGCTTGCGGTGGAGCAGGCGGCGAATAGCTCGGCGCTGCACTCTGCGCGGGCGGTGAGTAGGCGGGAGCGGGAGCCGGAGACGGAGACGGAGACGGAGTGTTCTTGTTGGACTGGCCAATGAGCAAAAGCAGGCCAACGACGGCAGCTATGCCCAGTATCCATTTGCCCCCAGACGAGCCAGAAGACGGTTGCGGAGGCTCTTGATACGCCTGACGCTGAGTCGGCTGCTGCGGTCGAGGAGCTTCCGAGTCTGGGCGTTCGGTGGATTTCGTCGAGCCGGCCGATTCCGTCTTAGGCGCAGGGGGCGGCGGTGTCGTGTCCACGTCGGACACGAGCGATGAAAGGCCGGCGAAACCCTTGCCTTCATTTTTCTTGTTGTTTTCTTCCTCCGCTGCCACCACTGTCTCCCTTAGATAAATCCTATGCGCCGCTTTTCGCCGCCTTCACGTTCCCGTGCAGGTGTCGTGCGCAAAGCCGCCAGCAGACTGGCCTGGTCCAGCCTTTCCTTGCCAGAGCGTGCTGCGAGCCTTGCACCTTCCCGCACAACGAAAGCAACGTCGGACAACGGTCGTCCAGCGAGTTCTTGCGCCAGCGGCTTGGAGTCCACGTCTGACTCCTTCGGCAAAGCTGACAGCAGCTTGTCCAGCAGCGACTGCACCTCGATCTCGCTTGCAAAGTCCACCTTGATGACATGATCGAAGCGTCCCCGGCGCTGGATGGCGGGGTCGATCATGTCGATTCGGTTCGTCATCGCGATGATCAATACCTCGTTCTTCACGGCCTCCGGGATGCGCCGCAGGAACTCAGCCACCTCTTCGACGCGGTGATGGCCCGATCCCATTTCGCGGTCAGCAAGAAACGCCTCCATCTCGTCGATCACGAGAACTGATGGCGCGTTTTCCATCGCCTTGTCGAACACCTGTGCGACCTTCTTGCTGGTCTCGTGGATGTACGGGCTGGCCACGCTGGATGCGTCGATCTGGAAGCTTGGCCACCCGAGGAAATCAACCAGTCGCTCGACCGCGAAGGTCTTGCCGGTGCCTGGAGGGCCGTACAGGATCACGGCTGATGGGAATTCAATACCGAGCGCCTTGTAGCGGTCGCGGTGCAGAATGATGTCGACGATGTGCTCGTTGAAGAAGGTCGCAAGTTCGGGACGCCCGGCGAGTTCGAAGACCTTGTTGGGCTCCGGCTCGGCGCGTTCGACTTTCTCCACCTTCTCGACGGGAGCAACTTCCGTCTTTTCGGCAGGAGCCGCTGGCTTGCGCTCCAGCGGCATGATTTCCGCGACTTCGAAGCCTGCCGCCTGCACGACATCCTTCAGGTGGCTCGCGCCCAGCCAGCTCATGGTCTGGCGGAGACGGCGGAAGGAAGTGGCCGGAATGCTGGTGCCGCCCGTCAGCCAGTAGCCGAGCACGACGTCATCGCCAGCTCTGGAGCTGATGCTGTAGGTTGGCAGCAGCCGCGTGATCTTCTCAACGTAGAGCGCATCCTGGAGCGCCGAATCCGTATCGATATCGCGTGTTGCCTTCAACGCAAGAGCAAAGGCGAGCGCCTCGGCCTTGGTGTCGGGTGATTTCGCCTCGCTGACCGGGCACAGCGTCTGGCTCGGACCGCAGGAGATGGACCTAAGCTGCTGATCGCCGAACTGGAAGGCGTTGAAGGTCCCGTCATCGATCAGCCCGGCATCTAGCCAATGATCCGCCAGTGCGTCGCGTACGACGAGCGCCCGCCCACCGCCTTGGGTCTCAAGGATCTGCCAGTCTGCCCCTTCAAACAGGGCGACGCGCGCCTTCGCACCGTCGGGCAACTTGAAACCGATGGGAAGCCACGCATCGAGTGCCATGGGTCAGCTCCGCACGATGTTCGCGCCAGCAAGCATGTCGTCTTCACCCGCAGAACCGATGCGGATGGAGTCGAGATGAGCTACTACGGCACGAAGCTTGTCGATGTCATTGGCCTTCAACGCCTCCGCTCCCGCAGCCACCAGCTGGGCATGCTCGCGGGCATCTGGGAAGAGGTAGGTATCCTCGGCCAGCCACTTGAAGCGCTCGATGACGAACCAGTCCTGACGCCACAGGATCATGAAGTTGCGACTGCGCAGATCATCCAGGTGCGACTCGAAGTCGCCACTGTTGTTGTCAATCGAGCGCTGCGCCGTCTTGACCAAGTTATCGAAAGACGAAGCTTCGGTGGGCCTGGCGTGCTGACGCACGACCTTGTCGAAGAAATCGACTGCCTTGTCCAGTTCCAGCTGGCGAATGTCCTTCAGATGCTCCTTGCGGGTCAGCGCCAGCAGCCGCTTGGCCTCCTGGACGTGATCCATCGCTTGCTTGGCCGTCTCGGGGTCGGCCTCGTCAGTTTTGATAGTGCTCGCCTGCTCGAGCTTCTCGCGAGCCTGCTCAAGACGTGGGTCATCGACCTTGGACGCCATCTCGTCGAGCCGCTGCAAGGTGTGGTCCGACTGTTCCTGGATGTTCTTCGCCTGGTTGGTGTAGTCGACCTTGCCTTCCTGGCTCGAGTAGAAGTTACGCCCGCTCTGGAACGAACCGCTGATTGAAGGGACTGAAACCTCCAGAACGATGTTGCCAGAGTCGAGCACTTCGTACTCGCAAATCAGCTCGGCACCGGCGGCAATGACGCCGTCGTCGAAATCCGTTCCCTTGATCTCGAACATGCCGATGAAGCGGTTGTCGTTGATGGGGTCGGAGATGTCGCCCTCCCACAACTTGAACTTGATCGACCCGGCACTTCCAGCCTTGAGAGACTCGCCTGCCTTGAAGGTCTTCTTGCCTTTCTTGGGCAGCTGATCGCCCTCACGAACGAGATAATCCAAGCTCAAGCGACCGCCCACCTTGTCGCGCGCTTCCACGCCGACGGAATGCGATGCCGGGATTGCATCGATGCTAGCCGCGGTGCGTGCAATGACAATCTTGTCTTCGCGCAGTGACACGGGCCCACCGTTGGAATCGAACACGAACACCTTGAAGGTGTTATCGCCAGGCTTGGTCAGGTTGAGTTCGATACCTGCGCCATCCTTCAGTGCGATGCGTCCGGAGGACCACCCGGTGTCCAGACTGTCGATCTGAAACTCGACTCCGGCCGGAGCAGCACTTCCCAGTTTGGCGACGATCTTTGCCTTCGAGTCCGGCGTGCGCGCGATGTAGTTGAACGACAGATCAAGCGCGCCACCGGCGCTGATGGCTCCTCGGGCGCTCTTGCGTCCACGGCTTTGCGACGCCCAATCGATGGACTCGGCGAAGACCGCTGCGCCTTCCGCAACGGCGGTCATCGGATTCACATCAGTGGACGGGGCAATGCCGAGCTCGAAGGCCACCTTGTCACGCAAAGGCTTGTAGTGGGTTGGGCCACCCACAAAGACGACACGCTCGACGTCGTGTGGGCTCAATCCAGCCTTTTCGAGGGTTTCGCGGGCGGACACGATGGACTCTTCCACCTTCGGTCCGATCAGGCCGTCGTATCGTTTGCGATCAATGGTGATGTCGATGTAGATCTCCTCACCCGCCTGATCGCGGACACCGAGTTCGGTCTCGGGCAGACTGACGACGGCCTCTTCCTTCTGCGACAACTCGATCTTTGCCTTCTCTGTCGCCCACGTGGCCATACGCAGCAGGGACTTGAACTGTGGATTGGTCGTCAAGTCTTCCGGAAGATCAAAGTTTTCCAGCAGCCACGGCTTCACGATGTTGTCGAACAGAATCCGGTCGAAGTCGCGGCCGCCGCACATGGCGATGCCACCGTGTGCGAGAAGTGTCACACGGCCGGAAATGCTCTCTGCAATTGCGATGTCGAGCGTTCCACCGCCGAGGTCGTAGACAACAAATACACCGTCGTTCTTTCGCTGCCGCATGACGCTCATCACGGCGGCTACCGGTTCTTGCATCAAGGCCACACGCCCGAGCCCAGCCGCATCAGCGGCAGCCATCGTCGAGTCCTTCTGCATCTGGTTGAACGCGGCTGGAACTGTAATGACAGTGCCGGTGTCGCCATCGCCCCGAATCTCTTCCGGCAGGTAGCCGTATAGCGCACGCAGGACCTCGGCAGAGCATTCCTCTGGCGTCATGGTGAGGTTCACCGCCGGCAGCTTGACCGGCGTGCTCGTACCTATGAGCCGCTTGAACAGCACCGCCGCATTGTCTGGATTGCGGGCGGCATTGTTGTAGGCGCGCGAACCGACGTACTTGTTACCACGCCGGTCGATGAAGATGGCCGACGGCGTGACGTCGTGCTGTTCTGGACTCTTGTAGAGCCGGATCGACTCGCCGTCGAAAGAGCAGATGGCACTGTTGGTCGTGCCCAGGTCGATACCGACGTACTTCATGCTTCCACCTTCCTGAGCATTACCGTGCCTTGTTTGCGCAGGCCGTTCGGCCCCATGATGATTGGCTCCACCATCTGATCGACGAGCAACACGTCGTCAGGGCCGAAGTCCCCGAGATTCAAAGCAGATGCCGCCATACCCGCGTCGTAGTGCTGCCCCTCGACGTTGACCAGCCTGAGGCCACTCGAGTCGAGGCTCTCCTCGAGCTTCTTCTGGAAGTAGCGGAGCTGATTGACATAACGGCCCGACTCACCCGCATCGAGTTTGCTGACGACCTTTCCGAACAGACGCGAGAAACGCCAACTCTCGACAGCGATGTCGATCAGGGATTGCTCCATCTGCTCACTGCTTTCGGCCTGCTGGGTCATCAAATCCTCCTGTGGTTACGTCTTATCGGCTTTTCCGCCCTGCGTTTGCTGCTGAATCCATTCAGTGATCTCCGCCTTGGAGAACCGCCATGTCCCACCAACCTTGAACGCGGGGATCTTCTTGGCTGCGGCCAGCCTGTAGATCGTCCGGTCCGTGACCTTCAGGAACTCTGCGACCTGCTTGAGGGTGAGGATCTCGCCCTCGCTGGTACTTGTAGGCATGGTGATGGCCAGTCTAGGTAAAACTATGACAGAATAGTGCAGAATTTTCAGGGCAGCAATGACATACGTCACGGCGGTCACCCCGCTGTGTGCTGCCCGAGGGCTTTGCTGTAAAAAGGAAGCGGCCCCCGAAGGGGCCGCCAAGTTCAGCAACGTTCAATGCACCAACTGCCGGGCCAGTGCCACCTCCACCGAGTCGCCGTCCTGGTTCAGGACATCGAGTCCGGATTCGGGCACGTCGCCCGATGTGCTCTGCGACACCATGATCTTCTTGGCCATCAACCCCAGGCAGGTCATCTGCGAGGAATTGGCGTAGCCGAGGTAGACCACGCGCACCGGCTGCTTCTGGCCGATGCGCCATGAGCGCCGGGCGGCCTGCTGCAGCGAATACACGTTGTAGCCGGACTGGAGGAACACGATGGTCGGGAACTCCAGCAGGTCCAGGCCGGTTTTCACCAGCTCGGGATTGGT
>LNAP01010977.1_pt1 | contig 13123 bp, 10 predicted proteins | sample 602601 | NCBI WGS metagenome assembly LNAP01 (sample SAMN02440304, study PRJNA202911) | soil metagenome | biome: Subtropical and temperate rainforests or woodlands; isolation source: soil samples (1 kg each in a 20% v/v slurry with milli Q water) were... ...
CCATGTGAAGCTGGGCGAGGGCGAACAGGCCCGCGCCATCTATGAAGTGAGCCACGCCACGCTGAGCGCTGCGCACGCCTGGTTCAACGACCTGAAGCTGACCGGCGCCAAGGCCGAGATTGCCGACAAGGTGGTGCGCGAGATCGCCACACGCCTGCAGTTCCTGAACGACGTGGGCCTGAGCTATCTGAGCCTGGACCGCAGCGCCGAGACCCTCTCCGGCGGCGAGGCGCAGCGCATCCGCCTCGCATCACAAATAGGCTCGGGCCTCACGGGCGTGATGTATGTGCTGGACGAGCCCAGCATCGGCTTGCACCAGCGCGACAACGACCGGCTGATTGCCACCCTCAAGCACCTGCGCGACATTGGCAACAGCGTGATTGTGGTCGAGCACGACGAAGACATGATGCGTGCCGCCGACCAGGTGATCGACATGGGCCCCGGCGCGGGCGTGCACGGCGGGCGCGTGATGGCGCAGGGCACTTACGACGAGGTGCGCGCCAATGCACAGTCGCTCACGGGCCAGTACCTCTCGGGCGCGCGCTCGATTGCCGTGCCCAAGCGCCGCACGCCCTGGCTGCCGGTGCTGGAACAGGCCGCACCTGTGGTCGAGGCCAAAGCCAAGTCGCGCTTTCCGCAAACCGAAGCCAGCAAACGCCGCGCCGAACGCATGGCCGAGCACCACGCGCGCCAAGGGGCGGTGCAGGCGCTGCGCGTGGCGGGTGCCACGGGCAACAATTTGAAGGGCGTGACGGTGGACTTCCCCGTGGGGTTACTGACCTGCGTGACGGGTGTTTCGGGCTCGGGCAAAAGCACGCTGGTCAACGACACGCTGTACGCCGCGGTGGCGCGCCAGCTCTACCGCGCGCACGACGAACCGGCCGCGCACGATGAGATCGTGGGCATCGAATACTTCGACAAGGTCATCAACGTGGACCAGAGCCCCATCGGCCGCACGCCGCGCAGCAACCCCGCCACCTATACCGGCCTGTTCACACCCATCCGCGAGCTGATGGCCGAGGTCAACACCGCCAAAGAGCGCGGCTACGGCCCGGGGCGCTTCAGCTTCAACGTGGCCGGTGGCCGCTGCGAGGCCTGCCAGGGTGACGGCGTGGTGAAGGTGGAAATGCACTTCTTGCCCGACGTGTATGTGCCTTGCGACATCTGCCACGGCCAGCGCTACAACCGCGAGACGCTGGAAGTGCTGTGGAAGGGCAAGAACATCGCACAAATTTTGGAGCTGACGGTGGAGGACGCCGCCGCCTACTTCAAGGACGTGCCCACCATCGCGCGCAAGCTGCAGACGCTGCTGGATGTGGGCCTGTCCTACATCCGCCTGGGCCAGGCGGCCACCACGCTGTCGGGCGGCGAGGCGCAGCGCGTGAAGCTGGCGCAGGAGCTATCCAAACGCGACACCGGCCGCACGCTCTACATCCTGGACGAGCCCACCACCGGGCTGCACTTTGCCGACATCGACCTGCTGCTCAAGGTGCTGCACCAGCTGCGCGATGCGGGCAACACCATCGTCATCATCGAGCACAACCTCGACGTGATCAAAACGGCCGACTGGCTCATCGACATGGGCCCCGAGGGCGGCGCGGGCGGCGGTACCGTGGTGGGCGTGGGCACGCCCGAGGAGCTGGCGGCCAACCCGGCCAGCCACACGGGGCGGTATCTGGCGCCGTATCTCAGCAAATAGTTTGAAAGAAATTGGCCTCTAGTGCTTGATAGTAAAGCGCAAGAAGCTATAAAAATAGTAGCTATTGAGGCGTGCGTGAAGCCAGCTTGCGGTACAGCGTCTGCCGGCTGATGCCCAGCTGGCGAGCGGCTTGCGACATGTTGCCGCGTGCGGCCTGCAAGGCCTGGTCGATGGCGGCGGTGGAGAGTTGCTGCAGGCTGAGGGCGGCGGGCAGGCCCTCCGCACCCGGGCCTGCTGCCGCTTCGCTGCGCGGGCTGGCGGGCGCCGCTGTGAGCGCCTGCACCAGGTCGTCGGGCATGTGCTCCCAGCCCAGGGTGTCTTCGCCCTCGGCCAGCATGGCGCAGGCGGTGCGCAGCACGTTGGCCAGCTGGCGCAGGTTGCCGGGCCAGGGGTAGGCGGCCAGGCGGGCCAGCAGGTCGGGCGCCACCTGCACCTCAAAACACAGGCCCTGTTCCGTGCCCAGGTCGGCCAGCAGGCGCTGCAGCAGCGCCACAAAGTCGCTGCGCTCGCGCAGTGCGGGCAGTTGCACCGTGAGGCCGTTGATGCGGTAGTACAAATCTTGCCGAAAGCGCCCCTGCTCTGCCGCCTGCATGAGCTGGTTGTGCGTGGCGCAGACCAGCGCAAAGTCCACCGGCACGGCCTTGCTGGCGCCCACGGGCGTCACGCTGCGCTCTTGCAGCACGCGCAGCAGGCGGGTTTGCAGGGCCAGCGGCATGTCGCCGATTTCGTCGAGAAACAGCGTGCCGCCGTGGGCCTCGCGCAGGCGGCCCAGGTGGCCTTCCTTGCGTGCGCCGGTGAAGGCGCCCGCCACGTGGCCGAAGAGTTCGGACTCAATCAGGTGCTCGGGGATGGCAGCGCAGTTGATGGCCACAAACGGCGCGTCGCGGCGCGGGCCGCTGGCGTGCAGGGCGCGCGCAAACACCTCCTTGCCCACGCCCGATTCACCCTGCACCAGCACGGCAATCGGCTTGCCCACCACGCGGCGGGCCTTGTCGGCGGCAGCGCGCCAGCGGGCGTCGCCGGTGTCCAGCAGCGCCAGTGCGTCCTGCGTGGGTGCTGCGCGGGCCGCCGTGACGGGCTGCGACGGGGTGACCCACGCGGCGGCATCCATCTGCACCTGGGCAAACAGCAAGCCGCCGTGGGGTGTGCGCAAAGCCTGCGGCTGCTGGGGGCGGCGCTTGTGGTGCGAGAGCAGGTCACCCAGCCGCACGTCCAGCACGCGCTCCAGCAAGGTGGCGCCCACGTCGCCCGCGTGCAGGCCCAGCTGCGCCAGGCCCACGCGGTTGGCGCCCACGATCCAGCCGTCGGCCGACACCGCCACGATGCCTTCGGCCACGCTGCCAATGCCCTCGGGCACGCTGTGCAGGTGCAGGCGGATGTTGCGTTTGCAGGTGGCGGCCAGCAGGCGGTTTTCGATCATGCGCGCTGCCGTACTGACCAGCCCCAGCGTGTGGGCGTGGCCGTTGCGGTAGTCGCCCGAGATGTCGAGGATGCCCAGCAGCTCGCCGGTGGCCGACAGGATGGGCGAGGCCGCGCAGGTGAGAAAGCTGTTGCGCTCCAGAAAATGCTCGCCGCCATGCACCTCGACCGCGCAGGCCTCGGCCAGGGCCGTACCGATGGCGTTGGTGCCCCGGTGGGCCTCGTGCCAGGATGCACCGCTGGTCAGCGCCACGCGCTCGGCCTTGTCCACAAAGTAGGGGTCGCCCAGGGTGTGCATGAGCATGCCGCGCCGGTCGGCCAGCACCACCACGCTCTGGCTGTGGCGCACCTGCTCAAACAGGTACTCCATCACCGGCCGCGAATGCGCCAGCAGCTCGGGGTTGCTGGCCAGCACATGGCGCAGGGTGCCGCTGCTGGGGTGGTCGATGGCCTGGGGCCGCCCGGTGGGCACCAGGCCCGCCGCCATACTGCGCGACCAGGAGCGCGCCAGGCGCTCGTCCACCAGGCCGCTGGGGCACTGGCCAGAGTCCAGCAGATGCTGGCGGGCCTGTCGCAAGGCGACGGGGGAAGTGTTGGGGCGCACGCTTTGTCTCCGTGCAGGCTCAGGATGGCCTGCTTGTGGGTATGGGACGAGTATGGCGGGCAGCAACGCCGGGGGCAAGGGCACGGGCGCCAGGTTTGCACCAACTGTTCCATTTCGTGACAGGTGTTGCGGTACGGCACAGCACGGCGGGGCCCACGGCGACAGGTGAGCCCCTGGTTGGCAGAAAAATCCCAATGAAATCAACACGCCGCGCGCCTTGGCCAGCTGGCATGGGTTTTGAGTAGGGGGTTGGTATCGGACAGGCCCCATGAGGCCCGCCCGATGCACACAACCATCGCAGGAGACAACACACCATGACCGTTTACGCAGCCCCCGGCGCCACTGGCGCCAAGATCGCCTACAAGCCCCAGTACAACAACTTCATCGGCGGCAAATTCGTGCCCCCGATCAAGGGCCAATACTTTGATGTCATCTCGCCGGTCAACGGCAAGGTCTACACCCAGGCTGCCCGCTCCACCGCCGAAGACATCGAACTGGCGCTGGACGCTGCGCACGCCGCCGCCGACGCCTGGGGCAAGACCGACGCCGCCACGCGCGGCAACATCCTGCTGAAAATTGCCGATCGCATCGAGCAGAACCTGGAGCTGCTGGCCTACGCCGAAACCGTGGACAACGGCAAGGCGATCCGCGAGACGCTGAACGCCGACATCCCGCTGACCGTGGACCACTTCCGCTATTTCGCGGGCGCCATTCGCGCACAAGAGGGCGGCATCAGCGAGATCGATAGCGACACCGTGGCCTACCACCTGCACGAGCCACTGGGCGTGGTCGGCCAGATCATCCCCTGGAATTTCCCCATCCTGATGGCCGCCTGGAAGCTGGCCCCCGCCCTGGGCGCCGGCAACTGCGTGGTGCTCAAGCCGGCGGAGTCCACCCCCATCTCCATCCTGATCCTGGCCGAGCTGATTGCCGACCTGCTGCCGCCCGGCGTGCTGAACATCGTCAACGGCTATGGCCGCGAGGCAGGCATGCCGCTGGCCACCAGCAAGCGCATTGCCAAGATCGCCTTCACCGGATCGACCAGCACGGGCCGCGTGATTGCGCAGGCCGCCGCCAACAACCTGATCCCCGCCACGCTGGAGCTGGGCGGCAAGAGCCCCAATGTGTTCTTTGCCGACATCATGGACAAGGACGATGCGTTTCTGGACAAAGCCATCGAAGGCCTGGTGCTGTTCGCCTTCAACCAGGGCGAGGTCTGCACTTGCCCCAGCCGCGCCATCATTCAAGAATCGATCTACGACAAGTTCATGGAGCGCGTGCTCAAGCGCGTGGCCGCCATCAAGCACCAGAATCCGCTGGATACCGACAGCATGATGGGCGCGCAAGCCAGCAAGGAGCAGCTCACCAAGATCCTGAGCTACCTCGACCTGGGCAAGCAGGAAGGCGCCGAAGTGCTGGCCGGTGGCGGCCAGGCGCACCTGGGTGGCGATCTGGAAGGCGGCTACTACGTGCAGCCCACGCTGTTCAAGGGCCACAACAAGATGCGCATCTTCCAGGAAGAAATATTCGGCCCCGTGCTGGCCGTGACCACCTTCAAGGACGAAGCCGAGGCGCTGGAAATTGCCAATGACACGCTGTACGGCCTGGGCGCAGGCGTGTGGAGCCGCAACGGCAACGTGGCCTACCGCATGGGCCGCGCGATCAAGGCCGGGCGCGTGTGGACCAACTGCTACCACGCCTACCCGGCGCACGCGGCGTTTGGCGGCTACAAGGAATCGGGCATCGGGCGTGAGAACCACAAGATGATGCTGAACCACTACCAGCAAACCAAGAACCTCTTGGTGAGCTACTCAGAAAACAAGCTCGGCTTCTTCTGATGGGGGGTGGCGGTCCAAAAAGCCGCCCCTGGCGTCGTTGCTCCGTCTTGCCGTAGCGCTGCCACTGTCTGCGACGGAGACGCCTGGCCAGGGACGGTTTGTGAACCGCGGGAAACGTTTCTACTGACGCGGCTCGTTGTTCCAACTTGCCGCGTTTGTTTTTGCATCGCACGCTGGAGACACCCTATGGTCGATAAAGTCATCGCCACCCCCGCCGCGCTGGAGCTGGTGGCCTTTCTGCAAGCCAAACACGGGCCCGATCTGATGTTCCACCAGTCGGGCGGCTGCTGCGACAACAGCGCGGCCAACTGCTACCTGCCCGGCGAAATCACCATGGGCGCGGGCGACGTGTACCTGGGTGACATCGGCGGCTGCCCGTTCTACATCGGGCGCGCGCAGTACGAGACCTGGAAACACACGCAGCTCATCATCGACGTGATCGAAGGCACCGGCGGTACCTTCTCGCTCGAAGGGCCTGAGGGCAAGGCCTTCCACACCCGCTCTCGCGTCTTCACTGACGCAGAGCTGGCCGCGCTGGGCATCGAGCGCCCTCTGGGCTGACGTCAACGCCCCACCAGGAAGTGGTGGCGTATTTTCAAGCAAAAATGGCCTGTAGCGCTTTATACATAAGCGCGAAGCGCTATTGAAGTCGTAGCGTTCCGCTGTGGCTGCGCTCATCGCCCAGGCGGAACACCGCCACCACCTGCACCAGGTCTTCGGCCTGGTTCTTGAGGCTGCTGGCAGCGGCAGCCATCTCCTCGACCAGGGCGGCGTTCTGCTGGGTGACCTGGTCCATCTGCGTCACTGCCTCACCGACCTGGGCCACGCCCAGCGATTGCTCGTGGCTGGCGGCGCTGATCTCGCCCACGATGTCGGTCACGCGGCGGATGGCGCCCACCACCTCGCCCATGGTGGCGCCGGCGCGGTCCACCAGGGCGTTGCCCTGGGCCACGCGCTCTACGCTGGCGCTGATAAGCGTCTTGATCTCGCGCGCGGCCTCGGCGCTGCGCCCGGCCAGGCTGCGCACTTCGCTGGCCACCACGGCAAAGCCCCGGCCCTGCTCGCCCGCGCGGGCGGCTTCCACGGCGGCGTTGAGCGCCAGGATGTTGGTCTGGAACGCGATGGAATCGATCACGCCGATGATGTCCGCGATCTTTTGCGACGCGGCGTTGATGCCCTGCATGGTGTCCACCACCTGCGCCACCACCTCGCCGCCCTGCACAGCCACGGCGCTGGCGCTGGCGGCCAGCTGGCTGGCCTGCTGGGCGCTGTCGGCGTTTTGCCGCACGGTGGCGTTGAGCTGCTCCATCGAGGCGGCGGTTTCTTCGAGCGCGCTGGCCTGGCTTTCGGTGCGGGCCGACAGGTCGGTGTTGCCCTGCACGCTGGCGGTGGCCACGCTCTCCGAGCCGCCGCGCACGTTGCGCACCACGTCGGTGAGCTGCTGGCGCATCTGCAGCAGGGCCGCCAGCAATTGGCCGACCTCGTTGCTGCCGTGGGCTATGGGGCCGCCGCTCAGGTCGCCCTGCGCCACGGCGCGCGACAGCTGCACGGCCTGCGCCAGCGGTTGCGTCATGGAGCGCACGAACACCAGGGCCATGCCGGCGGTGAGCGACAGCGTTGCCAGCAAGGCCGCGGCCACCCACAGCAGGTTTTGCTGCAGATCGGCCACGCGGCGCTCCAGGGCCTGTACCAGGTTGTCTGCGGCCTGGGTGTTGAGCGCGTTCAGCGCTTCGATGGTGCGGGTGAAGTGGTCGAAATAGTCCTTGGACGGGAGCTTGAATTCGGTGGCGTTGATCACCTCGCGCTCCAGCAGTTGCAGCGACTGGGTGATCAGGCCCTGGATCTCCGGGGTCTTGCCCCCCAGCGACTGGCGAAACTGCGGGTTCAGTTCCAGCGCCCGGTCAAAACTGCGCAGGGTTTCGGCCTGCAGTTCGGTCACGCGCTGGCGCAGCACCAGCAGCTGGCCCTTGTCTTGCGCGGGCAGCTCGCCGCGCCCCAGAAAACCCGAGCCCTGTGCGCGCAGCACGCCCAGTTTTTCGCCCAGCATCGGGGCGTGCACCAGCGCGGCCTGGATCAGCGCATGGGTGTCGGCATCGGGGTCGGTCTGCAGGCCGTAGGCGTGCAGCTGATCCGCATGATGGATGCAATCAGCTGCGTGTGCTGCGCCGTGCTTTGCGCCGGCTGCAGGCTGCGTGCGGCCACGGCCTGCTCCAGGGCCTTCCAGGTCTGCTGGGCCTGCGCCCACGCGCTGGTTTGCGCGGTGGGCACCTGGGCGGCGGCAAAGCTGGTTGCGACTTCGCCCATGGCTTTTTCCAGCGCATCGCGGGCGGCGGGGCGGCGCGCCGCCAGCGTCTCGTCACCGCCCAGCATGCCGGCCGACAGGCCGCGGTGCACCTGCATCAGTCGCACTACCTGGTTCAGCACCAGCGCGGGCGCGGCGCCCACGGATTCTTGCCGCGCCGCCGCAATCGACTGCAGTGAATTGCTCACGTAAAGGAACGTGGGCAGGGCGCTCATCATCAGCCCCATGGTGCCCAGGATCATGAATTTATGCAGCAAGCCCAGGCGATGGAGGAGAGACATGGCAAAAAGCGCACAGACGCGCAGGTCGTGAAAACACAAAGGCCGAACCGGGATGCCGGCAACGTTCAGACTGCGAACCCCTGCGGATTCCCACAGTCTGTAACGCAATGTACAAACACTCGCACCCAGTGGTTTTGACTCAAATCAAGTGATGACAGCTGTGTGTCGGCGGCCCATGGGCCATGGCACTGTGCGGCGTCTGCCGGTCGGACGAAGGCTTGGGGGCTGTCCGGCGGATGCAGAGGGCTGGTGAATAATGACCGACGTCTTTTTTGTGGAGATTCCCCGGCATGCATTCCATCACCTTGCGCTTTCTGGCCGCCAGCGGCGCGCCATCGGCATCTGGTCGCATCCAGGGCGGAACGGTCTTGCTCTGGGCCGACGAAGCCGGTCTGGCCTGCGCCAGCGCCTGGGCGCACGGTGACTGTGCGACGGCCTTTGTGGGCAGCACCAGTTTTTTGCGGCCCGTTCGCCCCGGTGATCTGGTGGAAGTGGAGGCCCGCCTGGCCTATACCGGCGGCAGCAGCATGAGCATGGCCATCGAAGTGCGAGCGGGCAGCGTGCAGAGCCGCGAACTGCAGCCCGTGACCCATTGCGTGGCGGTGTACGCAGCCGTGGGTGACGATGGCCAGCCCCGCGCGGTGGACGCCTGGACGCCAGAGACCCCCGGCGACATCGCGCTGGCGCAACGCGTCAAGGCCCATATCGACGCTGCACGCGCTGCACAGTGAGCAATCCCATGACGCCTCTGGCAGGGCCGATGCGGGCCCGCGATCTTCTGGCCGCGTTGGCGGTGGTGCTGCTGTGGGGGGTGAACTTCGTCGCCATGAAATGGGGCCTGCGCACTTTCACACCGTTTCAGCTGGGCGCCTTGCGCTACCTGTGCGCGGCCCTGCCGCTGGTGCTGCTGGTGCGGGCCCCGCGCCTGCATTGGCGCTGGGTGCTGTTGTTTGGCCTGTTCCAGGGCGTGGGGCAGTTCGGCTTTTTGTTTGTAGCGCTGCAGCTGGGCATGACGGGGGCGCTGGCCAGCGTGCTGCTGCAGACACAGGTGTTTTTCACCGCACTGTTCGGTTTTGGTGTGCTGCACGAGCGCCCGAGCCGGCCCTTGCTGCTGGGCCTCGGGCTGGCCGGGCTGGGGCTGCTGTGCTTTGCCATGAGCCAGCTGCAACCCGGCGCTGCCACGGGCGGCACCACGGTGGCGGGCTTGCTGCTGACGCTGTGCGCTGCGGCCTGGTGGGCAGCGTCGAACATCATCTCGCGCCTGGCGCAGCAAACCTCGCCGGGTTACGACCCGTTCTCGTTCGTGGTCTGGAGCAGCCTGGTGCCGGTGCTGCCGTTCACCCTGCTGTCGCTGTGGCTGGACCCCGATGCGGCCCGCTGGCTCGATCCTGCCGCCTGGGCCGCCGTACCGCTGGTGGCCTGGCTGTCGGTGGCCTACCTGGGTTGGGCGGCCACGGTGCTGGGCTACGGGATGTGGACCAGCCTGCTCAAGCGCTACCCGGCCAACCGAGTGGCGCCCTTCAGCCTGGGCGTGCCGCTGGTCGGTATTGCCGCAGGCATGGGGGTGCTGGGCGAGGTCATCACGGCTTGGCAATGGGCGGGCGTGGCCTGCGTGGTGCTGGCCCTGGTGTGCGTGGTGCTGGGGCCGCGTTTTGGCATCAAATAGGCCTGTAGCGCTTTTCCATAAAGCGCTGATAGCTATAATAATTATAGCAATTCACCACGCAAGCCCTGAGCCAGGGCATCTACGCGAATGCGCTTCAAGCCTCAGAGGGGCCGACGGCGTGCGTAGCGCACCACGGTGACGCCGGCGCGCGCCTGGCGAGTGGAGGGCATCACCAGCACGCAGTCGTCGTAGGGCGTGATGACGGGCTCGCCGTCGTTGTCGCCAATCACTGTTCCGGCCTGCGCAATCACCTCCAGGCCCGTGAAGGCTTCGGTGAAACGGAAGTTGCTGCTGCGAGCCACCACCGGTCCGGTCACCTCCAGCGCCCACTGGCGGGGGGCATCGGCCTGCTGCCAGCCAGGCAGCGCATGTGCCAGCTCGGCCGCGTCCAGCACCCGAGCTGCCGCCAGAAAGCGCACACACTGATCCTGCGCCACGGTGCGGCTGGCCAGGTCGCCATGGAAGCCGCATTCGACCAGCAGCGAGCGCGTGTCGCCCCCCTGGCCTGGGCCGTTGCCGTCGGGCAGGCCGAAGCGGCCATAGTCGCGCATGCGCACGCCGTCCTTGTGCCCGGCATCGATCACGACGTGCTCTGGCGCGCGCATGGTTCGCGCGAGCTCAAGGTTGCGAGGTTGCATGCCGGTGAGCAACAGCGGAGCCGAGGGCTCGTGCATCGAGTGGATGTCCAGCAGCCAGTCGGCGCTCGCCACGAAAGGCCGCAGGGCCGCAGCGCGGCGGCGCTCGCGGGTGTCGCAGGCATGGATGCGCTCGTCCAGCCACTGGCGGTTCAGGTCTTCGTCAGTGAAGCGCGAGGCGTCGTGGTGGGCTGCATCGAACCGGTCGAAGGCTTCAAGGTTGCAGAAGGCCAACGTGAGCTGGCCCCGCTGCGGCCGCAGGCCGGATTCGAGCAGCCCTTTCAGCGCCCAGGCGCCGCACAGCTCGTTGCCATGCACCAGGGCGCTGATCATCACATGGCGGCCGGGCTGGCCCGAGTCAAAGTGCCAGACGCCCTCGGTGCCGGTGTTGCCGGCGCGCCAAGGGCCCAGGTCGGGCGCGGGCAGGTCAAAAGTCAGGGCCATGGGCATCATTCCTCGATCCGGGCGAATTCGACGATCTTCTTGTACTTGGCCACTTCGCTGCTCAGGAACTTGTCGATGTTCACGCCAGGCACCGACACCGTGGAGCCGCTGGCTTCAAGCTTCTTGCGCAGTTCGGGTGCCTGCAGCGCTTCGTTCAGGGCTTTCTTGAGCTTGTCGGCCACAGGCTTGGGCAGATTGGCCGGCGCCATGAGGGCAAACCACACGCCGATGTCCACGTTCTTGTACTGGGCCGATTCGGAGAGCGCCGGGATGTCCGGTGTGGCCGCCGAGCGCTTGGCTTCGGTGGTGCCCAAAGCAATCACCTTGCCACTCTTGATGTGCGGCAGTCCGCTGGAGAGCACAAACACGCCGTATTCGAGGTTGTTGCCCATCAGGTCGTTAGCGAGCGGTGCCACGCCGCGGTAGGGAATGTGCGTCATGAACAGCTTGCCCTGCTCCTTGACCATCTCGCCCGCCAGGTGCAGCGAGGTACCCACGCCCGAGCTGCCGTAGCTGAACTTGCCGGGGTTCTTGGAGACCTTCTGCGTGAATTCCGCCAGGTTCTTCACCCCCGCGCCGGTGGACGCCACCAGCACCAGCGGCTGCGAGGCAATCAGGCCGATGGCGGTGAAATCCTTGATGTCGTACTTGACCTTCTTGGTCACCAGCTTGTTGATGGCGATCCCCACCAGCAGGGTGTAGCCGTCGGGTGCGGCGCTGGCCACCTTCTGCGCGCCGATGGCGCCACCTGCGCCACCGATGTTCTCGATCACCACCGGCACGCCCAGGCGGTTGCCCAGCTCGGTGGCCACCACCCGGCCCGTCAGGTCGGTACTGCCACCCGGCGGATAGCCCACTACGATGGTGATGGGCTTGCTGGGATACGCAGTTTCCTGGGCGACCGCGGGGCCGCAGGCCAGCAAGGCCAGGCCGCAAGCCAGGGCGGTGCGGCGCGAAAGTGTGGGGAAGTGCATGGCGTTGGTCCTTGTGGTTGGATGCCCCATTGTGAGAAGGCGGCGGCTCCCTGTTCGTGCCGAAACGGCACGAACTGGTTCAAATTTGAACCGATTCAAGAACAGTTCACGCAGGTCAGCGCAGTGTGACGGCCTGCCATACGGCCTCGGCCAGCGGGCCCAAGCGGCGCTTGGGGCGATATAAGCGCACGTCAAAACGTACTTCCATGCGCGAGGAGCCCGCCGGAGCCAGGCGCCCGCTCTTGCAGTCGGCATGCACCATGGACCAGGGTAACCAGGCCACGCCCAGCCCTTTTTGCACGTATTCGTAGTGGGCATCCGCCGAGTCGCATTCCACCAGGCGTTGCAGGCGCGGTGCATGGGGGTTGTGCGCCAGGTGGTCCTCGACCAGGCGGCCCAACGCCAGCTGGGGCGCGTAGGCAAGGTAGGGCACGGGCTGCGCCTGGGCAAAGCTGTGCAACGCCCGTCCTTCGGTCGTGGCGCGGGACACGGGCACCAGGCGGTCTGCCGCCAGCGTGACGTGGGTAAACTGCCGCGCGTCCAGTGCAATGGCCAGCGCCGGGTGGTGGTACACGAGCGAGAAATCCGCCTCACCGCGCTCCAGTATGGCCACGGTGTCGGCCAACGCCCGGGTCAGGATGCGCAACTCGCCGTCCTGCAGCACGGGGCGCAGGCGCACCAGCCAGTCGGCCACGACAGTGCGGGCCAGGGTGCGGCCGGTGGTCAGCGTCACGGTGCGGCCCTGGCGCCCGGCCAGGCTTTGCAGCTCCTCGTGCGATTGGGCCAGGTTGCGCGCCAGCTGGGCCGCAGTTTCGAGAAAGCTGGCACCCGCAGAGGTCAGGGTGACCGGGCCGCCGCCGCGCTCCACGAGGGGCGTGCCGGCCCAGGCTTCGAGCGCGCGAATGCGCCGCCCGAACGCGGGGTGGGTGACGTGGCGCAATTCGGCGGCGCGCGTGAAGCTGCGCTCCTGTGCCAGCGTGATGAAGTCTTCAAGCCACTTGAGCTGCATGGCCTGCGGACAAAAAATGGCGACTACGAATGCTGGTGCAGCCCAGGCCCCACCGGCACGCAGGCGCAGCGGGGGTCGCCAGCGGTGCCATGCAGCTCAGCCGGCCGCCGCCTGCAGCACGGCGCGGGTGCGCAGCGCTTCGTGGCGCGCGGCGGTGGCGAAATCGTCCCCATCCGAGGCATACAGAATGGCCCGCGACGAGTTCACGATGATGGGGCCGTCAGGGCGCAGACCGGCGCGCACGGTGGCCAC
>LNAP01004353.1_pt1 | contig 13122 bp, 13 predicted proteins | sample 602601 | NCBI WGS metagenome assembly LNAP01 (sample SAMN02440304, study PRJNA202911) | soil metagenome | biome: Subtropical and temperate rainforests or woodlands; isolation source: soil samples (1 kg each in a 20% v/v slurry with milli Q water) were... ...
AGAACTGGGCCTTCGGGTTGATTATCTTGAAAGCCTTTTGCAAGTAAATACAAAAACTAAGTTTCGCAATGGCCAAGTCATCGATTTTCTCAAAAAACATTCTCCGTATTTCTTTTTGTCCCAGGTTGCTGCTTTCTGGGCTGTTCGGGGAGCTGGAGCTGCGCAATCAGATGGAGATGGTGATAATTCGAGGGTTCGCGCACTTCGACGCGGTGCAGAGTCTGCAGCGTGTTGTGTACCCCATCCTGCTGCATCTTCTAGACCTTCTCCTGGTACCCTACTTCATCGCGCGCTGTCTTTGCATGGTCACCCCTTCGTACTACCTGCGCACGCTGATGGTGCGGTACTGCTTCCATGTCTACATCGCCGCGCTGGTACTCATGCACGTCAGCTACCACCTGGTCGTGGCGGTGGTGCGGTTGCACAACGAAGTGCGAGATTCAAAGTACTTGATTGGCACCAAGTTGACCAACCGCGCTTAAGTTTTTGTATAAATTGTAGTCTCTAATGAAACATACGTGTAACTAATTCACTTTTACAAGCATGCACATTTACTCGGAAAACTGGGAAAGGGTTACTCCTGAAGTTTTTCGAGACGTTGGGGCTTGCCAGCAGTGGCAATCTATACCACAAAATTTAGGTCTGCGCCTAACTTTGCCTGAACGCACCCTCAACTTTCACTTTAAGAATGAGTTGGAATCCCTTCTCTACTGAAATCAGCAGCAAAATGCGCACAAATTCGCCTCAGCTCCCCCCACCGAAAACCCTTGCTTCGTTGGCGGTTCTAACATCTTCGTTTTTCGCCATGCAGAATGTGGTACAGAGATTAGTTGGCTGTGTTGGGCTTTACGCTGGCAGAGCGATGCCAGTAACGACGCCATTAGGTTTAGTGGCGACGACAGCTTCTATATGCGGCAGCAATTACATCGCATTTGAGTTCGAAAAGTTTTGGGACAAGGAGATTGACAAATTGCCTGCACGAAAGAGTAAGAGCGCGATTGTTAATATTGCTACTAGCTTTAAAGCGTCCACGTGATAGTGGTATATTGTACACGCATCTCCTTACTTTCATTTCTTTACTTCAACTGTACTGATTCTTCGCAGTTCAACACAGCTTGTCAACCAAAGATATTGTTCGACGAACAGTGCTGGGGCTGTCCACCTACACAATCTTAGAAGGAGGTTTATTTAGAACAACATTCCCGTCCAGCAGTATTGCACTAGGAGCGTACGCCAACACGAGAAGCATGTTGCGCAGTTCCATTATCTCCAACTCCCCCGTTGCCAGTGACAGTCAGAGGCGTCGCATCCAACAGATGGGCAAACGCTTCGGCTGCCACCAGTGCGGAAACCGACAACTTTTGAACAACAAGGGCTTCATTGCCGACCACATGCCTCCGACGAAGCGCGCGGAAGAATTATCGGCAGTATGGTGGCGGCGATTGATGCGTTTAAAAGTAAGTATTTGCACCGTGTCTGACACATTATTACTTTGTTGATAGCACAGTCACTCATCGCTTGGTATTTCTACTTGATTACTTGTAGGTAAGTCAGCGTCTGTGGCCCCAGTGCCAGAATTGTTATTCTGTCCAGGGTGCAGCCGTGCGTGCGTGGAAGCATTTACCGATATACCACACAGCCCTGCGTTTGCATCACTTCGCCCCCGCATTGGCCGTATGCCTGGAGAAAAACGACGACTTTCGAGAATTGTGTGATGGTTTTCTGGAACCAGTGGTGGCCGTAGTGGAGCGTATCAAAAAGGATGTAAAGAAATTTGCTTTTAAGTAAATAGATTTGATTAAATTTCGGACATGTAAATAATCAATCCCTATAATCGACGTTTAGTGTACAGTTGTAGCAACTGTTTTTGATTTTGCTGTCGATCTAGCCATATTTTTTTCTTGAGTACTTGCGAAACTGAAAATAATCCCGTTTCCGGATGATTGATCCGGATGGAATTCGCGTCGAAATTCAAAAACTGCGCGTCCAACATCATTTCCAGATTTCAATTCTCAAATCCTTGTCACTTGTAAGATGTCGTCCAAAGCTGCTCCTCTATCTGCTCTGCCGAGCATGCCAGACCTGGATGTTGGCGAGGACGAGGATATTGAAATGGCTGACGACCACCAAGATGAGAATCATCTCCTGTCCATCCTTCAGAAGCTGAAGACCGCCAAGCGCACACTCGATTCTTCTCGTCAAAAGTAGCCACTGCTTACAGATACTCAGATTCATTTTCCCTTATCAATTTGTGAATGTATTTTTAGAAAGAAAGCCAGACAGCTTTTGGAGCAGTCATCGGCGCGATTTAACACGGATGCCGATGAAGTGGTTAGCAAGCACAACAAGAGATGGACCAACAAAATCAACGCTGTAATATAAATTCATCAATAATTTGTATTTGTCATGTCTTAACTCTTTCATTTCCTTTCTATGCAAACGCAGCTGCAACAAAAGATCAAGAAACTGAAGATGTCTGTGGAGGATAAACTGAAGGTAAAGTCACGACGAAATTTTTGGAGCCTTTTTCGTTATTGTTTCCAAATTCAATCGTTAGACGTGGGGTGAAGCAAATGCCGACTTTGAGCAGCGCTTGAAAGAGCATCGGATTGGAATTCAGAACGTTCTGCATTCCTTGCAAGAGCTCGAGAAGGAAAGCAAAGCGTCCAAGGAAGCGCGCGACGTGGCCACCACTGCCGAGATCAGCCGCATTCGCACTCAGGTATCAGAAACAATTGTTCTGTAAATATGGTTTGATGATGATTCAAGCAAGATTTTTATTTATTTATTTTCATCTCGAAGGTGACTGACAAGCTCAAGCAGGTGCAGTCGCTGCTGATCAAGACGCACTCGCGCAGCGTGAAGGATGACAAGTTCACCATGCTGATCAAGTCATTCATCACTTCCCTGTAAAAGTATAAATTTGAGATGCCTTTTGGGTGTTGTGTAACATAGGAGCCCCTGCGGGGATTAATAAGAAAGACTTGAAATGAAAGTATCGGCTTGTTAATACTCCTTAAATGACTAGGTCTATTGCAATACCATGGTGGTCAATAAAATATCTTGTTGGTATATCTGATACACAACAAATCTTAAATACGTTATTGTGCGCTTCATTTTCACATACGTAATGCTGGTCTTGATCACAATTATGCGCGGACCATGTCGAAGATACGGTAACCCACCACATCGTTCTTGTAAGAATAGGTGCTGCGGTCGTATCCAGGATCGTTCACAGCAAAGGTGTCGCCATCCTCCTCAGAGTATCCGGTCAGGAGCACGAAGTGTCCTCCGTTGTTCACGTTGGCGATGACAATTCTTCCCTTGTCCAGGTAAGATCTCACCTGGTCGAAAGTGAGGTCGTTGGTTTTGTGAAAAGCGTCCTCGTTCCAGAAAATGCGAGAAGGATCAATAAGCGGGACTTGTGTCTCGATGAGGTCGTTGGATCCGTCGTATCCATCATTGCGTCGGAGCCACTCGTTCAGAGTCTTCGGGGTCGAGTTGATTTCAGGTGTTGCCTTGATGGGGATGTTTGTTCCGGCCAGGCCCATCGAAGTGGAGGACATAAGGCAGCCAACGTTGCACACTGTTTTAGTATCCATCAAATCTTCTGCCCATCGGGAGTCACACTAAACAAAACATTTATTGTCCTCCGTCAAAGCAATCGTGACAACAGAAACAGAAACAAATGGATTTTACCTGCTTAAAAAGAGGGAAATTGAACGGGATGGTAATGTTTTGAGCAGCCACTACACCAATAGCAGCAAGAACGCAGAGTATGATGGAGCGCAGCATCTTCACAGGAACAGATTAAGTTAAATGAAACTGAATCATCAGAACTGTCGTGACCACTTTTCGGGCGATCGTCATGAAATGAACGCAATTTACGCACGAAATGTGGAGAGGTTAAAGCGCATATTCGGACCTCATCACTTCACCTGCTCGGTATTTTCATCACCGACGTGGTCTTCGCCATTGCGATAGGAAGCAACCGCCATTCTCTTGTTAAGAGACACGCCAATATTCTTAGCTTCTCGTACTTGCTGAGTGGAGTTAAGATGAGCGGGCAAGTATTCCCATTGGCGTTATTTTTAGTGAGCATCTTTTCTAATGCCATAGGGTTTCAAAGCAGACGATTGCTCCGTTTGGCCATGGCTAATGGCCGATACAATATTTTGCGAACAGAGTCGCGATTGGCAAATGATCAATACCGCCTCGACTCTCTGTCATTCTATCACGCAATGAGGAATTGCAAAGACACATACATAGCCCAACATATAAACAACGCACTTGACGTTCTTACGGATGCCGTGCGATTATATGGAGTCGACAATCTTTTAAGTTCTTACAACGGCGGCAAAGACGCGGATGTGGTTATGCATCTGCTTCGTGCGGTCGCAGCGAAGGTCGGGGCCGATTCGGGGAACGAGTACAACCCAAAGTTGGTTTATTTCGCTATCGACGATGAGTTCCCCGAAGTTATTGAACACTTAAAGTTTACAAAGGACCTGTACGGCCTCGATATCAAGTGTTACGAGTGTGGTATCAATCAGGGGCTAAAAGAACATGTTGAGGGAATGAAAAGAAAGAGCGGTTCCGATATCGCACCTGCTTTTATTCTGGGCACGCGAAAAGGCGATCCCAATTGTGGCGAGCAAGAAACATTCGCACCATCGAGGTAAGCTGTCTCTTATTCATATGATTAAAATATTGTGAATCACGCCAGTTTATTCATTTTCTTATTTGCCAGCAACTGGATGCCAGTGGCGTTTATGCGTGTTAACCCCATCTTAAACTGGTAAGAATCTTAACTCGTTGTTTTACCTCCCAAGCCAAACTTGTCTCACAACCACATCACGTACTTCAACTTAACACAACGACGACAGGGAATACGGGCATGTGTGGCACTTTCTGCGCACATTCAATCTGCCGTACTGTTCTCTGTACGAACAAGGTTACACCTCGCTGGGTAAAAAGTCACTCACGCTCCCCAATCCTGCGCTACGTCGCAAGTACATCGACAACTCTGGTGCATTGGTGGTGCACGAAGGAGACTCTTATTGGCCAGCGTACATGGTAAGAGATACTTGCATTCTGTATCTGGTTTATACCTATGTTCTATGGATTCAATGTAATATTGTGATATTTTCCTTTGTAGCTGTCGGACTGGCGGTTGGAAAGGGCTGGCCGTGTAGCCAAACCCGAGCTGGAGCGTGCTTCCAGCAATGACAGTCAGGCCGCGGAGAATGTCCGGTGCCGTTCCCGCAGCCGCTCGGACGCGTGTGATTCTGTCGTGCGGAGCGCCGCACTGGTGATCATCGGAGACGAGATTCTGCGTGGCTTTACCCCCGAAGTTAACCTGCAAGTGGCAGCGCATGCACTGAGCTCCATTGGGATTCCATTGAAGAAAGTCAGCGTTGTGTCGGACAGCGAGGAGGAGATCGCAGCAGAGGTGCTGCGGATGTCGCAGAATTACGACATTGTGTTTACCTCGGGGGGTATTGGGGCAACCCACGATGATGTTACGGTGCGCGCGGTCGCCATGGCGCTGCAGCAAGACATCCGACTGAACGGCGAGATGGTGGCGTACCTAGAGCAGGTGCAGGCGCATCCTCAGTGCACCCATGGTGCTGGCTTCAGCTTGGACGAAAACATTCTGCGATTGGCGATGCTCCCCGAGCACGCCAAGCTACGTTTTGCGCCTTCTTCTGAAGAGTCAATCCTTCTCAAGAAACAGAAGAAGGACAGCGCTGATGCCTCTGCTACTGCCTCGGTAGAATCTGACACGAGCGGTGCGAGTACACCTGCTGAGCCGATTGATGCCGCCAGTGCACTGCACGCATCGCCCCGCCATCGGGATTGGCCCGTGCTGCAGTGCGAGAACATTTTCGTCCTGCCCGGCATTCCTCAGTTCTTTGCTGACAAAATGAAGCTTATTGTACAACACTTTCTGCCGAAAAACAAAAAGCCTGTGGTGCGCAAGATCGTGCTGGACCTGGAAGAACGCAGTCTCGTGAGTCTGCTGGACGCGCTGGTGGCCGAGCACAACGAGGTGAAGTTTGGCTCGTACCCGTTCGTGGACCATCCTGAGTTCAAGACAATTATCACGCTGGAGGGCACGGAGCGCCGACGGGTGGAGCTGGCAGTGGCGGCGTTGCTGCAAGTGATGCCGACAAATGTGGTGCTGCGCGTAGAGAAAGGCGCCGCCGCGCAACAAGTTTAGAGTGCAAATGCCCGTCTTGTTTTATTTTGAACATCTCAGTAACCACTCTTTATAAAACAAGGTCGAAATAGACTTCGATGTCATTTTTATGATACTTTTTTATCAACAAACTTTTAAATACTGACAAAATCAACCCCATGCGACACTCATATCGTTCCCGGCCATCTTGTCCAGAGGTTCAGTTGGTGGAATGAAGTCCTTGCTGAGCACAATCATCTGCCGCAGTTTCTCCGCGAGGTCTCCTTGCTCCTGGGCGAGGTGCTGCAGCTCGGTGTCTGTGCCCAGACGCAGCTCGTCGCTGAGGCACGCGATCATGCGCTTCTTGTCGGCGTCGCTGAACAAGTTGCCATCCGCGTCGACCGTGCCGGGAACATACTTCGCATAGCGCAGCACCCGCTTCACCCACTGCAATGCTTCTTTCTCTTGGTAGTTCTTGGCCGCCCCCAGAGCCAGATTCAACAATTGCGATATGTACCGGTGACACGTGCTTGCCAGAATGGCGCCAGCTCGGTCAGCCAGGATGCCGTACGCGGTTTGTACCACTTCAATATCCGTTTCGAGAGAGTTCTCCACGAGGTACTGCGCCTCTAGTGCGAACATCAGACCCAGAAGCGAGTCTGAGAATTGAACGTCTTCGCGCAGGTCCATGCCAATCGATTCAATCTGCCGAATAATGGATAAAATTGTCAAAACAAATAAATAATAACTGCGAACATTTATATTTGAAGTCAAAAATCATTACCTGCTTGCGCAGTCGTCGCACGGCCTGCGGTGTGACGGTGCTTCCGTCCTTCTTGGTTTCCATAATGTTGCTGGCCGTGTCTAAAATAGCCTTTTTCGTCGCCTCTTCGTAGATGATCGCGGCCGTCTCGCTGGTCAACTTGAAGGCATCAACAAGCAACTGAAATTGGGCAATGTGTTCCCGCTCGATGGCGTCGTGCGTGCGCAATACTTGCATCAGCAGCCCATGGTAGGCCGTGAATGCAAGCTCATCCGCCGCTTCGCGCTGTTCTTCGTCCGAAATCTGGAAAAATCTTGCCAAAGCGGGGCTTCGTGCGATGTAGCGAAGGCGTTGCGTGGAGTCGGGCTCGGAGAGGCGATTGATCAAAAAATGTTTGTACATGCCTTCTATGTCTTCCGGGGAAGCCAGGCCCAGTGCGTGGATGCGAAGGTGGGACGGGACGCCGCCTTCACTCTCACTCTCCATCAATCGATACATGTCGTCGAGTCCATCCACGAGGTTTAACGCCTCTCGCATGAATACTTTCTTGGCCCCATTCTCAGGGTTCTTCTTTTCTTTTCGTTCCTTCTCACGGCGATACGCGACATCGGTTTCTGTCTTCCACAGATCCACCAGCGTCTTCACCACCGGCGCGACTTGCTTGTTCGCCGCGATGGAGAAGAGAATCAGTGCGTCGGGGTAGGACAGACCCAGGCGCTGCCGCAGACGCTTCAATCCCTCGGAATATTCTTCTGCCATCCCTCCCTCCAGCGACATACTTTCGGTCACTGCTTTGACGTATTTGTCGCCCAGCAGGTCCAAATGCACTTTCTGCGCAGCGCTTTCACCGAGGTTTAAGAAATCCCGCAGCTGAATGAGTTTGTCCATGGCCTCCTGCGATGGCACCGCGGCACTTGTGCGCACTAATTTAGACATTTCCGAGTGGTACATATCAAGCGCTGTGGCGGTCCAATCCGACTCGTTGACGCCACAGGCTTTCAGCTTGCCCAAATAGGCGCTTTTGGCGTGCTCATTAAAACTGCCTTTTCGCACCAGCTCGGCGATCCACGACTGAACTTTGACAATCGTCAGACTGTCTGTCACGATTGCTTTTAAGTCGTCTCCAACATTGAACATCTGCTCGGTAATGTGCGACACCGTCAAGGTCGCAGGCTGTCGTGCCGCAGCGTCTTTCTGGGCTTGCAACAACCCTGCACGAGCGAACTCATCAAACGGTAATACTGGCACGCTCAGGGGATACGGGGAATGCTCCATGACGGGTGCACCAAAGGTCACAAAGGCCTCAAAAGTGTGGGCATAAGCGGCCACTGCTTTGTTCACATCCTCGGGAGTGCTGTCTTTCAAGTTGTGGATTTTCTCAATTCGTCTGGAAAACGCCTCATTGTGGCCGCGCACCAAGATGCGAAGTGTCTCTGCCGCACTGCGTGGAGGGATGTGTAGAGCATCACGGCGCTCCACAAGCTTCTGCGCCAGTGTGCTTGCTTGCTCTGGATGGTCCACCACCTGCTCCAACAGTAGCCGCACCGCGTCCTCAAACAATGGCTCGGTGCGGGCCAGCAGCATCATCGTGAACGTATCCGCATTGACGCCAATCAACTCCTGGCCTCGCTGGAGATTCGCAAAGTCCCGAAAGGTCGCCTCTAATGGTGCCGAAGCAGCGGGTAAGTTCTCATCCAGGGCCACGCGCAGTGCCTGCACCACCATGTCTTCCATCTGTGGTGGCTGCAGTGCAGAGACTTCTGGCGACACGGTCAAAAAGGCCTTGTAGGTGGGCACTGTGCGGTCAGTATAACCTTCCTGTGCGACAAAGGCACCTTTCAACAGCGCTTCGTAGAGCATCGTCGAGTGCTCCGTGAGGTACTGCTTGTACATTTGCGGCGGAAAGTAAGCCAGCGCCGGGACCAACTTCTTCTCGTAAAAACCGTGTTTCTTCTGGTAGATCTTCTCCGAGAGAAATAGGATCTTGGAGGCTTGAATTAGTGTTTCCGGAGCAAAATTGGGCCCATACAAAGCCGTCCCGTCGGTGCAGGGAGGCAACTGGTCTGCAATCTTTATACCGGCCAATGCCAACCCATTCGCAATTGCTGGAAAAGGCATGTCCTTCAAATACGCAAACCGCACAAACCCAATGAGGTTTTTGTAGAGATCTGGCTCTAGTTTGCTCACCACGTCGAGCACGATGGTCTCCACGGCCAGGGCCAGAAACAAGTCCACATGGTGCCGACGGACACTGTGGCGGCGAGCCATGGCGCAGAGGTCTGCACACGACAGCTCCTCCCAGGGCGACGTCACCTGTCGTAGCTCCGCGAGGGCATTTTGGATCTCTATAGGTATTTCACCATGTAGGCGCGTTCGCTGTGTGTGGCGCTCCTGGTTGCGTGTGGTGATCAGATGCGACAGAACGTCGTTTGCAACAATGCCGCCTACCCAACCGGTGGCAGCACCCACACAGCGAAGAGCTAGATTGCTGGTGGGAACCGCAGCAAAGCCAATATACATCGCGATAGGAATGATTCCTTCGGATAATTTTTCCAAAAATTGCAGTTTCGTATCAGCTTCATCCTCCTGCACATCCTCGTACAAGTCACGATGGAAGGTATTGGGTTCAAGTTCTTCGGCAGTCTCCGGTTCTTTCTCTTCATTCTGTAGTTTCGTCCGCAAGCCTGCACGAGCCAATAAACCCACTGCACCACCTGCAGCGGCACCTGCAAATCTCAGTGCCATGTTAGTGGATGGTACTGCAGCGAACCCCAGCGACGTGGTAAGAGGAAGGACACCCTTGCACACATTCTTGTAAAAACTGTGCTTAAATCGTTTTGTCATAACCAAAGATCCGTCTTCAAAGTCTTCGTCCACTTCATTAGGGTCGTAAACATCCAACGGAAATTCTTCATCAGATTTGGAACACAGATAGGTGAGCTTGTGGTTACCAATTGAAGGCGCCATTTTATTACCCATGACTGATGGATGCTGAGCCAGACTGCGCGAAGGCTTTATACACAGCTTTGCAACAGGGCGAAATGTATGTCCTAGCATGTATGCACCAACGGTGTTGGAGTATGACCAGAGTAGAGCTACAGCACATAATAGAATTGCCATAGGGATGCTGCAAAGGTTGCGCTGTTGCATGCTTGCTCAAACTTTTAAACTGATAAAAAATGCGATCTTGAGCGAACGATTAGTTAGCCACACAGCTCGAAGAGCGTTGTGTAGCAGCGGCTTTGCAAGAGAACTGTAGATGATGGGGTCGCAATGAACAATCCTCTTGGCGAAGGGTTAAACCATACGAGTATGAGTACGTGCTTTGAAGTGCACACCATAAAATACAAAGACTGCCCATAATGGATCTTCCTTCCCGCTGACTAAAGACTACGTCATAGGAGACGCTTTGTAACATCGTGTATGTAAATTCACGAAATTAACTGCTGCCAAGTTGACAGCTGATGTCTGCCCATCGAAAGTGTTATCATTTACTGCACCAACGAGCACACAATACAAAAAACAAGAATACAGAAGTGAATAGCATCGTAAAACCCGTGTAATGTACAACCTCATGCATATCTTCGATACATCCCGTTGGTATTAAGAACGTTATATTGCCAGTGTGCGAGTCTATTGCTTCGTAAACCGTATCAACCAAAGTATACGTTTCTAAAGAAGGAAACACATTCAAATATCGCGCATAGTTTCCATCATTGCCTAGTTTGGTTTTCGAGTAAAGCCAATGCGTTCGTTTGTTGGTCCCCGCCACTGCGGCAAAATCGTGTTTGGTATGATTGTTTATCCTCACATAGATGGAGGGAGATTGGATTACTTCCAGTACAAAGCCAGGGTTATCACTTGCATCGCTTTTGCAATAGATAGGATGCTGATATCGAAAATGCAGAGGCAGCGAGAAGTTTATATCCACTGTATGAAGTGCGTGGTCCAGCCCTTCGTCGCACGTTTGGCCTTCCCCCATGTGACAATATTCATCCTCTCCACTGAGTACAGTAGGGACTCCAATGAACTCAAACGAGATGGGCACATATGGCGTATCCTTAATAGCTCGTACAGATTCATAGTCTACGTCATTCGACGCTGTATGTAAGAATACGGTATCCCAGCCAAAATCATGTCGAGCCTGAAAGATATTTGATTCAGTTAATGATGACAAGTCGACCTATCTACAACACAACATAAAACTTACATTTAGTTCAAATAAGTCAAGGTAGACCCCGCTGCTGATGGAAAATGATACACGGACGTCCACAAGACTGTTGATTGGCACTTGCACTTGTCTCAAATGTGTTTGTACCAACATATTCCGATGTTGTCCATAATTTCCCTCACATACAAGATCAGTCCAGCTACTACTTTTTGCGTCACTCATGTAAAGGTCCCGACACGACAAGGAGAGACTAGGAACCTGCAAAATACTGGAAATACGAAAAATCAAACTTCGGGTTGGGAGTCAACGAATTTTATCAACCGGACATGAATGTAGCGTGTGGTGACGTTGCCAACTTTGCGGACCGGAGACGACAAGCGGGTCAAAGCTTCCGAAACACTCTTTGGGCCTGGATGATGCTCTAACCCTTATCAGCGGAAATCAGCATGTTTCTTTAGTCCAGTAACTGACGCAACAACATTTCAATCGATAAATATTAACCTTATGGCTTCTACATCCGAGTCGCGGCAGCGAAAAGTGCTGATCGCATCTAGTGCGACTGCATTTCACCCTTTGCAGAAGGGAATCATTTCATCTCTTGAAACAACACCATTAAAGCGAACAAGGCGAAATTCTTTGTTTGCAGTCACCGAAGATTTGGTGAACACCTACAAAATATGCAACCCGAAATTTCGCGGACTGGAAGTCTTGCCACAGCGAGTTCTGACCGTCCCAAGTGAAGGAGTATTGAATAATGGATTGGATAATGAAGACTCAAATCTCATTTGTAAAGTGAATGACACTTTTAAGATGGACGGATACGTGTTTACTGTTTTGGACCTACTCGGCACAGGCACATTCGGCCAAGTGTTTCGTTGTATTCGAAGCGACACCAAGGACATCGTGGCAGTGAAAGTGGTGAAGAACAAACCCGCGTATCAAGCACAAGGATTGCTGGAGGTGAAGGTGGCCCGGTTGCTGAATGAAGTGCACGATCCCAACGACGAACGGCACATCGTGCGGCTGCTAGACTCTTTCAACCACCACGGCCACGTCTGTTTGGTGTTCGAACTACTCAGCTTGTCGTTGCTCGACGTGCTCACACAGAACCAGTTTCGAGGCTTGCCCCTCGTGGTGGTCCAGCGCTTCACCAAGCAGATTCTCACCGCGCTGGTGGCGCTCGAAGAGGCCGATGTGATTCATTGCGATCTGAAGCCTGAAAACATTTTGCTGGTGCCCTCTACCGCGTCTCCCACACCATCTGCTACATCGTCGCCGACGAAAGGGAAGACTGTGGAAGCCACAGAGGAGCCAGGCAGTACAGCCATGGAGAGTTCTGACCTGAATGCAGACCCGAACAGTCCGCCCAAAGCCGCCCCGACCACCAAGTCCAGTGCGAAACTGTCAGACGTAAAAGTCATCGATTTCGGCTCGGCTTGTTTCGAAGGAAAAACCGTCTACTCTTACATCCAAAGTCGATTCTGTAAGTTCTATTATTCTTTTAAATATGCGTTTCAACATATAACAGCACCTGACCCACTGCCGCATGTGATTTTTTTTCTACTTAGACCGATCACCAGAGGTACTGCTGGGTCTACCATATAACGGAGCGATCGACATGTGGTCGCTGGCCTGCGTGTGCGCAGAGATGTTTCTCGGTCTGCCCTTGTTTCCCGGTGTGTCTCAACACAACCAGCTCTTCCGCATCGTCGAGATGCTTGGTCTGCCTCCGGACTTCCTGATCGAGGGAAAAAATGGTCGCAAGTACTTCGCTCTCGTGGAGAAAAAGGTGGGTCAAGATGCGCCTGGGGAAGTTGGGAAGTCACCGCAGTCGGTGACCGTGGGCAGTGCGGGCATCACGCCCCCCCCCGCCACAGGCTCCACCGCTCCCTCCTCTTCCTCTTCCTCCTCTGCCTCCTCCTCCTCTTCCTCCTCTTCCTCCTCCTCCTCCTCCTTTTCTTTCTCTTTTCCTTTCTCCTTCCTTCCTCTACCACTCTTCTTCACTCT
>LNAP01004355.1_pt1 | contig 13121 bp, 13 predicted proteins | sample 602601 | NCBI WGS metagenome assembly LNAP01 (sample SAMN02440304, study PRJNA202911) | soil metagenome | biome: Subtropical and temperate rainforests or woodlands; isolation source: soil samples (1 kg each in a 20% v/v slurry with milli Q water) were... ...
GCGTCTCGCCGGCTTCTTCCTCTTTTTCGAGAGGCATACCATGACGTTCATAGGCTCGGCGATAGGATCCAGCGCGAAAGTCGCTATCGTCGTTACAGTCGGTATCGCGAGTCTTCTTGCTTGTGGCGCCGCTGCTCAGGCCGGCGAGTCCTTTGGAAACTCGGTTTCGGTGAGCGAACTATCCGTTGTCCGAGGTGGCGAGGCTGACAATTCGAACAATACGATCCTAACGGCTGCGTCGGAGCAAAACACCACCGCAACGAATCAGAACAACACGATCACCGGTAATTCCACCGCAGGCGCGATCAATGTCAGCCCTGGCGCCCTATCGAACGCAAGTGGCATGACGAATGTGGTGATGAACACGGCGCCAATGGCCAATGTTCAAGGCGTCATGACGCTCAATGTAGTGCTTCATTAGTTTCGCATTGGGCGGCAGTGGGGAGGCAGCGACAATATTATGTTTACGGCAAACGCATTGTCATTCGGACTGTCGATTGACGGAAAGATATCGCGGCAGCGTTCTTTGCTATCCTCCCTGATATTCTGCGCAACCTTGGCATTGACCGCGTCCTTGTCCTGGCCGGCGGCAGCCCAGGACACGGCCGTAAAGAATGTCGTTCTGAATTCTGGCGTCGACGGCACCGTTCATGTGCGCGCCGTCAGTTATCGCGACATTCCGTTCCGGACGGTGGTCCGCCAGCAATATGACTATTCCTGCGGTTCCGCTGCGCTGGCAACCATCCTGACCTATCACTTCGAACGACCGACGACAGAGCGGGAAATCTTCTCGGCAATGTACGAGATGGGCGATAAAACAAAAATCAATCGCGAGGGTTTTTCACTTTTCGAAATGAAGCAGTATCTGCAATCGATCGGATATGACGCCGATGGCTTTCGCGTCTCTCTCGATAAAATCGCCCGGGTGGGCATCCCCGTGATCGTCCTCATTGAATGGCAGAACTACAAGCACTTCGTTGTCATCAAAGGTGTACGCGATGGTCATGTCCTGATCGGCGACCCGGCACGCGGCCTGAAGACCATGCCAGTGAGCGAATTCGAGTCGTATTGGAAGGACGGCATCATTTTTGCCATTCACAGCGCGGATACGGTTGGGAAGCAACACTTCAATAACGATAACGAGTGGAGGGGACGTCCCAAATCGCCGTTACGCGCCGCAATCGGTGACGGTGGCTTGCGGGTATATAACCTGGCTCTGCCCGGCGGCGGAAGCGTAGACGTTTTCTAGATGGAGGATTACAATGTCATCCGTCAAACATGAAGCGGCAATGCCCTGCTTTGGCAAGACATTGGGGTATTTGAGTTTTTCGGCGCTTGCGGCGTTGGTCTTTTTTAGCGGTACCGCAGCTGTCTTTGCAGCCCCTACGGATAACGCGACCATTTATGGCGCGGACCTGAAACGGTTGAACGACAACGAACTGAGGAAGCTGCGCGGTGGCATCAATGTCGCCGGCGTTGATTTTGATTTCGGCGCTGTCGTTCACTTGTCAGTGGACGGTACTCTCGTCGCGGAGACGACCTATACGATGAATCCGAACGGGTCGCTCAGCCATGTCACAGATATCAAGGATCCGGCCCTGGCATCTTCCTTTAGCGGCGACCCGTCTCAAATGCTGGCCGGGACAGGCATTAGCGTCAGCGGCTCAAGCGATTCGGCTGGTGTCATTATCAAAAATCAAAATGGTACGTCGGTGACATTGAATAACATCACTGCGGGCGGCACACATGCACTGCTGGCGAATAACGCGATGGGGCGGCAGATCACGCAGACCGTCGAGGCCAATCTGACGATCAACAACTTCACGCAATTGAATGGCGCATTGATGAACGGTATTTCCACTATTCGCGCCATGCAAGCTGGAATGACCAATCCAATTCTAACTCATTGATTGGCAATTGGATGATATCGGCGGTCCGATCCGCCTAAATCGGATGACGACCGCCGAACGGCACCGGTTATCGGCCGGCAAAAACAAGAACGGGTTACGGGAAATAGGTTGGGTATGCGCAGCATGAGAGAGACACGGAGACAACCGGTCTTCAGGGGGGGATTATGCAACATCGACTTAGCGTTCTCGGTTTTGTTTGTGCTTCTCAAGCCTTACTGACGACAACCTGCCTTGCCGACACGACATCGGATATTGAGAAGCGTCTAGAGGCGCTGGAGAAGGCAGTTCAGGAACAGCAGAATATCATCAGCGGTCAACAACGGGTCATCGACGAACAGCAGCAAAAATTGAGCACGCTCAGCCCCATGAGCCTGCAGGAGATTCGCGGAGCCGGCCCGGCGACGCCGACCAATCAGAATGCCGCGACGGCACCGGCTGCCGGCGGCGCAGCCCCCAGTAACGGCTCGGTACCGGACAAACCCGTGGGGCAGGCACCTGAACAGGAGCAGCGTCCACAGGTGGCCGTCATTCCCGATGTCGGTGGCGTTCTGACACCTAAAGGGCACCTTGTCATCGAGCCATCCGTCCAGTATGTCCACACATCGAACAATCAGCTGACATTCCGCGGCGTCTCACTGCAGGACACGGTGCTCATCGGTATCATTGAGGCATCGGATGCCGATCGCGATCTTATCTCGCCCGCTTTGACGGCGCGTTACGGCGTGACCCGCAATTTTGAGGTCGAGACCAAGATTCCCTATGTCTATCGCAGCGACCGGCTGACCTTCCTCATCCCACAAGCGGGACAGCCGGACCTTCAGCGCCAGGATAACCTGACCGGCAGCGGTCTGGGCGATATCGAGGTCGCAGCCCATTATCAGATTACCGACAGCCCGCCTTATCTGGTTGGCAACCTGCGCTTGAAGACGACGACAGGAGAAGGTCCCTTCGATATTGACCGTGATAGCCAGGGTGTCGACGAGGAATTGCCGACGGGTTCCGGCTTTTACGGCCTGGAACCGAGCATGACGATTCTCTGGCCGACGGACCCGGCCGTTCTGTTCGGAACCATCAGTTATCAATGGAATATCGCCAGTGACGTCAATACGGATGTCGGCGAGGTCAAGGTCGGCCACGTGGACCCAGGTGATTCTGTCGGCATTGCCGTCGGCATGGGTTTTGCCGTCAACGACGACTTCTCGTTCAGCCTCGGTTTTAAATACAACTACTATTTCAAGACCACGGAAGATATAACCACGACGCAGAATGGCGTCACGACAAAGCGCACGGAGAAGTCGAATACGCTGCAATTAGGGTCGCTGTTATTCGGCATGGGCTATCGCATAACGCCGGATATCGGCGTCAATCTGGATATGGAAATCGGTGTTACAAGCGATGCACCGGATATGCAGGCGACCTTGCGCGTGCCGGTCTCGTTCGACATTTTCTGAACGGTGCTTGCACAACTGTCCTGACGGCACCCGCTTTCACGAAACCGTGCGAACACGAAACAATCTTAGCTGGCTGGCGTTTCTTGGTGGAGATAACCACTCGGAGTCGCCATGGCGCATCGGCCGTTGCCCGTCAATCGCATGCTTCATCTGGATGGGCTGCGGGGATGGGCAGCTCTTTCGTCGTCTTGCATCATCTTGAGCTCTCCTTTGCGCCGGAACTTCAGGGCCCGACAGACGCGGCTTCTCCGGTTCTTGGCCCATTCTCCGTGCTGGCTGACGGTCCACTTGCCGTTGCCATCTTCTTCATCCTCTCTGGAATCGTCCTTGCCGCGGCGACTGAGAGCGTGACCTCGCATCGATCGATCGGTCTTACCGATCTTGTCCTCAAGCGCTGGCTACGCCTCGGTCTGCCGATCGTGGCCGCAGGATTGGTCATCCTGATCATTTTCAGCCTGGCCGGTGATCGTGCGGCGGAGGTTGGCGAGCTTACCGGATCAGACTGGATGCGAGATCTCTTCCCACCCGCATATCAGCCGCATTTGCTCGACATCATCCGGGAAACGGTTATCGGCGCTTTTGTCGGCCCGCAGACCCCGCTGCATGATCCGGTGCTGTGGACGATTCGGGTGGAATTCGTCGGTTCTATCCTGGTTTTTGCGCTCTGCCTGTTCATCCCCGGCGGCCGTGTCCGCCTCACGGCCTGCGCCATATCCGCAGCCGCGCTGATTGCTACCCCGGCTTGGCTGCCGAATTTCTGCGCCCTCTTCGCTCTCGGCGTCGCCCTGCATGAACTGGCCGCAAAGCCAGGACGAAAACCAGACAGTACAAGGCAGCCGACACGCATCCTGGGAGAGGCCGGCACCGACATCCTCGGTTTGGCACTTATCTTCATCGGTGCCTGCGTCTATCCGGTTCTCGATCTGCATGCATCCGAGACCGTTCAGGCGATCGGCACCATGGCAGATCCGCTGGGGCATATGAGTCAATGGACGGCGCGATCCTTCCTGGTTGTGGGGGGTGTGATGCTCTCGCCGACGGCGCAATGTTTCCTTGCCAACCGGATATCGATATTTCTGGGCCGCATTTCCTTCGGCCTTTATCTCCTGCACATTCCGCTGCTCTGGTCCGTGGGGGGAACATTTTATATCGACATGAGCGCCATGATCGATCGTCCGGCCTCCGCCGCGATTGCCAGCCTGATTGTCGTCATCTGCTCTTGTCTAGCGGCAGCCATCTTCCATCGATTGATCGAGGTTCCGTCCATCAGGATTGCGGCGCGCGTCAGCGGTCTCCGACTCTGGCTGAGGCAGAGCGCACAAACCTGATTGCTTCAGCTTTCCCGCAAGTCCGCGGAGGACCGGTCTGCCGAATTCTGGCCGGAGAGTGATTAATGGGCCTCCGCAGACGGCGCTTTCGGTGCCGCGACTTTACGCATGAGCGGTACCATGGCTGTTGCAATGGCGAAGCAAACAGCAATCAGCAGAAATGCATCCGCAAAGGTCTGCGTCAGGGCTTCCCGCCAGGCGAGGGTAAACAATTGCTTCATGGCGGCGGCCTTGGCATGAACCTCGTCACCGCCGAAGACTGTGGCGTAATGCTGAATGAGCTGCTGCAGTTTATCCAGGCTGTTTGGATCGCTGGCAGAGATGCGTTCGGCGATGTGCAGGTAATGAATATTCGTCCGATCGATCAGAACCGTTCCGCAAACGGCGATGCCGATGGCGCCCCCCAGATTCCGCATCAGATTGAAGAGCCCGGAGGCGAGCTTCAGGCGATCGGGGGCGAGCCCGCCCAGCGTCAAGGTCACGGTCGGCGCCACGGCGAATTGCTGGGCGAAGCCGCGGAAGGCCTGCGGCAACAGCAGCTCCTTCCAGCCCCAATCATGAGTGATTGGCGTGAAATTCCACATGCCGATGGCGAAGCAGCCAAGACCGGCCATCATGAGCCAGCGAAGATCGATTCGCCTCGCCAGGAAGGAATAGAACGGAATTGCGCTGACCTGGAAGATACCGGTCGAGAAGATGGCGGTGCCGATCTCAAGGGCGCTGAATCCCCGCACCCGCTCCAGATAGACCGGCGTCAAATACAGGGTCGAGAAAATGCCAATACCGGTGACAAAGGAAAAGAAGCAGCCAAGCGAAAAGTTGAGGCTCTTGAGGGCGCGCAAATCGACCACCGGATTGGCATGGGAAAGACTGCGCCATATGAAGAGCGGACCGGCGATGGCGGTGATCCAGGCGGTCGCCAGGATCGTGCTGTCGCCCAGCCAGTCCCAGCGCGGGCCTTCTTCCAATGTGTATTCCAGGCAACCGAGGAAAACGGCCAGCAGGAAGATACCGAGATAATCGGCCCCGCGCAGCAGCGACCAGTTCGGCTGGTCGACGCGAACGACCATCGGGACGACGACGGCGACGAAGATTCCCGGAACGAGATTGATGAAGAACAGCCAGTGCCAGGAATAATTATCGGTAATCCAGCCGCCGATCGTCGGACCGAGGGTCGGCGCCAAAGAGGAAAGCGCACCGACGATCGCGGCGGCGATCACCCGCTGATGACCCTGGAAATAGAAGAAGACCGTGGTGAAGACCATCGGGATCATCGAGCCGCCGAGGAAGCCCTGCAGCGCCCGGAAGAGGATCATGCTCTGGATGTCCCAGGCCCAGCCGCAGAGCAGGCTGGTGGCGGTGAAGCCGATGGCGGAAACGCAAAACAGCCAGCGTGTCGACATGACACGCGATAGCCAGCCCGAAAGCGGAATGACGATGATCTCGGCGATCAGATAGCTGGTCTGCACCCAGGCGGTCTCGTCGGGGCTCGCTGACAACCCGCCGCCGATATCGGCCAATGACGCTGAAACGATCTGAATATCGAGCAAGGCGATGAAGAGCCCGACGCACATGACGGCAAAGGCCGCGACTTTGGCGCCAGTTGAGAGCTGTGAAGGACTGGGCGTCTCCGGAGCAGCCGGCCCTGCTGCCGACATTTGGTTCCCGGCATCCGGCGGAGTCGCCGCTCTGATCGATGCGATGGCAGTCATGACACGCAGTCCTTGCTGGGGTTGCCGCTATTTGGACGATGACGGGACGATGGAAGTGCTGCGTGTCGGCGCGGCGAAACGCGCTTGCGTGCGATCTGTTGCTGCCGGGCCGACAACAACCCTGTAGCGCTCGCCTTCGATCAGCTTGCCGCTCGCTCTGTCTGTGACCACCGGATCGACTTCAATGCCGGTCACGGTATCGATCAGCATCAGGCTCTTGCCCTCAGGTGCGAAATGACGGTTGCCCCAGGCGAAAAGTGCGAGAATGACCGGGCGGAAGTCGCGGCCGCGCTCGGTCAGCACATATTCATCGCGTGGCGGATGCGCGCTGTAACGGCGACGCTCCAGCAGGCCGGCTTCCACCAGCGCCTTCAGGCGACGGGTCAGCATGGCCGGAGAAATGCCCGTGCGTTGACGGAAGTCGTCAAAGCGGGTCACGCCGTAGAAGGCATCGCGCAGGATCAGGATGTTCCACCATTCGCCGACGCGCTCCAAGCTGCGGGCGACGGGGCAAGGCATCGTGCTGAGATCAGTTCGGTGCATGGCGCATTTCCGAAACAGTTACTATCAATATGATAGTAACTTAATCTTGTTACTATCATGATGCAAGTATGTCGGCATGCTGGAACGACGCTCATGCTGCGGGGCGCACACAATCTCTGCTGAATCAATAACTTACTGAAGATCCGGATCAGACTTCGGCACAATTTGCGCAACCGCCCTTTGGCGATTGTCAGCGAGCCGCCAACGTTCTGCGCCATCCCCCGAACGCCTTGATGCGCCCGATGCTTTGAGAGACCGACCAGAAGAAGGCGTGCGCAGCTTCCGATGGACATCCAATGATCTCTCATCGAGGACACAGCGGGACTGTGTCAGGCCGCAGGTAAGGCGGGTGATAGAAGGTTGTGGCAGGTTGCCGCTCGCTCAACCGGACGGCGGTTTGGTAGGGCGTGGAATTTATCTATCGGACGCATGGAATACCTGCAGTGGTCCGGCGTCTAACCCACAGGCACGTAAAATAGGGAATACCAGGAGGTAAGATGCGTGTGCTTCCGCGCGGGCGCTGGTCTTCCGGCGCCTTGGGCTTTGTTATTGCACTCGGTACGGTGGCGGTCGCATATGCCGCTTCGCCGACGGCTTCCTCGGTTGAAGCATCGTTCCTGGCTGAGAACCAGACAGCCATGGATAAAATGATGGCTGGCATGAACGTCAAGCCGTCCGGTGATGTGGATCGGGACTTCACCGCCATGATGATCCCCCACCATCAGGGTGCGATCGACATGGCTCAGGCGGAATTGCGCTACGGGCACAACGAGCAGCTGCGCCGGATTGCCCAGGAAATCATCGTCGAACAACAACAGGAGATCGCCGCAATGCAACTGGCGATCGGCCAGCCTTTGCCCCCGTCTGCGGCGGCACCCGATCAGCCATCTGATCTGTCGAACGGAGCCGCCGGACCATCCTCCACACCCATGATGAACATGCCGATGATGAACATGCAAAAGGAGCCATAAGTGATCCGCAATCTATTTGTCGCCGGGCTATTGAGCAGCACCCTCTTGATGAGTGGCACGTCCGCTTGGGCAGGACAGGCACCCGGGGCGGCTTCTGCGCCGGATATTCCGGTGAGTCACCGTGACCGTGTCTACGCCGCAGAGCAATTCTCCAACACGGTATCGGTCACCGATCCGGTGGATAACAAGCTGCTTGGCATCATTCGGCTGGGTGAGCCGTCACCGACGAATTTCAGCCCGCTCTATAAGGGGCAGCTTTTGGTACATGGCATGGGCTTCTCGCCCGATCACAGCACCCTCGCCGTCGTCTCGATCGGATCAAATTCCGTCACCTTCATCGACACGGCGACCAACGCGGTGAAGCACACCACCTATGTCGGCCGGGCGCCACATGAGGCTTTTTTCACCCCAGATGGCAAGGAGGTTTGGGTCACCGTCCGCGGCGAGAATTACGTCGACGTGCTGGACGGCACCACATATGAGGAAAAGACACGGATCATCCTTCCAAACGGCCCGGGCATGCAGATCTTCTCCCCCGATGGCAAGTATGGCTATGTATGTTCCTCCTTCAATCCCGAGACCGACGTCATCTCCGTTGCCGACCACAAGATCGTCGGCAAGGTGCAGCAGGCCAGTCCCTTCTGCCCCAACATCGCCGCGACGCCGGACGGTTCGCAGGTCTGGTTCACGTTGAAGGACAGCGGCAAGACCCAGGTATTCGATGCACGGCCGCCTTTCGCCGTGCTCAAGACGCTCGATACGGGTCCCATCACCAACCACGTCAATATCGTACGTAACGCGCATGGCATGTTCGCCTATGTCACGGTGGGCGGCCTGAACGAGGTACAGGTGTTCCGCACGGATGATTTCAGCAAGGTCGCGACAATCCCCGTCGGTAATTTGCCTCATGGCGTTTGGCCGTCTGGCGATGGCACTCGCGTCTATGTCGGGCAGGAAAATGACGACAAGCTCACCGCAATCGACACGCTGACCAACAAAGTCATTGCGACGGTGCCGATTGGTCAGGCACCACAGGCCGTGAACTATGTGCCGAATGCTGTACCCGATGGTGCCGGGACGCAGGGCCTGGAGCCGCTCGGTGTCGCCGGTCAGGCGGCCCATTTCACGATGGTGCCGGCGGGCAGCAAGGCAATGACCGGCGCCAAGGCACCGACCAGTGTCACGCTCTTCGACCAAGGATTGCTGCAGGTGCTGCAGGCTGCGGCCACAGGGCTTGAGCCGAAACACCCCTATGTACTGGCATTGGCGGATCGCGCAGATGGCAGCGGCACGGTTGAAGCGCTCGCCAAATTCATGACCAATCCGGCCGGTTCGGCGATCGTGAATGCGGTCGGCCCAATTCGCCAGGTCGTTCAGGGCGGGGCGGACGCCCCCCGTCGCTATCTGGTCATCCTCCCGGGTTCGACGACAGATCTTGGCAAGGCGGTACAGGTCCAGGCTCACTAGATCGCGCTGTATCTCTCGGCGGCAACGCGCCGTCGCCAGCAGCTCTATATGAGCAGAGCGGGTAATCCAGCCCGCTCTGCTCGCCGATGTTCGAAATAGCCGAAATGATGGGATTGCTTTTCCAACTTCGACCCGTCAGCCGTTTGGCGAGCATCGTTTGCGCTTGTCGATGTCTGGATCAACCTTGAAAGGAATTTGCATGTTTAGATCTGTCCGCATGCTCGGTATCGCGACCGCGATCACCTTCGCTCTCGCCGGTCCCGCCTTGGCGCATGCACATCTCGTCTCTGCCATACCGCAGGTGAACGGCATCGCTGCCGCATCACCGTCCGAACTCGACCTTAAATTCACCGAAGGCCTGAACCTCAAGTTTACCGGTGTGAAGGTCACCGGGCCAGGCAATGTCTCCCTGTCTACGGGCATGGCCAAACTCGGGGTGGGAGATGACACGACGCTTATCGTGCCTGTTTCCGGTACCCTTGCGGCGGGAACCTACAAGGTAGATTGGCATGCCCTTTCGACCGATGGCCACAAGACGCAAGGGAGCTATACCTTTACTGTGAAGCCCTGATGAGGTGAGGCCTTGATGGAGCCTGATGCCGCGCTGGCCGTCTGCCGGTTCCTGCATGATGCATCTGCGATGCTCCTTTGGGGAGCCTATGCCTATTTATCGATGCTGGTCCCGAAGCACCTTGCATATGCGGTCGGTCGGCGACTGCAAGCCTTCCGGATTTTGTCAATCGTCGTAGCTGTTGTGACAACCGCAGCGGCACTCCCTCTGGAAGCCGGCATGATCGACGCAGGCTGGCGTGATGCTGTCGATGCCACGACGATCCGGTCCGTCCTGTTCGAGACGAGTGTCGGCCAGGCTTGGCAGCTACAGGCAATCGCTGCTCTGATCCTGTTCATGACGCTTGCCATACCGGCCCAGATCCGTCAGGCCACGACTGCGCTTGCATCGGGGCTTCTCGTCACCAGCCTTGCACTGACCGGGCATGCCGTGATGCAGGAGGGCTGGCTTGGCATCGCTCACCGCCTCAATGATATCCTTCATGTCTTATCCGGCGGCGCGTGGCTCGGGGCATTGGCGGCGTTGCTGCCAATTCTCTCGGCGCTCAAACGGCCGGAACAACGACTGGATGCTGGATTAGCGCTGAGACGCTTTTCCACCGCTGGCCATGTCGCCGTTGTACTGGTTGTCGCATCCGGCGTGATCAACACGATCCTTGTCCTCGGACGCTGGCCGACCGATTGGTCCTCGCCCTATCCGGCGCTGATTGCCTGCAAGATCGCGGTGGTGGCCGTGATGATTGTCCTTGCCATCGTCAACCGGTATGGGCTTGTTCCACAACTGGCCCGACAGCGGCCGGACGCTTTGCGCGCGATCCGGCTCGGAACGGCTGTCGAAATTGCCTTGGGTTTCTGCGCCGTGGGGCTTGTCTCGGTCTTCGGTATGCTTGAGCCGAGTTGAGTCAGAGACGGAATTGGCCGGATGTCCCCGGTCAAGCATCAGATGCGAGCCACCTCTACCGCGAAGCGGGGAAGCGGCTCGATCATGCAGGCCGTTTCAAAGTGGGTCGTCTTTCTCTATAGCCGATACCAGATCCGTGATCTTCAGCGTCGGCCGCCGCCATGCGCAAAGCCACCGTGGTTAACTTCGCCATTGGCAAAATCTGGGGACGCGCCATGGTCGTAACCGCTGGCAAAGCCATGGGAATATCCGCGGTCATAGCCGTGGTTATATGCGCGGTCATCTGCATGATGCCAGTGATCGTGGTCCCACCAACCGCCCCCGCCAGAATAGAAGCCATAGGGATAAAGGTCAGGACAGCCCCATCCGTCATAATACGGCGGGCATCCGGCACCGACGATGACCTCGGCATAACTGCTCGTCGACGCGCAGACGGATAAGGCAAGGGCCATTGGGCCAAGGACCGAGAGCGTCTTGATTAAAGCTCGACTGTTTTTCATGATGATCATCCTCAAGGATGGCGTCGATACGACGTGGCGGAGTTTCATACGAGCGCGCATCTGCCCCGGCGATTCCGCGGATCCGGTGGATCCGCGGAATCAAGGGCCGGCAGTTCGTTATTTTGCCCGATCGCCATGTTCGGTCGAATGGACGTGGCCGGTCCGCGCATCGTTACCACGGCGGGTCGTGTCCTTGTATGTGCAGCTGTCGCCCGAAGCCGTGGTGCAGTTCTGCGCTGTGTCGGGATAAGACTGGGCATAGCTGGCTGACGCCGACAGCGCGCTGCCGGCAACGACGGTGGCCAATGCGAGATAAACGGTTGATGCGATCTTCATTTCAATTCTCCTTTTGCTGATGCCGCCTCTCTGACGGCGCGGGTAGCGCGGATCAATTTCCGCCAGGCAGAACGTAAGCGCGTCGATCGCATGTTTGAAATGCATTGTCATCACACGGACATGTGGATGAGGAATTGGGCATGTCGGTGAGGAAGCAATGCGCATGCGCTTCTCGGCATAAAGCTCCCACCCTCATTCACGATGGGCATGTCATGGTGAGATCAGTGCATTTGCCGCATGCGGCGACAGCACGTAAGTCTGTTTCAGACGCCATTGATTGCCGCACCGGTTTTCCGACCGGGTGTCCGTTTAGGGAAGGAGCGACAGATGAGCGGGGAACAAGTCTCCCACGGGCTCCGACTGGATCCGATCGCCGAGGGCTCCGCTGAGGCACTGGTGGTTTTGCTGCAGGATGCCGGCGGGTCGGCGGCGGCACTGATGCCGGTGGCGACGCGCTGGGCACCGGCCGTCCCGGCGACAGCCTTCGTCGCGCTGGATGTCCCTACCCCGAATGTTACGACCCTGGACGCGACAACTTTGGACCGCGCGGCACGGCGGCTGGCACCGCAGCTTGAGCAGCAACTGCATGTCTATCGGCTGGAGGCCAGCCAGCTCGTCCTGGTGGGCTTCGGCCAGGGCGGCACCATCGCCCTGCACCTGCTGCTCCACGGCGCCTGGCGCTGTGCCGGTGCCCTGGCCTTCTCGGCCCGGCTGCTGCGGCCGCTGCCGCGGCTCATCGGCCTCAACGGCAAGATCCGCCTGATCGAGAGCGCCCGCAACGGCGATATGAGCCATGTCAATCTGCGCGACACGGTGATGTCGCTGGTCTCGCGCGGGGTCGATGCCCGCGGCGTCGTGCTGGCCGGCGACATGCTGGCCGACGAAGCCATCCGCCATGGCGGCGCCTATCTCGTCGAGCTGGTCGCCACGGCGCAGCGCGGCGACCATTTCCACCTTCGGCAGGAGAACCATGATGCTCAGTGACGCCCTCGCCACAACGAAGATTGCAGGATCAGGGATTGCAGGATTGGAGATCGCCGCGTTGCGGGGCGCCCTGCCGCAGCCGATCCCGGCACCGGCACCGGCCGAGATCGATGCCTGCCTCTATCTGTTCGCCCTCTGCAAGTATTTCCAGATGACGCGCCTCAAGGGACAGCGCCTGGATTGCCGGGTGGATGGCGAGGGTGTCGGCAAATTGCCGGAGGCGGTCTGCCGCCTGCTGGGGCTGATGGTCTGCGAGCTCATCAAGGCGGGCGGTGCGGCCACGGCGGCGTCCCCCACCACCTCACGGAAGGTGGCGGTGACCTTGCGCAAGCGCGGCACCACCTGCCTCTGCCTCATTGCCGGTCCCGCCCCGACGGGCCGGGATCTCGCGGGGTCCGGAAACCCGGCGCCCCAGGCAGACCCGGCGCCCGGCCTGCAGCGCAGGGGG
>LNAP01004356.1_pt1 | contig 13119 bp, 12 predicted proteins | sample 602601 | NCBI WGS metagenome assembly LNAP01 (sample SAMN02440304, study PRJNA202911) | soil metagenome | biome: Subtropical and temperate rainforests or woodlands; isolation source: soil samples (1 kg each in a 20% v/v slurry with milli Q water) were... ...
ATGCATCGATGTCTAAAGCATCTCGCATCAGCACAGCCAGAAGTTATGTGGAATCTAATTCAGAACAGATTACTACTGATCTTAATCAGGCATTTCCTAAGTTTGTTGCAAGCCGTACTAGTGAATCGGAACGTGATGATTTGTACTCTCATCCAGGGGACATGGCCTCATTGCAGAAATTACAAACACTAGGACCTGAGTTTATCAGGCAGCAACGCGATGGCGTAATTGCACGCTAGGGTAATTCAGGGAAAAGTGCTGCGGTTGACTCTGTTTATCAACACGCAGCCAACCCATTGAGTACCAAAGAAGGGGAAATGAGCGCTGATTACCACAAGAATAGTAATGCATTGCAGGCTCAAGGAACGGCAGCTGGAGTAGGGGTTGATGCTGCTACTGCCCAAAGAATGCAGCAAAAAATTAACCATCAGATTGATGGTGCGGTGAATAAAACAAGTGCCGGAGGAGGGCACCTTAAGAGTCAATACCAACAAGCAGTGAGTACAACCAACAATGATGTGGCGACAGGAAAAAAACTGGGGCAAACTAATCTGGTAGTTCCTGCCTATTTCACTAAATGGGTCGATCATCATGATAAATCAGTCCCAAAAAAGGAGCTTATCCATGAATAACAAAGAAATGAATGCACGCGAATTAAAAGAGGCCATCACCCAGGATATTGAGACATTAAAAACACTGGATGTAGAGATCATGCCTGCTGACGCGTATTACAAGGCGAACAGTCGTTTGTTTTTGCATGTTTTTTTTAAATTGTACGGGACAATTCTTCTAGGATTTATACTTCCATGCCCTTTTTATTGGCGGGAATTGATGAGTTTCTCCGCTCATGAACTGTGTTACATCTTTATTTGGATGCCGCTGATGGCTCTGGGTCTATGTGCCTTTGCGTTTCTTTTTATATACAGTTCTTTAAATCACTACGTTTTAATCAATCATCAATTAAGAGGCCATCTTAAAACTGGGGATTTGATAGTAAAGCAAATCAGACTGGCTGGAACCATAGCCTATCGCATCTATGCCGCTGTTATTCTTATTCCTTCACTTTTTTTGTTTCCTAGCGCTGCGTTATTCCTGGCCTTTGGCGCTTTTTTTATTAGCGGTATTTTAACCGGTATTCTTGTTGAGATGGAACTTAATCGTATTGGAATCAGCACGCTCTTTACTCTTGTAAAAAACTATTTTGATAAGGACAAAACGCCTACGGCGGAATTCTCCAAAAACAAATAAAACCATCACATAAGATTAAATTTTAACCACAAAAGCAAGTAGTGGAAGCCGCTGCTTTGCCCAAATTAAGGATAAGAGGTCTCAAAATGAGTAACGAATCGAATTACAAACATTATACGCGAGGCGGCCAGATTTCATTTCATAATCTGCGCATGTGGTTTCAGATTAACAAAGCACTCTTTCATGTCTACTTATTCATTTGGGCTGGATTAAGTGTTCTTTTAACCTGTATTTTTGCACCGCATGGAATGATAAGTCAGACGTTGTCCTATCACGGTGCTCATTTTTATCACTTAGCAGGAATACCACATGTGTTTTCTATCCCTGTTAAAGGAGGCTATGCGGCACAGACCGTCGAACAGCTACTCCATAATCACTATTTTTCTGCAACTTCGGATCGTTTATTAGCATTGTTTTTACAGTCAACTCTATGGGGCTTTCCCTTGTCGTTGCTTGTGGCACTTTTTGTGAGCCGTTATTTTATTTATCGAGGAAAGGTTCAAACGCAAAATCAATTTATTCGAGGGGCAAGTTTAGTTCCAGCAGAACTACTTAAAAAACAAATAATCAAACAAAGAAAAGCGTCTGATTTAAATCTTGATGGATTTCCTCTTTTGCAAGGTGCAGAAGTGCAGCATTTACTGGTGCATGGCACGGTCGGCATGGGAAAAAGTCAGTTAATTATGAAATTAATGGATTGTTTGCGTGCACGGGGCGATAGGGTGATTGTCTATGACAAGGGGTGCACCTTTACTCAGGCGTATTTTCAGGAAGGTCATGATGTCTTACTCAATCCTTTTGATGCACGCTGCGCTAATTGGGATTTATGGCTAGAAGCCCCAAAAGATGAATTACTGGAAAATATGGCGGAAAGCCTCATCCCTATGCATGGAGAAAACGATCCGTTTTGGGTTAATGCGGCACGTACTGTATTTGCTTGCCTTGCAAGTCAAATGCGCAAGGATAAAGAACGTTCATTATCCAAGATGTTACGATTACTGGTAACAGGTGAGTTTAGCGAGCTGGAACCTTATCTTACTGGCACAGCTGCCGCAACTTTGGTCAGTAACAAAATAGAAAAAACTGCCATTTCTATTCGCTCTGTCATTACAACCTACCTTAAGTCAATGCAATCGTTAAGTGGGCTTGAAGAGTCTGGGAAGCCTTCCTTTTCCATTCGTGATTATCTGTTAAATAAGGATTTGGAGGGCTGGCTTTTTATATCAAGTAATGGCGAACAACATAAATCCTTAAAACCATTAATTTCGATGTGGATTGCCATGGCATCCTTAACCCTCTTAAGTTTGCCAGAGGATGCTAATAGACGGATTTGGTTTATTTGTGATGAGCTGCCCAGCTTGCATAAATTACCTCTTTTGGGTGAAACCATTGCCGAAGTCAGGAAATTTGGCGGCTGTTTCTTGCTGGGAATGCAAAGTTTTAGCCAGTTAGAAAAGGTCTATGGGCGTAGTGGTGCTGCTGAAATTTTTGACTTACTCAATACCCGTGCCTTTTTCGCAAGCCCAAGCCATGAAATGGCGCAGCTCGTGAGTAAGGAGCTTGGGGATGAGGAGATTGATGACACCCGAGAAAATTATTCCTATGGAGCCAACTCCATTCGTGACGGTATTTCGCTAGGGAAAAATCGTATTACTCGACCTTTAGTGACTTATCCTGAAATTATGGGGCTTGATCCACTGACCTGTTACCTGCGTTTGCCTGGTCAATATCCTATTACTAAATTGGAACTTCTCTATCAAAAGCGAAGTGCAAAGGCCTCCGGTTTTTTACCTCGTACTCTACCGCCTCTTTCTGCGTGTAATGCAACTCTTAAAAATAATGCTGTTGTTAGTGATACAGCAGACAACCGTTTTGAAGTTCAAGCACCAATTAATAAAAAGCGTGTCGAACGTGAGTGCGATATGGAATCCATTTTTTGACAGAGGAATAAATCATGTTAAGTATGCAAGTAAAACCTATTAATAATCCCAAGTATTATTTTGATAAAGAAAATTATTACTTTTCGAATCAATTAACCACCGAATGGGTTGGATTAAGTGCGGTACGTCAAAACCTTTCTGGAGAGGTTAACGTATTCTCCCTCGAAGCCGTTGTCGGCGGTACATTACCAAGCGGTGATGTCATTGGCCTGAAATCCCTTAGCGGTGAAATCAAGCATCGAGGCGGTTATGATTTGACCTTCTCCGCACCTAAATCTGTGTCGTATCTTGCCCTGGTCTGTGGGCATAAAGAATTTGTTGATTTGCACTTAAATGCGGTGAAAACCGTATTGAAACTCATTGAGAGGGAAGCTGCCGAAGCACGCCAGTCAGGGAAAGAGGGCATGGAGTATGAAAAGACTGGTAATCTGTGCTTTGCAACCATTCTTCATGATACCTCGCGAGAGCAAGATCCCCAGCTTCATGTGCATGCGCTGTTGATGAATTTTACTGAGCGTCTTGATGGCAAGTGGCGGGCTTTAGCCTCTGATATCAGTCGCAATCACGGCACCATGGAATGGATTATGGATAACCAAATATTTTTAGGCCTTGTGTACCGATCTGAAATTGCTCTTGGTTTAAAAAACATGGGGTTGGAAATAGAGCAGACTGGTGATGCTCATGGTTTATTTGAAATCAAACATTTTGATAAGGAACTCCTGACGCAATTGTCCAAACGCCGCGCGCAGGTTGAGGAGCAAATAAAGGGCATGCACTCTGATTCCTTAAAAGCGTATGACAGGGCAACTCTGGATTCCCGCAAGGCAAAAGAAGTAATCGACCCCGAGGTATTGCGTGAACGTTGGAACAAAGAAAGCGAGGCCCTGGGCGTTAATCCATCGACTTATTTAGCTACTTTGAAAGAACAAACTCATGCTGCACACGCGATAAAGGATAATCAGTCTAAGAGTCAAGAGTTTGGCATGGGTGTGTTTGATGCCATTGCTCACTTAGAAGAAAAAAAACTTAAGTTTACTTATCAGGAACTATTGCAGACAAGCCTCCATTTTTCATTAGGTGAGCAAAGTTTTGATGCGCTGATTCAACAGATTGATACCGCACTTGGCACACAACAGCTTATTGCTCTTGATACGGAAGATACGTGTTTTACGACACATAAATTAATTAATAAAGAACAAGCGCTTATTAAAAAAATCTCAAACTTTACGCCACAAAAAAATGCCATGGTACGCGATACGAATAAGGTAAAGGAATTAACTGATAATGAGTCCATTCAAAAGGGTGTGACACAGGCCTTATTTCATAAAGAGGGGGTTGTTCGAATCAAACAAGAAAGTGCTATATCACGAGAGCTCCTAAGCACTTTAATCGATTATGCCCAAACGTCAAAAAAAATTCGCGTACTTAGCCCCTCAGCCCTTTCTGCACTAAGTATTAATCAGGACATGACCAAATCAGCACCCTCCTTGTGGCAATGGATTTTGTCTATTGGGAAGCAGGATTTGTGCGAAACGGTTGCGGGCTTTAATTACCGTCATGAGTCAGACCATAGACTGCCTTTTTTTAAAAGTAAAAAAGAGCGTGAATTACTCATTGTGGATGAGTCACAGCGCCTTTCCCCTGACGAGATGAATACCTTATTATCCATCGCCGATAGACGTGCAGCCAAAGTAATTCTTCTGGAAAAATCACAATCATTAAACGGCTTTAAATCAGACATCCCAGGCCTTCTGGATAAAGCCCAGATAAAAACATTTAATGTAGCGGATAAGCCACTACGTACTACCAACATCAATCTTATTGAGGTAATAGAAAAAGATGCGCGTATTTTAAAAACGGCGCAACTGTATAGCTCCCTACCGTTGAACCAGAGACATAATACCCAGGTATTGACCGCATCGAAGCTGGAAGCAAAAGAAGTCAATGATGCGATTCGCAAACAGCTAAAAGAACAAGGTGAGATTTCATCGGATGAAAAAACCATTAATACCTTGACCCGACTCTTTCTGACCGACAGTGAGAAAAAATTGGCTAAAAGTTATCAGAACGATTGGGTATTAATTCAGAATACGCGCAATGAATCTAAAAAATTCACCGTAATTAGTGTCAATGAGAAGGACAATCAGCTGGTGGTGCGTAATCACCATGGACTCATTTCCCAACTGCCTGCTAAAAACATCACACAATCCATGCAGGTTTACGAACAAACACCATTATCTGTTGGGATAGGTGATAAATTAGTAGCCACAGGAAGCCTTTCTTTTGAGGGAGTAAAAATGGGTACGCAGTATGAAGTATCTGCATTCACTCGCCATGGAATTAAGATAAAAAATGGAAAAAACACCATTCACCTACTCACGAGCACCGAAAAACATCTCCCATTGAATCATTCTTATGCCAAGACCCTGCATGCCAATGATTTTAAGCCTGTTGAACGAACCATCGTTACTCTGCCTGCCTATGCTCTTCGTCAAAACACTCTGTCCTTGTTGTCTGAGTCAAGTAAAAAAGAGTTACAGATTATTACTGATGATGTGGGTAAGGCCAATCGATACGCGCTGAAAACCACCTCTCAAGCTTCGGCAATATCCTTAACTTTAGAGGCTGCCAAAACAAATCATGGCGCGCACATTATTGATAACGCCACAACAAATGAGCTGCTGACAACACTTGAGAAAGCCGTAGACCTGTTGTCTGGTGAAAAACCAATAAAAAGTGATGCAGAAAAGGCACTGCAATTTGCTATTGCCCATCTTTCGGAGCGAGAGGCAGCATTTGAAAGGGCAGAAGTACTTAAGGTGGCACTTCACAAGGCTATTGGGAAGTCAGGCTTTAATGAATTGGATAGTGTGTTAGATAAGGTAATAAAAAGCGGTGATTTAATTTCTGGAAAGCAGAATTTATTGACCACCAAAGAAGCGGTGGCTTTTGAAGAATCGATTATTAATAACGTTAAGGCAGGAATTAACACGCTTAAACCGTTGATGAGTAATGATGAGGCACGCAGCCAATTAGAACAGGCGAATCTTACAAAAGGACAAAAAGAAGCCTGTGAGTTAATCACTACTACAGCGGATCAATTCATTATGATTCAGGGCTATGCAGGAACGGGTAAAACAACCATGAATCGTACGGCCATTGATACCATTGAACATGCAAAATCAATGATACCTGGTGGCTTTGATATTGTTGCAGTAGCACCAACACATCAGGCAGTGAAGGAAATGAAAGCATTAGGTATTCAGGCACAAACCCTAAAAAGTTTTCTTATTGAGCAAGAACAAGAGCCTACATTAACCAATAATTCACTGCTACTTCTCGATGAATCATCGATGGTATCCAATCGAGACTGCGCAAGCTTAGTCCAAAAAATTAAAGATTCAGGTGCTCGTTGCGCTTTACTGGGCGATATCAGTCAACATCAGAGTATTGAGAGCGGAAAACCAAGCAAAATATTGATGCAGCAGGGCAGCATTCGCGTGGCCACTATGGACGAGCTGGTAAGGCAACAAGTAGTAGGTTATAAAAAAGCCATTGAAACCTTGATTGGCGGGGATACAGACAAGGCTTTAGCTCAATTAGCAGCCCTACCCTTAGTTTCCATTGAACGAAATAGAGAAGACAGTCCTTATCATGAAATTAAATGCTCCGTTATGGAAACAGGTAAAAAGAATGATGAGCACCAACACGAACCTTCAAAACAAGAGGCTAATGAGACTCCTTTGGAGCAATTAAAGCACAATAGCCCCATTGAAATGGCAGTAGGGGACTATTTATCCCGTACCCCTGCATGTCGTGATAAGACCATTGTTATTATTCATGAAAATAAAAAAAGAGAGATTGCAAACACTCTTATACGGGATGCTCTAATGGAAGAATCCTCTCTAGGCTCTGAAAATAAGTCATTCCCTCGATTATTAAGTACGAACTATACCACCGCAGAGCTTTATTATTGTGAAACTTATCGTGACTGTTTAAAAAAAGATGGGGAGTATTTTTTAAAAAAGGGGGATCAATATTTCAAAGTGGTTTCGGTGGATGAATCGGCCAAGGTAGTCGTTTTAAATGATACCAAAGGAAATAAAACAGTATTTGTACCTGAAAAAGAAAATAAAGATTGGAAAATCGAATTATTTCAATCAAAGCCAGGAAAAATCTCTGTCGGTGAAAAAATTCATTTTAAAAAATCCGATAAGCCTTTAGGACGTTTTGCTAATGAACGGGCGCAAGTGACTGACGTACAGGATGGGTCTTTTACAGTAAAGGACAGCAGTGGAGCAACTCATGTGTTACACAAAAAGGAGATGAAAGATTCTCATTGGGACTATAGTTATACGGCCACCAGTTATTCTATTCAGGGTGCCTCATCTCCTTTTGTTATAGGAGTTGCCGATACAAGAAATGCCAAGGTAAATCATTTGCGTTCGTTCTATATCATGGCAACACGTGGCTCGATGCATGCCATGATTTACACGGATGACTATATGAAATTGCAAAAACAACTGCGGGTTACCCCAGAAAAAACCTCAGCCTTGGAAGCTTTAAATCGCCTTAATAAAGACATCAAAACAACGGCAGTCACAAGCCCCCCAGTTATATCAAAGACTGTACCTGGCACGCCCATAATAAAGGAAAAAACAGTCCAGTATGACGCAAAGGTAATCGCCCAAAATTTATCGCATCATGCTGAATTGGTCATCAAATCGTTGCTCGGGGAACCGAATAGAGCACTTTCTTCAAAAAATGAATATCGTTACGGAACAAACGGTAGTTTAAGCTTTTGTTTAAGTGGGGAAAAACGAGGGACATGGTATAACTTTGAAACCCTTGATAAAGGAAATATGCTTCATTTGATTCAAAAAACATTTAATCTAAATTTTAAAGAAAGTCTTGAATATGCGGCAAAATTAACAGGTGATGACTTAAAAGAAAGCATTAGAGTGATGAGTAAAAAGACTGGTGAGTTTAAAGAAAAAATAGATAATAAAAAGAGTAATACCGAAGATTATGGTCTGCAATTAGCGCGTGAATCAAAACCTATAATAGGTACGATTGCAGAAAAATATTTGAAAGAAATAAGAGGAATTCACAATATTTCCGGTGAGAATATTCGTTTTCATCCTCGGGTATATACCAAGAGTACGGAGGAAGTAAAGTACAGGCCAGCATTATTAAATATTGCGCGGGACAAAGACAATAAGGCAGTCGCTGTAGAGGCAATATACCTGGATAAAGAAACTGCGAATAAACCAATAATGAAAATGAAGGATAAAAAATCCTATGGTTCAAAAGCAGGATCTGGGGTTATCCTAAGCGAAGGCCATGGAAAAGAAAGTGTTACCTACCTTGCAGAAGGGGTTGTAACAGGATTAAGTGTTCGAGATGCAGTTCATAATGAACGGGTTATAGCCACTCTTGGCAAGGAAAACTTTCCTAACATTGATATGGCGTTACTTACGAATAAAGTGGTTCTTTGTCTTGATAATGATGGCAAACCTATTAAAGATGACAAAGCAATAATTCTCACTATTGAACGATTAAAGCAGCATGGAAAGACCGTGGAAATTTCCATGCCAATACGGGAAAAAGACTTTAATGATGTGAATAAATCCAGTGGAGTACAAGGGGTTGTTGATACATTAAACAAAGCGGTAAGTATTGATAAAATACTTGGAGCCACTAATAAAATCGATGTGAATGAAGACCAAATCAAGAAGTGTCTTGAGAACATTTCACGACAATTAAAAATAGAAATACCTGAAAACAAAAATCAATCCATTGAAAAAATAAGAACGTTACAACGAGAGGAAATGGAAATTTATTAGTCTTAAAGAGAGTTGATTGATGTTATTCAGGATCTATTAATAATAGCTATTCTCATAGAGTTCATCATACAACTAATCCATCAAATTGACATCAAATGAGGTTTATTATGCGCGATAAAATTCACATTTTTATTGTATTTATTTTTGCTTTAATCGGTACATTTTTTATGATGAATGGGTCATTTAATCGGCTCTTAATGACGGTGCCCATTGATGTACCTGTTATCATTATGTTTGCTCTCTTTATTATGTTGCTTTTTTCTAAAAAAATTATAAAAGGCTTAAAGAAAATCAACAGATATACATGGCTAATTATTGTCTGTTACTTATCAGGAACCTTAACCATGGAATATCAGACCTATAAGTTTAGTGGGCCTTTAGAAGGGGTATTTATGACGTTTCCTTTGGTGATGGCATTCATTTATTGGTCATATAAAAACAATAAAATCTTCTTATTGAATAGTTCTGAAATGACGAAAAAAGAGGCTTTTAAAACTGATTTATTCCTGATATCTACATCATTTTTATTGGCAGGATTTTTATCTTTAATGATGGATTTGGATAATAGTGATCTTAGAGCTTTTTGGCCATTTTTAATCTTTTTTATCAGCATATATGGATTTATATTTTCATTAATTTACGCTTTATCAGGACTTTTTCTCAATGAGAACCATACAAAATACACTTTATTTTTCGCATCAGCAATTATGCTAATTTACAGCTTGATAAGCTTTTTACCAAGAAAAATTGGGCTTTTAAATGGTGGTGAAATTGAAGTTTTTTATGCACTATCAATCATATTATTATTTCTTCATTTAGTTTTTATTTTAGGTTTTCAAGTAAAAATGAGGCTGTTAAAAAACTAAAATAATGCGTGACACAACACTTAAGGGTTTCACTATGGAAACCCTTATTAAACAGTTCAGTTGCTATTTTATTAACTCGCAGAATCATTATAATGACTTAGTTATTAATATAGCCATCAACAAAATTATCTACTTTCTTCTTAAGTGCCGCGATATGATCATCTGCATTGATTGATCCTTCTGGAAGTTTGTTTTTATCGTAAACGCAACGAAAAATATCCGCACTGACCGCAAGCAATCTTAAAAGATGCGTTGTGTGTTGCCGATTCAATTCCTCTTCTTTTTCCAAGCGTCTTTTTTCATCCTCACTCACCGCTGGATTCTCTTTGTTATGGAGATAAACCTTAATCCCTAATTCAATCATTTCTTTCATGGTTTGAGATGATGAATCATGTCCCTCGTCTTTTTTAATTGAGTCGAGCTGGTCGATTGTTTTTTGATTTAGATAACAATAAGCCTTGGGCATAAATTCCTCTATTTAACTGATAATGCACATTCCGCACATCAGTTTTCAATGGTTTTATAGAATTGTACCATTTAATAGTGGGTGTGGAATAGGTGTCTGTTGGCTATTTAAAGACTTTTTTATATCAAGAAATGGGTGTGGATTAGGTGTTGATTTATTTTAACTTATTGATTAATATATAAGAGTGTATCAACACCCATGAGCAATTGAGGTGCTAATCAAATTAAAAATGCCAAATCATGCTTAACTGTATGAATAATATAGGAAATGTTTTTGGCAATGACCATTGCGAGGGGTGTGTTACTTCTGTTGGATTATACTCTCTTATTGATTTTGCATTTTGATTATTATTTTATTTTGTATTGGGTTCATATATTTAGAACAGCGCATATAGATTGCGTACTTGTGATTGACATCTCTATAAGGGATTTATTCTTTGCTATATACTTAATTTAAGAATTAATTATAAGGACATTTATAACATGAATATTATTAAAACTATTTTAAAAACAATTGCCAAAATAATTCATTTCGTTCCAGCAACTGAGGAAGAAAAAATAGAATATGCTAAAATACAACGCGCCATTCACTCCTACTCTAAATCGAATGATACGATAATAAATCCTGCAACTGGACTTCCAATGGTTGGTTGTCTAGATGTAAATGGAAATTCATTTGGTTCTAGTAGCTCTTATGATCATTACCGCAGAAGTAGTGAAGAGTGCTATCGCAGTTTATCATCTACGAATTACAGCAGTAACTACGATCCATTTACTAATCGTTATCAATAAAATTGATACGCGCTTTTCTTTGGATTTTTACAGAGTATTAACCAATTGGAGGTTACAAGGAAATCTATTGTACCTCTTATAATTTAAATCATTTTTTAATGATAAGTTAACTCAAAATTGATATAGTATTCATGATAATAAATGGAGTGTAAAACATGGCTTTAATTACTGCAAAAAAACCAACTAATAAAGAAAAAATCAAATTAGAAATAGATCAAGAAATTTACTCAAAAATCAATGAATATTGTGAGTGGGTTGGCATTTCTAATATTGACCATTTTTTTGAAGAAGCTGCCACTTATATTTTTTCAAAAGACAAAGATTGGAATAAATATTTAAAATCGAGCAAGAAGGAAATTGTTTAAATGGAACAATTGAGAAGACCCGTTGTTTTTGCAATGAATGGATTATTGGGGCTAATTCTGTTTAAGATAATCACTAAAAGCTCATATCACGACACTGCAATAGTCTCACTTATTTTTGGGGTTTTAATCTTCATCATTCAGATTAAATGGTCATTTAAATACAACTTAAATGATATTAAAAAAATATCCAATCACTCCAGTATGTTTTTTAATTATATTAATTGCATTTTCACCTCAATTCTTAACTTAGTATTCCCTTATTTGCTATTTCAAATTGACATTACAAACTATCAGAATAGTGTACCGCTCGCCGTAATGACTTCTGTATCACTGATGGCTTTATTCTTACTCAATATAAAATATTTACTACAATTTCCTCAGAGGATAAATTTATGCTCTGTTCACTAACTATTTATTGATGTATTAGGGATTTTATGTTCAAACGCCTTATACAAGTCCATCAATAAGACGTATAAATTAAACGATTAATGTAAATGAAAATCATATAATAATTGTAGGGGGAATGTTTAAAGTGAGCAATAAAGATTTTAATGATATATTAATTATAATTAGTAAATCTCTATCTGGTTACACATCGTTCTATAATGAATTTATTCCCGAAATAAATGATACCCAATCATTTACTATATTCGGAGATTGTGAACCTTTGTTTAACTCTGATCTTATAACTAGGCATGATCGATTATTTACTCCATGGTTAAATCAAGACTATGAGCCTCCGACCAAAAATTTTGCAAATTACCAGACTAAAATCATACCTGTACTTAATCAATACATTGATTTAAGAAATAATATCGAGACTAATACATTAGTTCCTTATCCTTTAAATCAAGACAGTGAAGGGAATCGTTTTGTTCTTAAGTCGCTAATTGATTTAGCTTTTAGAAATAAAAATAGTAATGAATGGCTTATTTTCTGCAATTTTAACTATTCTGATTTTGAAATTTTAAACCATATTAACAAGCATTTAACACAAATTGATAAAGTAGCGATTCTAATGGATGATGAATTTCAATTAGATGAAATGAATTTTGGCACAAAAGAGATCATTACAGATAATGATATGTTTAAAGCTATTCAAGTTAAAAAATTGGTGGGGATATGAAGTCCACATGTTTAGCAACTTCCTAATTTTGTTGGGAGTTACTCTATTAGGAATTAGTTAAGAAACGCGAAAAAAATTGACTTACAATAGGATGAAAGAAAATAATGAATTTATATTTAACCTACAAATCATTTATCCAGCGTATCACTTTAAAGCGTCAGTTATGTTTATTAACAGGATCATTTACACTGTATGTGGGATATCTTTTTTTACCATACAAAATTTTAATGATATTAAAGAATTACAAAATATTTTAGTTTTATTGATGATTGGTTATCCCATTGGCATTATTTTTAAAACTCTATTTTTTCAATTATCTCATGAACGAGATATAAAAAAATTACGCAGCATGAGTTATGAGGAGCTTTTATCGGCTTTGTCGCAAAAATTTTTCTAGGCTCAAAACGAGTTTATTTTGTGCGCGTTTATGCCGCGAGTCCATAGAACTGTTCAAAAATAGTCTGATTGGCG
>LNAP01010094.1_pt2 | contig 13111 bp, 14 predicted proteins | sample 602601 | NCBI WGS metagenome assembly LNAP01 (sample SAMN02440304, study PRJNA202911) | soil metagenome | biome: Subtropical and temperate rainforests or woodlands; isolation source: soil samples (1 kg each in a 20% v/v slurry with milli Q water) were... ...
GTTGGCGCCGATCAGACCGTAACGGTTGCCACCGTTGAACTTGACCGAAACGTTTTCGAAGAGCGGCTTGGCGCCGAACTGCATCGTGATGTTAGCTGTAGAAATCAAAGGTTTTTCCTGCGAAGCATTCAGAGTAGCTAGGGTTGCGGCAGTACCGGTTCAGTACCCGTTTCCACTGTTGGGCCCCCGGGACATTCATCCCGATCGGCAGTGGAAGATCCATCTGGCATCAAGTGGACAGCAGCATGTGGCGCGCCTGACCCGAGACAACGTGCGCTGAAAGGGGATTTTCCCGCTCTCAACCTGGGGGCGCGTAAAGTTTGGCGGCGATTGTACTGGTCTGGCTCTTTAAACGATAGGGCGATGAAGCCTGTGCAACGCTTTGTCGGTTTTTGCGTACACATTTTCACAGTTGCGGGTTAACTATTGGTTACAAACTGTGGCTAAAATGCCATCCGTCAGCTTTAGGCCGACCATCGGCGCGGTCCGATCGCACCAAGGGGCCGTTGTTTCGCATTAAGTCGCTGCACAAGACCCGGGGACCGGCATGCCGGTAAAGGGCGCAGTTTGTTTATTTCCAACCTGTGACGATTTCCGTGAAACTGATCATTGCCGTTATCTACATTTTCTCCATAGCGTACGTCCACCTGCGTGGTCGAGTGCGCCACAAGCTGGGGCGCCAGTTGAGTGATCACTCGACGTTCCTCGCGCCGATCAATTGCTTTCTTTATCTGTTTTCGAAAATCCCCAACAAACCGTATCTCGATCCGGCTGATTTTCCCGACCTGAGTCCGCTGCAGGCGCATTGGGAAGAAATTCGTGCCGAAGGCCAGAGCTTGCTTCACGCCGGCGAGATCAAACGTTCGAACCAATACGATGATGTCGGTTTCAACTCGTTTTTCAAGACCGGCTGGAAGCGCTTCTATCTCAAGTGGTATGGCGATAGCCACCCGTCGGCCATGAAACTCTGCCCGCGCACCACCGAACTGGTACAGGGCATTGGCTCGATCAAGGCGGCGATGTTCGCCGAGTTGCCACCGGGCTCCAGACTGGTGCGCCACCGCGACCCGTATGCCGGTTCGTACCGTTATCACCTCGGGCTGGACACACCCAACGCCGACGGTTGCTACATCAATGTCGATGGCCAGAACTACCATTGGCGCGATGGCGAAGCGGTGATGTTCGATGAGACCTACATTCATTACGCAGAGAACACCACGCCACACAATCGCATCATCCTGTTCTGCGACGTCGAGCGGCCGATGAAGTATCGGTGGGCAGCGGCATTCAATCGCTGGTTCAGCCGAACTGTCATGTCGGCGGCAGGAGCACCGAACGAGGACGGAGACCGCACCGGCGGGATCAACCGACTGTTCAGCAAGGTCTACAAGGTTCGCCTGCGCGCCAAGGAACTGAAAAAGCGCAACCGCAAGCTTTACTACCTCCAAAAATGGTCGATCTTTACCGGGTTGCTGGCGGTCTTCATTCTGATCTGATTTTTTCGGTGTAGCGTACCAAGGCTTCGCGAGCCTGCTTGCGAAGAGGCAGGGATGTCCAGCGAAGGCTTCGGTCTTGCCTTCACGCGCCTTCTTGTCCACCAGGGCCATGGTCTTGTCGTCGAAACCGTGGGGATGTGCACCAGTCCGAAGCTGATTGCGCCTTTCCAGATTGCCCGTGCCATGGTCGTCTACTCGCGAGTGATGTTCAGGTGATCTTCGGTCCTTTGCAAAAGTTTCTGTGGTTTGCGCGCCGGTTCCCCCCGCCGGATCAACCGGGCGCCAGATCGTGCCGGGGAGTTTTTGGTTAACAAATCCGAACCTCGGGCGTAGCGTGGTATCGAAGTCCTTATCCACGCGGACGCAGAGAGGCTCCCCATGAACCGATACGTGTTTGGCACCATTGCACTGGCCTTGAGTGGTGTACTTGGCTCCTGGGTCCAGGCCGACGTCTCTGCTTCGTTGCAATTGGCCCAGAACCTGCCTGGCAGCACCAACAACAACCCTTACAACAGTCCGATTCGCCGGGCCAATCCCAACAGCATGCAAGGCACCCAGCCCGGCACCCCGGCCATACGCGGACCCAATACCGTGCCGGTCCCGCGCCCGCCGACGCTGGACAACGGTGGCATCGGTAATCGCTACCCCGTACAGACAGCGCCCGCCAGCCCACCGAAATTCATTCCCAACCCACCTCCTCGAGACACCGGTAGCAGCAACCGTTGAGTGGCAGGCATCGCGTCTGCCCTCTATTTTTTCACCAGACCTCATTTCCATCAGAAAAGGAATCCTGCATGTTGCGTAAAAACCTGTTGGCAACCCTCTGTGCTGGCGTATTGATCAGCACCGCTGTCCCGCTGCTTGCCGCACCGGCCCAGACGATGAAAAGCGAAGATGGCACCCTTGAGGTCACCCCCATCGTGACGGGGCTGGAGCACCCCTGGGCCTTGGCATTCCTGCCGGATAGCAAAGGCATGCTGGTGACCGAACGGCCCGGCAACCTGCGACTGGTGACCGCCGAAGGCAAGTTGTCCGCACCGCTCAATGGCGTACCAACGGTCTGGGCCAAGGGGCAGGGTGGATTGCTCGACGTGGCGCTGTCGCCCGACTTCAAGCAGGACCGGATGGTCTATCTGTCCTATGCCGAAGGTGGCGGTCAGGGCGGCAAGGCCGGCACGGCGGTGGGCCGCGGCCGGCTCTCCGACGATATGACGGCGCTCAAGGATTTCCAGGTGATCCTGCGTCAGGAACCCAAGCTCTCGGTGGGCAACCATTTTGGCTCGCGGCTGGTGTTTGATCGCGACGGCTATCTGTTCGTGACCCTGGGGGAAAACAACGACCGCCCGACCGCCCAGGACCTCGACAAGCTGCAAGGCAAAGTGGTGCGAATCTACCCGGATGGCACTGTGCCCAAGGACAACCCCTTTGTCGGCCAGGCCAACGTGCGCCCGGAGATCTGGTCCTACGGGCAACGTAACCCGCAAGGCGCGGCGCTCAACCCGTGGAACGGCACGCTGTGGGAAAACGAACACGGCCCTCAGGGCGGCGATGAAATCAACATCATCGAGCGCGGCAAGAATTACGGCTGGCCGCTGGCGACCCATGGCATCAACTACTCCGGTCAACCGATTCCCGAAGCCAAGGGTGAAATCGCCGAAGGTACTCTTGCCCCGAATCATGTCTGGGAAAAGTCCCCGGGCCTGAGTGGCATGGCGTTCTACGATGCCGATCGTTTCAAGGTCTGGCAGCGCAACGTGTTTGTCGGCGCGCTGATCAGCCAGGAACTGATCCGCCTGGAGTTCGATGGCGACAAGGTGATCCACGAGGAGCGCTTGCTCGGGGAGCTGAAAAAACGCATTCGCGACGTTCGGCAGGGGCCGGACGGATACTTGTATGTTTTGACCGATGAGGAGAACGGCGGGGTGTACAAGGTGGGTTTGAAGTTGCCGGCTGACTCAGGCAGCTAAAAACTTGCCATTGACTTGCCATCAACGTCCGGCTAATTTCCAGCCATGACTTCCACCGTATTGCGCTGCCAGCCAAGCATTATTACCGCCATTCCTCATTTGGCGGGCTAGCTCACGACTGCAGCACCCAACCCGCCCTCGAGGCGGGTTTTTACTTTCTGTCTCCCGGGCCCCGATCAATGTCAGGAGACGACGATGAGTTTCACAACCGATCAACAGGCCTTGCTTGAAGGCTACGTGAAAAAGATCCTTGCCGCGCCGGTCTATGAACTGGCCGTGCGCACGCCTTTGCAACCGGCGCCGGCCTTGTCCGAAGCCTTGGGCAACCAGATCCTGCTCAAGCGCGAAGACTTGCAGCCGACCTTTTCTTTCAAGATCCGCGGTGCCTACAACAAGCTGGTGCAACTGAGCGAGGTGCAAAAGGCCCGCGGCGTGGTCACGGCTTCTGCTGGCAATCATGCGCAGGGCGTGGCACTGGCGGCGCGGGAGTTGGGGATCAACGCCACCATCGTCATGCCCTGCACGACGCCGCAGTTGAAGGTCATCGGCGTGCGCAGTCGCGGCGCCGATGCGGTGTTGCACGGCGAAAGCTTTCCGTTCGCACTGGCCTGTGCGCTGGATTTGGCCCGGGAAACCGGTCGCACCTTTGTTTCACCTTTCGACGACCCGGAGGTGATCGCGGGGCAGGGCACGGTGGCGATGGAAATCCTGCGCCAGCATCAGGGCCCGCTGGACGCGATCTTCGTGCCGGTGGGTGGCGGGGGACTGATCGCGGGTATCGCCGCCTACGTCAAATACTTGCGGCCGGAAGTTCGCGTCATTGGCGTCGAGTCGGAACATTCCGCGTGTCTGCAAGCGGCGATGCATGCCGGCGAACGGGTCGTGTTGCCGAGCGTCGGCACCTTCGCCGATGGGGTGGCGGTGGCGCAGATCGGCGCTTACGGTTTTGAGGTCTGCCGGTTTTGCGTCGATGACGTGGTGACGGTCAGTAACGATGAACTTTGCGCCGCAATCAAGAATATCTACGACGATACCCGCTCGATCACCGAACCTTCCGGTGCGCTGGCCGTGGCCGGGATCAAGAGGTACGTCGCGCAGACCGGAGCCTTGGGGCAGACCCTGGTGGCGATCGACTCGGGTGCCAACATCAATTTCGACAGTCTGGGGCACGTGGCCGAGCGCGCCGCGTTGAGTGGCGCCCCGGCATGATGCCTGGGCAGGTCGACAGCGGACGCCGCAGAGTCCGCGCGATGGCAGGATTATTCCTGAATGGCTTTCTCGACCTTGGTCGACGCCGACCAGATCCGATAGCGCACTTCGATGTCCTTGGGTACGTACAGCACAAGCGGCAGTTTGCTGTTGTAACGCAGCAGAAAACCGTCACCGACCACCGGCACAAAACCCTGTTTGCTCGTGCCGCCCGGGCAGGCCATCAGCGTGCTCATCGGCCCGATGACTTTTTCCAGGCGATAGAACGGATAGCCCCAACCCTCGAGGTTCTTCTCCTCGAGAATGCCGCCCAGGCGCGGGTTGTTGCAGTCGACGGTCATCGTCTTCCCGGCCAGGATCTCGACCTGGAAGTCGTTTTCCCGGGTCTCAGGTGCTAGGTGGATCACCTGGCGGGTGAACCCGCTTTCAGCCTTCGGATAGGGTGCGGTGTCTTCGAGTTTGGCGGCATGCGCCACGCCGGCAAGCCCCAGTGCGAACAGCGCTGTGCAAGCGTTAACGGTCAAAGAATTCATGATGCCTCCTTGCTTGAAGTGAAGGCGGCATTTTCACTGTCATGTGCAGTGAATGCAAACCCGGGATCCTGCGCGTGCACATTGCAGGGTCGCCAGGGGCGTTCATTGCAAACCGCATGGCAGGTTTAAGGTGATTGGTCTAAATCCTTGAGGTGCCGATGAACTGCACCACGAAAATCAAGGTATGTTTTATGCTGTAGGTGCCCTTGAAGCTTGCCGGGATTTCAAATGAGCAAGCATTGATCGTCGGGCCGTTTCACAAAGGAGGGAGTCGCCATGTTTCTTTCTGCCTTGGAAATTCGCAATATCATCGAAAGCAGTTTTCTGCCCAAGCGCTGCCAGTGCACGCTGTCACCGGACCTGTCGATGACCGTCAAGGTCTATGCAGACGGGCAAACCGATCAGCTCGATCTATTGGTCACCGGCATCGATGCTTCCGGGCTCAATGGTTGTCGGGAAATCAACGAGCTGATTGCCCAACTGCGTTCCAGGCAGCATCACGTAGAGGTCGAACCGCACTCTATGCTGGGCAAAGCACTCTAGTCTGCTGTTTCGGGTTCCAGGGACACGCGCCGGGTCTGGAAGAACGCCAGGCCCAGCGCCAGTTCAAACCCGACCGCCAGTAAAATGCCCGGCCCGACATGGCCGTTGAGCCATTCGGCAAAACCCAGCACGGCCAATCCCCAGCAGCCGACGACGAAGCCGAGGCTCAGCGCATTGCGGGTTGCGCAAGGAGGGGCATTGCGAACCAGAAAAGAGAACACGCTCAACGCCCCAAACAGCACGGCGGTGCGTCGCGCGACCAATCCCACCGCGAATGAAAACTCGATATCCCAGAACGACAATAACCATTGCGGTGTCAGCCCCCAGACCAGACTGAGCAAAAGGCATAGGGCGGCGCAAAACAACGACAGCGTGCGAAACGACAACTGCATGGCGAATCCTTGCGGGCAGAGAGGGAGGCGCTAGAGCATAGCGCCGCTACCCTCAAAGGAATACTGCCAAGTACCAAATCGGATTTTTCGGTCAGCCCTGGTTCTCGCAAGCGTCGGAAAGTTTACGGTAGGAAATTTCTGCGGGTTTTCCCGTGTCATCAATGTACTTCATCTCGGCCTTTACCACCTTGCACTCCAGGGTGTCCGGCTCAGTCAGTGAAATCACTTTGCTGACATGCAATGGCATGCCGTAGTGATAGGGCACGGCTTGAGAGGTCTTGGTTTCATTGGCCTGAGCCAGGCCGGCAAACGCGGTGCAGGTGAGGGCGGCGGTAACCAGCAGGGTGCGAGTGTTCATCAGCGATCTCCGGTGCGGACGGAATGTCAGTTCGATGTGTCGCTTGTCGAACTTGCCGCACTGGGCGTCAGAACAGTCTGAGGGCGTGCGGTCCAGTGAAGTGTTGGATCGCACGGTTAAGCGAGGGTTAACCCGGTTGAACACCGCCTGTCGCGGATGCGCGATCCTGTGTATCAGTTAAGACCATCGGGCGCCTGATAGAAAGTCATCGCGAGCAAGTTCCCACAATGCCCGAGCGTCGACACAAATGTTGTGAACGACCCGCAACCCTGCAGGAGCGAGTCTGCTCGCGAAGAGACCCTCGAATTCAGCTTAAATCCAGTTGCTTGCGATAAGGCAAATCCGGTCCGGTCTTGCTGCAAGTCAGCGCCGCCGCCCGCACCGCGAACTTCAGCATGCGGTCGATCTGCTCGCGACCAAGTTGCTTCACACCCTCTACCGAATCCAGCTGGTGTTCGGTCAACCAGGTAATCAGCGCCGCCTGAAAGGTATCGCCTGCGCCCACGGTGTCGGCGATTTTTACCGTAGAGGCGGGTGTGGACCACGAACCATGTGCCCGACTGAATACGGTCGCGCCTTCGCCGCCCCGGGTCAGGAATACCAGCTGACAGCGGTGCTGCAACCAGCCCTGGATCACCTGGGCCGGGTCTTGGTCGGGGTACAGCAGATGCAGGTCCTCGTCGCTGACCTTGATCAGGTCGGCCAGCTCCACCAGTGTCGCGACTCGTTTACGCCACAGGTCGATGTCCGGCTCCGGGTTCAGGCGCACGTTCGGATCGAGGCTGATCAGGCGCTTGCCGCTTTCCCGGCGCACCAATGCCAATAGCGTGTCGGCAATCGGCTGCACCACCAGGGAAAACGAGCCGATATGCAGGCCGCGTACGTGTCGGCAGGTGCTCCGGTTGCAATTGTCGATCCGCGCAACCTTCGCCACGGAAGCTGTACTGCGGCGAGCCATTGGCGCCCACGGCGACCATCGCCAGGGTGGTCGGCGCGGCAAAATCCACCAGGAATTCCTGGCGCACGCCTTCATCTTGCAACACTTGCAACAAGCGCCGGCCCAGGTAGTCGGTGGACAACCCGGCCAACAGCGCCGCGTCCACGCCCAAGCGGCACAAGCCCACCGCCACGTTGAACGGCGAGCCACCGGCAACGGCGTTGAAATTCACTTTGGACGCCAGCCCACTGGCGTCGTTTTCACTGAAAAAATCGAACAGCGCTTCGCCACACACCAGGTACATAGTTGTTCACTCTTCAAAGGGTTGCGACATGCTGTTGATAGCGTTCATACGCCTGCTGACAGGCTTGCACATTGTCGGCGACCGGCAGGGTTTCAGTGGCCGGGTCGAGTTTTACGCAGCGCTCGCACAATTGCGCCAGGCTTTCTTCGTGCCCGCTCGCCCGGGATACGCACCAGGCCGCCTGAATCGCCGCCCCCAAGGCTGCGGCCTCGCTTTGTTCGGTGCAGATCACCGGTGTATTCATGGTGTCGGCGACGATTTGCCGCCAGACCGCACTTTTTGACCCGCCCCCAATCAGCCGAATGCTGCGGCTTTGTAAGCCATTGCGGCGTAGCAGGTCCAGTCCGTAACGCAAACCGAACGTCGTGCCTTCGACCACCGCGCGGCACAGGTTGGCCCGGGTCAGGTTGGTCATGGTCAGGCCCGACAGGCTGGCGCTGGCATGGGGCAGGGCGGGCACACGTTCGCCATTGAAGAACGGCAGCATGCACACACCGTCGGCACCGATTGGCGCCAGGGCAACGAGGTCGTTGAATTGATCGATGTCGAGGTCCAGCAGCTCGCGAATCAGGCTGGTGGCATTGGTCAGGTTCATGGTGCAGATCAAAGGCAGCCAGCCGCCACTGGAGGAACAGAACGTGGCAACTGCGGCATCCGTGGCGACATTCGGCTGATCGGCATAGGCGTACACCGTGCCTGACGAACCGAGGCTCATGGTGATTGCACCAGGCTGGATGTTGCCGGTGCCGATGGCGCCCATCATGTTGTCGCCTCCGCCACTGGACACCAGTGCCCGAGGGTTTATGCCCAGAAACTCGGCGATGCCTGGCAGTATCGTGCCGACCGCCTGGTGGGGGGCGATCAGCTCCGGTAGCGCGGCTTGCAGGCGCCCGCTGGGGTCGAGGTCACGCAATAATTGCTCGTCCCACTGGCGCGTACGGACATTGAAATACCCGGTGCCCGAGGCATCGCCGTATTCGCTGCAACTGCGGCCAGTGAGCCAATGGTTGAGGTAGTCGTGGGGCAGCAGGATGCGGGCGATCCGGGAGAACACGTCGGGATGCTGCTCTTTGGTCCATAACAGCTTGGACAGGGTGTAGCCCGGCGCGATGACTACGCCCAGGCGTTTCAGCGAACCCTTTTCGCCACCCAGGTGGGCCAGCAGTCGGTCATTCTCCGGGGTGGTTTCTGTGTCGCACCAGAGTTTAGCCGCACGTAACACCTTGCCCTGATCGTCGAGCAGCACCAGGCCGTGTTGCTGGCCGGACACGCCAATGCCGAGGATCGACTGGCCATCGGCTTTGGCCGCGAGCAATGCGCGGCGAGTGGCGGTGGCGAAGGCTTCCAGCCACTGCTGGGTGTCCTGTTCGCGGCGGCCATTGGGGCCGCTGATCAGGCTGTGGCTGGCGGATCCCTGGCCAAGCACTTCACCATTGGCCGTGTCGAGGATGATGGCTTTGGTGCCTTGGGTTCCGCAGTCGATGCCGAGGAAGAGTTGTCGGGTTGTCATGCAGTATTCCTGGTCGTCAGCTAGATACAAGTCTGGATTCAGTATCCCCGGTGCCTGTCAGGCCGCCGCAGGACTTACGTCAGCACCCGTTCCAACGTCCGCGACACCCCAACCTCGCGCAAACTGGTGCAGCACCACTCAAACGCCGCGACAAACTCCGGCGAGCGCGCAATGGCCGTACCAAAAATCTCCTCGACCGCCAGCAAGCGCTGGGTAATCAGCACATCATCGGCTACCAGCGCCTGACAGAACGCCGCCCGCGGATCCGCAATCGTGTAGTTCTCGCCCTGTTCATCCACGCCTTTGAGATACAGCGCCCACGCCGCCACCACCAACGCTGCGCGCCGGGTCTCGCAGCCATCGGCGATCAAGCGGTTGATGGTCGGTACGGTGAATTTCGGAAACTTCGACGAGCCGTCCGAACACACCCGTTCAAGTTGATCGGCAATCGCCTGATTGGAGAACCGCGCCACCAGGGTGTTCTTGTACTCGGTCAAGTCGATTCCCGGCACCGCCGGCAGCTGTGGCGTCACGTCCAGGTCCATGTAGGCGCGTATGTAGCGCACGAACAGCGGGTCATTCATGGTTTCGTGGACGAAGCGGTAACCCTTCAGGAATCCCAGGTACGTCAGCGCCAGATGACTGCCGTTGAGCAGCTTGATTTTCATTTCTTCGTAGGGCGTGACGTCGTCGGTGAATTGCACGCCGACTTTTTCCCAGGCCGGACGACCGTTGACGAACCTGTCTTCCAGCACCCATTGCGCGAAGGGTTCGCAGACCACCGGCCAGGCATCGTCCACGGCGTGCCGGTCCGCCAGTTGCAGGCGATGGAGGGTGCTGGTCATCGGTGTAATGCGGTCGACCATGGCGTTGGGGAAACTGACGTTGGCGTCGATCCAGTCGTCGTGCAAGGCGGCAAAGGCCAGCAGGGCCTTGCGGGTGACGGCGCCGTTGTGCGGCAGGTTATCGCAGGACATCAGGGTGAAGGCCGCTGTGCCAGCGGCGCGGCGTTTGGCCAGTGCGGCACACAGGAAGCCGAACACGGTTTTGGGTGCGCCAGGGTGCGCCAGGTCATGCTGGATCTGCGGCAAGTGCGCCATGAACTCGCCGGTGCTGTCGTCGATGCAGTACCCGCCTTCGGTGATGGTCAGCGAGACGATGCGGATCTCGGGGCTGGCCAGCTTGTCGATCAATGCCTGGGCACTGTCCTCGGCCAGCAGCATGTCACGAAGGGCGCCGATCACCCGCACTTCGGTGTCGTCGCTATCGCCGAGTTCGAACAGGGTGAACAGATAATCCTGATCCTTGAGATCGTCGCGGGCGCGACGGTCTTCAGCGCGCAGGCCGACACCGCAGATGGCCCAGTCCAGGCCTTCGCCGGTATTCATCAAGGCGTCGGTGTAGTACGCCTGATGGGCACGGTGGAAACCGCCGACCCCGATGTGCGCGATACCCTGACGGGTCTCGCCCAGGGCGTAGGCGGGCAGGACCACTTCAGGGGCGAGGCGGTTGAGGTTGAGTTGGTTCAATTTCATCGCAGGCTCTCTGAAATCAGGCAGCGACGCGCAACGGGCGGGTCAACGCCACGCCGTCGGCATCGAATAAATGGCAGTGTTGCGCATCCAGATGCAGGCTCAGGGTTTCACCGTAGCGGCTGGCCAGATCGCCGCGAACGCGCATGGTCAGGGCTTCGCCAGATGCCGTCCGGACGTGGCAGAAGGTGTCGCTGCCCAGGCGCTCGCTGACATCGGCGGTGACCTGCAAGGCGCAGTCGCCGGGTTTGGCCAGTTCCAGGTGCTCTGGGCGAATACCCAGCGTCACCGCACTCCCGACGCTCAGATGCCTGCCGCCCAAGGGCAGGCTGACGCGGGTTCCGGCGTCAAGTTGCACTTCACAGCCCTGGCTGTCGACGCGGGTGACCTTACCCTTGAGGAACCCCATTTTCGGTGTGCCAAGGAAACCGGCGACGAACAGGTTGGCCGGCTGGTGATAGAGATCCAGCGGCGAGCCGACTTGCTCGATCTTGCCGCCATTGAGTACGACCACTTTGTCGGCCATGGTCATCGCTTCGACCTGATCGTGAGTCACGTAGATCATCGTGGCTTGCAGTTCTTTGTGCAGGCGCAGCAGTTCCAGGCGCATCTGCACCCGCAGGGCGGCATCGAGGTTGGACAACGGTTCATCGAACAGGAAGATTTTCGGGTTGCGCACGATGGCCCGGCCAATCGCCACGCGCTGGCGCTGGCCGCCGGACAGTTGTTTGGGTTTGCGCTCCAGCATCGGCCCCAGTTCGAGGATGCGCGCCGCTTCACTGACCTTCTTCTCTACTTCGGCTTTCGCCACGCCGGCCAGGTCGAGGGCGAACGACATGTTCTTGCGCACGCTCATGTGCGGGTACAGAGCGTAGGTCTGGAACACCATCGCCAGATCACGCTTGGCCGGGCTCACTTCGGTGATGTCGCGGCCGTCGAGTTCGATGGTACCGCCGCTGACTTCCTCCAGCCCGGCGATCAGCCGCAGCAGCGTGGATTTGCCGCAGCCCGACGGGCCGACGAAAACCACGAATTCCTTGTCATTCACTTCCAGGTCGATGCCCTTGATGATGGAAAAGCCTTCGAAGCCTTTTTGCAGATTCTTGATTCTCAGGTTGGCCATGGTGGTGGGCCTCCGTTTGTTTTTATTCAGTTGAACCAGGTGGGCTTTTTTGTGGGAGCGAGCTTGCTCGCGATGAGGGTGTATCCGTCGGCATTGATGCTGACTGACCCACCGCTATCGCGAGCAAGCTCGCTCCCACAGGAGTCGCATTCGGTTAGCGGTGTTCATTTCACGGCGCCGAACGACAGGCCGCGCACCAGTTGTTTCTGGCTGATCCAGCCGAAGATCAGGATCGGCGCACAGGCCAGGGTCGAGACGGCCGACAATTTGGCCCAGAACAGCCCTTCGGGGCTTGAGTACGAGGCGATCAATGCGGTCAGTGGCGCGGCTTTCGACGAGGTCAGGTTCAGCGACCAGAACGCCTCGTTCCAGCACAGGATCAACGACAGCAGCACCGTGGACGCCAGGCCGCCCTTGGCGATGGGCAGCAACACCCGGAGCATCTCCTGAGCCAGCGTTGCGCCGTCCAGCCGCGCGGCTTCGAGGATGTCCCTGGGGATGTCCTTGAAGTAGGTGTAAATCATCCACACCACGATCGGCAGGTTGATCAGCGTGTAGATGACGATCAGCGCGATCCGCGTATCGAGCAGGCCGAAACTCTTGGCCAGCAGATAGATCGGCATCAGCACGCCCACTGGCGGCAGCATCTTGGTGGAGAGCATCCACAGCAGCGTGCCTCTGGTACGCCGGGTTTCGTAGAACGCCATGGAGTAGGCCGCCGGTACCGCGATCAGCAGGCACAGCGCGGTGGCGCTGAAGGAGATCACCACCGAGTTCCAGGCGAAACTTAAGTAGTCGCTGCGCTCGTTGATGTGCAGGTAGTTCTCCAGCGTCGGCATGAAGATGAACTGCGGTGGCGTGGCGAAGGCATCGATCTCGGTCTTGAAACTGGTCAGTACCATCCAGAAGATCGGAAAGAAGATCAGGATCGCGATGGCCCAGGCCAGCGTACCGAGCAGCAGGCTTTGCAGGCGACGGGATTGTTGAAGAGTCATGGCAGGCCTCAGGCTTTGTCGGTCAGGTTTTTGCCGATCATCCGCACCAGGATGATCGCGGCGATATTGGCGATGACCACGGCGATCAGGCCGCCCGCCGAGGCCATGCCGACATCGAACTGCACCAGCGCCTGGTTGTAGATCAGGTAGGCGAGGTTGGTCGAGGCGTAGCCGGGGCCGCCGTTGGTGGTGGTGAAGATTTCGGCGAACAC
>LNAP01000748.1_pt1 | contig 13109 bp, 12 predicted proteins | sample 602601 | NCBI WGS metagenome assembly LNAP01 (sample SAMN02440304, study PRJNA202911) | soil metagenome | biome: Subtropical and temperate rainforests or woodlands; isolation source: soil samples (1 kg each in a 20% v/v slurry with milli Q water) were... ...
GTTGAAACAGGAAATGACTCTTATCGCTTTAAAAATAGGTCTTAAACTGGTGCACTTTTGCACGCAAACTGTGGTGCACTTCTAAACAAGCATTGACAAAGCTGGTCCTCTAAAGTATGAATTCTGGCTGTTACCGTTGTCTGTGTAACATGTAAGCGCTCTGCGGCGCTGATAAAACTGCCAGTTTTAGTTATTTCTATAAATGTACGAATTAAATTTATATCCATATTTATATCAATTTTTATGCATTAAATTCTCATTGTATTTGATTGTTAACTATTTTAATTTCATTAAATTGCATTTTTAATGAAGAATGCACCTGATTTCTACTATTCATAAACGAATTATTTCAAATCCAAATGCTATTGCCAAAATGTTACGTGCATTATCTGAATAAAATATGATAAATATTAATATCAAAATTAATGAATTTAAAACTAGTTAAATTTCATTATTCTTCGAACTGGTTTGAACTCATACTAATGTTTATTTAGTGAGTAGCGATAGTGTTTTAACACGAAAGTGTTGTTAGTTCGGTATGAAGGATAATTGAGGTTTAAGCTTTTAACGTCAATTGATTGTGTAATTTAAGACTCAAATTATGCAAAAACATTTATTACTCTCTCTGATATTAGTTTCTGAAAATTTTAAGTTTTAAATAGAGATAATAGTAATGAATATTAGCAAATCAACATTAACCCCACCTTGTTTAGTTAAGTCAACGGTTTCGAGTTCGGAGGCTGATTTTATTATCCCCGAGTTCTATGATGATTATGTCGTCAGACGATTCACATTCATGGCAATAATTTGGGGAGTTGTAGGCACTCTCATGGGCGTAATTATTGCAGCCCAGCTTGTAAACCCTGAATTAAACTTTGGTTTGCCATGGACAAGTTTTGGCAGATTAAGACCTTTGCACGTTAATTTGGTAGTTTTTGCCTTCGGTGGCTGTGCACTGTTTGCAACATCTTATTACGTTGTACAACGCACCAGCCAAACCAAACTGGCATACCCGCTATTAGCGCGCTATACCTTCTGGGGTTATCAAGCAGTAATAGTTGCCGCGATAGTATCATTGCCTTTAGGTTATACGTCAGGTAAAGAATACGCTGAGCTGGAATGGCCAATCGATATACTGTTATTCTTGGTTTGGGTTTTATATTCCAAAGTATTTTTTGGCACAATTAAAACCAGAAAAGTAAAACACATCTATGTAGCAAACTGGTTTTTTGGTGCATATATTATTGTTCTAGCTATTTTACATTTTGTAAACAGCATGGCAATACCTGCTGAGTGGATGAAATCTTACTCAGCCTATGCTGGAGTTCAGGATGCAATGATTCAATGGTGGTATGGGCACAATGTAATTGGTTTCATGTTAACAGCAGGCTTTTTGGGCATGATGTACTACTTTGTTCCTAAACAAGCTGAACGCCCAGTGTACTCATATCGTTTGTCTATCGTGCACTTCTGGGGTTTGATTTTCACTTACATATGGGCTGGTTCACACCACCTACATTTCACCTCTTTACCTGACTGGACGCAATCAGTTGGTATGGTATTGTCACTGATCCTTTTGGCACCAAGCTGGGGCGGTATGATTAACGGCATGATGACTTTGTCAGGTGCTTGGCAAAAACTGCGCGATGACCCTATCCTGCGCTTCCTGATCGTTTCATTGTCTTTCTACGGCATGAGTACGTTTGAAGGCCCGATGATGGCGATTAAAACCGTAAACGCATTATCTCATTATACAGATTGGACGATTGGTCACGTGCACTCAGGCGCTTTAGGCTGGGTTGGCTTCATCTCTATGGGATCACTGTACTTCCTGACACCACGCTTGTGGGGCCTGAAACAAATGTACAGCAAGAAGGCGATTGAGTTGCACTTTTGGTTAGCGACTATCGGCGTAGTGCTTTACATCACAGCGATGTGGATTTCAGGTGTGACTGCCGGCTTGATGTGGCGTGCAATCAACGATGATGGCACATTGACCTATACCTTCGTTGAGTCTGTTAAAGCAATGCATCCATTCTATGTGATCCGTATGATTGGGGGTGGGATGTATGCCTCTGGCATGTTACTAATGCTGTGGAACACAATAAAAACAATACAGATGGGACAGGCTTCACGGGCTAAGATACCTTCAAAAGTATCTTATGCATAAGGTCATGAGTCCAGGAGATGAAAAACAAAAAAAGATTTACCCACGAGAAAATCGAAACCAACAGCTTCCTGATGGTTGTGTTGATTTTGGTTGTGGTTTCATTTGGCGGCCTGGTTGAAATCATGCCACTGTTTTTCCAAAAATCAACAACGCAGCCGGTTGAAGGCCTCAAGCCTTACACTGCACTGCAGTTGGCTGGACGTGATGTTTATATCCGTGAAGGCTGCTACAACTGCCACTCACAGATGATTCGTCCATTTAAAGCGGAAACACTGCGCTACGGTCATTATTCAGTAGCCGGTGAGTTTGTTTATGACCGTCCATTCCAATGGGGCAGTAAACGTACAGGTCCAGACCTGCACCGTGTTGGCGGTAATTACAGTGATGAATGGCATCGTATCCATCTGATCAACCCGCGTGACCTCGTGCCGGAGTCAGTAATGCCGGCTTATCCATGGCTAGAGAAAAATCTGGTGGATGCGAAAAACCTGCCGTCTCACTTGCGTGCTCTGCAAATCGCCGGCGTGCCTTATAGCGATGAGGAAATTAAAACTCTGCTAACGAAGTCTTTGGTAACACCGAATGGAAGCGATTGTTGCTTTTCTGCAAATACTTGGAGTTACATATAAATAATTGGCTAGTAATAAGTATTTCAAATTTTATTAATGTTTTAAAAATAAAGGTAAAAGGTTATGTTATCTGAATTTGCAAGAGCCTATATAAATGCCAGCGTTCCAGTTTTAAGTGAACGATCTTTAATAATAACTCATATATTTAATCGCAATTTCTTTAAAACCTATCCTGAAATTAAGCATGCTTTTAATGTGGAATGTAAAACTTTAGGAATACAGCAGTTACCGTTTGCGTTAATTCTGTTTGCATATGCTGCCAATATTGATAGAGCGGATAAATTTTTGCCCATCATTCGCCGTATTGCTCTCAAATATTCTTCTTGGGGAATATCAGTGGATGATTACCCGATAATTGCTAACTTCTTATTAGAAGCAATTAAGGAAACGCTAGGTTATGCTGCGACGACTCATTTGTTAGCAGCATGGGCTGAAGCTTTTGGATTGTTCACTAATGCTCTTGTTCAAGAAGGAGTGAAATTTAAACGTGAGCTAAGTGCTAATCAAGTCGAGATGGAAAATATGAATGTTATATAACAAAATAATTATCTTGAATGAGACTAATGATATAGAAGGACTCAAGAAGTATTTAGCGGCTGAATACAGTCATTCATTTAATTAAAAAAATTCTATACAAAAAATTTAAATTAGAGATGTAGATATCTTTGTACTTGAGAAAGAATATGAAGTTGCTATGGAAATTGAAAATATAAAACGATTATTGAAAGGTAGATTTACATGCTTTAGTAGTCTGAGCGATGATCTTATTGATTTGATAGTAAGTTGCAGCAATAAGCTTAGTATAGCTAGAGGATGTTACGTTTTTAAACAAGGTGATTCTGCACATGGGTTGCATATACTATTATCTGGACAAGTTAAATTAGGTATTGTTTCAACTTTTGAGAATGAAAAAATTCTGAACATCATTTCCGCAGGAGAAAGCTTTGGTGAAACGGGTCTTTTTCTTGATAAAAAGCTACCTATCTTTGCAAAAGCAGTAGTTGATTCGTATGTTCTGGTTGTTCCAGCATATGTTATTCAGCCATTGTTGGATACTAACAAAGATATTGCACGTAACATGCAAGACAAATTGGTAATAAATATACATGAGATGATTCAAACTATTGAGATGCTTACGTTAAGTAGTGCGCATCAACGTTTTATCAATTATCTGTTACAAATTAGTGCGAATGCTGCTGTTGTAGGCTACGTTATATTACCAACAAAAAAATCAACCATCGCCTCGATTTTAAATATCACTCCAGAAACACTTTCTAGGATTTTAGCTAATCTTCATGATAGTGGAATAATTAAAGCAGATGGCGAACGAATCACAATTAATGACTTTGTTAAGCTACGTCAATTTGCATCTGAAAATTGAAAATTCAAACTAAGAACGTTACGCCGAAAAGAATTCCATTAAATAAAAGTGCTGTTGCTGTTCTTTAGGCACAAGTTTGAAAGCATTTGAAATTTTGTTTTACTTAATATCGGTAAGCCGATAAGTTACAGCATCACGAATTCAGAATGAATCACCACGTTACAGAAATCAGGATTGGAAGACTTAAGGTTTCATGACTTGCGTCACACTTGGGTTTCTTGGCATCATCAAGCTAGTACCAGTTGTGATGAACTTAAAGAACTAGGGGGTTGGATAACGCGGTCGATGGTTGATCGATACGCTAAGTTTGCTACGGAACATCTGGTAAATGCAGCAAGTTGCATTGATGTTTCTGCTTCAGAAGATAACGTGATTAATTTGTCACGTTCACCAAATGAAAAAAGGGTTAGCAAAAGCTAAACCCTTATAAATATTGGTGGCCGGGAGCAGAATCAAACTGCCTACACTCGGATTTTTAATAAGATAGGCTGCATTTAAATTAAATCAATAAGTTACGTTTTTTCTACAGATGTTCAATCTAAAAAGCTTAGTTTTCATTCTTATTGGTAACGAGCGCTGCTAATTTTGGTCAGCACGCTGTTATCACAAAATTCAGATCCTCAATAGAAGCTAGTCCTTAGCTTTAGGATGAACAGCAACTAAGGGGAGTTATCTGTCCAGATAAAATTATGCCTAGTATTATCATCATTATCGGTCATTAAATTTCCATCGCATATTTAGGCGAGAATTTTTTTTGAATCTCGCCGTATTTATTTAAATTAAGTGATTAAGACTTTCAGGACCAAATACTTCTCTGTGAATGTTTACTGGATTAACACCAAACTCAACTAATGCATCACGCTGATCATCCATAAACGATTGTGGTCCGCATATGTAATACATGCTATCTTTAAATTCTGGTGTAATGTAACTCGTTAAATCCATCCGTCCTTCACTTTCATCAAGATTCTTTTTTTTTGTTTCATTTAAAAAGAAAATAGCATTCAAATTTGATAACATTTTCTTTGCATTCTGTATCTCATCAATATGTGCAATACTCTCTCTATTGCGGGCGGCATGCACAAATAAAACTTTCCTACCTGGATTCTTAATCGCAATATCATTTACTATTGAAATCATTGGAGTGATGCCTACCCCTGCAGAAATCAAGGCAATAGGGCGCTGGTCTTGAATATCAGGAGTAAAGTTCCCACTTGGAAAACTTACGTTAATGGTGCTGCCAACCCTCGCATGCTGATGCAACCAGTTTGATACATTTCCACGAGGCTTAAATTCATCACCATTTTCACGTTTAACAGTGATTCTGTATGTGTTTTTTTGAGGGGAATCAGACAAGCTATATTGCCTGATCTGTCTTAAATTTAAATCTTCGATATGTACAGCCACACTTATATATTGACCAGGTTTAAATTCAGGTAATTGAGTTTGATTGTCTGCATGTAATGTAAATGAAACGACGTTATCTGAATGGTGTGATTTCTCGATTACTTTAAGCTTAATCCATTCATCAGGTTCTTGATTATTCTGCTTGTATAGTTCGGCTTCGGTAGTGATTAGTGCCTCAGCCAGAAGCCCGTATGCCTCTTCCCAAGCTGAGATTAACTCAGGAGTTGCCGCATCACCAAGCACGGATTTAATCGCGCCAATTAAATGTTTTCCAACTATTGGATAATTTTCCGGTTTGATGCCGACAGATACATGCTTATGCACAATCCTTTCAATCACTGGTTTTAATGCTTCAGTGTTGTCAATATTTGCAGCATAGGCAAATACGGCTGCAGCCAAAGATTGCTGTTGAGAGCCATTTGCCTGATTCCCCATGTTAAAAAGGTTCATTAGTTCAGGATGAGACTCAAACATGTTCTTATAAAACAATGTCGTAATTGCCAGACCATGCTGCCTTAGTACTGGAACACTAGCGTCTATGTATGGTTTCGCTGATATTGATAACATAAAATCTCCTAAAGTTGCATATAAAATGCAACATATAACTTCAAAAAAAACACTCAGGTGAGTGTCTGCTAAACTATCTGCTTAATAAAAATAAATGGTAACTAGCCTATGGCATAACGCTGATGTAATTCAATGACAGCTAGCCGGGTTTTTTTATCGACAATATTCTGTAGAGTGTATTTATTCATTTCCTCATAAAACTTGTTAAGCCCATGATCTAGAATCTCTTTTAAATTACATCGGCCACTTAAAGCACAAGGTGGATCATTACAATTAATGAGGGTTGTTTTGTTCTCCAGTTCTCTAAGAATATTGCCTAATTTTAGTTGATTTGCATTAGCGCCCAGTTTTAAGCCGCCAGTTCTTCCGCGCGTAGTAGAAATCCAATTTAACTTGTTAAGTCTGGTCACCACTTTAATCAGATGATTTCTTGGGACATTGAATTGTTGCGCTATCTCATGAATAGTAACAACTGGGCCATTGTCCTCTTGTGAGAGGTACATTAAAACCCTTAATCCAAGATCTGTAAATTTTGTGATTTGCATAAAGAAGATTTTATATATGTTGTATATTATATGCAACATATTATGTCAGTATTTCGATCTCCATGTACAACAGAATATTAAATGGCCATCCATGTTGTGTTCTCAGGATTTGAGCCAATGAGAATCCGCAACCATGTGTATCATACGAGAGATAAAGCACGCGCTGATATTTTTGATTATATCGAAGTGTTTTATAACAGGGCCAGACGGCACTCACACCTCAATGGAATGACCCCTGAAGCATTTGAAGAGGTCTGGCGCAAACAAGGCTAGGTGTCTACCAAACCGTGGGTAGTCCAAATTGTTCAAATTCAATTACAATCAATTCAATAATGCTGTGTCTCTATATTAACTGTTGGGCTCCTACCTCAAATACTTAGAGAATATAATCATGAAACTCATAAACGCTCTAATTGCTATAGCATGTGGTTATTACCTGATGAACAACTATAGATGAATTATCTTGGTGGCAGCTGGATTGCTAGGGTGGGCAGGCGTTGCAGCTTTATATATTGCCTTAATTGGAAGGGCAAGCATAAACCGCACAAATCCACTGCCAGTGGTGCGCTTGAATGGCTGTTAACTGGATTTGGTTTGTTGGGGTCCGTGACATCTTGGGCAGACTTTGATAGTTCGTCTGACTACAGTGATGATGGGGCTGATTTCGACCCAGACTGAAATGGAAATGACACTTCCCAATAATTTAGGAACAACATACCCAGGCAATTGTTCGATATATTGACCAACCCATCATTCAAGCGGAACTGGAGAAAACTCTCTTCGTTGTATCGGTTTTTAATAACATGGGGTGTGCTACCAGTGTCTCTAGCCCCTTACTTCAAACGTTGACAGTTTGCTTTGCGGATTTTGCAGTCATGTCTCAATTAAGCGACGCAAGTTCTGTATCGAACCTGATCAGATAATAAGACCTAAAATTTCTAAATTACTAACGCCTGCTATATGTAATTATCGATGGTCTTTTTCAGAATATTTTAGGGGGATTTTTTGCAACTGTAATAAGTGGCGATTCAGGAAGAGGCAGTATCTAAAAGTTAAAAAGGGAATCTCGTGAGCTCTCTTTTTATCAACATAGCTAGCATCTAACTATTCATAGCCCCATTAAAAATAAAAAAGCCTCGAATAAACCCCGAGGCTTTAAAGTTACGTATTTATTAAAATGCGACTTGGTGAAAGTTACGTATTTATTCTCAAAGTTACGTATTTATTATCACCAAATACAGAGCCTAAAAATTAAGCAAAGTTAGCTGCTGCAAAATCCCAGTTAGCTAATGAAGCCAGAAATATTTCAACGAACTTAGCGCGCGCATTGCGGTAGTCGATGTAGTAAGCATGTTCCCATACGTCGATCGTTAACAGCGCTGTGTCGCCGGTAGTCAGTGGTGTGCCAGCAGGGCCCATGTTAACGATATCTACTGAACCGTCCGCTTTTTTAACCAGCCATGTCCAGCCTGAACCGAAGTTGCCAACTGCTGAAGCCTGGAATGCTTTTTTGAATTCATCGAATGAACCCCATTTAGCATTGATAGCATCAGCTAACGCACCGGTAGGAGCGCCGCCGCCGTTTGGTTTCATGCAGTTCCAGAAGAAAGTGTGGTTCCAAACTTGCGCTGAGTTGTTGTAAACACCACCGGCAGATTTTTTAACGATTTCTTCCAGGCCTGCGTTTTCAAACTCAGTACCTTTGATCAGGTTGTTGAGGTTGGTTACATAAGTTTGGTGATGTTTGCCATAGTGGTATTCGAAGGTTTCTTCAGAAATATGTGGCACTAATGCATTTTTTGCATAAGGTAATGCAGGTAATTGGTGTTCCATGATGGTCCTCTTTATTTGTGGGAATAAGGTTGAAAGCTAATTCGTCATTATAACAGTGTATTTTAGTCAAGTATTATTGCAAATCAAGCTATTTTTGCTGGTGAAATGCTACTTATAGCTATTCCACCAAATAATCCCATCATCTACCTTGCCACTCTGTGCTTTGGCGTACGAATAATGCGGTTTACTGCACAATATTTTACGGACAATACCTTTCCATTTTGCCTGCAAGTTTACTGGCTTATCGCAGCAATCTTGTAGCTTTAGCTACTTAGATTGGTGGTGATGCCCTTTACGGGGACTAAAGTGGGAAAGCCAAATACGGGCTCGCAATGACAAACTTTCTGTCATTGCGAGCCCGTAGGGCGTGGCAATCCAGAGGCCTTAAGGTTTTGTCTATGAAGCTTCAAAGTTTATTTTTTGGCTGGATTGCCGCGTCACTCAGTTCCTCGCAATGACGGGATAAACCAGTTTTCTAGTAGTTACTTTTTCTTAGCCCTCGGATGTGCGTTATCGTAAACCTTGGCTAAATGATGAAAATCCAGATGCGTGTACACCTGGGTGGTGCTGATGTTGGCATGGCCAAGCATCTCCTGCACCGCACGTAGGTCCTGGCTAGATTGTAATACATGCGTAGCAAAGCTATGACGCAGCAGATGCGGATGCATATCAGTATTAATGCCTTGTTTGATTGCCCATGATTTAACGCGGTATTGCACGGCACGTGGCGTAATTCTGTGACCTTGCTGTGTTACAAAAACAGCGTTTTGATCTTTATCACTAATTTTGATGTTGGCGCGTTGTTGTAACCATGTCTGCATTGCACTGGCAGCATGGCTGCCTAGAGGTACAATACGGGTTTTATTGCCTTTACCTGTCACGGTAACGGTACCTTCAGAAAAATCCAGCATGCTCGTATCCAGATTTACAAGCTCAGCCAGCCGCAGGCCGGATGAATAGAACAGTTCCAGAATAGCACGGTCCCGCACATCCAATATTCCGTCACCTTTAATAGTAACAAACTTGATCGCCTGATCTACAGAGAGCGCCTGCGGTAAGGTCTTCGCAGCTTTAGGTGCGCGTAGTCCAATCACAGGGTTTTGGATGAAGCCTTTGTGCTGAATTAAATAATCGTAGAAACCGCGCCAGGCAGAAAGTGCACGCGCGATACTTGCGCTACTCAAGCCACGGCTGTGCAGGGTAGCGATAAAACGCCTTACTTGCTGGATATTAATGGATTTTAAATCAGCATTTTCAATCAGCGATTCAAATAATTGAATATCGCGCGTATAGTTTTTACAGGTGAGTGGGCTCAGTCCGCGTTCAAATGTAAGGTGCTGAATATAATCGTCAAGGTAGAGCAATGTGCACTCCCGCGGTAAATGATTTTTCAGGAAACGCCGATTGAATTGTCATTGCGAGCCCGAAAGGGCGTGGCAATCCAGGGGGTAAAGGTTTTGTGTTTGAGGCTTCGCACTTGATATTTTAGCTGGATTTCTTCGCTACGCTCGCAATGACGGCTTTATGAATAAGTCAGCGTTTCCCTAAAGATTTAATGTAAATAAATGATTAAGCAGTGCTGCAGCTATCAACTCGCCGATGCGGTCAAGATACAGTGTTCCCATGTCTGCTTTGAAGCGTTGCGGGTCTTCAGCGCCTAGCATCAAAACGCCGAATGCATGCTGGTCAGCTGCATTCTTATAAAGCGGAATAAACGCAAATGACTGTAGATTGCTATCTAACAAGTCAGCGGCTACTTGCGGCTTGCTGCCACAGTGCGGCTGCTGGAGTGAGATCACCCAATCATTAAATTCATCACTGACATGGGTAAAAACGGCATCGATAGCTATTGCGCTGTTACTGGGTTTTACCCAGATGCGAATCAGTGATTCTGTCACATTAAAGTCGGTGCGCAGCGTTTCAGCGATTAACAGTTTTAAAGCACTAAAACTTTGCTGCTCCAGCAGTTTCAAGCAGAACTTATGCACTTTAAGGCTGGTGGCTTCGTTACCTTCAGCATTGGCTATCATCTGATCCATTAATGATTCCAGCACACGAATTTTATCGCGTTGCGCTAGCTGCTGACGCTCGCTGAGCGAAATGACGCCGCTACCATGTGGGCTGGGCAAGGTAATTTCAGTCAATAAACTTGCGTATTGCTCAAAAAATTTTGGATGGCTGCGTAAGTAGCTTGTAACTTGCTCTGCAGAGATTTCTTCCAGCGCCGCTGGGTTATTTTCGTGAGTTGTTGTCATTTACTGAATACCTTAATTTTTAGGGTGCGTGCATTTGTTAAATGGTTAGATTCAACATTTTAATTTTATGAAGTCAAATCAACTTCACCGGTAAATACGGTGACTGCCGGACCGGTCATCATTACCGGTGTGTTTTCACCCTGCCATGCAATGTGCAATTCGCCGCCACGTGCGCTGACGCGCACTGGTGATTGCAGTAAGCCGCGTTGAATGCCGGCCACCACTGCTGCGCAGGCGCCGGTGCCGCAGGCCAGAGTCTCACCGCTGCCACGCTCGAACACTCTGAGTTTAATATGATGCGCATCAACAATCTGCATAAAACCTGCATTCACGCGTTCAGGAAAGCGCGGATGTACTTCAATCTGGCTACCAAGTGTAACTACAGGTGCGCTCTCAACATCATCTACGACTTGAACCGCGTGCGGATTGCCCATAGAAACCGCAGAAATTTCGATCTGCTGATGGTTAATATCTAATGTGTAGGTTGTAGCGGCAGCATCGGCAATGAATGGGATGTCTTGCGGTGCCAGTCTAGGTGCACCCATATTGACGGTGACCAAACCGTTATCTTCCAGTTTTGGGGTAATGATGCCACTGGTGGTTTCAACGCTGATTTCACGTTTGTCGGTCAAATGCTGGTCAGCTACAAAGCGTACAAAACAGCGTGCGCCGTTGCCGCATTGTGCCACTTCACTGCCGTCGGCATTAAAAATACGATATTTAAAATCGGCAACCTTGGAACTTTCGACCAGTAGTAACTGGTCGAAGCCTATGCCGAACTGACGGTGAGCCAGCATTTTGATCTGATCAGGTGAAAGCTGAATAGCCTGGTTGATGCCATCGATGACAATAAAGTCATTGCCGGCGCCTTGCATTTTGGTAAATTTGATGGTCTGTGTCATATGCTTATTGTATGAGAAATTGTCCTGACTTAGCGTACATCATTGGATTTTAACAACTTAAATTTTTTGGCGGGAGTTTCAATTCGTGTACAATTCATTTTCTTCAATACTTGCTTCAGCCTTTAGTAAGTATTTTTTTTAAATTTTATTTCCAAGGCAATCAATGAGTGAATATCTTTTTACATCAGAATCTGTTTCTGAAGGACACCCGGACAAATTAGCTGACCAAGTATCTGACAGCATTCTGGATGCCATTTTAACCCAAGACCCGACTGCCCGTGTAGCGGCAGAAACATTAGCAAATACCGGCTTAATCGTATTAGCCGGTGAAATTACCACAACGGCTAATGTTGACTATATTAAAGTCGCACGCGATGCGATTAAACGCATCGGCTACGACAACACTGAGTATGGCATTGACTATAAAGGTTGTGCTGTTTTAGTGGCTTACGACAAACAATCTCCGGATATTGCCCAGGGCGTAGATGGTGCACATGATGATCCGCTTGATCAAGGTGCCGGCGACCAGGGCTTGATGTTCGGTTATGCCGTGGATGAAACACCGCAATTAATGCCATTGCCAATCTGGTTGAGCCATCGTTTGATGGAGCGTCAGGCGCAATTGCGTAAAGATGGCCGCTTGCCATGGTTGCGCCCAGATGCGAAATCACAAGTGACAGTGCAATATGTAGATGGCAAACCTTACAAAATCGATACCGTAGTTGTTTCTACTCAACATGCCCCAGAGATGAGCCTGGAGCAAGTACGTGAAGCGACGATTGAAGAGATCATCAAACCAGTATTGCCGAGCGAACTGATTAAAGGTGACATTAAATTTTTGGTGAATCCAACCGGTCGTTTTGTTATCGGCGGCCCGCAAGGTGATTGTGGCCTGACTGGCCGTAAAATCATTGTGGATACCTACGGCGGTGCAGCGCCACACGGCGGCGGTGCATTCTCCGGTAAAGACCCTTCAAAAGTTGACCGTAGTGCGGCTTATGCTGGCCGTTATGTAGCCAAGAATATTGTGGCTGCAGGTTTGGCAACGCGTTGCCTGGTGCAGGTGAGTTATGCGATTGGCGTAGCAAAACCGACTTCTGTGATGGTGGAAACTTACGGCACAGGTAAAGTGTCGAACGAAGTATTGACGCAATTAGTACTTGAGCATTTTGACCTGCGTCCAAAAGGCATTGTGAAAATGCTGGATCTGCTGCGTCCGATCTACAGTAAAACAGCTGCTTACGGTCACTTTGGCCGTGATGAGCCTGAGTTTACCTGGGAAGCAACTGACAAAGCTGCTGCACTTCGCGCGGCGGCTGGATTGTAAAGCAAGACCGGAATGAATATTTAAGGTAAAAATCCTTTTATATTCATTCTGTTGCGGTATTGTGCTTAAAATAATATCGCGTATAATGCGCAC
>LNAP01004359.1_pt1 | contig 13107 bp, 13 predicted proteins | sample 602601 | NCBI WGS metagenome assembly LNAP01 (sample SAMN02440304, study PRJNA202911) | soil metagenome | biome: Subtropical and temperate rainforests or woodlands; isolation source: soil samples (1 kg each in a 20% v/v slurry with milli Q water) were... ...
AACGATCTTACTGATCAAGTTTGTTAGTAGGATGCGGCATGTCTTCTGGGCTTCTTGTATTTGGATTCATCGTCTCTTTGAGACGAGTAGCAGGTGGGGGTCTGGGGGAGGAAACGGGGCGCAATGAGATCTGTGGATAACTCGGGACTTGTGCGGTGGCGGGAGTTGGATTCCATCCATGTCCTGCGCCTGCTGGCTGATCACATCAAAGAAGATCCCTCGTTCCATCCAAGATCGAGTTATCTGACCACCCGATGGCACGCCCATGTTGCTGGCCATGATTGGGAGTTCTTGTGCACCGGGCCAAAGTTTTGGGATGTGCGCATGGACTGTGGCGGCGGTGGCGCTGTTGATTTGGTTATGCACATTTATGGCCTCAATTTCAAGGCCGCAGCCAAGCTCCTGAAAGAGGGGGACGTGTGAGGCTTGTGATGGCTACAGCGGACCTCACGGTTGAAGGCCGATCGTTTGCGGGTTTCCCGTTGCTTCTCGACAATGACGGATGGCCCCTGGAACCAGCGCAATCGTTCCTGTGGCACGCCTTGGTCACCCATGGAAGCATTGAGAGCAAGCTGACTTGGGAGGCGTATGGCCGCAGGCTATACGACTACTTTGCATTCTTGTCTGCCAACGATCTGACCTGGAATGATGGCCAAAAGCCACATGGGCTGAGCGTTGTAGCCAGGTATCGTGACTGGTCGCTTGGCGAGTTAGGTCTGAATCCAAATACCGTGAACAAACGGTTGAACTTGGTAGTGCAGTTCTACGATTGGTGCAAACGCCAGGGCTACGTCTCCCATTTGCCATTCGGCATGCGCGACGTGCGGACGCCATCCCAGCAGGGATTTCTTGTCCATGTGGATCGCACGGGTGGCGTGGTTTCAAAGCCGATGGTGATGGCCCGCGAGCGTAAGGCAACGATCAAATTCTTGATCAAAGAGCAGGTCAGGCAGTGCCTTGGCGCAAGGCTTGACCCAAGCCATGCGCTTTTGTTCAACCTGATGGTCCGCACCGGGATGCGATCCTGCGAAGCGCGCACCTTTCCACTCACGTATGTCTTCAATCCGAGAACCCGAAGGGGGCTGACGCCTGGCCAGATGATCCGCGTTAATCTGGACCCGGCTGACATGCACATCAAGTATGGCAAGCCCAGAAGCGTGGACGTGCCGTGGTCGCTCATGGAAGACATGTGGACCTATTCGCTGCACCAGCGAGAAGTGCGGCGGCAAAGAGCGGGGCAGGCCCCTGCTGCGCTTGTTCTGACAGAGCTTGGAACGGAATTCTCGAAAGGCGCCGTCGTCGACGCGATGAAAGCCATCGAGAAAAAAGTTGGGTTCCCGGTGAGGGCGCACATGCTGCGGCATACCTATGGAACCTACACGCTGTCGGCACTGCGCAAAAGCCCTTCCTTCGAGGGAGAGCCGCTGTTGTATGTCCGTGACCGCATGGGGCACTCTGATGTGCAAACCACTGCGATCTACCTGCATCTGATCAATCAATTGGATGCGCAGATCGTATTGGCGCATGAAGACGAAATGGACATGCTGTTCGCCAGTGGTGGTGAGGACCCGATAGCGATGGGGAATCATTGATGGCCCGCGTCAAGGACTACAAGGCCAAGGTTTCTCGAGTCGCAGCAGACCTTGCCTCTGACTCGGGAGCAACCAACGCGTTGGTTGCGTTGCCTCCCAATCCGCGAAACCAGAACCTGATTGACCTGCGTCCATGGCTGGGTCGTGGCTTTGACGACTGGGTTTGGGCTGCAACCACGGTGTTGAAGGCGCGACTCCACAGCGGGCACTACTCGGTGGCAACCATCGTGAGCTTTGCGTCCAACGGGATCAAAGTGTTTCTGCCCTACCTTACGGAAAATCATGTGGGCACCATGCCCTTACGGCCATCGGATATGGGACCGGCGGATATCTCTCGTTACGTCGCGTGGCTCAGGCTCAAATACCCAAACGGCTCCACTGCCAAGAACTATTACTCCGCCTTTAAGTCGGTGGTGGTCGGCCTTATGGATTACGGCTTTATCGACCAACCCCATGAGACGTTACTGCCAGCCAACCCATTCCCCAAGAATGGCACGGTGACACGAGGCGAAACATCTTTAAGTCAGGCGGAAATGCAGAAGTTGGCCACTGCCCTCAAGGCCGACCTCATTGCCATCCATCACGGACGATTTACAGGATTGGAGTCGGAGGCCACTGTGGCTCTCATGCTCATCGTTGGGATGCGCACGGGAATCAACATCACCCCGATTCTGGAAATGAAGCGGGATTGCTTGGGCCCACATCCTTTCATGCCCAACCTCATGCTGGTTAGAACCTTCAAACGAAGGGGAAAGGGAGCGCAATCCACGTCATTGCGGCAGACCCACATCCATGATCTCGCTGCGACCATTCCCATGGATGGCGTCGCTGTGCTCAAGAAGGCGTTGGACTTAACGGAGGTCCTGGTGGCCAATGCTCCTGAGGCCATCAAGGATCGTGTTTGGCTTTACAGATCTTCGCAACGTGGGAAAGGCAAGGGGCAAACGCTTTGTCTGAGGATGGGAAGCGTGTCCGAACTCACTAAGGCGATCGTTCAACGCCACGAGCTGTTGGCCGATGACGGATCTCCATTGCGTGTGACCCTTGGGCGCCTACGAAAGACCATGGAAAACCGGCTCTGGAAGCTCAGTGATGGCGATCTGCTTGCCGTGTCCGCAGTGATGGGTCATTCCCCTCAGGTCGCAGACAACCACTACTTGCGCCTTGATGAGCGCACAAAGGCGGAAGGCGCGAAATTCATTGGCGAAGCGCTGCCAGCCAAACTCAGGGGGCAAGACCTCGTGCCAACCCCCACGGGTAGTTGCAAGGACAGCTTGCAAGGCGCGCTCGCCCCTAAAGACGGCTCCACACATTGCGCGGAATTCACGCATTGCCTGGGGTGTCCAAGCTATGCCATTGTGGGGACGGTCAAGGACCTGCACCGGCTCTTCAGCTTCCAGCGCTTCCTGATGTCGGAGATGGACTACTACGCCAAAGGAGAGTGGCATGAGTGGCAAGGCCACCATCAAGATCTCATTGCGCAAATCGACCGAATTGCAGTCGATAACTTCTTCCCGGAAATGGTGGAGCAAGCCAAGGTGCTGGCCGAAAAAGACCCACATCCCTTCTGGGCGATACGCATGCGCCAGTCTCAACTGAGTCGAGAGGCCCGCCATGGCCGGTAACGCCATGGCATTGCAGCCGCCTAAGGCTTACGACCTATTGGCCGCCCAGCCCGTTTCATCCAAAGGGCTATCGGAGTCCGCGAAAGTCAATATCGTGGTCAGCGCAGTAGCTGACATGGATGGCAGCAACCACGTTCTCTCCAGATTTGGTGATCCCATTTGGGACTTCAGACCCTACTTTGAGCAATCCAATGTGGCCGATGGTCAAAAATACATTCCTTGGCCAGAGGATTGCTCGCGGGAGTTGGTCGATGACTGCAAGGCTGTCCTGTATGCATGGTTTAAGCGAGGGCTGCCAGGCTCGAAGCCTCCGGTGGCAATGGGTATCTGCCAGGCTGCCATTGCATCAGCGATTCCGATGATGCGTTGGCTGACTGTGCTGAACATCAAGAGATTCGACCAGGTGAAACCCATTCACGTTGCGAACTATGTTCATCACACCAAATCCAGACTTACCCGTAACGCACACAGCGTTTACGACAGCTTGCGCATCCTGGACTTTTTATGGGTGTTTCGCAACGAGACTTCGTTCCCGCTTGCTGCATGCCCATGGGGCGACAGCTCACTGTGGCGGGTCAGCGGTTTGGCAAAACAAGTCGGCAACCAGTTCGTGCGAACTGAAACCGGGAAAACGCCCATCATCCCGCCTGATGTGCAGGCCAAAGTGTTCAATTATTGTGAAGAAGTTCTCGCAGCGGCACCGGGAATTCTGAACGAACGCGATGCCGGGAGGTTGGGGTTTAGAAATCCCGCGCTGATCCGCATTCGGGATGCTGCGCTTTACGTCCTGTCGATAACCAGTGGCATGCGCAACGAGGAGGCGATCGGGGTCGAGGCCGGGTCATGGCGTAGCGAGGTGAGAGATGGCGTTGAATTCCACTGGGTCGCCACAACCGAGCACAAGACAGGAAAAGGCAAGGTGGAGTTCTTGATACCCGAGCTCACGGTCAAAGTCCTGGATCTGATGAGCCGCTATGCAGCGCCACTTCAAGAATGGCTGGCTCTTGAAATTGCGGAGCTGGAGTGCAACCCCACGGATCAGGACTTGACGAACCGGATGCTGCGGTTGGCAAAGGCTAAGAGAGACGCCACGAAGCTATTTCTTTGCACAAGCATGTCTGGGCAGAGTGCATCGACTGGCTATCACGTTGACGCGCTGTCCAATGGTGGATCGAAGGTCTCATTCCGGCGATTGGCGAAGGCTGCCGGCACGGACTGGCAGTTGGCACCCCACCAGTGCCGAAGAACTTACGCGCGCAACATTGTGGAGTCACGCATGGGGCGGGCCTCGCTTGTCTTCCTCAAATGGCAGTTCAAGCATTCCAGCATGAGCATGACCCAGTTGTATGCATCCAACCCAATGCAGGATGCATCGCTGTTCGATGAAGTGCTGGACGAGATGACCGAGTTCAAGGTGGACTTGATTGAGTCCTGGCTTAGTGATCAGCCATTGAGCGGCGGTGCTGGACGCGAAATCAAAAAGGCGCGTGCGATTGCCCTGAAAAGCCGAACCGCATTGTTGGCTGAAACAGCGGCCCAAGTTCATATCCGCGCCACGGGCCACGGGTGGTGCCTGGCACAAGAAAAGGGGTGTGGTGGCGCGGGTCTGTATGAAGCGACCCGTTGCGTTGGCTGCAAGAACGGTGTCATTGATGAGTCGTTTACCGACATCTGGAAAGGCATCTATGAGCAGCAAACCGAATTGTTGGTCATTGAGGATGCTGGCCCGGCGGTCAAGCAACGTGCTGAGCGTGACGTTCAATGGGCGCGCCAGGTCATGGTGGATCTCGGCGTGCTGCCGCAAACGCCGGGCACGTCAAATCTGAACGGAGCTGCAAATGAATGACACCAAGGCGCGTAGCCGAAAAAAGACTGTCGATGAAATCCAGCAGGCCATTGCGCAGGTGCAGGTTGGCCAGGGCAAGGTGTCCATTTCTGCGGTTGCCAAGTTGGCTGGGGTCACCCCGGCACTGATTCATAACACCTACCCGGACTTGGCCGAAAAAATCAGAGGGCTGGTGGGCAAATCGACGCGAAGCCAACGCGATGCCAAGCATGACGCGCTGGTTCGCGAGCGAGAGGTCAATCGCGCTCTAAGGCAGGAACTCGCAGAGTCGCGCGCGGACTTGGCTAAACTTGCATCTGTCAACCAAGTGCTTCTGAACGAAGTGGCCTTACTCAAAGGTATAGCTACTGGAAAAGTGGTTTCGATTCTTCAACCAAAGGGCGCAGGCGATTAGTCCTGCGCAAAGGCCCTGGATATGTTCGCCCTGGTTGATGGCAATAATTTTTATGTGAGCTGTGAGCGGGTGTTCCGACCCAGTTTGAATGGCCGTCCCGTGATTGTGCTGTCATCAAATGATGGTTGCGCAATTGCCCGCAGCAATGAAGCCAAGGCGCTGGACATCAAGATGGGCGCGCCATGGTTCGAGATCCGACACTTAGAAGAACAAGAGGGATTGGTTGCACTGTCGGCCAACTTCGCCTTGTATGGGGACATGAGCGACCGCATGATGAGCATTGCTGCTGGGCTTGGGCCCGTCCAGGAAATTTACAGTATCGACGAGTCATTCATTGGGCTTGATGGGGTTCGCGGCGATTTAACCAAGAGATCGCGCGCCGTTCGCGACCGGATCAACCAATGGATCGGCATCCCATGCGGTGTAGGTATTGGGGCCACCAAGACACTGGCCAAACTGGCCAATCACATTGCCAAGACTGCCGAAAGAAAGCCCGGCAGCTACCCCGACAATCTGGCTACGGTTTGCAATCTGGTGAACCTACCCGAATCTGATGTGGATGCCATATTGGCTGCGACTGATGTGGGCGAAGTGTGGGGGGTCGGTCGGCGCATCGGACAGCAACTGCGTGACGCAGGGGTGAGGACAGTTCTCGACCTCGCAAGATTGAGTCCATCCATGGTTCGTGATCGTTGGAGCGTTGTATTGGAGCGCACGGTCAGAGAGTTGCAGGGTGAGGCATGCATGAGCTTGGATGACGCGCCAAGCCCTAAAAAGCAGATTGCCTGCACCAGGTCATTTGGACATCCAATCTCTGAAATCACGCCTCTGATTGAAGCGGTGAGCGAGTTCACCAGCCGTGCGGCAGCCAAGCTTCGGCGTCAATCCAGCTTGGCAGGTCAGATACTGGTGTTCGCCCACACATCCCCCTTCCGTCAGGGGCCACACTTCTCCAAAAGCATAGTCATACCCCTGCGCCGTCCGATGGCGGATACGAGGCATCTGGCTCAGGCCGCTGTTATGGGTGTCACCCAGATTTACAAGCCGGGATTCCAACTCTCGAAAGCGGGCGTCATGCTGCTTGACTTGATGCCAGATAACGTCTCACAAGGAGAGTTTGACTTCGATGCGCCTGAAACACGGGATCGCGGCAAATTGATGGCGGCGATGGATGCCATCAATCATAGATTTGGACGCGGTGCCATCCACGTAGGAAGCGCTGTCGGCGTTGGCGCGGCCCGCGACTGGGCGATGCGACAGGAAAGACTTACGCCCCAATACACTACGAAGTTCAGCGACATGCCGATTGCGCGTGCATAAGTTTTTTGTGTCGCGATAGCTGCCCCGCATGAGCGGCTAGGCGCGGTGGACGCCCAAGCTCTCTCTTGAATGCAGTGTGGGGGAAAGGCAGAGGTCGATCACAAGCTCCGCCACGCTTCGGCGTGACACCGTTGAGCCTGATGCTCGGAAAGCCTCGCCCTTGCGTGTGATCCCGTAGGCCACGACATCCTGATCGTCCAGCCATGCCGGTCGCAGGATGGTGTAGTTGAGGTCGGACGCTTCGATGACGGCAGCGGATTCCCGGTAGGGGTCGAGCACGCTTCCCGACTTCTTGCCTAGCACCTCGTCATAGATGCCCATCGAGCTTATGTAAATCAGCCTTTTGACATCGCAGGCCTGCATGGCCTTCACGATCGCGCGGGCTTGGCGTCCCATCGCGCCGGACAAGTTGGCATAGACCGCGTCGTGGCCTGCCATGACGCCCATGAGCTTGTCGAGATCGGCGGCGTCGCCTTCGACCAAGCGCACTCCTGGCCGGCTCGCCAGATGGCTCAAACGATTGGAGCGTCGCAGATAGAGCGTCAACTCGACATCGCCGCGCTCCAAGAGCAGTCGTGTCGCGACCTGCGCGATTTGTCCATGGGCGCCGATGATCAATATTCGAGTCATGATTCGGCCCGCTCCGCGCTGGCTTGTGGAGCGTGGGCGGTTCCGTATTGATCGTCGCTGACGGGTTCCATCCAGTCCGCCGTTTTGCCCTCATGCGCCTCCTGGATGGCGATGTGCGACATGCCGCTGTCCGCGCTCGCTCCATGCCAATGCTTCACGCCGGGAGGAATGCGCGCCACGTCGCCCGCGCGGATTTCTTGGATGGGGCCGCCTTCGCGCTGGATGCGGCCCACGCCGGCGGTCACCACGAGCGTCTGTCCCAGGGGATGGCTATGCCAATGAGTCCGGGCACCGGGTGGGAAAGACACCAGGCCTGCCGATGTTCGATCGGGGCCGTCGGGCACGAACAACATTTCCAGCTTGACCGAGCCGGTGAAGTTGGCGGGGGGCACGCCGACCGTCTCGCGGTCGGGCGCTCGCGATATGGTCAAGCCCGCGCCCGTTTCCGATGCGTTGAACGCTGCGGTGTTCATTGGGCCTCCTTGATAGAGGCCATGTCGATCACGAACCGGTATTTCACATCGGCTCGCAAAAGCCGCTCATACGCCTCGTTGATGTCTTGGATGCGTATGGTCTCGATGTCGGAGTGGATGCCGTGCTCGCCGCAGAAGTCGAGCATTTCTTGGGTCTCGGCGATGCCGCCGATAAGCGAGCCGGCCACCCCCCTGCGGCTGAAGACCAGCGGGCCGGTGTTGAAGTCATCCAAGGGTCCAAGGTATCCGACCATCACGATGGTGCCGCCGGATGCCAGCGTGGGCACATACGGGTTCACATCGTGCTTGTAGGGCACCGTGTCGATGATGAGGTCGAAGCGCCCAGCCACTGCGGCCATCTGAGCGGGGTCGGTCGAAATGACGACGTGGTCGGCGCCGAGACGGCGCGCATCGGCCTCCTTTCCCGGCGAGCGGCTCAACAAAGTCGTTTCCGCGCCCATGGCCTTGGCCAGCTTGATGCCCATGTGCCCCAGGCCACCGAGCCCGACGATGGCGACCTTGCTGCCCGGCCCGACCTTCCAGTGTCGAAGGGGCGAATAGGTGGTGATGCCGGCGCACAGGAGAGGCGCGGCTCCGGCGAGGTCCAGCGAGTCGGGCACTTTAAGGGCGAAGCGCTCGGACACGATGATCTTCTCGCTGTAGCCCCCGTAGGTGCGCGTTCCGTCGATGGGATCGGCGTGGTTGTAGGTGTAGGTCGCGCCGTTTTCGCAATACTGTTCCCAGCCCTTGCCGCATGCGCCGCAGTGGCGGCACGACTCGACCAGGCAGCCGACGCCCGCCCGGTCGCCGGGCTTGAAGCGTGTGACCTCCGAGCCGACCTCCAGCACGCGGCCGACGATTTCATGTCCTGGCACCATGGGGTATTTCGCATTGCCCCAGTCGTTGCGGACGTTGTGGACATCGGAATGGCAGACGCCGCAGAAGAGGATTTCGATGGAGATGTCGTCGGGGCGCAGGCTGCGCCGATCGAAGTCGAACAGGCCTAGTCGGCCGGTGGGGGAGTGGGCCGCGTAGCCTCTCACGTTGTTTGCCATGGTTGGATTCCTTGAATTGAAAATGGGGCCTAGCGATTCACCAACGCGGCGCGAGCTGCCGGGTAGCGGGCGCCGACGATCTCGATGTCGGCCAGGGCCAGTTGGATGGCGTGGATGTCTGCGGGGGCCAGCTCGAGCTGGGCCGACGCCAAGTTCTCGTCGAGGCGATGCAGCTTGGTCGTGCCGGGGATGGGGGCGATCCAGGGTTTTTGCGCCAGCAACCACGCCAAGGCGATCTGGGCGGCCGTGGCGCCACTGGCCGATGCGATGCCTTTGAGCGCCTCCACCAGCGCCTGATTGGCCTCCCTGGACTCGGCGGTGAACCGGGGCACGACGTTTCGGAAGTCGTCGGCCGCGAACTCCGTCCCCGCGCTGATGGCGCCGGTCAAGAACCCTTTGCCAAGAGGGCTGAAGGGCACGAAGCCAATGCCCAGCTCTTCGAGCAAGGGCAGCAGCTCGCGCTCGGGCTCGCGCCACCACAGGGAGTATTCGCTTTGAAGTGCTGTGATCGGCTGCACCGCGTGGGCTTTGCGGATCGAATCGACGCCGGCTTCGGAGAGCCCGAAGTGCCTGACCTTGCCTTGCGCGATCAAGTCCTTCACTGCCCCGGCCACTTCCTCCATCGGAACGTTGGGATCGACCCGGTGCTGGTAGAGCAAGTCGATGCGGTCCGTCCGAAGCCTGCGCAGGGACGCCTCCACGACCTCGCGGATTCGCTGCGGCCGGCTGTCCAAGCCATCGTTGGGGTTGCCGTTTTTAAAGCCAAACTTGGTGGCGATGACGGCTTGATCGCGCATCGGGGCGAGCGCTTCGCCAACCATCTCCTCGTTCAACGCGCCATAGGCCTCGGCGGTGTCGAAGAAGGTGACGCCGCGCTCGAATGCGGCTCGGATCATTTGGATGCCTGCGGCGCGGTCCAGACCCGGCCCATAGCCATAGCTCAGGCCCATGCAGCCGAACCCCAGCGCGGAGACTTCGAGGCCGGAGCGGCCGAGCGTGCGTTTTTTCATTTTGAAACCTCGTAGGTGTTGGTTGGTGGGATGTCAGGCTTGTGTGGCCGGCTGAGCCAAGTCGCCAAAGCGGAAGGCCGCCGTGACGCCGCCGTCCATGAGGAAGTCGCTGCCGGTGACGAAGCCGCCATCTGGCCCCATCAAGAGCGCGGCGAGCTGGCCCACCTCGTCAGGCGTGCCGGCGCGCCCCACGGGGCTGCCTTCGATCATTCGGCGGTAGGCGCCGCCGCGTGGGCCGGACAGCTCGTCGTTGGCCAGCGGCGTTATGACGATGCCGGGGCTGATGGTGTTGACCCTCGCGCCGCGACGGCCCCAGCGGACGGCTTCGGCCATCACGCGCAGGGAGTTGCCGCGCTTGGAGAGCTGGTAAGCATGCAGCGTGTCCTTGATTTGATTCGGCTGGACGAAATCGATGCCAAGTAGCTCATCGGTGGGCGTCATGGCCAAGGCCTTGTCCTGCTCGGGCGTCAAGGCCGGCAGCCTGTGCCCCGACTGCGACGCGATGATGACGCCGGCTCCGCCGGGAGCCATGGCTTCGCCAAAGAGCTCGAGGACAAGGGCGGTGCCATACAAGTCCACGCGCAGGACCGCTTCGATGGGGGCTTGCGAGGGCGACACGCCGGCGGCGTGGATCAAGCCGGTGATGGGGCCGAGCTGCCGGGCCTTTGCAACCAACGCGACCACCGATTCCCGCGAGGCGACATCGACAGTCGCCGCGCTGGCTTGAAATCCCGCGTTGAAGAATGCCTTGACGGCGGCGTCGGCATCTTCCTGTGTCAGGCTGGCCAGCAGGATGTGCTTGCCGGCTCCGATGCGCCGTGCGATGGCTTGGCCGATTTGTCCTGCGCCGACCACTACGATTACTTCTTTCATGATGTCTCCTTAAACTGATTGGCGCGGATTCAAAGCTTCGCGCGAGTGGGAAAAATGACGTGGCCTGGCGAACTGCTCAAACCGGCGGGGGCAGCTTGCCGGCGCGCATGGCGGCGATGACGCCGCCGTCGATCAGCAAATCGCTGCCTGTCACGAAGCCCGAGTCGGGACCAAGCAGGAAGGCCGCGGCGATCGCGATCTCCTCCGGCGGAGCCATGCGGCCGGCCGGCGAGGCCGCGATCATCCCGCGATAGATGTCGCCGATGGGCGAGTTCAACTCGTGCTGCGCCAGAGGCGTCGCGATGATCCCCGGGCTGATGGAATTGACCCGAGCGTCGCGCGCGCCCCAGCTCATGGCGGCGGCTTGGACGCGCAAGTTGTTGGCGCGTTTGGCCATCATGTAGCCGACCATGGAGTCCGGCACGGCGTCGGGCTGCAGGAACGGCAGGGCCAGCAAATCATCCGCAGGGGTGAACGCCAAAGCGTGGTCCTGCTCGGGCGTCAGGGCGGGCAGCATGTGGCCGGCCATGCTGGAGATGATCAGCCCGGCTCCGCCCGGCGCGATCACGCGCTCGAACTCCTCGAACACGACGGCAGCGCCGTAGAGGTCCACCGCCAAGACGCGATCCACCGGCGCCATGTTGGGCGATAGGCCCGCCGTGTTGACGACGTTGACCACTTCCCCGAGCGACTGCGCCGCGTCGGCCAGCGCCCGCACCGAAGCGCGCGACGACACATCGACAGCATGCGTCTCGACGCGATAGCTCGATTCCACCAGCGCCTTGGCCGCAGCGGCGAGAGTCTTCTCGTCGCGGTCCGCCAGCAGGACGGTTTTTCCAAATCCCTGCCTGCGAGCGATGGCGAGCCCGATGCCACCGGCTCCGATGATGACGACAACCTGCTTTTTCATGATTTTTCCTTTGTTGAGCGATTCCGCCGCCGACCGCGTTGCGATCCAAGCTGCGACTGGGTTGAACTTTAAGGAAAGCCGTATCAAGTGAATAGACGTCTATCTATTGCTTGAGTGACAACAATAAGTTGATACTAGGGACATCGATCAAATACGGAACCGGCGCCCGGCCCCTGACATGCCCATCAATGAAATGCGCTCCATCTCCATGTTCGCCAAGGCCGTCGAGCTCGGCAGCATCCGCCAGGCCGCCTTGGCCCAGGATGTCTCACCGCAGGCGGCCACGCAGGCCATCGCCCATCTGGAAAGCCACTTGGGCGTCCGGCTCCTGCACCGCACCACCCGCAGCTTGGCTCTGACCGAGGAGGGGCAGCGATTCCTCGAAAGCGCTCAGCCTGCGTTGATTGCCATGGAGCGCGCGATGTCCATGGCCCGCGAAGGCAAGGATGAGATTGCCGGCCCGCTGCGCATCGTGGGGCCGAAGTCGTCGTTTCCGGGCTTGCTCATGCCGCTGCTCGACGAGTTTTGCCAAGCCAATCCCGGCATCCAGCCGGACGTGCAGCTCGACGATGGGATTGGCAATTGGGTGCTCGACAGAGTGGATGTGGGTTTCCGAATCGGTTCATCCCCGCAAGATGAGCTCATCAGCCGAGCGCTCTTTCCGGTGCAGCTCATCGTGTGCGCGTCTCCGGCCTATTTGGAGCGCCATGGGGTCCCGTCCAAGCTTGAAGACCTCGCGCGGCATCGTTGCAGCGTCTTCCGGCATCCGAGCACGGGAAAGGTGGCACCTTGGTATTTGACGGTGGGCGGCGAGGTCGAGCATCGGAATCTGCCTCCGGCGCTTTCGACCAACGACACCGAATTGGAAATTCAGGCGATCCTTGCTGGGCAAGTCATCGGGCAGGTCGCGAACTTCGCGGCTGCTCAGCACATCCGAGAGGGGAGGCTGGTTCCAGTGCTATTGCCCTTCATCAGCGATCACATCGCATTGCATGTCTATTACGGCAGCCGAGCTTCGCAGCCGAAGAGGGTCAGGGCATTTCTCGACCTAGCCTTTGCAAGGCTTGTAAACGGCCCGTCCTATGTCCTTTCAGAGCAGGAACTTTTGCAGGCGTCGCGCCGTTGGGGTCGCAGACGAAAGTGATCATCCAACGTCAAATAGAAAATGTCCAACTGCCTACAGGAAGATGGAGAGTGGATATGCGGGGACTGTGTCGCGGGCTATCCGCCGCTGGGCTACTTGTGGGGGGCGACGATTCAGTCTCTTCGATCTTGAAGGTGTCCGAGAGCTAATTGACCGTCCTGAAAACTGTTAGTCTCAATTTCATGAGCAAATGCAGTGGAAAATCCCCCTACTAATAGTTAGGGTCATTCAGAAA
>LNAP01010426.1_pt2 | contig 13106 bp, 8 predicted proteins | sample 602601 | NCBI WGS metagenome assembly LNAP01 (sample SAMN02440304, study PRJNA202911) | soil metagenome | biome: Subtropical and temperate rainforests or woodlands; isolation source: soil samples (1 kg each in a 20% v/v slurry with milli Q water) were... ...
GGATGCGGGCGGTTTCGCGCTGGGCGTCGTTGATATGGCGCAAGCTGGCTAGCTCCGCCACGGTGCCCGCGTTCGGGTCCATGCCATAGTCGTTCTGCAGCTGGCGGGTGAATTCCTCTTCCAGCACCCGGCGCGCATCGTTGACGAAGCGCTGGAGGCGGTTTCTTGTTGTTTGGTCGAAGGCCATGTATGCCTGTCTCTTAGAAGTCAGCGGAGAGCTGCTGCTCTTTTTTCTCGATGAATTTCACAGCACGCCAGCCGGTCTTACCCTGCTTGTTGGTACGCCGAATGGCCTGACAGGTGACGTCGTATTGCACCTCAGGAGTAAAGGTCTCTGCCATCTCTGGGGCGACGAAGACGTCATCTCGGCTGGTGCTGATGAATGCAAATGTTTTTCCCTCCTGCCTATTCAAGGTGCCGCTAAAAATTTCAAACAGGCCAGGAATGGTTTGAGCCTCTGATATTCGCCAATCCAGAGGTTGGCCTTCAACCTCTGCACGCCCAATCTCCACTACAGTACCTGGCAACAAGCTTGCCACTGTGGGAAACTTTTTATGCAAAAGCCCGAGGCCGGTAGCGGCGCCGGTCGCTATATAGCTGAGCCCCTTTTCTGCATTGATGTGGTCAATGACACCGCGAGTGTAGGTAAGGTTTTGTCGGTCCAGTTGTTGAAGCAATGCACGTGCACTGGACTCAGCTTTCGGCAGCGGCTGTAGAGAGTTATTGGCGAGTGCGTCTTGATACCAATCACTGGTAAGCAGTTGATGCAGTTCCTGGGGCACCTTATAGGCGTGCTTTTCCCTGTACTGCAGTGCCAGGTTCGCCTGTAGTGCTGCCTCATTGAAACGGCCCGCAAGCGCGAGGCGCTGTGCCAAATGGATTCGAACCCTTGCGACTTCCTGCTCCTCCCGAGCCAGCTGGGTTGCATGGGCATAACAAGTCAACGCATCCTGTAGGTGCTCAACTTCCAGGATCTCGCCTAGTAGCGCCCATGGCCAAGCCGCGCGCGACTGTCGACGTAACACTGGCGTCAATCGCTTGATCGCAAGGTCTGGCTCGCCGTTGGCCAGGTGCAGTTTGCTCTGGTAGTAGTTGAGCCATTGGTCGTTTGGCTCATTCTTTAGCGCTTGCTCCAAAACGCCAAGACCCCACTCATTCAGCGTCGGATCCGACTGAGGATCGACAGCCTTAGCCACTGTCTCACGACAGACGGCACGTATGAAGCGTTTATACAAACTATCTACAGTCTTTCCTGCCTCATTGACGAAAGGCTTCTTGTCCTCTTCTGAAAAACTTTCGTTTCCCACCCAGCGGGCAAAAAGAAGAAATTCAGACCAATCCTTGGATGCCTTCCCCGCAAGGCGAAGAAATTGTGAAAAAGCACTATCGCCACGCAGTGCGTCAGCCATGTGCGAGAACTCGTGCATGTACGGTGACAGTTGGCCAGATAACGCCGCAGGAGATAGCTGCTTTGTCTCGTAACGATCGACGATTTCTTTTACATGGTCATACAGCGCCCATGCGTAGGCTCGAAGAAACCATACGTCAGCATTGTTTTGGGGGTACTCCGACCTGGCCAAATCCAGGGCTTCTGCATGCCGTTTTTGCTTGCGAAGTGCAAAGATTTCACTGGAGCTCACTGGTTTTCCTCTTTTTGCGCCGTCATCAAGCGCTGTACTTCCTCATAGAGGCCGTGGCTACTGCCTGGGCCGCCGACTTCCTGAGCAGCCGTCCAAGTAAAGGCGCCGTCGTAAGTGAAATCAATCTCACCTTTGCGACAAGCATCAGCAAAGCTCAATCGCAGCCGATACGGCATCGACTTTTGACCGATACGTTGAATTCCCGATTCGGCAATAGCTTTATCCAGACCATCCAGAAACTCTTGTATGAACTGGCTTGGCTGCTCCGTGCTGGATTTGGCGGCCAGCACACCAAGCGATGTGAGCGCATCCTCTGCCAATTGACTATCTGATAAGGCGCCAGGAACAGATCCAGAGCGACCGACCTGTAATTTGCCATTGTAGTAATACTGAACTACGGCGCGTTTGCCATTGCGCGAAAGGGTGTAGCGCTCGCAATACTGCAAGTGCTGCAACTGTTCAATTTCGATGCCTTGAGCCCCCCACACCAGGCGTAACTGCTGATGGGTTTTCATCAAGGGGGCAATAGCGGGTGTGAACGAAAGCCTCTGCCAGTCTGGATCAGTCATGAGCTCCTGAAGTCCAGCCTTTTCAGGTTTTTCAGACGCGCCTGATGAGCCAGTCCAGGCGATGTCACCGGTGGGTGTGAAGTCAGGGGGATTCACGATGATCAGTTTCTTGGCTGCTCGCGTGATGGCCGTATAAGCCCAACGGAAGAACGATGCATTGCGAGAGCCCCTGCCGGACCCGAAGTCAACAAGGACAGTATTCCATTCCCCGCCCTGCGCCTTGTGACAGGTCATGGCATAGCCGTACTTGACCTGGAGCGCGTTGAAGTACGGGTCGTCACGGATAACTTTCCGGAATTCAGCCGACTCTGGATGCAGGTCAGGGTGGCGCTTTCGAAAATCTACCAAAAGCGCCCGCTGCTCCAACGGGGTCAATTCACGGTTAGGCGAATCTAGCAAGTTCTCTAGTACCAGGCAGTTTGTCTGGATGACGCTGCCATCCGCATCACGAAAAGCAACGGTGATATTGCGGAACCACAACTCAACATGGTGGCCTCCCTTGAGATTTACTGGCACACGTTGTGCGTCTGCTCCCACCTCCATGACCTTGACCAGATCGCCATTGCTGAGTTCGTGCGTTGTTGAGTTTTTGTTTATTAACAGCGTTTCGCCCACCTGGATAGGCAGACTGGCATCGCCCCAACGACGATCTCTGATGTTACGGTTGTAGTCCAGCGCATTGGCGTTAGAGTGCACGACTGCGACGTTAGAAGTTTTTGTCTGCAACCCTTGAACGACCAGATCGACGGCTCTTTGGGCATCTACCTGTTCAATATCCTGTCCATTGGGCTGCAGTGAAAATTTATTGAACCGCTCGGCCAGCATCGCGTCGCGCAACTCCGTCGCGCGGTCGAGAATGGCACTGCCCTGCGCCTGACGCATGACATTTTTCAAATCGAACGAATCCACCTTCAACTTGAATTGCTCACTCAGATACGCATCTGACAAGGCCGGTGACGCATTTTCTCCAACCGGAGGTAGCTGCGCAGGATCGCCGACGAAAAGCAGCTTGGTAAGGTGATCCTTTGTGCGACCTGATCTGTTCATTCGGGCAAAGGTCACGATATCCAGGAGCAATCGGCCTGAACCGAACTGCATGAAATCACCGTGATTCTCCTTATCTCCAACCATTGACGATTCGTCGATCACAAACAAGGAAACAACCGGTTCTTCCTCCTTCAACGGGAAGATCATCCGCATCCCCGGGTCGTTAGCCGTCTCGGCCCCTTCATTCACCTCCAACTTGGTAAGCATGTAAATCGCCCGATGGATAGTCGACCCTTCGTATCCAGAGTTTCCAGTGATTTGCTTGATCTTGTTGCCCAGAATTCGGGCTGCCCGGCCTGTCGGTGCCAGGAGGCTGCAGGAAAGGTTCATCTCCTCTAGAGTTTTGACCAGTTGGGCAACAAGTGTGGTCTTACCAGTGCCTGCACTGCCACGCAGGACAAAAGCATCTCGAGTGTCATCAAGAAGAAAGGTTCTAATGGCATCCAGCGCGGCGGACTGCTCTCCGGTCAATTGTATTTCCATGCAGCTCACGCGCCCTGACCATGCATCACAAAGTTGATTTCCGCCTCTACATAAAGGCCAAGCTGTGCCTTGATTTCCTGTAGCTGTTGGATCAGCGCATCAATGTCCGCAGCCGACGTCATCGTCACGGGAATCGCGATCGACTTTGTCAGCTTGGCCGGACCTTCTTCTCCGTTTTTGACGCGTTCTTCCTCCATGCGCTGGCGCAGACGTTCCTGGCCCTGCCGCTGGATCGACCGCTTAAGATCGTCGAGGGTGCTGTTGATGTCGTAGTCGCGAGCCAGCAGTTTCTTAAGTCCGGCCAGATCCTGGGTGGCTGACAGAGCAAGCCCATCCAACCGGTTCACGGCGTTGCCGCGCTCCTCCTGGGTGAGTTCTTCCCATTCGGGAATACGCTGCAAGTCCTCAACCCCTTCTTTCAGGCGCAGCTTTTGCTGATCAGACAGGGTGATGACCGCATCGCGCACGCGGCCCTTCAGGTGGGTGAGCTGCGAGTTGAAGTCGGCAGTGTGTTTGTAGAAGTCCTCTTTACCCAGGCGCTCTGCTAACGTCCCCAGGTCCTCACTCAATTCGCGGCGCAGCTCACCTGGCACACCGGTGTCCGGCAATGCCTCGATGTCACGGCGATGGGCTTGAAGATCCCGCAGGGTGATATCCAGCCCATTTTCGAGCACGCGCTTCACTTCAAGCGCCCATTTGAGGTTGTCGTAAATGGCGGAGGTTTCGGCACCCAGGCGCTGAGGGGCGTCCGAAGCATCGGTGAACAGGACGTCGGCAATGTCCTGGTTCAAAGTGCGGATGCGGTCACTGCCCGCCAGCCCGAGGCCGCTGAGTTTCTCGGCCAATGATCCATAGTCGTGCTGGAAGCGCGGGAAGTGCTTCGCCGCCGCCTTGCTGATCTCCTGCTCCAGCGGAATGACCATGTCGCCCACCAGATCGGTGAGTCGCTCTGCGGCGCGACCGAGCGTTTCGATAGACGGGCGCTCGTCGCGCAGGGCGACACCGATCTGCTTGAAGGAGTTGTTGGTCTTCAGCGCATCGATTGCCTGCTGTCCTGCGGCCGTAACTTCACGCCCGGAGACCTTGAGCTTGATTTCACCCGCCATGAGCATGGCGGCCACGATGTAGCGCGTCGTGTCTGGCGACCAGCCAAACGGATCGCTGTTGAAATCGTCGAGTAGGCGCTTGCCGTCAACCGTGCCGCGCTTGTCGATGTAGTCGCGGATGCTGATCATCGCTTTGTGGTCGCTCTTGAACGACGCGCGGCCCGCCACGGTTTGCACGAGGCCAAGCGGGTCAAGGCTGCTGCTGATAGCAGCGGGGTTAGCGACCTTCAGGAATTTCTCGGCGGTGTCGGTGCCGGCGCGTACCGGTGCTTCGACATAGCGGTCGAAAACCTGGTCGGCCACATCGGAGAGCAGCTTCTTGGCCGCTTCCAGCAAGTCGGCATCCAGCGCCGATACCGCAGTGGCTTGGCCACGGAAGACAAACGAGCCGGCCTGCAGGGTTTGCTTGATCTTGCTCTGCAGTTGGGTCGCGAGCTTGGCGGCGCGGTCGAGCTGACCAGTGCAGTAATCCTTGACCTCTTGGTCGGGCTCGTTACGGTGCAGTTCGGCAATGCGCTGGCAGCGATAGATTTCGTTTGCCAGATCGTCGAGTTCGGAATTGGCGCGAGCCAATAGCCCGATGACGTTCCGGCCCGCGCGGCTGCGGGATTCATCCAGCATCCGGTTCTTGGCTGTGTCGTAGTCGCTGGCGGGTACCAACTCGACGACAGTTTGAATGGTGCTCTGATCGCCGGCCAGGCTGGTGATAGCGCTGCCGGCCTGGACCTTCAGGCCCGTTGCGACCGCCATCGTGCCGTGGAGGCTGACGCGGGGCAGCGGATCGAAGGACTCGCGCAGCGCATCGTTGAAGATGCGTTTCACGTCCACGGTGCGCAGTGCAATGGCACCGCGCTCCTGCTCGATATCCCGCAGCTTTTCGCTGAGGAAGACCAGGCTGCCGTCCTTCTCTCCGAGCGGCACATGCACGTCGCCCAGCATTTCTTCAACGGCTTTCTTTACCGTGTCGAGCTGCGATGGCGCCGTGACGGAGGGATGCATCAGGCTGACGACGTTCTGCACCGACACCGGCAGGTTGCCCAGGATCTGCAGCACTGCAACGGACTTCGCGATGTCCTGATGGAGCTGCGAATCCGGAAAGCGAATCTGGACCTTGCCAACCGCCTGGTGGATGGACGTGAAGGCACGGCGGATATCCTTCTCCAGCACGGTGGTGGCAAGCCAACCCACGGGCTGATCGGCCATCGCCTTAGAGCCGCCTTCACCTTTCAGGACGTCCTGGATCACCTTGATCGCAGAGCGCAGGCCGATGCCGCCGGTGGACTTGGCCAGAGCGCCGAGCAGGTGCAGCAGGATGTCGAAGTGAGCAGGCAGGAACGGGTAGAGATTGGTGAAACTCGCTTTGCTGAAGTCCGCGTCGTAATACTTGGCGTCCTGCAGCTTGGTGTTGTGCCGTAGGGCCTGACCATGGGCATCGAACAGCTTGCCCAGCTCAGTCTCACCAGCCGGTGATTTGCCGAGCAGGCGGCGATAGCAGATCTCTTTGATGTCGCTCGATTCGAGGTCGATCTGGATCGGGAAGCGGTCTTTCAGCTTGTAGAGCTTGTCGGAGTTCAGTGCGGCGCGCGGGTCGTCTTCAGTCAGCGTCTGCTGCGCCGTGGAGATGATCCAGGCCTTGCCGTCGCCCAGCCGCTTGAGGTTCTTGGCCAGACCGTCGAGGTTGAGGATCAGGTTGTCGCGCGAGGCCACGTACTGGCCAACTTCGTCGACGATGAAGATGATGTTCTGTTTGCCGCTCTTCTCGCGGACGATATCGATCATCTCCTGCACGCGCTGGTCTTCGAACTGGAAGAAGCCCTCGGTGCTGGACGAGAAGGACTTGGCTTCCGGGAAGAGCGCCGGATACATCTCGTGAGCGATCTTCGGAATCAACCCGTCGATGGCCAGGGGGTTGTTCTGCACACGCGCCCAGGTGGCACCGGGCAGCGCCTGGGCGATGTGCTCATGCAACTCGGGCGTGCGACCGTCTTTCTCGACCATGCGCTCGAAGGCGGCAACCTTGAGGTTGCGCGAGTAACCGGCCCACTGGAGTACCTTGAAATAGAGGACGGTGGAAACGTCTTCCATCGTGGCTCCGGCGAGCATTTCGCTCGCAAGGTCCAACATGACCACGGCAGCCGGGAACCGTTGTGCGACGGTGCTGAGCAGGGCCTTGGTTTGCGGCTTGTGCAGGCGGTCCTGCAGGTACTTGATGAACGGCGTACCGTCGATGGTGCGTTGGTCGTCGAAGGCTAGGCCGAGGTACTTGGTGAACGAGCTCTTGCCGGAGCCGTAGAAGCCGGAGACCCAAACGCCGACCTCGTTCTCGCCACCGGACTCCATCGCCAGCTGCATGCGGTCGAGGAGCTTGCGAAACTGCTCCTCAATGCTCTCGGTGACCACGTACTCGGAGATCTCAGCCTTGAGGCGACCTTCTTGCGAGGCGCCATAGGTGATGACCTTCTCGATGGTCCGGTAGATGTCCTTGCTTGGGTCGAAGAGCGAGCGGATGGTCATAGATTTGTCCCAGGGTTCTTTTGTCTGATCAGCCGCCGACGTGGACGGAGCGGTAGTTGCCGTCTTCCGGGTAGAAGCCGAGAAACTTGAGGCGCGTCTTGCCGGTTCGCACGCCGGGGTACAGAAAAATCGTCGGCACGTGAAATTTGCCTTGGAGTTGGCTCTCGATGGCGCCGATGCGCAGAAACGGATGCAGCGCCTCAAGGTCCGTCACCAAAAGCAACGCGTTCTGCTGGCCTTCGAGCGGCTGAAGGGCCTCCTCCAACCGCTTCAGCAGGCCGTTATCCGCCGTCAGGATGTCTGCCAGAGCCTTGTTCGTACGCGGCCAATCCAGTGGAGCAGACTTGTCCTCCATCACGCAGAGCGACCAGAATGGGTCGTCTTTGAGCAAGGTCCAGATCTGTTCGGCAATGGAGAACGTGTGCACGTCCCAGCCTTCCTGGTGGAGCTTGGCCACCCAGGCAGGCGTTTGCCGCTTGACCTCGAGGATCTGCTCTGGAGGAAAGACGAGGTAGTAAATCGGCTCGAAGCTCGCATGACCGAGCTCACGCCCGTGCCGGATGCGCTCGCGCAATTCGTCGAAATCAGCTTTGAGTGAGGACATCGCAGAGCGCCTCCATGTCTTGTTGTTTCCAACTGATTCGAATCACATCACCCGCCGCCTGGACGATGAGTAATCCTTTCAGCGAAAGCCGCTTGATCTCTTCCAGCACGTCTTCACGCGCCAGGCCAAACAGATGCCAGTCTTCGTGCGTCAGCAGAGCGTTGTCACCGACGCCGGAAGAGTGCAGCTCGTAGGCAAGGTAAGCGGCCACTGATGGTGAGATGCGGAACGGCAGAATGCGACGGCTCGAACGCAATCCTCGTTCAAGCATTCCGTAGTCGGCACAACATCCGGTCAGATAGGCGGAGACACGCCGAACCGTAGTTTCGGACCAGTGCTTGACCGTCTTGCCATCGTCAATGCCCCGCTCGACAAAGGTGCGAGCGTCGTCATTGGTGACATGCGTGTAACCACCGGCATACCGCGTCCAGTACACGTGTCGCACGAAGTCGCCGAGAATCGGGTTCGCTCGGCTCGTAAACACGAGCATGAGCTGCGTCAGGTCAGCGGTTGAAATCGTTGCGGACAGTCGCTTGAGGTGTGCGGCTGGTGCGCCACCGGCCACCAAGTAGCGCGGAGCAAAGCATTCGACGACGATGTTGCGAAGCCGGCGTGCGGTGACGGTGGGGAATCGCCCCGATTCCAGCGCGGCCTGATGTAACTGGTTCGCCGACATGCCGGGCGACCACAGGTCGAGCAGCGTCTTGGTCTCATTGACGAGTCCAAGGCCTGCTTGTAACTGTGTCGTATAGGGCTTGTTGTCGGCCACGATCAACCCACCAGATACGGATACGTTTTGGCGTTCTGCTTGAACGCCGACAGGTAGGCTGCCGCAATGGCCTTCAGGGTGTCAGTGGAATCGATATCCTTGATGCTGCCGACTGCTGTAGGTCCCACACCAGGCGTGCCGCTCGTCGCGGCCAAGCGCTTCAACGCATCCATTGCAGCCTCTTTGCTTTGTGCAACCTGGCTGGCGAGTTCCTCGCCCCCACCGCCTTGCACCATCGCGTGCAGGTCTTGTTCGATCTCTTCCGGCAAACGGAATAGGTGGTAGCTGCCGACGCTCAAATGCTCATCGTGCAATCGTCTAGCTGCCTCCAGCACACCGTGGTACTGAGCGAGCCGGGAAGTTTTGGAGAAGACAGGCTCCAGGAAGAGCCTGCTTGACGCTTCATAAAACGCCGTTGGCCACCAAGCGCATTGAGCACGCTCACCAAGGAAGCCGACGATCAACCTCATTTGCAGCAATGTCGATAGGTAGGATTCCTTCATCTCATCTCTCTTTGTTCGTTGGTTCTGCCGGCGCGATCGACGCAAGCAGAGGTATCCGTTGTTCAGTCAAATTCCGCCCCTGCGCCAGCGGTATCGGGTGCCGAATACCCTGGAGCCAACACGGCATTGCGCACCCCATAGATGGCGAGATGATCCTTCAACCAGAGCCGGTACTCATGGCCGCGCAGGCTGTGGTCGGGGGAGCAGTCCACACTCCACTTGCGCAGGATGTATCCGGCCGTGGCGGCACGCAGCTTCATCCGCAGCACGCCGTCGCGCATGCTGTAGTCCATTTCCGTGATCTCCGGCCGGGGTTGATCCGGATGCGGAACCAACTCCAGCTCGACGATTCGGGTCCACTGAATGTCTTGATCGCTAAGCTCGTGGGGCGCCACTGGCTGACCCTTGAGCACGACGGGGCGTCTGATCCGGGTGATGACGAAATCTCGGAACTCCTGGGACTTCCGGTCGAAGGCGCGAACGTGCCAGCGAAGGCCGTTATCGATCAGCGCGAAAGGGACGATCTCCCGCTCAGTGCGGCCACTGGAGATGGAGTGATACTCAATGCCGAGCGGACAGCCCTGGTGGATCGCCCGGGTCACGTTCGCCAGCACATCCAGATCCGGATGCGTGAGACGTGACGGGCTCTCGCTGGCCACCCACGCCTTAAGCCGCATTGGCTCGCCATCGCCAAAGCCCTGGGTCAGCCACGACAGCACCCGCTCCGGGGGGAAGTCGAAGACCGACTGAAAGCTCGGCCCAAGGACGTAGGACTTGCCCTTGGAGTCGTAGTCGATGTTGCCGGGGGCCAATTCCTTGTAAAGCGCAAGATCCCTCGATGCCGCGGCGGACTGGATGCCGAAGCGCGTCACCAAGTCCTGGCGGCGTATCTCCCCGATGAAGCGCACGCGCAACTCCACGAATGCGAGCCGGTCGCGCTGTGGCTGGGTGAGCGCTGCAAGCTGTTGGTCCGACATCGTGGCTGGATCGGCCGGGCTCGCAAAAGGTCTGCGTGTCATTGCGTCAACTATACGGGCTTCGTATCATCTTGATAAGTACGGACGAGGCGACGATAAAAGGACCACAGCGCCATGCAAAACTTCGCAGAGCTTCACCTCAAGCCAGCGACGCTGGCGGGGCACGGGTTGCCGGACATCCCCTACCCCGTCCCGGCGCTCGATCTGAAGTCTGCCCTGCTCGGCAACGGGGACCTACCGCTGGCCATGATGCTGTACGGCCTGCAGCAGCGCATCCGGGATGGCGGGGTGGATTGGCAAGGCGTGGAGCCGGCAATGGATCGGCTTGCCGAGCTATTGGCACCCGACGATGCAAGCGAGGTGATTTCAGCTGCCGGTGACCACTGGTGGCTCGAGATCGGGCCCGTGGACCTGCGCGACAGGCTGGTCACCATCCAACGCGGCGATGCACTGATCGCAGCCATCACCGCCCGGGACGATGGGCGCTTGCGGGTGGCCGTGTTTCGCCCGTTGGATGCCAAAAGTGCACAGTGCCTGATCAGCCTGGGGCAAGTGCCGCACCCTGAGTACGGGGTCTGCATGCGCGAAAACAACTGGGAGTACGCGCTGGACGGCTCCGCCGGCGTCGGCAACTACTACGCCGCCGACCGGGGCGAGGCCTACCTGTCCTACTGGGAGAAAGGCCTGGGCATCGACCTGGACGGCTCCGATGTGCCCGAGTGGGGCAAGCAGCGGGAGCTCCTCGCCCGGCCCGCCGCCCGGGTGATCGCAGAGCTGGGCGTCTACTACACCTTGTCCGGCACTGAGGACCAGGCGCCTGTTGCCGATGCGGGCGCGGCGGAAGCATTCGAGACATCGGCAGCACCGGCCTGGCGCAGCAAGCGCCAGCAAAAACGCACGGTCCAGGGGCGGTTTCTGGGCTGCCTGCTCGGTGGCGCCGTCGGCGATGCGCTGGGCGCACCGGTCGAGTTCATGAAGCGGACCGAGATCCTGCGTCGCTTCGGCCCGAAGGGCATCACCGGGTACGCCCCGGCCTATGGTGGCCTGGGGACGATCACCGACGATACGCAGATGACCCTGTTCACCGCCGAGGGGCTGATCCGCGGCTGGGTGCGCAGCTGCCTCAAAGGCATCACCGACTACTCCGCGGTCACGGCCCACGCCTATTTGCGCTGGCTGCAAACCCAGGGCGAACGCCCGGCCTGCGACATCGATTTCGGCGCCGATGCGCCTGGCTGGTTGTTTCAGCAACGCCAGCTGCACAGCCGCCGCGCGCCGGGCAATACCTGCCTGTCGGCTTTGCGGGCAATGCGCTCGCTCGGGGAGCCGGCCCGCAACGACAGCAAGGGCTGCGGCGGCGTCATGCGGGTTGCGCCGGTCGGTCTGTTCGCCTGGCGCCTGCGGCAGCACGGATCTGCCGAGGACGCCTTCCGGCTGGCCACCGAGCTGGCTGCGCTGACCCATGGCCACCCGACCGGAGCGCTGACCGGTGGGGTGCTGGCGGTGCTGATCCTGGCGCTGACCGATGGCGCGTCACTGCGCGAGGCGCTGGCCGCCGCCAAACTGATCCTGCGAGCCGAGCCCGGCTTTGAGGAGACGCTGCGGGCAATCGAGATGGCTGAGGACTTAGCCGATTCCGGTTTGCCACATGAACAAGCCATTGCCCGGCTGGGCCAGGGCTGGATCGCCGAGGAGGCCCTGGCGATCTCCCTCTACTGCGCGCTGGTGGCCCGCAACTTCAAGCATGGCGTGATCCTGGCGGTGAACCACGATGGCGATTCCGACTCGACCGGGTCGATCGTCGGCAACCTGCTGGGCGCGATGCACGGCGTGAAGGCAATCCCTGCCCAGTGGCTGGAGCCGCTGGAACTGCGCGAGGTCATCACCGAATTGGCCGAAGACCTCTACGCCTTCAAGGATTGGGCGATCGGCGAGTACAGCGACAACGAAGAGCTGAACCAGCGGATCTGGCGGAAGTACCCCGGCTTGTAGGGTGCATGAAGCAGTGATGCTGTCTTGAACGCGGACGCTTTTGGAACGTGGGACGCCTCGATACGGAGCAAAAAAAGAAACGAGGCATCCAAATCCGTACCGGCTCTCGACCAACCCGTTATGGCAGGACCTTTGGTAGAGACGCAATCCAGGAAGGTCTGAAGGCCCCGCATTCACTGGATTCATGGCGGAAGCGGTGGCCGCCGCTGGCCACCTTCAGGCCGTCTCATTTTGACGGGGAACACATTGATTCGTAAGGGCTTGTGCCTGTGCGGTTGTATCTTCAGGTGTCACGGCGTATCGTCCAATCTCACATTCAATGGTGGGTAGGTTGCCGGGTATGCCGAAGAAAGCAAAGGAGCTGGCCGCCCTGGCCGTGGCGCGGTTGAAGTCCCCCGGCATGCACACGGTGGGGGGCGTACCCGGCCTGATGCTGCAGGTGACCGACACCGGCGCCCGTTCGTGGATTCTGCGCGCCACGGTGGGGCCCCGGCGCCGCGAGATCGGCCTGGGCGGGGTGGATGAGGTGACGCTGAGCCAAGCCCGAGACAGGGCACGCGCGATGCGGGCCAAGATCGCCGAGGGGATCGACCCGGTGGAGGCGCGACGGGCCGCCCGGGCACAGATGGCCGTCTCCCGCGTGCTGACCTTCGACGAATGCGCCGCCCGGCTGATCGAGGCCAAGGCCGTCGAGTGGAAGAACGCCAAGCACCGGGCGCAGTGGGGCAGCACCCTGAAAGCCTACGCCAGCCCGATCATCGGCAAGATGCCGGTGGATACCATCGAGCTGCGCCACGTCGAGGCGGTGCTGGCGCCCATCTGGAAAACCAAGACCGAGACGGCCACGCGGCTGCGGATGCGCATCGAGGCGGTGCTGGCCTGGGCGACGGCCAGCGGCTACC
>LNAP01004360.1_pt1 | contig 13104 bp, 11 predicted proteins | sample 602601 | NCBI WGS metagenome assembly LNAP01 (sample SAMN02440304, study PRJNA202911) | soil metagenome | biome: Subtropical and temperate rainforests or woodlands; isolation source: soil samples (1 kg each in a 20% v/v slurry with milli Q water) were... ...
CCACCATGTCGCTGGCGGCCGCGCGATTGTCGACCGACGCGAAAGGATGGGCGCCGGACTCGTTGTAGACCAGCACGTAGGGAATGCCGGCGTGGTCCAGGTCGTCCAGCGTGGCGCTCTTGGCGGCGTCCGCGACCGTCAGGATCAGGCCATCGACCTGGTGGTCCATCAGGCCCTGGACCGCCGCCGACTCCACTGCGGGATCGTAGCCGGTGGCGGTCAGCATGACGCTGTAGCCCGACTCCCGCGCGCGCCGTTCCGCGCCTTCGAAGCACTCGGCAAACACCGGGTTGGATAGCGTAGGCAGTATCAGTCCGATGGTGCGCGTGCTGCCCGAGCGCAGGCTGCGGCCCACGCGATTGGGTCGGAAGCCCGCGCGCTTGGCGACGTTGCGGATATGCGCGAGCGTGTCGGGATGCACGATCTCGGGTTGGTTGAACGCGCGCGAAACCGTCGCCGGGGAAACCCCTGCCTTGCGAGCCACTTCAATGATGGAAAAGCGGGGCGACGAGCGCGATGCCATGGCGTAATGGGTTGCCGGATTCGTGAAAACGATTTCATCTTACAAGACAATTATGACCTTTGTGTTGCACGGGTTTGCGCTATGCTGATGCCGACGCAACAATAAATTGCTATGGCGTGGCGCGCGATTTTTACGGGGGAAAAACCGGCTTTTTCGGTGTTTATCCCAATTGACGCGACGCGCACAATGGCTGGATTCGGTCTAACCAAACTGCACGGCAAGACGCGGCGCGGCACGACGAATCCTCGGTCAAGGGGACCGGGTGCGTATTTTGCTGCCGCGCGAGACCTGCGGTACCGGTAAAGAGGAAAGGACCATGTCTACTGCCTTGAACAGACTTGGCGCGCTGGAAGCCGCGCGCAAGCTGCAACGGCGCGAATTGACCGCAGAACAACTGGTGCGCGCCTGCTTTGCGCGCATCGAGCAACGCGAAAGCACCGTCCATGCGTGGACCGCACTGCAAAAGCAGGCCGCGCTCGACCGCGCGCAGGCGCTGGACCGTGGCGCGCTGCAGGGCGTGCTGCATGGCTTGCCCATGGGCGTGAAGGACCTGTTCGACACCGTCGACCTGCCCACGCGCTACGGCTCGCCCATCTATGAGCGTCACCATCCGGGCCTGGATGCGGCCTCCGTGGCGCTATGTCGCGGCGCGGGCGCCATCGTTGTCGGCAAGACCGTGACGACCGAATTCGCCACCTATCAGGCAGGCCCTACGCGCAACCCGCGCAACGAGGCCTACTCGCCAGGCGGTTCGTCCAGCGGCTCGGCGGCGGCGGTGGCCGACGACATGGTGCCCTTCGCGTTGGGTACACAGACCGCAGCCTCCATCATCCGCCCCGCGTCCTATTGCGGCATCGTGGGCTTCAAGCCTACTTTCGGCAGCATTTCCCGCGCTGGCGTCAAAAGCCTGGCGGAGTCGCTGGACACCATCGGCGGCTTTGCCCGCTCGGTGCCCGACGTGGCGCTGTTCGCTTCGGTGCTGATGCGCGATCCCCGCATGCTGGAACTGGCATACGACGGCAAGCCGCGCATCGGCATGTACCGCAGTCTGCAATGGCGACATGCCCTGCCCGAAACCAAGGAAGCCTACGCGCAGGCCGCGGCCATTCTGTCGCGCGCCGGCGCCGTGGTCGAAGAACTGCCGCTGCCACCCGAGCATTGCGTTCTGGTGCAGCTGCATGCGGACATCATGGCGTTCGAAGCCTCGCAAGCACTGGCCTATGAACGCCTGGAGCATGCGGCTCAGCTCAGCCCGAAGATTCAGGCCATCCTGGAGGCGGGCTCGCGCATCACCGCGGAAGAACATCAGAAGAACCTGATGCGCGTCGCCGAGTCCCGCGCGCGCGTGGACACGTGGTTCGACAAATACGATGTGCTGCTTGCGCCCAGCGCAAGCGGCGAGGCGCCGTTCGCCGACCTGGGCACCGGCGATCCGCAGTTCTCGCGCGCTTGGACGGTGTTCGGCCACCCCAGTCTGAGTCTGCCCTTCGCCACCGGCCCGCAGGGCCTGCCCGTAGGCCTGCAGCTGGTCGGCGCGCGCTACAGCGACCACCGGACGCTGGCGATGGCAGCGTGGGTCCACCAGCGGCTGCTGGCCGCCACCGCGCCGGATATCGGCGCGTCCGACATGTGGCCGCGAGGCTGAGCGTCAGCCGTCCGCGCATGGGCTGAAACGGCGCTGGCGCGGCGGACGTCCAAAGAAAAAGCCAGCCCGATAAGGCTGGCTTTTTTACGCCGGGTTGCGGATCACGCGGTCTCGGCGGTTTCTTTACGCCGGGTTGCGGATCACGCAGTTTCGGCCGTTTCCTGTTCGGTTGCCGCCACGGAGCCGGCATTGATGTGGCGGTTGACGGCGCTCAGCACGGCCTGGAACGAGGCCGTCACGATGTCGCGGTCGATGCCTACGCCGAAGCCGGTGCTGGATTCGCCGACGCGCAATTCCACATAGGAAGCGGCGCGCGTGTCGGTGCCAGTGCCGATGGCATGCTCGTGGTAGTCCATGATGCGCACAGGCACGTCCAGCGCAGCCACGAAGGCCGAGATGGCGCCATCGCCCTTGCCCGTCACGATGCGGCGCTCGCCGTTGTATTCGAGTTCGGCTTCGATGCTGAAATGCTGGCCCTCGCCGGCCGACGGATTGCCGTCGATGCGATGGCGTACCAGCTTCCAAGGCGATTTCTGTTCGAGGTATTCGCGGTTGAAGATCGTGTGCACGTCGTCGGCCGTGACTTCGCGGCCGGTTTCGTCGGTGACGCGCTGGATGGCGCGGCTGAACTCGATCTGCAGGCGGCGCGGCAACACCAGGCCGTGTTCCTGTTCGAGCAGGTAGGACACGCCGCCCTTGCCGGATTGGCTGTTCACGCGGATGACGGCGTCATAGCTGCGGCCGAGGTCGGCCGGGTCGATGGGCAGGTACGGCACTTCCCAGACGGCATCCGCCTGCTGCTGCGCGAAGCCCTTCTTGATGGCGTCCTGGTGCGAGCCCGAGAACGCGGTGAAGACCAGGTCGCCGGCATACGGATGGCGCGGGTGGACCGGCAATTGGTTGCAGTACTCGGCGCAGCGGCGGACTTCATCGATGTCCGAGAAGTCCAGGCCCGGGTGCACGCCTTGCGTGTAGAGGTTCAAGGCCAAGGTGACGAGGTCGACGTTGCCGGTGCGTTCGCCGCTGCCGAAGAGGCAGCCTTCGATGCGGTCGGCGCCGGCCATCACGGCAAACTCGGCGGCGGCCACGGCGGTGCCACGGTCATTGTGCGGGTGCACGCTGAGCACAATGCTGTCGCGGCGCGCCAGGTTCTTGTGCATCCACTCGATCTGGTCGGCGTAAAGATTGGGGCTGGTGGCCTCGATGGTGGCGGGCAGGTTCAGCACCATCTTGCGCTCGGGCGTGGGCTGCCATACATCGGCCACGGCGTTGGAGACATCCAGCGCGAATTCGGGTTCGGTGGTGCTGAAGACTTCGGGCGAGTACTGGTAACGCCATTGCGTTTCCGGGTGCTGCGCCATGTACTGCTTCACCAGGCGGGTGCCGGTGGTGGCGATGTTCTTGATCTCGTCCTTGCTCATGTTGAACACGACCTTGCGGAACGCCGGCGCGCAGGCGTTGTACAGGTGGACGATGGCTTGCTTGGCGCCCGCGGCGGATTCCACCGTGCGGCTGATCAGGTCTTCGCGCGACTGGGTCAACACGATGATGGTGACGTCGTCCGGAATGCGCTTTTCCTCGATGAGCTTGCGCACGAAATCGAAGTCGGTCTGCGAGGCAGAGGGGAAGCCCACTTCGATTTCCTTGAAGCCGATCTTCACCAGCTGTTCAAAGAAGCGGACCTTGCGCTCCACGCTCATCGGCTCGATCAGGGCCTGGTTGCCGTCGCGCAAGTCCGTGCTCATCCAGATCGGCGCCTTGGTGATGCGGCGGCTGGGCCAGGTGCGTTCAGAAAAGTCGCGGGCAAAGGGCGCGAAGGGGACGTATTTGGTGGCGGGGTTGGCAAGCATCATTACTACACCTCGATCGGTTTCTTTTGAATCCCGGGAATGCTTCCCTAGGCGGCTGCGCGACCGGATGGCGGTCTTGTGCCAGGATTTGCCGTGATTGACCGGCAGGATTCAGAGATAAAAGGGGGAAATCGCGTGTGGCAAGCGTGGTTGCCGAGCTACCACGGGGACACTAGGCCCGGCAACCGATCGGTAGGTATAGCGATAGCGCGTAGGAGGAGAAACGAGCGCGCAGGCCGGCAACCGGAGCGTCGAAGCGTCCGGTGGCAATCGCGAAGGGGGTGCGGTGTGCGGCCATAGGTTGCTAGTCAAACATATTTTCTTCGTCAGCGCAACTGAATGCGCTTTTGTGTAGGGGCGGGTTGCGGGCTTGCGACAGCGGATTTCGCTGAAGAAAATTCAGCAAAAACGGGGTTGGATGGACGCCGGCTTTGTATGGTGCGGTATGGACGCGGCCCGCGATTGCGCGAGCTTTAGGGGCGCGGTATGGGGCTGCCTGGCCGGCGCGGGACTGAAAAACAAACAGGCCGCCTGTCGGCGGCCTGGTATGGCAATGGCGGGGGGAGCTTACCGGGCCGGGCCGATGCGCGGTTCCACGTAGCGCTCGCTGCGCCCTTCGGTGCGCGCTTCGCGGCGGACTTCGTCGCGCGGGTCGCGCGGCGTGCGGTCGGACGATTCCAGGATGCGGGCCTGTTCCGCGACCATCGCGATCTTGCCGATGCGGTTGTGGCGGATTTCAGACAGGGAGCGGCGCAGGTCACCCACCGTGAAGGGTTCCTGGCGGTCGCCCCAGGTCCAGCGCAGCACGCCCAGGGATTCCTCGGACAGGTTGGGCGCCAGGTCGGCCAGCACGCTGGTTTCGACCGGCGTGGCGCTGCCGGAGGCCAGGCTGGCGGATAGCCAGGCGCGCAGCGTGAAGAACACGATCAGGGTCCAGATGCCGGTCACCACCCACCAGATGTAGGGGTTGACCTTCTGCACCATGTCCATGGTCGGCTGCCCCAGGGAATGCAGGAACTCGTAGTTCATGGTGCGGCCGAAATTCAGTATCCAGTTGGCGGCCAGATACCAGATAACCACGGCGACGGCGATGACGATCGCACGCACTATGAGTCGGGGAAGCGCTAATTTGAGCAGAGTCTGGCCGATGAGGCGGCAGTCCTGGCGGGCGCTTGCGGGCGAAGTCAGATTCATCATGCAAAATATTGTACCTATGACCCGTCCAATTTTAGAACTGCGACCTGGCCAGCATCTGACGCTGACGCCACAACTGCAGCAATCGATCCGATTGTTGCAGTTGTCCACGCTCGATCTCGAAGCCGAGATCTCGCAAGTGCTGGCGGAGAACCCGCTGCTGGAACGGCAGGATGAAGCGCCGTCGGCCGAGGCGCCGGCCGAGTCCGACCGCGAGTCCTCCGTGCAGGACGACGAGCCCGCCGCCGAACGCGAGACGCCGGTGGATGAAATGCCGGGCTCGGGCGGGGTCTATCCCGACGAAGACTCCAGCCGGCCCGAAACCGCCCGGCCGGACACGCTGCGCGAGCACCTGCTGGGCCAGTTGATGCTGACGCGCGCCGCGCCGCGCGACGTCGCGCTGGCCGGCCTCCTGATCGACGAGCTGGACGAGAACGGCTACCTGGGATCGCCGCTGGAGGAGATCCTGGGCTGGCTGCCGGCCGAATTGGAGCCGGACATCGACGAACTGAAGGCGGCCCTGTCGCTGCTGCAGTCGTTCGACCCGCCCGGCATCGGCGCGCGCGATATGGCTGAATGCCTGCTGTTGCAGCTACGCAACCCTGATCTGGCGCAACTGCCCGAAGCGGCGGAGGCGGCGGTTCTGGCCTGTGCCCGCCAAATCTGCTCGCAACACCTCGCCCTGTTGGCGACAGGCAACGCTGCGCGCCTGTGCGCGGCCGTGGGCTGCGACGATGCCATGTTCCGCTCGGCCCATTCCCTGATCCTGCGGCTGGAGCCGCGTCCGGGGCGCGCCTGGACCGTGCCCGCGGCCGACTACGCGGTGCCGGACGTCATCGTGCGCAAGACGCGCGGCGGCTGGCAGGTCACCCTCAACAGTGCCGCCATGCCCAAGCTGCAGATCAACGGGCTGTACGCCCAGATGTTGGGCAACCAGAAGGAGTCGGCGCATGCAGGGCTGCACTCGCAGCTGCAACAGGCCCGCTGGATGATCCGCAACGTGGAGCAGCGATTCGACACCATCCTGCGGGTGGCCCAGGCCATCGTGCAGCACCAGGCGGCCTTCTTCAGCCAGGGACCAGCCGCCATGAGGCCGCTCATCCTGAAGGACATCGCGGGCGAGCTGGGCTTGCACGAATCCACGATTTCACGCGCCACAACGCAGAAGTACATGCTCACTCCGTTTGGCACGCTGGAGCTCAAGCGCTTCTTCGGCACAGGTGTATCGACGGACGGCGGGGACGCCACTTCAGCCACGGCGGTGCAAACCTTCATCCGCCAGATGGTGGCCGATGAGAACCGGGCCAAGCCTTTGTCCGACAGCCAGATCATGCAAAAGCTGGCCGATCAGGGGATAGTCATCGCCCGAAGGACGGTGGCAAAGTACCGTGAAGCGCTACGGATAGCCCCGGCGGCGTTGCGCAAGGCGCAGGCGGCGGCCCGCTAATCAGGCTGACGTAATCGGGGACGGATTTATGGAAATTCGTCCCTGATTTCAAAGACTTGCGTGACACTTTGGTTGCAAATTTATTTATGCGCGGGGCTTGCCAGTAGCGGAATAATTTTCGATAATTATTCTCATGTACATTTGCGTATGTAATGCCATCACCGAACGCCAAGTCCGCGCCAGCGTGGACGGGGGTGCGACGACGCTTTCCGACCTGCAATTCGAGCTGGGCGTAGCCACGTGCTGCGGCTGCTGTGCGGCCACTGCCGCCGAATACCTGCCGGGCGGCCGCTGTTCCAGCGTGTGCGACGTGCGCTCCATTGCTGTTCCGGTCAATCCTCCGGCCGCCATGGTCGAATCGGGTGCGCCTGCTGCCAACAGCAGCTTCCCGATACCCCTGGTCGCCATCGCCTGAGGATAGCCGTCTTGTTCCGGCTCGCTGCCGTCACGCAGCGGGCCGCGTTGCTTCTTTCTCGCAGAATTCCCGGATAGTCATCGCCAATTGCCGCGCGGGCTCGCGCACCGAGTCGGCCAGGCATAGCGCCAGTTCGGTCGACGGCACCGGCGGCAGCGCCGCGTCGATGATCCGATGGTCCGGCAAGAGGCAGCGCCGCTCCAGCAGCGCCACCCCCAAGCCCCCCGACAATGCCGCCTGCAAGCCCATCAGATTCGGGCTTTCGTAGGCGATGCGCCAGTGCCGGCCCGCGGCCTCCAGGGCATGGATGGCGCGGTTGCGGTAGATGCAGCCCTGTGGAAACGCCACCAGCGGCACCGGCTCAGCCAGCGGCACTTCCATCCCGGGGGCGCCGATCCAATGCAATTGCTCGGGCCAGGCGGCCAGCGCGGCGCCCGCGCCGGGCTCGCGTTTGAGCAGCGCCACGTCCAGGTCGCCCCGTTCCAGCGCACGCGTGAGCGCCGAAGTCAGGTCGCACCGCACCGATAGCCGCACACCCGGCCGCGACCGGGCAAACTCCGAAACCAGGATGGTCAGCGTGTCGGCAGCGAAATCGTCCGGGATGCCCAGCCGGATCACGTCCACGCGCTTGCGCCCGCTGACGGCCTCCCGGACCTCGGTCGACAGAGCGAGCATGCGCCGCGCGTAGCCCAAGAGGCGTTCGCCGTCCTCGGTCAGCGAAACCTGGCGGCCCTCGCGGACGAACAGTGCACACTCCAAGGTCTCTTCCAGCTTGCGGATCTGCTGGCTGACGGTGGACTGGCTGCGGTGCACGCGTTCGCCCGCTGCCGTGAATCCGCCGGCGTCCACGACTGAGACGAAGCTGTGCAAAAGGTCGAGATCAGGCATCGGTCGCTCCATGCATTCATTTTTCAAATACTTTCGATCCGAATAAAGAGTTTGTCAATGGATGGACGCCCGCGCAGAATCCTTACATCCGCCGCCACCGCGGCTCAGTGCCTACTTTCGGATTCATCATGAAGGCCTCCTCGACCTTGTCTGCCGCCGCCCTGTCAGCCCCAGCCTCGCCGGGCATCAGTTGGGCGCCGATCGCGGCGTTCTGCTTTCTGTGGAGTTCGGCATTCGCGGCGGCCAAGATCGCGGTGCGGGACTGCCCGCCACTGACCTTGCTGACTATCCGCTTCGTGATTGCCGGCGCCTTGATGCTGGGCCTGGCGGCGGCCAGCGGCGGCTGGAAAATGCCTGCGCGGCGGGACTTGCTCTCATTGATTCTGCTGGGGGCATTGAACAACGCCCTGTACCTGGGCTTGAGCTGGTCGGGCATGACAACCGTGTCGTCCGCGTTCACCGCCGTGCTGATCAGCACCAACCCGTTGCTCATCGGCGTGCTGGCCGGTCCGGTGCTGGGTGAACGCCTGGGCTGGCGCAAGCTGCTCGGCCTGTGCCTGGGATTGGCGGGCGTGGCGCTGGTGCTGCGTTCGCGGCTGTCGGGCATGCAGGAGGATCTGCATGGCACGCTGCTGGTCACGGGAGGCCTGCTGGCGCTGGTGGCGGGCACGCTGCTCTACAAGCGCCTGAAGCCGTCCTCGGGCCTGTGGACGTCCACGGGCATACAGTCGTTGGCTGGCGCGGTGGTCATGCTGCCTTTTGCGTTGATGTACGAAAACATCGGCGACGCGCGCATGACCGCCAGCCTGTTCTGGAGCATGGCCTACATGATCGTCGCCGTGTCGATGGGCGGCTACTACCTGTGGTTCATGATCCTGGGGCGCGCAAGCGCTACGGCGGCCAGCGCGCTGCACTTTCTGATGCCGCCGCTCGGGCTGCTGTTTGGATGGCTGGTGCTGGGCGAGCACGTGTCGTGGCTGGACCTGCTGGGTATCATTCCCATCGCATTCGGCATCTGGCTGGCCACGAGGCGCGCAGGTTAGCGTGCAGCCGCGGCGGGGTTGCCGATCCGCAACGAATCGACGCCGGCGGCTGGCCGGCGTGTTTCATGCAGCCTGGGGACGCATAGTCGCAGGCGATTGCGTGGTGTCGTCGACGAATTTCTGCGCGTGGCGCGTCGTCAGGCCGCGCAGGTGCTGGTGCACGCATGCAAGGCATCACGCACGCATACTCATTCTCATTGGCTTGTCGCTTTCTTGTAGCGCTCCTAAAGCGGTTTACCAAATGCAGCGCAAGGCTAGGCGCGGCCCCGCGCCTGGTGGTAGTCTGCCGGGGTTGCGTACGCGCGGCATCGTGCGCTCCTTTGTCGCGATGCATCTGCGTCGCGCCTGACTGCAAGGAGTCCATCATGAAAGGCGACAAAACCGTCATCCAGTTTCTGAACAAGCAACTGACCAATGAGCTGACGGCCATCAACCAATATTTCCTGCATGCCCGCATGCTGAACCATTGGGGCTTCGACAAGCTGGGCAAGCATGAATACGAAGAGTCCATCGGCGAAATGAAGCATGCGGATCGTTTGATCGCGCGCATCTTCATGCTGGACGGCCTGCCCAACCTGCAAGACCTGCATAAGCTGCTGATCGGCGAAGACGTGCCGGAATTGCTGGCCTGTGATCTGAAGCTGGAGCAAGGCGCCCAGGCGACCGTGAAGGAAGCGATCGCGCATTGCGAATCGGTCCGCGACTATGTTTCGCGCGATCTGTTCCAGGACATCCTGGACGACACCGAAGAGCACATCGACTACCTGGAAACGCAGATCGACCTGATCGACAAGGTCGGCATCCAGAACTACCTGCAAAGCCAGATGTCCGTGCCGGAGTAATGTTCCGGTCATGAAAAATGGCGCCCCGCGGGGCGCCATTTTTTTGGTACTGCCGGGCTTGCGTCGCAGACCCAGTGACCTATTGCGGACGGGCCGGGCATTCGGCCATGGTGCCCCAGGCGCGGTTGGGACCGCAGTACTTGTTGCGCGCGGCCCAGGAGCACGAGGGGCGCTCGAAGAAACCTTGCGTGGCGCATTGCGCGAGTTCGCGCTTGAGCGCGTCCTGCCAGCCGAGAGCACCGGGGGCTTGCGCGGTGTTGGGCGGCGGCGGGGGCGCTTGCACCATTTGCGGGGTGCCATAGCCGCTAGCCTGGGCCTGGCCGCCGTTGATGGCCGTTGAGGTGCCCGGCGCTTGCAGGTCCAGCGTGCTGACGTCCGAGGCGCCAGAGGGCAGCGGTACGTGCGAGGCTGCCGCAATTTCGCGGGCCTGGTCCGGACTGATGCGGTCGCGCGAGATCTTCACCGCAGGATCGCTGACGCTGTCGAACAACGACACGGTATTGACCTGCCATTCGCGGTCGGCGGGCTTGTCGGGCACGCCCAAGGTGCCGTCAATACGCGGTTGCGGAGGCTGTGCCACGTAGGGGCGGCCGTTGGCGTCAAGTACGGGCTGCTGGGAAGCAGCCGCGTCCTGGCCAGGAGCAGGCGCAGCGGGCGGCGCATGCGCCACCAGCCAGTCGCCCAATTGAATTCCGCCCCAGGCCGACGCGCCAAGCGCGATCAGGAGCGTTGCGAATAAGAAACGCCAAGACATTGCTACCCTCATCTGCCATGCGGAACCCGAACGGGTCTACGCTTTGTCTCCGAAAACCTTGCCGCCGTGCTCCCGCATGGCGTGGAATTTCACATCGGGATACAGTTCCTCGGCCACGCGCAACTGCGCGGGAGAACCGATCAAAAACGCCGCCGCATCCACAACATCATAGGCGATATGGGCGGCATTGGCATCCATGAACTTGCGCAGCGCCTTAGGGTTTTCAGACGTAATCCAACGTGCCATTGTGTAGCGGGAAGGCAGCATCCGCGCGTCCACGCCATACTCGGTCTTCAGGCGATGGGCCACCACTTCGAACTGCAGCTGGCCGACCGCGCCCAGCAGCAGGGAGCCGCCGGCGGCCTCGGGACGGAATACCTGAATGGCGCCTTCCTCGCCCAATTGGGTGAGGCCTGTGCGCAGCTGTTTGGTGCGCAGCGGGTCCTTCACTTCCACGGCCTGGAAGAGTTCGGGGGCGAAGAACGGCAGGCCGGTGAATTGCAGCGTCTCGCCTTCGGTCAGCACGTCGCCCAGTTGCAGCACGCCGTGGTTGGGAATGCCGATGACGTCGCCGGCATAGGCCTCGTCCAGCAATTCGCGCCGCTGCGACAGGAACGACACCACGTTGTTGGGGCGCATTTCCTTGTTGGTGCGCGCGACCTTCAGGCGCATGCCGCGCTCGAAGCGGCCGGAGCTGACGCGCACGAACGCGACGCGGTCGCGGTGGGCCGGATCCATGTTGGCTTGCACCTTGAACACCACGCCGGTGAACTTGGGCTCCACCGGCTGCACCAGGCGCTGCATGGATACGCGCGGGCCCGGGGGCGGCGCTTGTTCGACCAGCGCGTCCAGCACTTCCTGCACGCCGAAGTTGTTGATGGCGGAGCCGAAGAATACGGGCGTCTGCTTGCCGGCCAGGAACTGTTCGCGGTCGAAGGCGGGTGCGGCTTCGTTGATGAGTTCGATCTCGCCGCTGGCTTGCTCGAAAGCCGAGCCGAAACGCTGCGCGATTTCGGGATTGCTCAGGCCTTCGATGAAGTCGTCCTTGTCCGAGCGGCGTTCCTGCCCGGGGCGGAACACGCGCATGCGGTCCTGGCGGATGTCGAACACCCCGCCGAAGGCCTTGCCCATGCCGACCGGCCACGAGAACGGCACGGCGTCCATGCCCAGGTGGCCTTCGATCTCGGACAGCAGTTCGAGCGGCTCGCGCACTTCGCGGTCCATCTTGTTGATGAACGTGATGATGGGGGTGTTGCGCGCGCGGCAGACCTGCAGCAGGCGGATGGTCTGCGGTTCGACGCCGTTGGCGGCGTCGATCACCATAAGCGCCGCGTCCACCGCCGTCAGCACCCGGTACGTGTCTTCGGAGAAGTCCGCGTGGCCCGGGGTGTCGAGCAGGTTGATGACGCAATCGCGGTATTCCATCTGCATCACCGAGGACGCTACGGAAATGCCGCGCTGCTTTTCGATTTCCATCCAGTCGGAGGAAGCGTGGCGCGAAGCCTTGCGCGCCTTGACGCTGCCGGCGATCTGGATCGCGCCTGCGAACAGCAACAGCTTTTCGGTCAGTGTCGTCTTGCCCGCGTCGGGGTGGGAAATGATGGCGAACGTACGGCGCCGCGCTACTTCGTGAGGGATGTTCATGATCGGAAGGATTTTACTCGGCGCCGCTTTTACGCCCGGCGCGGTCCGGTATCGGGCATGAAAAAGCGCGGGGCACGCGCCGTTGCCGGCGCATGCCCCGCGCATGGGATTCAGGAATGGCGGCGGAACGACGCCAGGAATACGCCAGCCAGGATGAACAGCGAGCCGAAGGTCCGGTTCATCCAGCGGATGTGCTTGGCGCTGCGGAGCATGCGCAGCACGCGCGCCGCCAGCAACGTGTACACGCCCATGGCCACCAGGTCGGTGAACGCCAGCGTGGCGGCGATTGCCGCGTACTGCTGCGTCAAGGGCAGCGCGGTGTCCACGAACTGCGGCACCACGGCCAGCAGGAACACCGTGCCCTTGGGGTTCATGGTGTTGATCAGGAAGCCGCGCAGCACCAGTTCACGGATCGTGGCGCGCTTGGGATCGCCCGAATCCACCGTGACCGGCGCGGCATCGGTGCGGATCTGGCGCACGCCCAGGTAGATCAGATAGGCCACGCCCAGGTACTTGACCACGTTGAAGGCCATTTCGGACGTGGCCAGCACCGCGCCCAGGCCTACCGCCACCACCACGAACTGGAACAGGATGCCCATGATCAGGCCGGCCGTGTTCCAGTAGCCGCGCGCGAAGCCGTACTTCAGTCCGGACGACATCGCCGAGATCGCTCCCGCGCCGGGCGAGAACGAAATGGCCCAGGAGGCCAGGAAGAACGTCAACCAGGTGGATAAGGGCATGGCGCGGGTCCGTTGGGGGCGGTTGCGGTGATATTACTTGCTCAGCAGCGCGGCGCGCGGCGCGCCCGAGGGGCGTCCGGAGCCACCGTTGCCTGCCGGGCGGCCGGAGCCCTCCGGAC
>LNAP01004361.1_pt1 | contig 13103 bp, 15 predicted proteins | sample 602601 | NCBI WGS metagenome assembly LNAP01 (sample SAMN02440304, study PRJNA202911) | soil metagenome | biome: Subtropical and temperate rainforests or woodlands; isolation source: soil samples (1 kg each in a 20% v/v slurry with milli Q water) were... ...
TCCGCCATGGGCCCGGCGAAGGCCAGGCGGTCACATTGTGATGAACTCGGCTGTGAAATGGCAGTTGACTGCCGCTGCCGTGGGCGCCGAGCGCCAGGGGAGGGGCTGCGGCTCCCGGGTGCTGACCAGCGTCATGTCTGCTCCAACACAAGGGGGGACACCTCACCAGTACGCGCGCAAGTTCATCGGCTGGGCGATGGCCCCTGAACATGTCAGCCGAGCTGGTATGCACCACCGCCCAGACGGTCAGGTAACGGCCGGTCGCGACTGCACATTCCGTCGGAAGCTGCCGAGTTCCGTACTCACACAACCCATGGAGGGGGCGGAAGCAGGCGCAGCATATTTTCGCCTAATGGCGTTGGCAGCGCGTTCCGGGACGGCACGCTTGAGTCTGCAGATGCCATCAACGGTGGCGACCACATTTCCCGCGCAATCCGGATAGAGCCGGTGCGCGCTGCGTAAAGTGGATAGTGGAGTGATCACGGCAGACGTAATCATTCAAGCAGCATAGTGCAGAGGCCAAGCCATGAACGAGAATTCGATGATCGCCACACCGCTAGCGGTCTTTCCGCACACCGACGGGTCACGCGTGCCCTACAAGGTGTTCAGCAGCCAGGAGATCTATGATAGGGAGCAGGAGCAAATCTACCGCGGCGCGACTTGGAGCTTTTTAGGGCTCGAAGCCGAGATCCCCAACCCAGGTGACTACAAGAGTACGTTCGTCGGCGACACGCCGGTGGTGATGACCCGGGCCGATGACGGCACACTGCACGCCTGGGTCAACCGCTGTGCCCATCGAGGAGCCGTGATATGTCGGGCACCACGTGGTAACGCGTTGTCGCATAGCTGCGTCTACCACCAGTGGAATTTCGGAGCGAAGGGCAACCTGCAGGGCGTGCCGTTCCGGCGCGGCCAGAAGGGCCAGACTGGCATGCCGCGGGACTTCGACCCAGCCAAGCACAACCTGCAGACCTTGCGTTGCAATAGCTACGCGGGCTTGGTATTCGCCTCGTTCAGTGACGATGCGCCGCCCCTTTCCGACTACATCGGGCCGCAGATGCGGCCTTTCGTGGATCGCATCTTCAACCGGCCTATCGAATACTTAGGTTGCACCCGGCAATACTCGGACAGCAACTGGAAGCTGTATATGGAGAACGTGAAGGACCCCTATCACGCCAGCCTGCTGCACCTTTTCCACACCACGTTCAACATCTTCCGCGTCGGCATGAAGGCGACCTGCCGACCAGACGAGGCGCAGGGGTTGCACAGCATCATACTTGCGGTGAAGAACGAAGAGGACACGACCTCCGCCGACTACGTCGCACAGAACATCCGCTCCTACGACGAGGGTTTCAAACTCGAAGACGACAGCATCCTGGCGATGGTACCCGAGTTCGCGGAGCTCTCGACCAACCATATCCAGGCGATCTTTCCGCAGCTGGTGATCCAGCAGATCCACAACACGCTGGTGGCCCGACAGCTCCTGCCGAAGGGGCCGAACCATTTCGAGCTTATTTTTCATTTCTTCGGATATGCAGACGACACACCTGAGATGCGCAAGCTACGCATCAAGCAGGCCAACTTGGTCGGCCCGGCCGGATATATCTCCATGGAAGATACCGAAGCCACGGAGCTGGTACAGCGCGGCACAATACGGGATGGCGAGAAGACGTCGTTTATCGAGATGTCCCGCGATGCACCAGAGCAGCAGGACACGCTGATCACTGAAAGCCTCATTCGACGATTTTGGGTAGGCTATCAAGGCCTCATGGACTTTGACGACATGCAGTTGGAGGCGGCCCGTCCATGAATGCTTTCGCAAATGCTAGGGTAGACCGGCTGCTGATGCGCCTGGAGCTCCAGGAGGTATTCGACCGGTATGCCGACGTGCTCGATAACGACCGGCTGGAGGAGTGGCCCAGCCTGTTCACCGAGGACTGCCTCTACGAGATCATCCCGAAGGAGAACGAGGATGCGGGTCTTCCGGCGCCGGTGATCCACTGCGACAATGCGCGCATGCTGCGCGACCGGGTGATCTCTTTGCGAGAGGCGAACATCTACGAGAAACCGGTTTACCGGCATTTCACATCTGGCCTGCAATGGAAGGCGATCGACGCAGACACAGTCGAAGCGAGCAGCAGCTACATGGTGCTGAACACTGGGCAGGACGGCGCCACGGAAATCTATCAGGCCGGTCGCTACCAGGACCGACTGGTGCGAACCGACGGTGGCTGGCGTTTCCAGCAACGTCGTGTGATTTACGACACGCTCCGGGTGCATACGTTGCTGGCGGTACCGATCTGATGCCGCGCGAGCCGGGCTGGTATGACGTGGGGGCTGCTGACGCCCTCCAGGAAGATGGGGTGGTCGCCGGCGTCGCGGGTGGAGTACAGGTGGCGGTGTTCCGTGTGGGCAACAGCCTGCATGCGCTCCATGACCTGTGTTCACACGGGCAGGCGAGGCTCTCGGACGGTTTCGTCGAAAATGGCTGCGTCGAATGCCCGCTGCACCAAGGGCTGGTGGAGATCGCGACTGGGCTACCAAGGTCGTCGCCCATCGTTAATCCCGTACAGACTTACCGAGTTCGGCTGGTAGACGGCCGGATTGAGGTCTCGGTCCCTTGATTTTAGGGGGCCTTTGCGGAATCGTATGGGCGCTTTCGGCGAGTCGATGTGGTCTTTAGTCTTGGAAGCAAGCACTTTTCGGCCCTCTGCGTCGCGCGTGCTTGCTGGCCAGTTGTGCGCGCGAAGCCGTTTTGAGCGTCCATAGATCCAGGGCGATTCAGAATCTGCGCAACGTTGCCTGCCCCGCTTGCTGGGCGCTGACTGATGCCGTTATCCAGTCGATCCGCGGCGTCGAGGTTAATAGAAGCCCCGAGCTAGGTGAGTGGCGGAGCACAGGGAAAAGCACCGGATGCAGTGCGACGGCTCGCCATAGAGAGTTCCGTGAATGCTTCTTGACATTACAAGTCCATGATGATCGGATACGAACATACGTTGCTGGATACGTTGCGTGCGCGAGGTTCTTAAGCTCAACCCGACCCCCGTTCTTCGGACCCACCGATTGTTCGATTCGGCGGACGTGGACGAAACGCGCGAGCGCATCTCCGGAATCATGCAACCTCACCGGCTCACGCCGGCATGGCAAGCGGGACCGTTCCGTGCCCATATGGACTTCGTCCGGCTGGATCGTATCGGTTTCGGCACGATTGGCTTCGGCGCGATGGAGGTTGAGACGCAGTCGCTTGCAGACTACCACCTGCTCATCTTCTGCCTTCGGGGTCGCGCGCAAGCGGTCTTGCCACGCGGCGAAGTCGCGATCGAGCAAACCCGCGGGGTCGCTCTAAACCCAGGCGACCGCTTGTTGGTCCGGTTCTCGGAAGATTCCGAGCAGTTTGTCGTGCGGATCGACCGCAGCCTCCTTCATCCGGGCAAGGGAGGATACCGGCTGCGATCGGCGATCGACGTCGGAAGACCGGAAATGGGTCCCTTTTTCCGCCAGGTGCAATCGCTTCTGGCTGACCCAGATATGGTGGCGCTGGCGCGCAGCGACCCTCGGCTGGCACTGGACTGCGAACGCTTCCTGGTCTCCCTGCTCACGCGGGGTCAGGGGGACGTGGCCAGCCGAGCCCCGTCACTCGCCCCAGGGGCCGTGCGCCTGGCAGAGTCTTACATTGAGGCACATCTGCACGAGTCCATTACGCTGGACGACATTGCCAAGTCGGTCGGCGTACCGGTGCGCACCTTGCAGGAAAGCTTTCGTCGTTTTCGCGGTAGCAGTCCGACTCAAGCGCTCCGCGAGTTTCGTCTCGACGCGGTTCGCAAGCGACTATTGTCCGGAGAGGGAGAGCGCGGGATTTCGATGGTGGCGATGGATTGCGGCTTCAATCATCTCGGTCGTTTTGCCGCCGCTTACCGTGCCAGGTTTCTGGAAAGGCCGTCCGAAACCGCGGCGTGTCGCCCCAAGAATTTTCGTCACCGGTAGCGCAGGCACCCGCTCACGGGGCGAAGAACTCATCTCCCATGGTGAGCACGAGGTTCGCGGTGCCGCGAACATGCGCCCGCATCGCGTCCTGCGCTCGATCGGCGTCGCCCTCAATTGCAGCATCTATGATCGCAAGGTGATCGACCATGGACTGCTCCGAGATCCGAGGCGAGAAGAAGCAAAAGAACGCTGCCCGAAATTGTGGAAACTGCAGTTGCGGCACCAGATGCTGCAGCACCTCGTTTCCTGAGAGCTCCAGAACGGCAGTGTGGAACTCCTTGTTGGCCGCCATGAAGGCTAGCGCGTCAGCTTTCAGGTCGAGGGCTGCCTCGATCGCCCGAATATGGCGAAGTCTGGCGATCGCCTGCGGACTGCCGGGCGCCTTCTCGGCCATCTCGCGTGCGGCCTGGCCTTCTAGCAGCTCTCGCACCGCGAACATCTGCCGCATTGCCTGGCGGCTCGTGCGCCGAACCCAGGCGCCACGGTTCGGCTCGATCTGGACCAGACCCTCGGCGACGAGCCTGTTCAACGCCTCCCGAATGGTGCTTCGGCTGACATTGAGGGCGCTGGTTAGCTCCGACTCGACCAAGCGGTGGCCTGGCGTCATCCGCCCCTCGAAGATGTCGGCGCGGATGCGATTGACCACATTGACGACGCTGCCGCGAGGGCGCCGAACGCGCTCGGAGCGGATGATGGCTTCGCCTTTATGCGGGTCTGATGCGGGGCAAGGTTGCTCAAGCATTGTGGTTCTTATGGCATTGCCTGTTGACATGGTCTGAGTCTTAATTGGCCCTGAGGATCAAGGCACCGGATGCGGGATTGTCTCAAGCGCTTATTCTGCACTGGCCAAGATAATTGGGGAGTCCCTTGGTGGCAATTCCGTGGAGATCTAGGACATTTCTTCACTGTAACCCATCATCATAGCCAGTCACGCGCGGCGAGTGCTGGTCCCTTTCCATCAGAGATCCTCGGGGTTGACGGGCTTGCCACCTCTCTTGCGAGCCTGACGCTGCATCGCGCTTACTTCCTGCCCTTGGATGCTTCCAGGATAAGCGTGTCGCCGCCTTCGAAGCTCTGTGCAAGGCATGGCGTTTGCCTTGAACCATAAAAAAAACCTGTGCCGCCATCCAAACCCCCCAGCTCCACGTCAGGCGTACCGTTTTGTAACCTGCTGCGTATGGTCAGGGGCCCGCGTTGCCTGGACCATTTTCTTCTTGTGTTGCAGGCGCGCCAGCGGCGTTTCCGCCCGCGCGTTGAACGTGCTCCGGCAGGCCTTGCAGTCATGGCGTGGCGCGTCTGCAGCTGACCTTGGTGCAGGACGTCGCGGTCGCAAAAGTGGCATGCAACCAATGTTGCCCACGCGCCGCAGGCAACCCGTGCGAACTGGCGTTTGCCGGGCGTTGGTCGGCACTCGTCCTCATCGCCCCCAAATTTGGGTTGACTAACTTCTGTCCAGATGGTATCAACGCGTGAAGAAAAAATTTCATTCAGGATTGTCCGATAATTATGAATTTTCGGAAGGGGCTTGGGTTCAGGTTCACCATCCTCAAGCTCTGTTGACAGTCCTAACGGAATCTGGTATCAAGACACGAGAAATTTTCATTCAAGATTGTCCGATAATGTTGTTGATCGAGTGGGGCGCAACAACGCTGCTCGCCAGCGTGAAGCCCTGTTGACTACCTGCACGAAAGGCGTCACACCGCACGCAAGACCATGCCTTATTCACTATTGTCCGATAATTTGGAGTCTCTATCATGACAGCATTGGTTTCCCCCGAAGTGCTCAGCCAAGTCAAGGGCTGGGCTCGCTATGTCGAGGCAAAGCTGGGTTTCCGCAATCATTGGTATCCCATCCGCTTTGCCCATGAGGTCCTGGAGCAGACACCCGTCCCTATCAAGCTGCTGGGTGAAAAGATCTTGCTGAACCGGATCGACGGTAAGGTCTACGCGATCAAGGACCGGTGCCTACACCGTGGAGTTGCCTTCTCGGACAAACTCGAATGTCTGACGAAAGATACCATAAGCTGCTGGTATCACGGCTGGACCTACCGTTGGGACACCGGCAAGCTGGTCGACATCCTCACCAATCCCCAGAGCATCCAGATCGGACGGCACAACGTTCGCTCCTATCCAGTGCAGGAGGTGAAGGGCATTGTGTTCGTCTACGTCGGCGATCGGGAACCGACCGATCTGTCTGAAGACGTCCCTCCGGGATTTCTTGATGCAGACCGGACGGTGTTCGGGTTGCACCGTGAGGTAGCGTCCAACTGGCGTATTGCCGCGGAGAACGGGTTCGACGCAGGACACGTTTACATCCACAAGGATTCGATCCTGCTGAAGGGGAACGACATTGCCCTTCCGCTGGGCTTTGCGCCTGGCAGCTCCGCCCAGCTTACTCGGTCAGAGATCGAGCCGGGACGCCCCAAAGGTGTCTTCGACTTGATCGGCGAGCATTCGGTGCCAGTGTTCGAAGGAACGATCGAGGGTGAGGTGAAGATTCGCGGCAACATGGGCAGCAAGCGAGTCGCCGAAAACATCTCGATGTGGCTTCCGTGCGTGCTACGGGTCGAGCCCTTCCCCAATCCGGGACTCACGCAATACGAGTGGTACGTGCCGATTGACGAGGACAATCACTTGTATTTTCAGACCATCGGAAAACTGTGTCCGACCGAGGCTGAGACGGACGAGTTCAAGCAAGAGTTCGACGAAAAATGGGTGTCGATGGCGCTGCACGGCTTCAACGACGACGACGTCATGGCCCGCCTTTCGACCCAGCGGTTCTACCAGGATGACCGTGGCTGGATCAATGAGATTCTCTATGAGCCGGATAAGTCGATCATCGAGTGGCGCCGTCTGGCATCCGAGCACAACCGGGGCATCCAGTCGCGCGAGCACCTCTGATGGACTGCTACGCCGTGAATCGGTTGGTCCAGGAGTTGTTCAGCACGCCAGGCAACCTGGCGCTGCTGCAGGAAGACCGGTCGGCCCTGTATGACCGCTACGGTCTCGATGCGAAGCAGCGGGCGGCCCTCGACGCCGGCGACCGGAATGCGCTGACCGGGGCAGGGGTGCATCCGATCCTGCAGATGCACTACGCGATGGCGGTAAATCCCGAGATGACGAAGATGATCAGCGTACGTAGGTTCTTGGAAGATGATCAGCGTGCGTAGGTTTCTGAAGGGGAAGGCGTAATGGCCAACATAGTTGGTGTGTTCGTTACCTCGCACGTCCTATTCGGTGATAAGTCGTCGGACCCGCAGGCGGGCCGCGTGTTCGCCGGACTTCAGGAATTGGGCCGGAAGGCGCAGGAGTGCAAGCCAGATCTGATCGTGGCGATCAGTAGCGATCACATGTTCAACATTAACTTGCGCCTGCAACCGCCCTTTACCGTGGGCATGTCGGATAGCTTCACCCCGTTCGGCGACATGGACATCCCGCAGACTCCGCGGCCCGGCCATCGTGCTCTTGCCATGCAATTCTGTCGCGATGCCGCCGCAGCCGGGTTCGACCTGACTCAGGCTGAGGAGTATCGGCCGGATCATGGCATAGCCATCCCGCTCATGTTCCTGGACCCTTCCAGCTCGATCCCGATCCTGCCACTACTGGTGAACATCAACATGGATCCGGCGCCAACGCCGGGCCGATGTCTCGCGCTTGCCCAAGTCTTGCGCAGGACGCTGTCTGCTTTACCAGGCGATCAGCGGATCGTGGTCATTGGCACCGGGGGATTGTCACACTGGATCAATATCCCGGGCCACGGCAAGGTGAACAGCGTGTTTGACCAGGCCGTGATGGATGCCTTGGCCAATGGCGCGCCGGAGCTGTTGGCGGACCTATCTGTCGAAGTGATTTTGCGCGATGGCGGGAATGGTGGGCTCGAAATCGTCAACTGGATGATGGCAGCGTCCATGCTGCCCGGCGCGAAGGCGGTACCGGTCTACTACGAGGCCATGCCGCAATGGATGACGGGAATGGCCGGCATGGCAATCGCCGCCTAGCCCGTTCGTTACCACTATTGACAACACCTACGCGCCGGAGGCTCCTCCGGCGTATATCAGGAGATTTGCGTGTGATTAATCTAGACGTACATGGCCACAACATCATGGTGGATGGCGTGTCGACGTTTTTCATCGACGTCGGTACTGGCAAGCCCATCGTGCTGATCCACGGTGGCGGCGCTGGCGCGGATAGCTGGGGCAACTGGAAGGACGTCATTCCGGCACTGGGTGACGGTTTCAGGGTGATCGCCGTTGACATGCTTGGCTTCGGTCACACGGGCAAGCCCAATGGCGATTTCGTCTACTCTCAACAGGCCCGCATCCGGCACATGGCCGCGTTCCTGAAAGCCCTGGACCTGGACGCGCCGCTTGTCGTCGGCAACTCCATGGGCGGCGCCACCGCCTTGGGTATCGCGGTCGAGCATCCGGAATTGATTGGAAAGCTCATACTCATGGGCAGTGCCGGGCTCAACACGCAGGTGCACGAGGACCTCAAGCCCGTCATCCATTACGATTTCACGCGCGATGGAATGGTCCGCCTGGTCCGCGCCCTGACGACAGACGCGTTCGTCATTGATGATGCGCTCATCGACTATCGCTTCTCCCTGGCAACCGACCCAGATACGCGCCGGGCTTACGCGGCAGCCATGGCATGGATCCGTGAACAGAATGGCCTCTTTTACCCCGAGGCCTATATTCGAAAGAACCGTGTACCAACTTTGGTCGTCAACGGTAAGAACGATAAAGTTGTTCCAGTTTCAAATGCCTACAAATTCCTGGATTTAATCGAGCAATCATCCGGCTATATCATGCCCTATTGCGGTCACTGGGCGATGATCGAGCATCCCGTTGCGTTTGCGCGCATCACCCGTGACTTCGCATTGACGGCCGCATGACTGCCGCTGTTACCGAGCCGCTGACCGGTGCGCCTGCGTCATGGGCCGCGTATCCACTCATCGCCCAAGGACCCGCCAGTATCAGCGATCCCGTGGGGGTTGCCTGCAAGGTTCAGCTGGAAACCCTTCGCGCGCCATTGGCCGAAGATCGCCTATTGGTCGCTCGTAAGAGCGGCCACAGTTCGGCTTCCATCCAGTACCAGCTTAATCTCGACCGTTCCATCAAGCAGCGGCACGAGACCATGGCCGATGTATCTCAACCACGATCCTCGCGCTGTCGGTCATTGAGATTTGCGGCAGCCAGTTGGCGGGTTGGCTTTTTGGACAGCAGCACGGCCGATGCGTCAGTTGGTACCTTCGTGCGCGGAGGTTTACCGCGGCGCCCGAATAGTTTTCAGGAGCGCGCCTTACGGACGCGCATGAGTCGTAACGGCGAGCTTGTATCCGAGGAGGGCGGTGATGGCTTTGAGTCTGATATCTCCAAACCTGAGAATGTCGCATTCACGATGGGCTGCGCACATGCGTGAGGGGCTGGATCGCTCAGTGGGCGTAATTGGCGCTGGACATGCGGCGGGCGCGTTTGTCATCGGCCTTCGTGAGGCCGGATGGCGCGGCCCCATCACTGTGTTCGGTAACGAGACCGCGTTACCTTACCAACGGCCTCCGCTGTCCAAACGTTGGCCGGCGCCGGCCTGTGACGAGCTTGAGCTACGTCCCGCCCCTGCCTACTCAACCGCAGGGATCAATCTCCGGCTCGGGTCAGCAGTGACAGCGATGGACCCCGTTGCCCGCACGGTCAGCACGGACGACGGCACCTGCCAAGGGTTCGACGTGCTTGTGATGGCTACCGGTGCACGGCCTCGTGTGCTTGATATCCCCGGGTCTACTCTGGACGGCGTCGGCGCGCTACGCACATTAGCCGACGCTGTCGCACTTGGTGCCGCAAGTCCGCCTGGCGCCCGCCTCGTGATCCTCGGCGGCGGGACGATCGGCCTCGAAGTCGCCGCCTCCCTCCGCGCCGCAGGCGTGACGGTGACTGTTGTCGAGCGGGCGCACCGTTTGCTCGCCCGCACCGCGAGCGAAACCATGGCTGCCTGGTTGCGTGCTCGGCACGAGGCCCAGGGCGTGGTTTTTCATCTCGGGCGCACCGCAGTCGAGATCGAAGGAAAGGATCGCAAGGTGTCAGCGGTCCTGCTCGATGACGGCACTCGGATCGCATGCGATGCTGTTCTGTCCTGTGTGGGCGTGGAGCCGGATACCGGGTTGGCTGTGCAGGCCGGACTACTCCACCACGGTCCTATCAAAGTTGATTCAGCCGCGCGGGTCTGTCCTGGTCTCTATGCGATCGGCGACTGCACGAGCAGGCCTGTCACCGGCCATGAGGGCAATGTTCGTCTCGAGAGTGTGCCAAGCGCCTTAGAGCAGGGGCGCCAGGTCATTGCGGATCTTTGCGGCAGCGCGCCACCACCTCTAGAAGTCCCTTGGTTCTGGTCCGACCAGTATGCTTACAAACTGCAGACTGCGGGCCTAGTGCCCCAGGGGGCGGCGCTCGTTGTCAGAACACGTCCGGGATCCGACCGAATCACAGTCGCGCATCTCACGCCTTCAGGGCATCTGCTCGCTGTCGAAGCGGTCGGTGCGCCGGGCGATTTTCTAGCGGCCCGGCAGGTTCTGGGCCGCGCTGGAATTCTCGATCCAGATCTGCTGAGCGATCCCGCGATACCGTTTCGCGCCGCTTGCGTCGGGATGGTGGCGCGATGATCGCCGTGACCTTTCTGAGCGAGGACGGCACTTCGCAGGTCCGGAGTGCAGCGCTTGGCACGACCCTCATGCGTATTGCTGTCCAGTCGGGAGTTCAGGGAATCTTGGCCGAATGCGGTGGGGCCTGCGCCTGCGCGACCTGCCACGTGATTGTGGACGCAAGTTGGGTCGCCGCAGCCGGGCCGGCGAACGATCTGGAAAACGAGATGCTTGACTACGCAGTCAACCGTCAGCCCGGCTCTCGCCTTGCCTGTCAGATCGAGCTAACTGAAAGCATGAACGGGCTCATCGTGCGTATACCAAAAACTCAGAAATGAAAATCCACACTCAAGGGGCAAGGATAATGTCTAAATGCTGTCGCTGGAGTCGGATCATCGGATTCGGAGCGGTCATGCTTGGCCTCGGATCGCAATCGGCCGTCGCAACTGAGGCAGGGGGAGGGAATTATCCAAATGGGGCGGAGAGCTATCTTGTCACGCCCCCGCCACCTGGTATTTATACCGTCGTCTATGCCAATCATTACTCGGCAGACCGTTTCAATGACAGGAACGGGAAGAGTTCCATTCCCAACTTTAGTATCGAAGCAAACTCGATAAATCCCCGCGTCCTCGTCGTCAGCCCGGAGCTTTGGGGGGGGCAGAGGTTCGGGATGATGGTGTTGATTCCAGTTGTCAACCTGACGGTCCACACGCCCGCCTTGCGGCAGGAGCGGACCGGTTTGGGCAACCTCAATCTCACGCTGTTCGCGACATCCGACCCGCTTCCAAATTTTCATTTGGCCTATGGCATCGACATTTTCTTCAACACAGGGAAGTATGACCCGCGCGCGGTCGCCAACCCAAGTCCTGGCTTCGGCACTTATGAACTGGTCTTCGCAGCTTCCTATTCAAAACCGAATGGTCCGCAGTTGGATTTGAAGCTTATGTACGACTTCAACGAGAAGAACGACGACACGAACTATAAGTCCGGACAAGTGTTTCACGCCGACTACGCTGCTGGTTGGAACGCTGGACCATTGACGGCCGGCATCGGAGGGTACGTGTTGCGGCAAACGACAGATGACCGAGTTGGCGGCATACGCGTCGGTTCGGACGGCTTTCGAGGTCGTGTTTTCGCCGTAGGTCCAGAGCTCAAGTATAACTTCGATCCCATCCAAGTGTGGTTCCAATACCAGCGAGAATTTTCAGCGCGTAATCGGCCGCAGGGTGACAATTTCTGGCTTAAGACAGTCATTCGTTTCTAAGAGAGTGCTTTGAAATAAAAGTGGATTTATTAGTAAAGCCTTATACTTCGCAAGCAGGCTAATGGAATGAAAAAAAATCCATTGACCTGCGCAGCTTCAGTCATCAGGCGCTGGAGCAGATTCGGATGTCGGCAGTCACGCGCATTGACGCTGGTGAAAGCCCTGAGGCCGTGGCCCAGGGGATTGGCATCAGTTGGCGGCAGATTTATCGGTGGCTTCTGGCGTATCACTACGGTGGCCTGGACGCACTGAAGGCCAAGCCGATCGCCGGTGCACCTCCAAAGCTCGGACCCAAGCAGGTGGCCAAGCTGCTGCGCATGATCCAAAGCAAGTCTCCGCTGCAGTGCCAGTTCGAGTTTGCGCTGTGGACCTTGTCGATGATCCGGGAGTTGATCCGCCGTGAGTTCGCGGTCTCGCTGAGCGAAGTCTCGGTGGGCCGACTGGTGAAGCGCCTGGGCTACTCGCCGCAGCGCCCGCTGTACCGAGCCTGGCAACAGGATCCGCTACTGGTTGCGCAGTGGCACGCCAAGCAGTACCCGAAGATCGTCGCCCGGGCCAAGCGCGAAGGCGCCCTGGTGTTCTTTGCCGATGAATCAGGCATCCGTTCGGACCATCATGCCGGAACCACCTGGGCACCGGTTGGACAGACCCCGGTGGTCAAGGCCACCGGGGCGCGCTTTGGTTTCAACATACTCTCGGCGGTCAACGCGCGCGGCCATTTCCGCTTCATGAGCGTCGAGGGCAGCGTCAATGGCCAGGTGTTCAAGCAATTCCTGCAGCGCCTGATTGCCGGCCAGACGCAGAAGATCTTCCTGATCGTCGGCGGCCACCCTTCGTACAAGGCCAGGCTGGTGAAGCTTTTTGTCGAAGAACACGCCGATCGCATCGAATTGTTCTTCCTGCCCCCCGTACTCAGCTGACCTCAACCCTGACGAGTTGGTCTGGAACCACGTCAAGGCACGCGTTGCCAAAGCCACCGTGCAGACCAAGGGCCACAATGAAGGCCGCCGTCAGTCGTGCCCTGCGCCGACTCCAGAAGCTCCCGCATATCGTTGCTGGATTCTTCCGCACGCCTACATGCGCCTGTGCCGCGGCATGAGGCTTACTAACGCTTGGCTTAGTATAGGACAGCGGCTGGTTGCCCAGCAGCACGTGGCTCACCACGTTGTCGTTGAAGCTGGCGATCTCGCCCCAGCCTTCGCGGACGTTGGAGCCCAGCAGC
>LNAP01004363.1_pt1 | contig 13101 bp, 10 predicted proteins | sample 602601 | NCBI WGS metagenome assembly LNAP01 (sample SAMN02440304, study PRJNA202911) | soil metagenome | biome: Subtropical and temperate rainforests or woodlands; isolation source: soil samples (1 kg each in a 20% v/v slurry with milli Q water) were... ...
CAATTCGAGGGGGCGATTTCCGACCGGCCGGAGGTGATGGAGTGCTACCTGATGGCCGGCGACCCGGACTACCTGATCCGGGTGCTGGTGCCGACCATCCAGTCGCTGGAACGCTTTATGATGGATTTTCTGACCAAGGTGCCGGGTGTGGCGAACATCCGCTCGAGCTTTGCACTCAAGCAGGTGCGCTACAAGACCGCGCTGCCGCTGCCGGCCAATGGTTTGAACCTAGGCAGCTGACTTATTCATAACGGTAGTCAAGTTGCTCAAGGTCCAGGGTCTGCCTGACGGTCCAGCGCTCTGGCCAGGGTGCAGGTTCGTTTGGCGGGTTGAACACCAGGCTTGAGTCCAGCACGCCGTTGGGGGCGTCAGCCCTGGGCTGGAACGGCTCGCTGATCGGATGCTGCTGGCGCCACTGCTCCCACAGAAAGTCCAGATGGCAATGGTGCAGGAAAAACAGCGGGTCATTGGAAGAGGAGGCGGTGGTCATATCGCCGCCGATCCAGGCATGAACCCTGTTGTGCAATCGGTCTTCACTGACATTTTCCCAACCTCCGGAGGCTTCAGCCACGGGGACTTGCCAGTACGGGGTGCGCGCTAACGTTGAAATCACTTCCAGGGGGCCTGGCAAGGGCTGCTCGGGATTTGCCCCCAGGTCGCGACGCAGACCCTGATCACCCGAATTGTCGTCCCACACCTTGAGTTCGAATGCGCCGTTGAACACGGAAAATGGGCCGGTGGTGACACGTTGGTTTTGCATGTTGTCGCCGTTGCCCCCCATGAAATCGGCGGTGAAGGGGTTGCTGCGACCCTCTAGCTGCCAATCCCAATAGGGCAGGGTGATAGACGGATCATTTGCGGCGGCTTTGAGCGCCAGTTCGAACTGCCGAATCAGGATCCGGTGCCAGGGATAGAACAGCGGGCTTTGGTGGGGGTTGGGGACCAGTGGGTTGGGCCCGCCCATAGAGTTGCGATGGACCTGCACGAAATCGTCATAGCGGCTCTGCAGGCCGGGGCGCAGGACACTTGGAACGTCGTTCTTGAGCCGCAGAATGGAGGTGACAAAGGCTCGTTTCTGCTCCCCGGTCAGGTCGCGGTGGTTACGTCGGATGTCCATGTTTCAGATGCTCCATAGAATGTGGGTTCCTGGAGTATCCGTGGGGGAGGCAGCAGAATGTGGTGTATAGATCTTCCTCTCGTAACGTCGGTAATACGCAATTGTTTCTATTCATACGAGGCGATGTGACTGATAGCGATCATCTGGAAGTGTCTGGTGAGTAAGCCATTATTATAAAAAACGCTTGTCCTTATGGGCAGTAAGGTATCTGCTAAGCTCATGTCTTAGTCGGAAGAGCGAGTCATAGAGAATGAGAAACTAGTCCATCTGGCTATTTAAGGCTCAAAGGGTGCCCGCTCGCCTGTTATCGTTGCGGCGTATTCCTAGGTCTACTTGACTTATATGAGTAGTTAGCTAAGTAGTGGTTTGCGTGGTTTTTTTGTTTGTCGGCCCCATAAAACAACGATAGGTCTACATTTTTTTCACAGAACGCTCCACACACTGATGCCATCGAGGCTGTAAAAGTCCTTGAGCCAGTAAGCCTAGGGGAATTGCCATGTCAATGAGATCCATAAGATTGAACTCCCGTACCACCCTGTGTTTTGGCGTGGTGTGCCTGTTGCTTTTAATACAAGGCGCGATGACCCTGGTGAAAGTTGACAAAGTCTATTCGTCCACTGTGCAAATAGAAACTAACTGGCTACCCAGCATTCGTCAGGCTGGAAAGATGGAAAGTACGTTATTGAAACTTCGCTTGGAGTTGCGCAGGTTTGCACTGGATGCTAATCGGCTAAGTTCAACTTCGGTCGGTGCTGTTAAAGAGGCGAGTAGCGCGCTGGTTAAAGTAAGCAATGAGTATGCTTCGTTTGTATCCAGTCCCGAAGAAAAGAATAAATATGATCAAGTCATACGGGATATACAGGCCTATAACCTGAAAGTTGATGAGTTGCTGGCCATGGACAGTTCACATTCGGCTGCTGACTTGAGTGTGTTTTTTAGAGATTACACCAGCCCTCTGGCCGTTAAGCTGCAGTCCATGATTGGGGAATTGTTGGCTATCAACGAAACGGGTGGGCAGGCCGCAGTGGCCACTGCGGCCCATGAATATGATGCTGCCCGATTGTTCACATTGATCCTGATGGTGGCGTCGGTGCTGTTGACCATTGTGGTCGCCCGACTGTTCACCAAAAGTATCATCACGCCGGTTGGCGAACTGTTGGCCGCGACGGCGAAGATTGCCCAGGGAGACTTGCGTGTCGCCATCCAGATCAGCGGCAAGGACGAACTGACCGACCTGCAACAGTCCACTGCAGCCATGCAGATGAGTTTGAAAAGTACTTTGCAGCATATATCCGAAGCATCCGGCCAACTGGCATCGGCTGCTGAAGAGATGAGTTCGATCACCAAGGAGTCCAGTGCCGGTATTGAACGACAAAGTATGGAGACCGATCAGGCCGCCACGGCGGTCAATGAGATGACTGCCGCGGTAGAAGAAGTGGCGCGTAATGCGGTGTCGGCCTCCCAGTCGACACAGGACTCCCAACGCTCGGCAAAAGTCGGCCAGGAGCGGGTGACCCAGACCATCGCATCGATTGAAAAATTGAGCGCCACCGTCCAGCAAACCGGGGTCGAAGTAGAGGGGCTGGCCAAACAGGCCCAGGACATTGCAAGGGTGGTGGAAGTCATCCGCTCCATTGCCGAGCAAACCAACCTGCTGGCCCTGAATGCGGCCATCGAAGCGGCCCGGGCCGGCGAGCAGGGGCGCGGCTTTGCGGTGGTGGCCGACGAGGTCAGGGCGTTGGCCCATAGAACGCAGACCTCGACCCAGGAAATCGAGCAGATGATCGCGAAGATCCAGAGCTGTTCCAGTGAGGCGGTGCTCTCGATGGGGCTGAACCGAACTGAAGCCGTGGATTCGTTGAAAATCGCCCATGAAGCGGGTGCGGCCATTACTCAAATCACCCACGCGATCGAGGATATCAACGAGCGAAACCTGCTGATCGCCACCGCGTCGGAAGAGCAGGCCCATGTCGCACGCTCTGTCGACCAGAACCTCATCAGCATTCGTGACCTGTCTATCCAGAGCTCGTCGGCCGCCAGTCAAACCTCGATCGCCAGTAATGAACTGTCGAAGCTGGCGATTGATCTCAAACAGATTGTTTCGAGGTTCTCGGTGAACTGAGCCGAGTCGGGCAGGTTGTTTGATCTTGAACTGTGAGGTAATGCCTATGTTGAAATGCATTCCTACTTCGCAAGTCAGGTTGGGTATGTACGTCCACAAGCTCAACGGCGCCTGGACTGACCATGGTTTTTGGAAAAGCAGTTTTTTGCTGACCCGTCTGCAAGACCTGCAGCGTTTGCGTCAGTCACAGGTGCAGAGCCTCTGGATTGATACCGAGAAGGGGGACGACGTGCTGCCGGACGAGCTGCCGCGTTCGCCAGCTGTTACCTCAACGGTCGCTGCACTGGCGCAATCTGCGGTGCCCCCGCGTGTTGATATGAAGGTCGAGGTGGCGCGTGCCGTCAAGGTGTGCGCGCGGGCCAAGAGTGCCGTCGTCGAAATGTTCAGTGACTTGCGCATGGGGGGCGCGATCGACCCTACTCGCGTGGTTAGCCTGGTGGATGAAATTTCCCAGTCGATTTTGCGCCACCCCCATGCCTTGATCAGCCTGGCCCGGTTGAAGCGGGCCGATGAATACACCTACATGCATTCGGTCGCGGTCAGTGGCTTGATGATCGCGTTGGCCAGGCAGTTGGGGCTGTCGCCGGCATTGGTCCAGGAAGCAGGGCTGGCAGGGTTGTTCCATGACGTGGGGAAAATGGCCATCCCGGAGGGCATTTTAAGCAAGGCCGGCAAGCTGACTGAGGCGGAGTTCGAGATTGTGCGCAGCCATCCCCAGGAGGGGGTGAACATGTTGCGCAACAGCCCGCATATCAGCGCCCTGGTATTGGATGTGTGCTTGCATCACCATGAAAAGTGCAACGGCGAGGGTTATCCCCACGGCCTGCTCCAGGATCAGATCAGCTTGTTTGCACACATGGGCGCTGTGTGTGATGTGTACGATGCGGTGACCTCAGAGCGGCCTTATAAACAAGGCTGGGGGCCGGCCGATGCCATTCAGAAAATGGCCGAGTGGAAAGGCCATTTCGATGAGCGGGTGTTCCAGGCGTTTGTCCGGTGCATGGGGATTTACCCGGTGGGCGCCTTGGTGCGCCTGGAGAGCGGGCGTATCGGTGTGGTGATTGAGCAAAGCCAGAAGTCGTTGCTCACGCCACGGGTCAAAGTGTTCTTTTCGGCGCGCTCCCGCTTGCCCATTATCCAGGTGGTGGTGAACCTGGCCGAGCAGCGCGACAAGATTGTCGCTCGCGAGAGCATCGAGGACTGGGGCTTCAAGCATGTCGACGAGCTTTGGTCAGGCTTGCCCAAGCCCAAGGGCTCTTACTTCAGTTGAGCCCGATGTGCCGTGTCACAGCTGGTTGATCGGGATTTTCAGGTACACCACGCCATTGTCTTCCGCCGGCGGCATATTCCCCGCTCGTACATTCACCTGGATCGCCGGCAGCAACAGCGTCGGCATGCCCAGCCCGGCATCACGGGTGGTGCGCATTTGCACAAATGCCGCTTCATCCACCCCGTCATGCACATGGATATTGCTCGCTCGCTGTTCAGCCACGCTGGTCAGGCATTTGGCCTCGCGGCCCTCGGGTGGATAGTCATGGCACACGTACAGCCGGGTGTCGCCGGGGAAGGCCAGCAACTTGCGCATCGAGGCATACAACTGGCGCGCATCGCCGCCAGGGAAGTCACAGCGGGCGGTGCCCACGTCGGGCATGAACAGGGTGTCGCCCACCAGGATCAACTGGTCGTCGATCAGGTAGGCCATGTCTGCCGGGGTATGGCCGGGCACGTGCAGGGCCTGGGCCTGGAGGTTGCCGATGTGGAACACCTCGTCGGGGGCGAACAGATGGTCGAACTGCGAACCGTCAACGCGAAACGCCGGCTCCAGGTTGAACAGGTTCTTGAACACGCCCTGCACCTGGCTGATGGACTGGCCAATGGCGATTTTGCCGCCCAAGACACGGCGCAGGTACGGCGCGGCGGACAGGTGGTCGGCGTGGGCGTGGGTTTCCAGCAGCCATTGCACCTGCAAGCCATGGGCCTGGACGAACGCCACGACGTGGTCGGCCTGGCGCGTGTCGGTGCGTCCGGACGCGGGGTCGTAGTTGAGCACCGAGTCGACAATGGCACAGGGTCCACCGTCCGCTTCATAGACGATGTAGGTCCAGGTCGACGAGGCCTCGTCCAGGAAGGGTTGAATCAGCGCAGGCATGACGGTTGTCCCTGATGGCTAAAAAAAGGCGTGATATTCACTTTATGTTTAAACATAATGTTTTGAGCTTAAGTGAGAGAAAGGACCGAAGCAAATGGAATCCAGTCTGAGTGAAGGTGAAGTCGCCCAGTTGCGTGCGTCTGCGTCCAAGGCCTGTACCTTGCTCAAGGCCCTGGCCAATGAGGACCGGCTACTGATCCTCTGCCAGTTGACCCAGGGCGAGCGCAATGTGGGTGAGCTGGAAACCATGACCGGCGTGCGCCAGCCGACGTTGTCCCAGCAACTGGGGATCCTGCGCGACGAAGGGCTGGTGGCGACCCGTCGTGAAGGCAAGTACATCTTTTACGGGTTGGCCAGCCACGAAGTGATTCAAGTGATGAAAACCCTCTCCGGGCTGTACTGCGGGGCGGTGATAAAAAGCTGGGCGTGACGCCATACGGCAACGACCCTTGTGTGCATTGTTGAAATAAGAAAGGCCAGGACTATGAACGACCAACACTGGGGACCGACCATCAGTGGCGACATCGTGGTCATCGGCGGCGGCTCGGCAGGCATCGGCCTGCTGGCCAGCCTGCTCAAGCGCGACCCGCAGCTCAATATCATCCTGATTGAACCCAGCGCCGAACATTACTACCAACCCGCCTGGACCCTGGTGGGCGGTGGCGCCCATGACATCCGCAAGACCATGCGCCCCATGGCCCGGGTATTGCCCGACGGCGTGACCTGGGTGCAGGCGGCGGTCAGTCAGTTGCTGCCCGACGAGCAGGCCCTGGTGCTCGACAGCGGCCAGCGTGTGACCTGGAATAACCTCATCGTCTGCCCCGGCCTGCGCCTGGCCTGGGAGAAAATCCAAGGCCTGGAGCAGACCCTGGGCCACAACGGCGTTACGTCCAACTACAGCTACCAGCACGCGCCCTACACCTGGCAACTGGTGCAGCAGCTCAAGGGTGGCAAGGCGATCTTTACCCAGCCGGCCATGCCGATCAAATGCGCAGGGGCGCCGCAAAAGGCCATGTACCTGTCTTGCGATCATTGGCTCAAGCAAGGTGACCTGAACACCATCGACGTCGAATTCAACCTGGCCGGCGCCGCGCTGTTTGGCGTGGCAACCTTTGTGCCGCCGTTGATGAACTATGTCGAGAAATATGGCGTGCAGTTGGCCTTCAATTCCAACCTGATCAAGGTCGATGGCCCGGCGCGCAAGGCCTGGTTCGAGGTCAAGGACGCCGAAGGCAATACCAGCGTCGAAGAAAAATCCTTCGACATGCTGCACGTCGTCCCGCCGCAAGTGGCCCCGGACTTTATCCGCCACAGCCCACTGGCCGACGCCGCTGGCTGGTGCGAGGTCGACCCCCACAGCCTGCAACAGGTGCGTTACCCGCACATCTTCGCCCTGGGCGATGTGTGCTCCACCAGCAATGCCAAGACGGCGGCGGCGGTGCGCAAGCAAATCGTGGTGGTCGCCGAGAACTTGCTGGCCCTGCGCAGACAGGCGCCATTGCCGCTCAAGTACGACGGTTATGGCTCCTGCCCGTTGACGGTGGAGAAGGGCAAGGTGGTGCTGGCCGAGTTCGGTTATGGCGGCCGGCTGCTGCCGACCTTTCCCCTCGACCCGACGGTGGCGCGGCGCTCGGCGTGGTTTTTGAAGGCGACGCTGCTGCCGTGGTTCTACTGGAACGGCATGCTCAAGGGCCGCGAATGGCTGACCCGTCTGGCCAAGGTGGAGTGAGAGAACCCTATGCTGCTGGCAAGTTTTTTTGGCGTGTTCATGGGGCTGGTGATGGGCCTGACCGGGGCCGGGGGCGGGATCCTGGGGGTGCCGGCGTTGGTGCTGGGGCTGGGCTTGACCATGACCCAAGCGGCCCCGGTGTCATTGTTCGCCGTGGGCGCGGCGGCAGCGGTGGGGGCGATTGATGGCTTGCGCCATGGCCTGGTGCGGTACCGCGCGGCGTTGCTGATTGCCTTGCTTGGCGCCCTGTTTTCGCCGCTGGGAGTGTTCTTCGCCCATCAGTTGCCGGACAAGATCCTGATGGGCCTGTTCAGCGCGCTGATGGTGCTGGTGGCGTGGCGCATGTTGCGGCGCGAAAAGCTCGAGGCCGGCCCCAGCGACCATGGCGCCGCGTCCTGGGGGCAGAAGAACTGCATGCTCGATCAGCAGACCGGGCGGTTTTCCTGGACCGCCAAATGCACCGCGACCCTGGCCGCCCTCGGTGCGGTGACCGGTGCGGTATCGGGCCTGCTGGGGGTGGGCGGCGGCTTTCTGATCGTGCCGGCGTTCAAGCAACTGACCGATGTGCAGATGCGCGGGATTGTCGCCACCTCGCTGATGGTGATCAGCCTGATTTCGCTGATTGGTGTGGTCGGCGCGTTCCATGCCGGGGTGGTGATCGACACCCTCGGCTGGGTGTTTATTGGTGCCAGCATCGTCGGCATGCTCATCGGCCGGCGCCTGGGCTCGCTGATTCCGGCGCGGGCCTTGCAAATCGGCTTTGCCAGCCTGTGTATCGTGGTGGCAGGCGGGATGTTGTTCAACGCCCTTTGACCCCAACCCCGCGCCTACCGGTGTAAGCCTTAAGTGGCGGGCCCTCGGCGCCCTCCAAAGCACCGCGCATTTCCCTCCAAGGCAGCGTTTAACCGCGCTGCCTGGCTTTCGATAATCGCCTCCGACACCCAGACCCCCGTCGCGGAGCGCGCCATGCATAACAATAAGAACTTCCCCCGTCGTTTGTTGCCAGCCTTTATCGCCAGCCTCGGTTTGAGCTCGGTGGCCCAGGCCGAGATCGTGCTGTACGACAAGGACCAAACCACCTTCTCCACCGATGGCTACGTCAACGCCTTCTACGTCAACAGCGATGTGGACCGTGCCGGCGAGCAATACGACCGGCGCCAGTCGCGGGTGAAAATGGGCTTTTTGCCCAACTACCTGGGCTTCAACATGGGCAAGCAGGTCGATGACCTCAAGCTCGGCGCCCGTGCCTCGTTCTGGGTGACCATCAACGACAGTGAAACCAACGGCACCGACACCGCCATCGACGTGCGCCAGTTCTACGGCACCGTGGCCAACCCCGAGTGGGGCGAAGTGCTGATCGGCAAGGACTTCGGCCTGTTCGCCCGTTCCAACATCCTGCTCGACGAACTGCTCGCCGGCTATGGCCAGGTCAGCGACAGCCTGGGCCTGGTGGACGGCGGCGGGGTATCGTTCGGCAATATCGGCAGTGGCTACCCATACCCGTTCCCCACCTCGCAAATCACCTACCGCACCCCGGTAATGGACGGCCTGCGGGTGGCCGTGGGCATCATGGACCCGGTCGACACCAACGACAGCAGCCCGCTGGGCAAGGCCTACCAGAAGAACCCACGTACCGAGAGCGAGATCACCTACCAGTTCGACGTGGGCGGGGCGAAGATCTACAGCTGGCTCAACGGCAGCTACCAGACCTCGGACAACACCGACTCTACCGTCGAATCGGTGACCTCCAAGGGCCTGGGGTATGGGGTGCAGGCGAAGATGGGCGGCTTGTCGCTCACCGGCTCCGGCTTCCAGGCCAAGGGCATCAACCCGTTCTTCACCAACAACGCCGGGGAGGCCACCTTGCGTAATGTCGACAGCAATGGCTACCTGCTGCAGGGCTCCTACAAATTGGGCAAGAACCGCCTGGCGCTGTCCTACGGCAAGACCAAGGACGACGGCAACGGCGTGGTCGGCAGCGGCGCCGACTACGAAACCCGGGGCATTGCCCTGTTCCATGACATCAACGACAACCTGAAGCTGGTGGCCGAGTACAACCAGTTCGAGATCAGCGGCCACGACACCAGTGCGCAGAATGAAGACACCGATACCTTTGCCGTAGGTGCGGTGCTGACCTGGTAATGACCTGGAACACGGTCAAACGTGTGGGAGCTGGCTTATGTGGGAGCCAGCTCCCACACAAAGCCAGTTCCCCACTGAGATTCATCTGTTGCCCGGTGGCTCTCATCCCATCGAAGCCCCGACCCAGTACCCAAGTAGCATAGGTCGCCACCCCGCGCGTTCGTACACTTGAGCTTCAACGGGGAGATGACCATGCAACAGGTGCACAGCGAAGGCGTAGTCACAGCCATGTCCCAGGCCAGCGATGCGCAGCAGGTGGCCGATGAGCTGGCGTGCCAGTTGTTGCACCCGTACCTGGGGTTCGTGCTGTTCTTCTGCTCTGCCACCTATGACCTGCAGGCCCTCGGCCAGGCCCTGCAACACAGTTTCGGTGGTGTCCGCGTGGTGGGTTGCACCAGCGCCGGCGAGATCACGCCCCAGGGTTACGGGCGCAATTGCGTGACGGCGGTGGGGTTTGACCATGCGCACTTTTCCATTGCCACCGAACTGATCGACCAGGTCGAGCACTTCAGCCTGATCGACGCGCAACAAATGGTCGAACGCCTGGTGGGTGGCTGTCGCAGCAACACCCTGGCCCCGATCAAGGGCAACAGCTTTGCCTTGACCCTGCTCGACGGCCTGTCCAGCCGCGAAGAAATGGTCCTCGCCGCCCTGAGCGCAGCGCTCGGCGATATCCCGCATTTCGGCGGTTCGGCTGGCGATGACAACCACCTGACCCACACCCACGTGTATTTCGACGGCGCCTTCCACAGCGGCGCGGCTGTCGTGGTGCTGGTCAATACCTGGCTGGACTTCGAGGTGTTCACCACCCACCACATCCTGCCCCTGGCACACAAACTGGTGGTGACAGGGGCGGACAGCGCGTCGCGGCGGGTCTTTGAGTTGAATGCCGAACCTGCCGCCGAGGAGTACGCACGGCATATCGGCGTGGCCGTTGCACAGTTGGATCACCGGATCTTCGCCGCCCATCCGTTGGCGGTGCGTATCAACGAGCAGTACTACGTGCGGGCGATCCAGCAGGTCCACGATGACTTGAGCCTGAGTTTCTACTGCGCGGTGGAAAACGGCATCGTCCTCACCGCCATGACCCCGGGGCCGATCCTGCCCAACCTGCAGACCCTGTTCGACGGCCTGCAAGCGCGTCTCGGCGACCTGCTGCTGACCATCGGCTGCGACTGTTTCCTGCGGCGCCTGGAGCTCGAAGAGCACGGCACCCTGGAGCCGATCGGCGCCTTTTTGCGTGAGCAACGGGTGATGGGGTTCAACACCTACGGAGAACAGTTCAATGGCATGCACATCAACCAGACCTTTACCGGGGTCGCCATTGCCCGTGGTCGAAGCTCTGGACAGCGCTGAACTGCACGCGCAGATCCGCGCCCTGCAGCAGGACAATCGCAAGCTGGCGCGGATCAACGCCGCGCTGATCGAGCGCGTCGAGTCCGGCGCGACCCGTGGCAACGACCCCTATGCGGCGTTCCAGCATTCGGTGGTGCTGGCCGAGCAGGTGCGCGAACGTACCGACGCCCTCAACCAGGCGATGGCCGAACTCAAGGCCAGCAACCATCTGCTGCGCGATGCACGGCTGCGCGCGGAAACCGCCCACCAGCATTTGATTGATGCCATCGAGAGCATTTCCGATGCCTTTGTGCTGTTCGACCAGCACCAACACATTGTGTTGTTCAACAGCCGCTTCCAGGGGTTCTGGAGCAACAGCCCGGTGCAGATTGTCGCGGGCATGGGCCTGCGTGAGGTCAAACGGCTGATGACGGTCAACGGCCTGTTCACCGAAGAGGCCCACGGGCACGCTGATGAAACCCTGTTTTACCGTCTGGATAACGGCCGTTGGCTGCAAGTCAGCGAGCGGCCGACCCAGGACGGTGGGCGGGTGATTCTGTTTACCGACATCACTGACGTCAAACTGGCGGAAACCCTGCGCCGTGAACAGGCCGTCGCGCAGAAATCCCAGGAAAGCGAGCGCTGGATCCGCCTGATCACCGACCATGTGCCGGCGTTGATTGCCTACCTCAATGCCGATCTGGTCTACGAGTTCACCAACAAGGTCTACGAGCAATGGTATTGCTGGGCGCAGGGCGCGATGCTCGGCAAAAGCCTGCGCCAGGCCCACAGCGAACAGCATTACCAGCGCCTGGAAGCCTACGTGGCGCAGGCGCTGGCGGGGGAGAGCGTGACCTTCGAGTTCGCCGAAACCAATATCAACCATCAGGAGCGCTACATGCTGCGCTCCTATGTGCCCAACCGCCTGGCCAGTGGCGAGGTGGTGGGGATCTTTGTGCTGATCCGCGACATCACCGAACGCCGGCGCACCGCCGAGGCCCTGCACCAGGCTTATCAGAACCTGGAACTGCGAGTGCGCGAGCGCACCGCCGAACTGACTTCGCTCAACGACCAACTGCTGCAGGAAATCGACGAGCGCCGCCGCGTGGAGTCGCGCCTGCGCGAAGCCAAGCTGGAAGCCGAGCAGGCCAACCTGTCGAAAACCAAGTTTCTGGCGGCGGTCAGCCATGACCTGCTGCAACCGCTGAATGCCGCCCGCTTGTTTACCGGGGCCTTGCTGGAGCGGCGTGACCCGGTGGCCAACGAGACCCTGGTGCGCAATGTCAGCAATTCCCTGGAAGACGTGGAAAACCTGCTGGGCACCCTGGTGGATATTTCCAAGCTCGACGCCGGGGTGATCAAGGCCGATATCGCACCGTTTGCCTTGAGCGAACTGCTGGACAACCTCGCCGCCGAATACACCCAAGTGGCCCGCAGCGAAGGCTTGCAGCTGCACTTTATTGGCTGCTCGGCCCTGGTGCGCAGCGATATCCAGCTGCTCGCCAGAATCTTGCGCAACCTGTTGAGCAATGCCATCCGCTACACCTACGGCGGGCGCGTGGTGCTGGGTTGTCGGCGTGAGCATCAGCGGTTGTCGATCCAGGTCTGGGACACTGGTATGGGCATCGCCGAGGAGCGCCTGGAGGAGATTTTCCAGGAGTTCAAGCGTGGCGATGTGCAACGCCCGGACCAGGATCGTGGGTTGGGCCTGGGGTTGGCGATTGTGGAAAAAATCGCGCGGATCCTCGGGCACCGGATCAGCGTGCGCTCCTGGCCGGGACGGGGCTCGATGTTCAGTGTGGAGGTGCCGTTGAGCAGCACCGCACCCAGGGTCTTGCCTATGCCGGTGATGAGTGAGCCGATGCTGGAGCGTTTGCAGGGCGCCCGGGTGTGGGTGCTGGATAACGACGCGGCGATCTGTGCCGGTATGCGTACCTTGCTCGAAGGCTGGGGCTGCCAGGTGATTACCGCCTTGTCCGAACAGGACCTGGCACGCCAGGTGGACAACTACCATGCCCAGGCGGACTTGCTGATTGCTGATTACCACCTGGATGACGAACAGAACGGCGTGGACGCGGTGGCCAGGATCAATGCGCGGCGGGCCAGCGCCATTCCGGCGATGATGATCACCGCCAATTACAGCAACGAACTGAAACTGCAAATCCGCGAGCTGGGGCATACCCTGATGCACAAGCCGGTGCGGCCGATGAAACTCAAGACTGCCATGAGCCACCTCTTGGGCCGTCCCTGACATACCCTCGATCAAAATGTGGGAGCGGGCTTGCCCGCGATAGCGGTGGGTCAGGCAAATAAATGCTGAATGACACACCGTTATCGTGGCGTAGGTATCTACACAGGTCTTTTCTGGGGTTGTGTACATATCCGTTGCTGCGGTCATGGCCACTTAGGGTTCCGCCCTTACGTGAACTGCCCCCCGAATGTTGGACACCTGACCCCTCGGGAGGGTGTTCCATGACGAAATACAACCTAGCGCTCAAGCAATCACT
>LNAP01004364.1_pt1 | contig 13099 bp, 13 predicted proteins | sample 602601 | NCBI WGS metagenome assembly LNAP01 (sample SAMN02440304, study PRJNA202911) | soil metagenome | biome: Subtropical and temperate rainforests or woodlands; isolation source: soil samples (1 kg each in a 20% v/v slurry with milli Q water) were... ...
CGCGCGCCTCGCGCCGTTGGCGGCGCGTGGCTTGCCGCGCTGTGCCTGGCACCTACGCTGGTGGTGTTCGCGCCAGAGCCGGCGGCGGCCGATTTCCGGCTGTGCAACCGCAGCACCAGCCGCGTCGGCATCGCGCTCGGCTACAAGGACGGCGACGTCTGGGCGACCGAGGGCTGGTGGAACATCGGCGCCAATAGCTGCGAGACCCTACTGCGCGGCGATCTGGTGGCGCGGTTCTATTACGTCTATGCGATGGATTACGACCTCGGCGGGGAATGGGCCGGCAAGGCCTATATGTGCTCGCGCGAGAAGGAGTTCACCATTCGCGGCATCGAGGATTGCCTGGCGCGCGGCTTCGACCGCACCGGCTTCTTCGAGGTGGATACCCACGAGCAGAAAAGCTGGACCGTACAGCTCACCGAGCCCAATCCCCAGCAGCCGCCGCAGCCCGGCGTCCCGCTGCCGACGCCGAAGAAGCCCTGAGGGGCGTGGGCGTCAAGGGGCTTTGGCGTCAAGGAGCTTGGGCGTTCCCGGGTTTGAGAGGCTGACCTTCCCACTAGAGCCGCTCATGGCCGGGCCGTCCCCACCATCCACGCCCTTGCTTGATGGGCGTAGGCTGGATCCCCGGGACGAGCCCGGGGATGACGTTGTTCGGGTGGGGAGGGAGCGCTACGGCGCCACCCGCCTCAGTCGATCGGCAGGGCCGTGAACCGCACCTGGCCCTCGGGGTCGGCGACCATCAGCAGAGCCGAGCGGCGGCCTTCCTTCTTCAGGGCGGCGATGCGCTTCTCGATGTCCTGCGGCGCCATGGTGGCTTCCTGGTTGACCTCGACGATCAGATTGCCGGCGGCGATGCCGCGGTCGGCGGCCGGCGAGCCGGGCTCGACCGAGATCACGACCACGCCCTTGAGCTCATCCTTGATTTTGAACTTGGTGCGCAGGTCCGGCGTCAACTCCGCGACCTCGACACCCAGCACCTTGGTGGTGGCGGCGGCCTTGGGCGGCTCCGGAGGGGCCTTCAGCTCGGCTTCCTTGGCTTCCTTGTCGCCCTCATTGAGACGCCCGACGGTGACGCGCAGCTTCTCTTCCTTGCCCTTGCGGATCACCACAACGTCGACCTCGCGGTCGACCGGCGTGTCGGCGACGATGATGGGCAGCGCGCGGATGTCCTTCACCTCCTTGCCGTCGAACGAGATCACCACGTCGCCGGCCTTGAGGCCGCCCTTGGCGGCCGGGCCGTCATCGGTGACGCTGCCGACCAGCGCGCCGCGCGCGCGCCCGAGCGACAGGCTCTCGGCGATCTCGTCGGTCACTGCCTGGATGCGCACGCCGATCCAGCCGCGGCGGGTTTCGCCGAACTGCTGGAGCTGGGCAATGATCGGCACGGCGGTGTTGGACGGCACGGCGAAGCCGATGCCGATGGAGCCGCCCGAGGGCGAGATGATGGCGGTGTTGATGCCGATGACGTCGCCATTCATGTTGAACAGCGGGCCGCCGGAATTGCCGCGATTGATGGCGGCGTCGGTCTGCAGGAAGTTGTCATAGGGCCCGCTATTGATGTCGCGGTTGCGCGCCGAGATGACGCCGACGGTCAGCGTGCCGCCAAGGCCGAACGGGTTGCCGATCGCCATCACCCAGTCGCCGACGCGCAATATGTCGGAATTGCCGAATTTCACCGCCGTCAGCGGCTTGTTCGGGTCCGGCTTCACCCGCAGCAGCGCGATGTCGATCTTGGTGTCGCGGCCGACCAGTTCAGCCTTCAGCTTCGAGCCATCGGCGAAATTGGCGAAGATCTCGTCGGCATCGGCGATGACGTGGTTGTTGGTGACGATCAGGCCGGAAGCGTCGATCACGAAGCCCGAGCCCAGCGAGGAGACGCGGCGCGGCTTGCCGTTCTCGTCGCCCTGCTGCTGGCGGCGCTTGAAGAATTCCTCGAAGAACTCCTCGAATGGCGAGCCCGGCGGCAGTTCCGGCGTCGGCACGCCGCGCGAGGGGGCGACGGTCTGCGAGGTCGAGATGTTCACCACGGCGTCCATCACCACGGCGGCGGTGTCGGCAACCGTGTCCGGTCCCTTGGTCGCGGCGGCGAAGGCGCCGTGCGGCGCGGCCAGCAGCGATCCGGCAACCAGAGCGCCCGCAACCATCAGCCGGGGCAGCGCGCGCCGGGACCAAAGGGCAAGGGCGTCAACGCGGTGGAACATGGTGCCTCCTTCGCGCTGGCGCGCGTGCTCGCATCGGGCAGCGCGTGCGCATGCCACCCGTATCAACCTCCAAACGCTTAACCGGGAAGAGGCCTGATGCAAGCCAAAAGCACGCGAGGCGTGGCGCACCGAAAGATGCGATGCGGGAGCGGGCGGGGCGATGGCGGCCCCGCCCGTAATCTCAGCCGCGGATGAACCAGATGAGGAACAGGCCGGCTATGGCGCCGACCAGGCCAGCGATGCGAAGCGGGGAGTCGGGGAGCTTGTCCATCGACTCCATGGCGCGGCGCACGGCGTTCGGAAACGCCGCGAGCATGAGCCCTTCGATCACCAACACGAGGCCGAGCGCGACGATGAGGTCGTACATCGTCGCGCCGGGTCAGTTCGCGGGTGCGGCCGGAGCGGCAGGCGCCGTCGGAGCAGCGGGCCCCCGCGCGATGGGATCGTTGAAGAACCGGAAGAAGTTCGAATCCGGCGACAGCAGCATGCGCGTGTCGGTGCCCTTCATCGAGGCTTCATAGGCCTGCATCGACCGATAGAAGTCGAAGAAGCCCCGATCCTGGCCATAGGCCTGCGCGAAGATGCCATTGCGCTCGGCTTCGCCTTCGCCGCGCAGCTTGTCGCCGGTCGCGGTTGCCTCGGCGACGATGATCGTCGAGTCGCGATCGGCACGGGCGCGGATGGTCTGCGCCTGCTCGGCACCCTGCGCGCGGATTTCCGACGCTTCGCGCTGACGCTCGGTCTGCATGCGCTGGAACACCGCCTGGCTGTTGGCTTCCGGCAGGTCGGCGCGACGGATGCGGACGTCGAGCACGCTGATGCCGAAATTGCTGGCCTCGCGGTTCACCTGGTCGCGGATGCGGGCCATCAGATTCTCGCGCTCGTCGCGCACGACCTGGATGAAGGTCGATTCGCCGAGCACCCGGCGCAATGCCGAGTTGAGGATGGTCGCGAGGCGTGAATTGGCGCCCTCGATGGTGCCCACCGACTGGTAGAACTTCAGCGGGTTGATGATGCGGTAGCGCGCGAAGGCATCGACCACCAGACGCTTCTGGTCCGAGGCGATGACTTCCTGCGACGGGTTCTCAAGGTCGAGAATCCGGTTGTCGAGCAGGATCACGCTATCGACCAGCGGGATCTTGGCGTTGAGGCCCGGCTGCTCGATCACGCGGATCGGCTCGCCGAAGCGCAGAACCAGGGCCTGCTGGGTCTGGTAGACGGTGAACAGCGAGGAATACAGCGCGACGAGCACGACGGCCGCGACAATGGCGACCAAAAGACCGATCGAGTTTCTCATCGCACGACTCCCTGCGCTGCCGGGTTTGCGGGGGTAGCGGGCGGTCGGGCTTCAAGCGCGCCGAGCGGGAGATAGGGCACCACGCCCGAGTTTCCGCTGGCGGCCTGATCGATGATCACCTTGTCCATGCCCGCGAACACACGCTCCATGGTCTCGAGGTAGAGACGCTGGCGGGTGACTTCCGGGGCCTTCTGGTATTCGCCGAGCACGCTGAGGAAGCGGGCGGCCTGACCGCGTGCCTCGATGATGGCGCGCTCCTTGTAGCCCTGCGCACCCTGCGTGACGCGGGCGGCTTCGCCTCGCGCTTCGGGGACGACGCGGTTGGCATAGGCCTGCGCTTCGTTCTGCAGGCGCTCGCCATCGGCGCGGGCGGCCTGGACGTCACGGAAGGAATCGATGACCTGCGCGGGCGGATCGACCTTCTGCAACTGCACCTGGGTGACCAGGATGCCGGACTTGTAGCTGTCCAGCGTGCGCTGCATCAGCTCGTGCACCGCGTTCTCGATGTTCTGGCGGGCGCCGGTAAGGATCGGCTGGATGTTGGTGCGGCCGACCACTTCGCGCATCGCGCTCTCGGCCACCGCCTTGATGGTGCCCTCGGGGTTCTGCACGTTGAACAGGAAGTTCGCCGCGCCGATGTCCTCGGTGCTGCCGGCGGCTGCGGGCTTCACCATCCAGAACACCGCGAAGTCGACATCGACGATGTTCTCGTCGCCGGTGAGCATCAGGCTCTCTTCCGACACGTCGCGCATCGAGGCGCCACGGCGCGGATCGTCGCCGCTGCGGATGCCGATGTCGATGCGGTTGACGCGCGTGACCTGCGGGGTCAGCACGGTCTCGATCGGGTAGGGCATGTGGTAGTTCAGGCCGGGATTGGATGTCGCGACAAACTTGCCGAAGCGAAGCACCACGCCCTGCTCGTCGGGCTGCACGCGGTAGAAGCCGGAGAGCAGCCATACCACCACGGCAATCGCCACGATGGCGATGATGCCCTTGGCGCTGCCGAAGCCGCCGGGCATGACGCCGCGCAGCTTGTCCTGGCCGCGCCGGATGAGGTCTTCGAGGTCGGGAGAGTTGGGGCCCGAGGATTGCGGGCCGTTACCCCAGGGACCGCGCGGACCACCACCACCACTACCCCATGGTCCACCGCTCTGGTTCTTCCACGACATTCCGCGGCCACTCCCGTTTACGTGCCCGGCCAGAGGTCCGGGCCCGCATGCGCAGAACCGTCAGACATCATCGGGCAGAAAAAGACCCGCACCCCAAAGGGTACGACGAGGGCGGTTATAAGTGACCGGAAACCCGGACACAACGCGCCGTCGCGGTGGTCATATGGGAAAGCTGCCTAGTTACGCAACGGTAGAACGTGCCGCCATGCCGCGATCGTTATGTTCCATCGTATCGCGCGGCGACGGGGGATTTCGATAATGCGCCAGCACATAGAGGCGAATCGCGGAGGAAAGGTTGCCCTGGTTCCGCCCCGAGTCGATGGAAGCCACGATTTCGGACAGCGTGCTGCGCCGGTTGGCGGCAATTTCCTTCAGTGCGTCCCAGAACTGATCTTCCAGGCTCACACTCGTCTTGTGCCCGGCTATCACGATAGACCGCTTAACCACGGGGCTCTTCATATCTCGTCCTCTCGTAATCGCCTGTGCCCGTCCAGCGACTTTTCCTTCTTCCGCTCGGCAATAGCGTCGGCCTCGCGCTGGGCCTTTGTGCGTCCGAACTCCAAACGTCGCGCGGCGGCGTTTTGTTCCGCTTGCTCCCGCGCGATATTTTTCCGGTGACGGCGCAGATTGACGATTTCGGACACAGGTATTCCTTTGTGAATATTTTCCCTGAGGCGGTTAGGCGCGTCAACGCCGCCGCAACGGGGCTCGATATCGCCCGACGTCGCATTTGCCGGGCACGCGACGCATGCTAAACCCGCCGCGCGCGGCAGCGTCCCGCTGGAATGTGCCGCTTTGATGGACGCACGATCCGAAAGGCTTCCCGCATGAGCACGACCCGCACCGGCACGACCCGCACCGAAACCGATACGTTTGGCCCGATCGAGGTTCAGAACGACAAGTATTGGGGCGCGCAGGCGCAGCGTTCGCTCGGCAATTTCAAGATCGGCTGGGAGAAGCAGCCGCTGCCGGTGGTGCGTGCGCTCGGCGTCGTGAAGCGCGCCGCCGCCGAGACCAATCTCGAGCTCGGCCATCTCGACCCCACGATCGCCGAGACCATCATCAAGGCCGCGCAGGAAGTGATCGAGGGCAAGCTCGACGCGCACTTCCCCCTCGCCGTGTGGCAGACCGGGTCTGGCACCCAGTCCAACATGAATGCCAATGAGGTGATCTCGAACCGGGCCATCGAGATGCTCGGCGGCGTGATGGGTTCCAAGAAGCCCGTCCACCCCAATGATCACGTCAATATGAGCCAGTCGTCCAACGACACCTACCCCACCGCGATGCACATCGCCTGCGCGGAAGAGATCGTCCACCGGCTGATCCCCGCCCTCTCGAAGCTGCGCAACGCGCTGAACGACAAGGCGCAGGGCTGGGCCAACATCATCAAGATCGGCCGTACCCACACGCAGGATGCCACCCCGCTGACCCTCGGCCAGGAGTTCTCCGGCTACACCCAGCAGGTCGAGAACGGCATCACCCGGATCGAGCAGAGCCTGCCGGCGCTGATGCAATTGGCACAGGGCGGTACGGCGGTGGGCACCGGGCTCAACGCACCCATCGGCTTTGCCGAGAAGGTGGCCGAGCGCATCGCCGCCATCACCCATCTGCCCTTCACCTCGGCGCCGAACAAGTTCGAGGCGCTGGCCGCCCATGACGCGATGGTGTTTTCGCACGGCGCCATCAACACGGTGGCGACCTCGCTGTTCAAGATCGCCAACGACATCCGCCTGCTCGGCTCCGGCCCGCGCTCGGGTCTCGGCGAATTGTCGCTGCCGGAGAACGAGCCGGGCTCGTCGATTATGCCGGGCAAGGTCAACCCGACGCAGTGCGAGGCGCTGACGCAGGTATGCGTGCAGGTGTTCGGCAACAATGCCGCGCTCACCTTCGCCAACAGCCAAGGCCATTTCGAGCTGAACGTCTATAACCCGGTCATGGCCTACAACTTCCTGCAATCGGTGCGGCTGATGGCGGATGCGGCGGTGAGCTTCACCGACAATTGCGTCGTCGGGATCGAAGCGCGCGAGGACAATATCAAGGCGGCGCTGGAACGCTCGCTGATGCTGGTGACCGCGCTGGCGCCGAAGATCGGCTATGACAACGCCGCCAAGATCGCCAAGACCGCGCACAAGAACGGCACGACGCTGCGCGAGGAGGCCGTTGGCGGCGGCTACGTCACCAATGAGGAATTCGACGCCGTGGTGCGCCCGGAGAAGATGATTTCGCCGGGTTAATAAGTCTTCATCTATATGAACGAATATTCAGCTTTGTTGCTGAATATTGCCATGTATTATTACCGAAGTTTCATTTGATGCTTCGGTGTATTCGCGGCACCATCGACGTCGACTTCGCAAGGAGATGAGGACGATGAAGAAGACAATCATAGCCGCCACTGCCGCCGCCCTTCTGGCCAGTGTCACGTTCGGTCTGGCCGCGCCCAACTTCCGCGGCGACGGCCCGCGCCCCACCCCGGCGCAGATGGCCGAGAATGCGGGCGCCATGAGCGACGCCCGCATCGCTGCCCTAAAGGCCGGCCTGCGCATGACGCCGGACCAGGAAAAGCTGTGGCCGGGCGTCGAGAGCGCGCTGCGCGAACTCTCGCAGGAGCGCATCGATCGCCGCACCGAGCGCTTCGAGCAGAAGGCCGAGAAGAAGGCCGACGATGAGCGCCCCAACCCGATCGAGCGCATGCGCGAGCGTGCCGATGCCATGATCGAGCGCGGCGACACGCTGAAGAAGCTCGTGACCGCCGCCGACCCGCTCTATCAGAGCCTCGATGACAGCCAGAAGCATCGCTTCAACAGGCTGTTCCGCGACGCGCAGGGTGAGCGGATGGCGTCCCGCCATGGTTGGGAGCGTCACGGTTGGGGTCGCCACGGCGACCGCGACGGGCACGGCCCGCACCGTGGTGGTCCGGATGGTTTCGGCCCGCGTGGACCGATGCCGCACGGCCCCGGCGAGGACGGCCCCGAGCCGCTCTGACGGCTCACACCGCAAACGTCATTCCGGAACGGCCGCGAGGCCGTATCCGGGATGACGGCATTTCAGGGTGCGCCCGAACCTACCCCTCGGCCAGCGCGCGCAAGGCGTCGCCGGTGACGCGCTGCACGGTCCATTCATTCATCGGCGCGGCGCCGATGGAGCGGTAGAATTTGATCGCCGGCTCGTTCCAGTCCAGCACCCACCATTCGAACCGGCCGAGGCCCTCATTCATGCAGCGCTGGGCGAGGTTGCGCATCAGGCTGGTGGCGATGCCCTTGCCGCGAAACGCCGGGCGCACGAACAGGTCTTCCAGATACAGCCCATGGCGACCGCGGAAGGTGGAGAAATTATAGAACCACAGCGCGATGCCAGCCGGTTCACCATCCCATTCCGCGATGTCGCAGAACGCGCGCGGGGAGGGCCCGAACAGCGCGCCATCAATATTCTCGACGCTGGCTTCGACGTGATCCAGCAAATGTTCGTAATCGGCGAGTTCGCGCACGAATTCGAGGATCAGCCCGGCCTCGCCGGGCCGGACCTCGCGGATATTCAGGCTCATCAGACCGCGACCTTGGCCTTGATGGCGGGGTGCGGATCGTAGCCCTCGATGGCGATGTCCTCGAAGCGGAACGCGAACAGGTCGGTCACCTCGGGGTTCAGCACCAGCTTCGGCAGCGGGCGCGGGCTCCGCGAGAGCTGCAATTCGGTCTGCTCGATATGGTTGGAATAGAGGTGCGCGTCGCCGAGCGTATGCACGAAATCGCCGACCTCCAGCCCGGTCACCTGCGCCACCATGTGGGTCAGCAGGGCGTAGCTGGCGATGTTGAACGGCACGCCGAGCAGCGCGTCGGCCGAGCGCTGGTAGAGCTGGCAGGACAGCTTGCCGTCCAGCACATAGAACTGGAACAGGCAATGGCAGGGCGGCAGCGCCATCTTCGGCACGTCCGCCGGGTTCCAGGCTGTGACGATCAGCCGGCGCGAATCCGGGTTGCGGCGAATTTCAGTGAGCAGTTGCGCGATCTGGTCGATGACCTGGCCATCACCGGCCGGCCATGAGCGCCATTGATGGCCATAGACCGGGCCGAGCTCGCCATTCTCGTCCGCCCACTCATCCCAGATGCTGACCCCATTTTCCTTGAGGTAGGCGATGTTGGTATCGCCGGCGAGGAACCACAAAAGCTCGTAGATGATCGATTTGAGGTGCAGCTTCTTGGTGGTGACGAGCGGGAAGCCCTCGCTCAGATCGAAGCGCATCTGGTGGCCGAACACCGAGAGCGTGCCGGTGCCGGTGCGGTCTTCCTTGCGTGAACCATCGCGCAGGATGCGTTCGAGAAGCTCGTGATACTGCCGCATGTAGCGCCGCCGGCTGAAATTAGGACAAGACCTAGTATATAGCACATGAAAACGGGCGGCGCATCGGCCGCCGCCCGCTTCATGAGGGCCGGGCCTGTGGAAAGCTAGTCGCAGGCCATGCCGACCGTGACAAAGCCCGAGCGGGTTTCGCGCTGCACCGGCTGGCACCCGTCATCATCGAAGCCTCGACGGACCTGCCGGGGACCGATCTCACGCGGCGGAAGCGGCACCGGCTCGCGCACATAGACCTCATTGGCATAGGGCCCACCCATCGGCTCCTGCACGATCACCCTTGAGGGCGCCTCGCGCACCACGACGGGACCTTCGCGCACGATAATGCGCTCACGCGGCGGAGGGGCGACCACATAGCCGGGGTCCTCGACGATCACTGGGCCGTCGATCGGCTCGGTGGTGCGGACATAAACGTCCTGAGCGAAGCCGGCGCCTGAGAGGGCGCAAACCCCGATTGCAGCGGCAATGCCGCCCATCGTCAGTCTGGCGATCTTCATCGTTCGTCTCCGTGTCTGTCCCCCAGACCGGGAACCAACCATCCCCGCCGCCGTCCGTTCCACTTTTCGTGATGGCCATTCCAAGGTCATTTCGCGGCAGCCTGGGCCTTGGGGCGCAGGTTCGCCAAACCGTCATCTATCTGGGAGAGCGGCGCTTTGCCCCTTCCAACGCGGTGGCTGAGACCCTATATTCAATCCGCCGGCGCAAGCCGGATATGGTGATAAACGGCCATCGAAATAAGCTCTTCGGACCCGGGGGCAGTACCCGGCGCCTCCACCCAAAACCAGTCGCAATGCTGGTTTTCGGCGGGGGCGAAACAGGATCGACGAGGGTGTAAAGGGTGGGCTTTCGCTCGGCATGGTACCACCGTCATCGGACCAAAACTGTAGTTGGCAATGACAACTATGCTCCGGTTGCTCAGGCCGCGTGAGCGGTTTGATCTCTGGGAAATAAGTCCAAGCGGTTAGCACCGTAAGGCGGGGTTCGGAGGCACCTGGCAACAGAAGCCTCCACTTCATTTCGCGTGACCGGCTGGCGGTCGAGGCCGGAATCGGGTTCAGTGACCGCCATGAGCGTCGATCTTATTCGCTACGATCTGCTGGTTCAGGACGCCTTGCGCGCCGTGGTTCGCCGTGTGCTGACCGATGTGGCGCGCGATGGGCTGCCGGGCGACCATCACCTCTACATCTCCTTCGACACCCGCGCGCCCGGCGTTCGCCTGTCGCCGCGGCTGAAGGAAAAATACCCCGAAGAAATGACGATCGTGCTCCAGCACCAGTTCTGGGACCTCATCGTCACCGAGCTGTTCTTCGAGGTCGGGCTGTCGTTCAACGGCATTCCCGAGCGGCTTCATGTGCCGTTCGATACGCTCAAGGGCTTCTTCGACCCGTCGGTTAAGTTCGGCCTGCAGTTCGAGCCGACCACGGGCGACGAGCTGGACGCCGAAGACGACGCGCCGGTCGCGACGCTGGCCCCGGCAGCGAGCGGACCGCGCGCGGTGCCGGACAATTCCACCGTCACCTCACTCAACGAGGCACGGCCGACCTCGGTGCCCTCCACCAAGGCGCCGTCCAAGCCCGCCGCGAAGGTCGAGCCTGTTGCGGAGGCAAAGCCCGCGCCCAAGGTCGAACCGAAGGCTGAACCGAAGCCCAGGATTGAACCCAAGCCGGAACCCAAAGCCGAGGCGAAGCCTGCCAAGCCTGTCGAGAACGCTAAGGAATCCGGGCAGGACGATGCCCAGAAGAGTGGCGCGCAGGTCGTGCGGCTCGACGCCTTCCGCAAGAAATAGCTGCTGTGTCAGACGCTTATGACGTGATCGTGGTCGGTGCCGGCGCGGCGGGTCTCGCCGCCGGGGCGCGGCTGCATAATGCCGGCAAGCGGGTCGCCGTGCTGGAAGCGGCCAACCGTACCGGCGGGCGGGCCTTCACCGACATATTGACCTTCGGCATCGCCTGGGATCGCGGCTGCCACTGGCTGTATTCGGCCTCGGTGAACCCGCTGCGCAAGGCGGCCGATGAGCTCGGTTTTGCCTATGTGTCGCGTGGCACACGGCAGGCCCGCGCCACCCATCTGGGGAATCGCTGGGCGAGCGAGGCGGAACGCGAGGCGGCGTGGGCGGCCATTGACGGCACCTTCAGCGCGATCAAGCAGGCCGGGGATGCCGGCCGCGACATTGCGGCGAGCGAAATACTTGATGCCTCCAGCCCTTGGCTGCGGCTCAGCCGGCATTGGCTGACCCTGATGTCCGCCGCCGAGGCGGAGCGGCTGTCGACGCTGGACTATGCCGCCTATAGCGACACCTCGGAGAATTACCCGGTCGAAAAAGGCTACGGCGCACTGGTGCAGGCGGTGCAACACCGTGCAGCCCCAAGCCTGCACATCGTGCTCAATTGCCCGGTCGAGACGGTGGACTGGTCGGGGCAGGGCGTCTCCTTTGAGACCCCTCAGGGAAAGCTCACCTCAGAGCTCGCCATCGTCGCCGTACCCACCACCGTGATCGCCAGCGGCCGGCTCAGATTTGCCCCTCTGCTGCCGCCCGACCTTGCCGAGGCGTTCGAGGCGCTGCCGCTGGGCGCGGCCGAGAAAGTTGCGATCCTGTTCGACCGCGACGTGTTCGGCACCCAGCCGACCTCCTATGTCGACACCATCGATCTGGCGAACCCGTCCCGCACGCCGATCAATTTCACGCTGAACCCGTTCGGCTCGACCATGGCCATCGGCCAGCTCGGCGGCGACAATGCGGCCGGTCTCGTCAAGGCGGGTCCGCAGGCGATGCAGGATTTCGCGCTGGCCGCTCTGTCCGACGCCTATGGGTCGGACATCCGCGCCCGGGTCAGAGGCGTCGCCACCACAGGATGGGTCGCCGACCCGCTGATCGGCGGCGCCTATAGCTGCGCGCTGCCGGGCAAGGCGCATATGCGCGCGCGCCTGTCGCAGACGCTGGGCGACCGGGTGCTGTTCGCCGGCGAGGCGGTCTCGGCCCATGCCTATTCCACCGCGCATGGCGCCCACCTCACCGGGCTGGCGGCAGCGGATGCGGCGCTGGCGCGGCTCGGGAGCGCTTCGTGACCATTCTCACCCTTGTGGCGGCGGTGGCGGAGAACGGTGTCATCGGGCGCGGCGACGCGCTGCCCTGGCACATCTCCGGCGATCTCAAGCGCTTCCGCGCCATCACCTGGGGCAAGCCGATCCTGATGGGGCGGCGCACCTTCGAGTCGATCGGCCGCCCGCTGCCGGGGCGCACGACCATCATCATCACGCGCGATGCCACCTACACGCCGCCGGAAGGCGTGCTGGTCGCGGCTTCGCTTGAGGCCGCACTCGAGGCCGGCACGCGCGAGGCTTTGAGGCTGGGGGTCGACGAGATGGCGGTGGTCGGCGGCGCGCAGATTTATGCGCAGGCCTTCCCCCATGCCAGGCGGCTGCGCATGACCGAGGTGCATGGCGCCCCGGTGGGGGATGTACACTTCCCCGCCTTCGACCGCTCGCTGTGGCGCGAGACGGGGCGCGAGGGGCCGCACAAGACCGAGAAGGACGAGTTCGCCTTCAGCTTCATCGATTACGAGCGGGCCTAGCAGCCCCTAGATCGGCCTGCCTTCGACGCTGATCGAGAGGGTCTTTTCCATGTCGCCGATCTGGTCGAACTGCGGATACGCCTCCAAGGCCTTCCGCGCGGCTTCCAGCGCGTGCTTCTCGTCGCCCAGCTCTTTGCAGATGATCGCGATGCCCGACCACGCGCCGTAATGCCGGGGCTCGCGGGCCACCACCTGGCGCAGATCGACCAGCGCGTCGGCATAGTCCTGCTGCTGGTAGAAGATCGTCGCCCGCTTGTTCCAGGCTTCCAGATGGTCCGGCGCCACTTCCAGCACGCCATCGAGCAACTGGATGGCGAGGTCGTAATCCTTGGCCTGCGCCGCCTGCGCCGCGCGGCCCATCAGCACGTCGGCGGTGTCGCTGCCGGAGGGGGCCAGCGCGATGTCGATGCGGTCGGCGATGCTCTTGGCGGAGTCCTTGTCCGGCGCGGCCTTTAGCGCGGCGAACAGCGCATCCAGCCGCTTGGCGCGGTCGGGCTCGGCGGCGGCCGCCTC
>LNAP01004369.1_pt1 | contig 13092 bp, 10 predicted proteins | sample 602601 | NCBI WGS metagenome assembly LNAP01 (sample SAMN02440304, study PRJNA202911) | soil metagenome | biome: Subtropical and temperate rainforests or woodlands; isolation source: soil samples (1 kg each in a 20% v/v slurry with milli Q water) were... ...
GGGCAGACGAAGGACCGTTCTACGTCAGTGAGGAGGCTCCGCACGTGTCGAATACCTCGCAAAGTAAGAATAAGTACTACAATGCGTCCAACCCGTATGCAAACGATCAATCGGATGGCCATCACAGCGACAATGCCTATCCAGACAGTTACCCCCAAGAACAAGAACAAGAGTACTATAGTGATGGAGACTACGACGAAGTGCCACCTGCTCCACCTTCACCACTTGCACCACCACAAGAGCCTGCGCGAATTAGAGTACCCTTGCCTGTGAAGTCCACCGCTGCTGCCAACAACACTGCGGTTGCACTTAACCATCCGCAGCACCAGGCTTCTGCGCAGCAGAAAAGCGTGCATTTTGGCGGACCAGTAGAGAACACTTTTTCGCACTTGAACACACACCACCACAACGGCAGCAACACTGCGTATAGTGATGACTACCCTGCTGAAGACTTTCAAGAATCCGGTTATAATGGTTATAACGACGAAGGGCCGCACGAAGTAACTGTCGACTACGGACACTCACCGTCCAGCGACCGCAGTACAGAATACCAACATCACCATCAACATAGACAAGATGTACAAGTACACGAGGAAGAAGATAACTACAACAACTACAACGGACTGCCGTTTCAAGTGTCCACGACTCAGCCACATATGCGAGGCGACCGGAGCAGTGAAGGTAGTCCCTATAGTCCTGGTTCGCCAGCTGCTGGACAAGCTTTCGGAAACACACACAATTATGGACCTTCGCCTCATCGACTGTTCCCGGCCACCCCACATCAACAAGCGCAAGCTAACACCAGGCACAATGCTAAGTTTGGTTCCTTTGTCGAGCCTGCGGAGGAGGTGGATTATGACACGCTACCATCTCCACGTGGCGGCTTAGTATCCAGTACACACGCTCCCCAGCAGGTACACCAGGCCTCACATGCGCAGAATATGCAACACAGCAACACTTCTGCACTTGCGAGTAGGCGCATGTATCAGGATGAAGCCGAGCGAGACTCACCTCCTCCCCCGCCTCCCGTTGTGTTTCGAGACTCACATAACAGCACCTCCAGACCTGTACTCCGACCAGCTGGCGCTCCGCCGAGAAGAGGTGCTGTTCCTATCCCTGGTAAGGTAACAACTGCTTCTGCTGCTGACACTCCGTACGCTATGAGGAAAGGAATCGAGAGCCAGCTATTGAGTCCTGACGATGACTAAAAATGTCGAATTTAGGTTGTGCTTTGTTTGTATTTATAGTGTCCGTCGCGCGACGTTGTTGCACTTATTATGTTTGTTTAATGAGAATACTGAAATCGCGACAAGTTTCATTTGTTCAAAATTTAATTTTATTGCCAGGTCATCCTTTTTGCAACCTTCGCTGTGTACTCAGAAGGAGCAGCGTTGTAGTAAAGCAATTTATATTACTGGATGAATTCTCGAATACTGCTATTGGTGCTTTTTGTCGTAATCAACCTCATTTACCATATCCATCATCAAGTGTGCATTGAAAGTTGGCTGAAATAACATTTATTGTTTTACTGTCCTATTCAGTAGACCGTTTCGCTTGGGTTTCCGACAGCTGGACAGGAACACTTCGAGAAGACCTCTCTCGAGACCTTGCGCAGAAAACCCTAACGCACATAACTGAGTTTTACGAATCGAGAGTGTACATATCTTCAATGAGCTCTGACAAACAAGCGATGGATAAGGGGTTATCCGCATTATGCAAATCGATCCGCGGCGAAGGAGATTATGTGAAGTTTGTGAAAATTGAGCGTGGATTGGACAAAATAGCAATGTCAATTCTTGGAGTATCTATTATTGGTGGCAGTATGCTGTTGCTATCTTCGTCCAACATTGAACTGAATAAGTTTGAAATAGAGAAATCTCGACAGAAGATCGATTTTAAACCATCGACCAATTTCTTCGCTAGAAACTACGTGTTTGTGGCATATTCAGTGGTGATTTCCCTCAGCACACTGTGTTTTGTCGCTGATCTGGTGATCAAATAAAAAAGTAATTACGGTATAATTTTGTAGGCCTGAAGTTCTGGCTGCTTCGACACACAGTAATTTTGTGAGTTGAGTCCTGATGTAGACTAAACTGCAAAAATGAAATCTGTGGTAAAAGTTGTTTGCATGACACCTTTTTTCATGGAAGTTATCGTCCTTTCGTCAACAGCAGGGCAGCCATCACTTTATACTCAGAAGGTGAAATAAACATTCCAAAATGCGGTCCAACAAGAGTGCACCAGTTCAACAAATACAAACTTGCAACTTGATCTTCTTTGTCAGTACCCTCTGTAGAATATGCCTCAAACGTTTCTTCGCTCAATCGAAGGATGTCTTGCAGCTGACACATATGCATCGAAAAGCATGGGTGCCCTGTAATAGGATGACTTTCCGGCGTTAGCCGCCCAAACTCATAATATCTATTGTCTTTCACGGCTTCTGCTTTGCTGCTGGTAGTAGTATTTGGTTTGTTGTCTTCGGCTTGTAAATCGGTCCATTCGCTCTCAATTCCCTTTGATATTGATGTTGGTTTGCATGATGGACATTGCGACTGTAACCGCCGAACGTAATCGATAACATCTTGGCATTCGTTTAAGTTATATAACTTCCCACTCTCGTTCCACATCTTTTGAACATAGGGACACGGTATGGAATAGACCGGATGTGGCGTAACGATAGCACTCAGTTTCACGGTGTGTGAAATTTCAACCTTAAGTACAGATGGATCCATCTCGACGACATTTTCAGTGTTTACGTAATCATCATCATTGCTACTATTCATATAACTCATCTCCATTTCTGGTAACCGAAGAGTGGTTACAAAGAGAAGGAAATTGCCTTCACTGTTAAACGCGATACTGCTGGATGAATTACCAACAGTTGCAGAGTATACCGTCGCCAGTTCATTACATGCTGTTGCCCAGCTCATATCACCAAGTCCACTTATCATCACAATGGCAGTATTCACGAGCACGGGGCTTGATTTTCAAAATATTTGAAGATGAAGTTTGGGGATAATAACATTTATTACTTTGATTATGTGTTCAGTGGACCGTTTTGCGCCACAGTTTTTTTCAAACGCGTCATCAGGAGGCTGAACAAAATTTCGACTCAGAAAGCTCAATAAAGACAAATCCTGAAAGCCCTTGCGCGACACTTGTTCTTACATTCATAACGAACGTTCTGCCTGATAAGTTAAAACAGTCTAAACATGGTCTTTCACATTTCCCCATCAGCATATGATTGGCTCATTCCGGATGTTTTGGACATTGGCGTCATCGACGAAATGGCCTTAGCTGGCACCTTTCCCACATTACTAAGTCTCTATCCCTCATTTTTATTTGCAATTTTGTTCGGGATCATTCGATCGATTCTGCAAGTAATTTTGTTCAAGGTGAGTAGACACTTCTGTTCCTTAGTGAACATTTCGTCTTATCATGAATCATTTTTCGAATGTTCACAGCCCGTCGCAGTATACTGTATGAAGCTCAGCTTCTCCGATCAGAAACCTCATAAAACAATTGATGTCGTTGTTAAAGCTATGAAGGGCGTTAAGCACAAGGTTCCGGTAAGCTCATATTCACTTTCGGAATATTCCGGTACGTTGGCCGTTACTTAACAAAATCTCATTCGCTCCCAGGACGAGGTAAGCACAAGCCTTGCGAAGCAAACGGGCCTGAGTGAGTTGGAAGTCAAGAAATACATCTGGAACCGAAACCGCGACGAGGTGAACCGTCGCAAGGTGGTCAAGTTCGGCGAAGCAATGTGGCGAAGCATGTTCTATTGCTCCTTCTGTGTGCTGGGCTTCATCACCCTGTGCCGGCCCACCTACGTGCCTTGGCTTTTGGATACCTCCGAGAACTTCAACAACTGGCCTTATCACCCGATCTCCACGCTGATGAACTTTTACTACCAAATCGAGCTGGGTTGTTACATTCATCAGCTTCACTGGACCGAAGTGAACCGCAGTGACGCACTGGAGATGATTCTCCACCACGTCATCACCATCGCGCTGATCGTGGGCTCGTACATGATTAACTTCACCCGGGTGGGCACGTCGATTCTCCTGTGCCACGACTTCGCCGATATCTTTTTGGAGATCGGAAAGTGCTTTAATTACACCTCGAAAACACCCCAGTTTAAGTCCATCGCTTCCCCCATCACTGACTTCCTCTTTGTGTGTTTCTCAGTCTCCTTTCTGGTCACGCGGCTGGTCATTTATCCCCGGTTTCTGCTGTACAGTGTGGTGGTGGAAAGTCCTCACATTCTAGGCATGTGGAGTGGGTATTGGTACTTTGCCATTTTGTTGTGTAGTCTGCAGGTGCTCCATGTGTTCTGGTTTTACCTCATATTGAAGATGGCCTACCGCATTATGATCGTGGGAGAAGTTGAGAAAGATGTGCGCAGTGACGATGATGAACTGCCTGAGGAGGAGAAAGATTCCAGTGCAAAGGATGATAACAAGACGGACATAAAGAACGACAAAAAGAAGCGGTAAATGCTTGATGCCGCGCGTTTGTAAGTTATTCTGTTATGTGTGGTTGTTTTATGGATCTTATAGTGATAGTTTGCGTGTGTAGTGAGTCGTCTGTGTTGTAGTGGAGCAGATGCTTCGCACACGCAAAGAATAAAAAGGAATGTTGCATATTGTTTATGCGAATGTACCATACGTGTATGACATGAGGGTGTGTACGATTGTGGTGCTGATAAAATTATACTTTTCTACTATGAGTTTTCTCCGTTTGGATTGTAGTGTGTACTCGTACTACAGCTGGCAAGTACTGTGTGTACTATACTGGTACTGCTATTCCATGTGGTAACATTATATAGTGCATGTGTGCTTGGTGTAGTATGGTACTTATATAGTAATATAAAACTTCTACCTGTTCTCTAAATAACCAACTTGTGCGTTTATCGCTCCACAATACGTGGTCTTTGTTTTTATTCTTACAATACCGATGAAGGTACGGTAGCCACCGAGCAGTAAACAAAAGTACCAAATATGTCAACATATACTAACAAAACTAACTATGGTAAATGCTTTCTAAAGCATGTTATTGGTTTCTGCGGGTATCTTAAACACTGCACCTTCCAAGTCCTTCGTTACCCGCAACTGGCAGCACAAACGAGACCTGGACAACATGGTGAAAAACGAAGAAGACAATGCAATGTTAACCTTGCTCGCAAAAGGGCAGCAACTATAAAAAGAATAATAATCGTACGTGTCAGTGAGGCCCCAAGCGAGATCTAACATGTCTTCCTCTTCTTCCGTCTTAGGTGGCAGCTTGTCGAAGAGTGCCTGGTCCAATATGACGTGACACGTCGAGCATGCAAGCTCTCCACCACAGGCACCTTCAATATCGATGTTGTTCTCTATCGCAATGTCCAGAACTGACTTTCCAATCTTTGCCTCCACAGCAACCTTATTCTTATTGGCCTCCTCAATGAACGTCAGGTTTACGCAGGAACGTGTAAATTGCAACTTTCTGCTCAGCACTAGCTTTCTTGAAGCAATGACCAACGACCTACTTACACAAGCCATTCCGTTCATATCGCTGGTAGGTTTTGCTTGGGATGTTAGCTTGCAAATACACTTTGTTTTAGTGGTTCTGATGTGCAGTGGTGCTGAAAATAACGTCTCTTCTATAATACGCACACTCCCAGATGGGCATAAATACGCAACATTGATAAATTCGTTCGTTTATAGCGCATATTAATTTAGAATTTCTGTCCTTACCGTTTCATCGCTGGTTCCTCGAAGTTTGCAGAGCACATTCATAGTGTGGAGCTCTTGTCTCCAAGATGAGTGATATAAATGATCCAACACATCCGGATTATATAGAGGACTATGATTTCTTTGAGGTGAAGCGAAAGGAGCGCTTGATCTCTATCACTGATGCAAAGAAGAAAATCGATGCTGCTCACAGACAAGAAGTAAAGAAAAAGTCTCTGAAATGGAGAGATAATGGCACCAGCGCTCTTCAAGCAGTGAAGTCAGGGGTGTCTGGTTTAAGGTTTTTACTGGAACCCCACAGCAATACGAAGAAAACTGTCATTCACTTCAACAATCAAGTGGAATTTTTGGGCAGAAAGATACAAGGAACATTGTGCTGCCGACATTGTTACCCACTAGCTGCACGCGTATTGCAAGTTAGCCGCGCATCTCCTTGGAAGAAGTATCGGTGGTTTTGTAATAAGGCGAACCTCATTGAGTGGAAGTCGAATCTAATGCATGAAATACGTTCAGACTATCGCGACAAACATCCCTTTGAATATGAATACCGACCACGCTACCAAGATGTTCGTGTGCTGCGGCATCTGTTTCGTTCCCAAATGAACTTGATTCCCATCGACCGGAACATATCCGAAGAGTTAAAGAAAAAGCGTGCACATTACAGGGTAGTTACGACAAAGTTGAAGTTGATTCACGACACGCAGGCAGCGTGTGAAAAGATTTCTCACTGTACCAGCCGGCAGCACTCCAACCCCAAGGGCTGCTCCAACTGTGGTGTGCTGTATATTGGAGGCATGCTCGATGGAGGTACACCGTATGTGCAAAGCGTAAGCCGAGAGACCGGATTGGTTACGTTGGTGACTTTGCAATTTGAAGTGGAGACACTAATCGAAGAGAACATCGTGCAGACCGAAATCGTTGAGCGGGTAGAAATTGACCTGTTTGCGTACGAAGAAGTCGTTCTCGGCATAGTGCGAGTGAATATACAAGCCTGGTGGAGCTTTGTGTTGGTGTGGAAACGATATAAACGTGCTGAGAAACGCATCGCCAAGTCTCGGGAACTCCATCGCATTCGACGACTGGTCATGATGAAACGCGAAATTGACCGAGCCATCCGCGAGGCCCCACCGCTGGAGATGGAACGCTACAGCGAGGCCTATTGCGACATGCTGCCGGCGTTTTACGAGTACGCCCACTTGCAAATTGCGCTCAAAGAACAACGCATCCTCAAGTGGGCCAAGTGCTTTCGGGTCAAGCTGGTCGCCAAAGTCGACATCGCACGTGAACGCAAGCACCAAGAATACCTACGTCTACTGGCACTTCCCAAGCCACCACGACCCATCCTCATCAAGAAATTTGAAATTCCCGAAGCTCCCCTGCTGGTGTGTTTCCGATTGGAATGCAAAATGCGGAAATTTCTGTCCAAAGAGCGGTACGACATTCATATGAACGTGCACTACAATGAAGACGCCGTGCGGTATGCGACATATGACAAAAACAAACAAGCCAAGAGTGTACGAGATCGGCGGGAGCGCAAAGTCCTGCACCGCATTGCGGACTCCCGACACAGGCTGCAGCAACTGGCCTATGACGATGAGACGTCCCAACTAGACTCCAGCACGAAGAACCCAACACAGAGTGACATTTCACCGACGCATTCAGAAGATATGGTGCATGTTGCTGCACCTGAATTGACACTGTTTCCTAATCCAGGTGCAGAATTTGACGACCAGATGAGCCAAGAACTGTCGCAGCTGTCCCTGTCGAGTGATCTTTTACAAGACAGCAACTATTCTCTTTCCAACGACGTCGCTAATACAGACCACACCGGCGCGCTGGTAGTTCGTTCCAACGATAATATCGCAGAAACGCACCCGCAAACCACTGCCGAACCTGGAGCACCTGTGGTTCGCATCACTGGCTTTGCGAAGCGAAAAGCCCTTCCTTCGGGCTCCCACCAGGAACTGACCAGTCCTCCGAACAGCCAGCCAGGTCCGAACAATGAGCCTCACCACACGGAACAACAATACAGTCAAGTATCTGCCCTGCACAACGGTAACACAGTGAGCCCGACCAAGTCCAAGACGAGTGCTCAGGACGTCGCCTTGTACCACCAAGCAGCCACTAATGTGCACAAATGGGCCTCGATGAAGCACGACTATGCATTGCATGGGATTCTCAACGACTGTATGTATTCGCTTGAGTTGGTGAGCAAACAAGGCGATGTGAGTGTCGCCCAGCGCGTGCCTCTAGACCGCCCATTGATCCGAATTGGCACACATTCTTCCTGCGAGTGTGTCGTTTCTTTCTCCGGTACTGGGAGCAGTAGTGCGAAAAAAGACGCCAAAGTAGCCAAAATCCACTGCTTGCTGTATTGCCCCACTCACAAGGGCAGCACATACAATGAGGCCACCTCGCTCGCAGAACTAGAGACGTACGGCGGTACGGCCAAAGCAGTTCAACAGGCCAATGCCCAGCTGACCCTGGTGGACAACACGTCGGTCTACGGCACGTACGTTGTGTCGGCGAATGGGACCCGAAAAGTGCCCACGAAAATCACTGCAGGCACCGTGCTTACCTCCGGTATGTTGGTGTGCATTGGGGTGTGCAAAGACGGACCGGGAGAAATTTCAGCGACAATTGCCAACCAGGCTTGTCTGGTCTATCGAGTGCGCTGTTTGGATCAAGAACTGTCTTAGGAATGTCATTCTTGTTATTCTTTTCAATACTTACTTAAAAATAAAAGGCATAGTAATCGTACGACATCAAAATACTCAAGTTTATTTTACAGCAATTCTGTTCGTCCACTCAATCAACGCATCCACCACCTTACCAGCATTCACGCGCATATCTTCATCGACTAAATCACCAGATTCTAAGTTAAAAGGTGAGGGGCTTTGGTAGATCCGAGCACTGAGATCTGGCTTGTTCATGACGTGCAAGTTCAGGAACAGAGCAGAGTCTCTGAAGTGAGCAGCAGAGCGCTGACCACCAACGCCACCGCCTGCAGACACAACGGCCGCGGCTTTGTCGTTGAACAGGTTGCCTCCGTCGGCGCCACGACTTCCCCAATCAATCGCATTCTTGGCAGCACCGGACATGGAAAAATTGTATTCGGACAAACCAAAAAGGAAAGCATCTGCTGCTTTCAGGCGCTGACGGTACTCTTTAACTACTTCAGGCACAAGGTCTGGACGTTCTAAATCCTGATTGAAGAGTGGCAGATCAGGTACGATGATGTCCATCGTGTGGCCGGCTGGCAATTGGTCTCTCATAGCTCTCAGTAGACCTGTGTTGCAAGAAGTCTTACGCAAGGACCCGGAAATGGCGACGATGTGCATGGAGCAAATGATATCAAAGAAAGCAACAATAAGAATTGACACGGTCGTCTTAATTCTCATTTTCTGGCAAAGATGTCTCGCACGTCTTTGGTATCTACTCGAAAAGGGTTAAGTTAGGTCGACAGTAATTGTGGTAAGTTATGTAGATGAGTTTGAATGTTTTGGTTTTGGTACATGATCCTTTGGTAAAATTTGGTATTATTCTTTGGTATAAGAACTAGTGCGTACAAATGATTGTTCTACAAAAATCCTACTGATACCGTACTTTTTGCATTGGACGGAGTGTAGAGTATATCGAAACAATTGCTGTATATCGTATATTTAGCAAAACCAACCGCATAAACGAGAATATAGAAAACAAAATACTAAATAATGGACTGCACAAGATAGCCTTAAAGCATAGTAAGCGTTATGTCGCGAACCATACCGACAGAATATATTAACAACCCAAGAATTTGCTTCAACGTTTACTTGGGGGCCAGTCTCTTGGTCCAGGCAATCAAGCCCTCAGCGACGCCCTTGGCCTGCTCAAGCTCTACAGCGCCGTGGAGATCACCAGTCTCAAGGTTGAAAGGAGAAGGGTTGGTGAAGATCTGAGCGCTGAGTCCAGGACCGTTCATGACATGCAAGTTCAGGAACAGAGCAGAGTCTCTGAAGTGAGCAGCAGAGCGCTGACCACCAACGCCACCACCGGAGGACACAACAGCGGCCGCCTTGTCGTTGAACAGGTTACCTCCGTCGGCGCCACGACTTCCCCAATCGATGGCGTTCTTGGCAGGGCCGGACATCGAGTAGTTGTACTCGGAAAGGCCAAAGAGGAAAGCATCGGCCGTCTTCAGGCGCTTTCTATAGTCCTTGACGGACTCGGGCAGAAGGTCGGGGGTCTCCAGATCCTGGTTAAAAAGAGGGAGATCGGGAACGACGATGTCCATAGTGTGGCCAGCGGGCAAGGCCTTCTTGATGGCTCTCAGGATGCCAGTATTGCAAGAAGCCTTTCTCAGAGAGCCAGTGATAGCAACAATGTGTACCATTTTATTTTCTTGATTTGAACTGCGAAGACCAATAAATGTGAGCGATGCACTGAATCAATCACCTTCGATGCACCACAAAAAAAAGATCTTCTTCGAATAACAATTGTTATATTGTGGATATGGCACTACATGTGTTTAGTAGAAGGTGGTTGTTAAGATGTTCAAAAAATCGTCGAATTGTAGTTTATCAAGAGAGTTGTTGTTTTTATGTGTGTTGATCAATAGAAGCAAAAGAACGGTACAGTATATATGTAATAAATTTGGATGCACTACGAGCACGTTGTATAGATTACTTCTTTTCTGCTTTGGTATGATAATCCAGTTATAAATCTCTACCGGCACTGCAAAAGATGTAAAAGAGGACACACGTTTATGAATCCATTAGTTTACCGTCTTTTAAGAAACGAATCATATCCTGATTAAATTCTACATCTTGCTCGATAAAGAAGCAATGAGCTGCATTTTTGAACACCTTCGTTTGAAGATTAGGGTGCTCCGCCGCTTCGTATATGTCCGTCCATCGCTTAAAGTTCGGCTCCAAGGGCACTACAGCGTCTTTATCTGCCCACATAATGAGTGTGTTGATATGATGGTGAGCAGCCAATTGCTGAACCGCTGCTTCGTTGTCAGACAACGGGAAATGTACTGCGGTCTCCCAGAATGCATCGAAAATATGAGGGTGTTTCTGATTTATCTCAATCAATTTCTCCACTGCGTTGGTCGCCTGAGGCAATGCATCTTCACCTTTCAAATGAAAATCATTCCAAAAAGCAGATGTGTTTCCGCGTAGCATGTATTTAATCAAACTGTGTGTGCATTTCCAACTGCGGATTGTTTTGACAATTCCTAGGTCCATAAGACCCGCTTGAGTGAGCATCGTCAGCGACAATATTTCATTGTCCGCACCATATTTTCTTCCGTACAATGCGACAATCGTTCCACCCATAGAATGGCCGATCAAGTGATACTTTCGTTGGTGCAAATTTAAACCCACGATTAAATCACGCATTTGTTTCACATGCCCGTCGCCATTGAATACAGAGTCACCATTCTCGTCTGTCAACGACGAAGGAAATGGAGAATGACCGCGGCCCTTCAAATCAAATGACAAGACTGTAAAATTCTCGTTCACTAGTGCCGCCCTGAGAGACTCAAAATGTACGTGATACGATCCGATCCCATGTACACATATGACAACGGGCTCAGTCTCCTTATGCTCTTTGCTCTCCAAGTGATAAAATGTTTCGTCATTGAAGATCTTTCCACTCAATTCTGTCATCTTGTTCGACTTTTTCTGGGTTTGGAAAACTTTGACCTGGTTGAGTAACGGAGGTCGGGTGTAACGGTCGGGCTCAGGTATATTCGTACCAAAGGTATTCGTAATAACTACGCAGCTCACGAACAAGAACACCCATGTGATGGAATTATTGTAAAAAGACAAGAGCGGTCGAGAACAATGTCTTTATTTTACAACCAACTCCATATTAGAACGTTCGGTACACAAACTTAAAAAAATGTGTGTTCATCCACTCACTATCATCGGTAAACATGCTAAGTACTAACGCTAACACACACAACTAATCAAAGCCAGTTTGACTATAAACTAAAAGAGAACAACAGAATCAGACTTATTTCTTTCTTCTACGCGCGCCGTCCTCCTTGCTTTCACTGGCATCACTACCTTGACCCTTTGTCGCAGCAGAAGCAGCGTCTGTCTTCGTCTCGTCAGAATCGCTCAATGCAGGCGGTTCGTCGTCCATGTCCTCCTCATCGTCACTGCGCACATCTTTCTCTACCTCGCCCACAATCAAGAGGCGGTAGGTCATGCGGGCAATCAGACTGAACCAGAAAATATGCAACACTTGCAGGGAGCCCAGCAGGCCCAGGAAGAAATAACACCCGGACCATTCGCAGCCATAAATCGCCCAACCTTCGGTCAGCAGACTGTGCATGACGCGCTTGGGGTACCACACCAGTCTGGTGAGGAAGAAAGTGATCATAAAGACCGCAAAGATGCCGTCCGTGATGGGTTTTAACCACGCGTTGCCCTTGACCTTGGAGGTGTAATTGAACACCTTGGCGACCTCCAAGGGCACGTCCGAGAGGTCGTGGATGAACAGGATGATCGAGCCAATGCGGGTGTAGTTGTTGAGATACGAAGAAATCAGCAAGCACGAGGTGATCAAGTGGTGGGAAATCATTTCCCACGCGTCGCTGCGGTTCACTTCGGTCCAGAGCAACTGGTGGAAGTAGCTGCCCAGCTGCACTTGGTAGTAAAGCATGATCGCAGGAGACACGGCGTGGTTGGGCCATTCAATGTAGTAGTGAATGCTCTCCTTGACCCAAATCGCCGTCTCCGGCAAAAACAAAGCTCGGTAGCCGAGGACGCAGAACACAGAGTAAAACACAAAGCGCCACACAGCTTCCACATACTTTACGATCTTCCGACCGATGACCGCATTTTTCTTGCGCAGCCAAATGTACTTTCGGACCTCCAAGAAGTTCTTTCCTGACTTTGCGCAGAAAGCCTTGATCGTCTTGGACTGAATAGAAAGATTGAGCAGTTAGTTTGTAACCCAATACTGATTATGAGTGATGTAGGTAGTATCTTACGTCAACGAACTTGTTAACATCCTTAAACTCTGCGTCCACTTCCTTTATCCGCACAAGAGGAACCTCCTTTATTTGCATCGATGCGCGTGCGAGCGGCTGTGTGGCGAAGAGGACCTTTTGTTAGATAAGGGTGGGTTGCAAACGATGAGAGGAATGTTCTTACTTGGAAAATGCAAACTGTCAGGAAGTATCTGGTTAGGTTCAATAAAACGAAGAATGTCAGGGCAGGAGCGAGATCCTGGATCGTGGGAAACACGCCCTCTGCGACCAGCTTGTCTACTGCCACTGGATCGTATCCAGGAGGAAAGATGAACGCATACGAGGAAGGCGTAATGTTCAATGACGCCAGGCCCGCCTTAATAGGATCATTGA
>LNAP01004370.1_pt1 | contig 13092 bp, 15 predicted proteins | sample 602601 | NCBI WGS metagenome assembly LNAP01 (sample SAMN02440304, study PRJNA202911) | soil metagenome | biome: Subtropical and temperate rainforests or woodlands; isolation source: soil samples (1 kg each in a 20% v/v slurry with milli Q water) were... ...
TCAATCGAAAGGCGCTTGCATTTCTGCGCCTCGCTTCAATCAGACTCATGTTGAGAAAACTATGCAATCCAGCATGATCTCTCCGGACAGACTCTAAGGCTTACGAGTGAAATCTTCAGGGGGCATGATTTCATTCCAATTGAGAAGTTGATACCGGTTCTACACTTGCACGCTTATAAGGACGACAGAAAGCGGTTGTCCGAAACGCAGATACTTAGCCTCGTGGCTCGAGTCGCGTCAGAATGTAAATCCCCCTTTATTGCGATACCCGAGCGCGAGCTAGGCGAAGGGCTATTGGAGCGGTGCCGACTGGCGAAGAAGATTTGTGTTGCTCTTGCGGAAAATAGCAAGGGTGTTGGCTTACACATACTTGGGTGCGGCAATCTGCTGTCGTTTGCATTCTTTGCAGTTGCAGGTGCTCGAATGGTGGATGGGCTCGAATGGTATCGAACATTTGTGTCCGACAATTTTCATCTACACCATTTTCAGCAGGAGCCGGTGTTTCCCAATGCGAGCGATGGCACTTACAATCCCGCAGCTGATCTAATTCTTGCGCAAGAACTGCCGTATCGAGTCAAGGTTGCTACGATGAACCTCATGTCATTACAAACCTTCTCATCTCAGCTGCTTTTGAATTTGCAAAATCGAACGGTTCACGAACTGGTTGCAAAACAGTTTGGAAGAAAGGCAGGAATGGAGTTACGAGGGCTAGAACAGTGACGCCGCAACATGTTCTCAGAGATCTAGTATCTTACCTACTACAGTCTATCGACGGCGATCCCTCTATTGCGCCGAGTTTTTCAAGACTTCCGAACAACGAAGATGCTTGGCGAAGTCTTTTATTTTGTCTTCTTTCGAGCCAAGTGAGAGTTTCCACGGCAGCTAGAGCCACACAAAGCGTATTGGCTGAAGTTCCATTTTTTCGGACGCATCTTTCGAGCAGCGAGGTGTATGACAAAACGAAAGTGGTGCTCGCGCGAAAGGACGTTCGTCATAGATTCCCGGAAGTTCGATCCCGACAGATTGCTGGGTCCTGGTTTGCATTCGCACAAATAAAGGACGTGCTCTACAGCTATCTTGATTCATTCGATACGGAAAAGGCAGCGCGAGAGGCGGTTACACAGCTGTTCCCTGGGATTGGTCTTAAACAGGCGAGCATGTTCCTGCGTGACATCGGTTATTCGGATCGACTTTGCATTATCGATACCCACCTACTTTGGTATTGCGGACATATGGGGAAGAACTGCGACGGAACGCTGACAACAAAGAAGTACATTGAAGTTGAAGATTTTCTCCTCAAGCAGTCTGATGAGTTTGGAGTTTCTCCAAAGATTTTGGACTCTGCGATATGGGTCGCAGTCACAACGTTTAAGGCTCAACAATGTACGATGCAGTTTGCTTAGCATCTGGAGGCCTAGATTCTGTCGTGTGTCTTCACTTGCTTCATAAGCAAGGAATCAAGACGCTGCCAGTATTCATCAATTATGGACAAAGAAATTTAAGCAAGGAGTTCACGGCGCTCTCGGTTAATTTGAAGGCGGCGAAATTTCCTGATCCGGTGGTCGCGAATATTTCCGGCTTCGGTAAGATAATCCGATCGGGTCTAACTGATCCTAAAAAGAGGGTCTTGGAGGATGCGTTTACGCCCAACCGAAACTTACTGTTCTTGACGGTTGGTGCTTCCGTTGCCTTTTCGCGAGGTGTTTCGTCCGTGATTTTAGGCTTTCTCTCGGAAAAGACGGCGATCTTTCCCGATCAAAGCGATAAATTTCTGTCGTCGGCTAGGAATGCAATTAGCGAAAGTCTTGGTACCGAGTTTCAGATCATTTGTCCGTTGCGTGATATGGTCAAGAACGATGTTGTTCGGCTAGCCAGCAAACTTGGCATTAAGGGGTCCTATTCATGTCACAGCGGTACAGCAAAACCCTGTGGCAAGTGCATCGCTTGTCTTGAATACAATATAGGGGAGTGACGTAATGGGTGGCTCTAGTGGAGGCGGCCTTTCACAGATTGATCTCTCCAAGCTAACGAAAGTTGCGGAGGACAGACTCAAGCAATTGGCTCAGTCTGGTACTAGAATTCTATTTGTGTGCGAAGCAGAAGATCGAAAGTCACTTGATTCCCATTTGGCTAGGTCAAAGGTATTTGATCGAAAAAAAATTGCTGTATTTGATTCCAGCCAAGAGGACGCAGCTTTCGGGGAAATCGATAGATGTTCCATTGTCGTCGTTTTCACGAATGCCGCCCAAAAATGTGGCTTTCTTGACCGTGCAGTTGAAGCATCGTTTGCAAAGAAAAAGCAGGGCATTCATGCGAAGGCTCAAGAAAATTCCTTGATCCCTTCGAAAGCGATGGCTTACCGCTGGCCGTCGCTAGACTGGGAGAAGCTCGAAGCAATGTTCAAGGAATAGCATGCTTCCATTTTCTTTCCAAAACTAGCAGATCAATAGGCTGGAGCATCCATAGCGGTCGGGGAGGGGCGTTGTTAGATAATTGAGAAGCCATGACCGCTCCCCACCTCACCGTCTGGTACAACACGCGCTGCCCCGTCTGCGATGCCGGCATCGACTGGCAACGCAACAAGCTGCTGGCCGCCGTCCGCGCCGGCCACATCTCATTCAAAGACATCAACGAAGACCCCGAAGCGCTGACGGCTTACGGCGCCTCGCTCGACGACGTGCGCCGCCGGCTGCATGCCACCGACGAAGCCGGCCGGCTGATCGTCGGCGCGGATGTCGCGATTGCGACGTGGCGGATAACGCCGGGGGCGAGGGCTGGCTGGCGTCGCTGTTCGGCAATCCGGTGACGCTGCCGATTACGCGGTTCGCATACGACCGGTTTGCCAACGTGCTGTTTGCCTGGAATAAGCGGAAAGGGCGGTGGTGAGTGCCGCCGACCATTTCGAATAGCCTAGACCGCAGCCAGCGTTACGCTAAGCTGGCCGCGAAAATGAAGTCGGTAGAGCCCAAGGAAATCCGGATGTTCAAAAGCAAGGGACTTGCGACGGCCGCTTTCGTAGCCTTGGCAATGCTCGCATGTTCGACCCCACAAGCAAACGCAGCGCAATGCGGCAGCAGCGCCGGCGGTTTCGAGTCCTGGAAGCAGGAGTTCGCCCAGGAAGCGCGGGCCAAAGGCATCGGCGCCTCGACCGTCCAGGCCTTGATGGCCACGAACTACGCCAGTGCGACCATCGCCGCCGACCGCGGCCAGCGCAGTTTTAGCCTGTCGCTCGACCAGTTTCTCGCCAAGCGGGGCGCCTCGACCATCGTCTCGCGCGGCCGCGCGCTGAAGCACTCGCAGGCAGCGCTGTTTGCTTCCATTCAGCAACGCACCGGCGTGCCGCCGGGGCCGCTGCTCGCCATCTGGGGGATGGAGACCGGCTTTGGCAGCCAGCGCGGCAATCAGAACATGCTGTCGTCGATCGCGACGCTGGCCTATGATTGCCGGCGGTCGGCCTATTTCACGGAGCATCTTTACGCGGCGCTGCAATTGATCGATCGCGGCGCGCTCTCGCCGGCCCAGCGCGGCTCCATGCACGGCGAAGTCGGCCAGACGCAGTTCATGCCCAAAGCCATCCTGGCCTACGGCACCGGCAATCTCGAAGTCGCGGCCAACGCGCTGAACTCGACCGCGAATTTCCTGAAAGCCCATGGCTGGCGCGCTGGCGCAGGCTATCAGCCGGGCGAGCCCAATTTTGCCGCCATCCAGGCCTGGAATGCCGCAGGCGTCTACCAGAAGGCCATCGCGCTGATGGGCCGCCAGATCGACGGCGGCGAGTGAGGGCTGCGGCACTCTCCTTCGTCATGCCCGGGCTCGTCCCGGGCATCCACGTCTTCCTTTTGCTTCTTGACCAAAGACGTGGATGGCCGGGACAAGCCCGGCCATGACGAGAACGAGAATAACAAGCACACCCTCCCGCACGCCGTTTTTCATGGCATGATCGTCGCGAGAGATAACAAGGGATTCGCATGCGCAGATTTTGTTTGGCCATTTTGTTCGGCGCCGCCGTCACCGCCGGCCCCGCTTACGCCGCCCGCTGCGGCGGCGATTTCAACAGCTTCGTCCAAAGCATCTCGGCGGAAGCCGCCGCCGACGGCATCTCGCAAGGCGTGATCAGCCAGGCGCTGGGCGGCGTGACGCAGGATCCCGCGGTGCTTGCGTTCGACCGGCGCCAGCGCGGCACCTTCAAGAAATCGTTCGAGCAATACGTCGCGACCCGCGTCGGTCCAGGGCGGATCAATGGCGGACGGGCGATGCTGCAGCGTCATGCGGCGCTGCTGTCGAGCATCGAGGCGCGCTTCGGCGTGCCGCGGCAGATTCTTGTGGCGATCTGGGGGCTGGAGACCGATTTCGGCAAGGGCGACATGGGCAAATTGCCGGTGTTTCGCGTGCTCGCCACCATGGCGCATGATTGCCGCCGTACTGAATTGTTCCAGAACGAACTGCTCTCGGCGCTCAAGATCGTGCAGCGCGGCGATCTTCGCCTCAGCGACATGATCGGAGCTTATGCGGGCGAGATCGGCCAGACGCAGTTTTTGCCGTCGTCCTACATCAAATACGGCGTCGATTTCGACGGCAACGGCCATGTCGACCTCCGCCACAGCGTGCCCGACGTGCTGGCCTCGACCGCGAACCTGCTGCACACCAACGGCTTCAAGATGGGCGCGCCCTATGACGAGGGCACCGCGAATTTCGAAGCGATGCGCGAGTGGAACAGGGCGACGATCTACCGCAAGACGATCGGATATTTTGCCGACCAGTTGATGGGGCGGTGATTTAGAAACCGTCATTCCGGGGCGATGCAAAGCATCGAACCCGGAATCTCGAGATTCCGGGTCTGGTCCTCCGGACCATCCCGGAATGACGAATGCCAAATTTCCGGCCCGGCGGGCTTTGCGCCGTGAGATGGATTGCTTCGCTCCGCTCGCAATGACGGAGAAGCCGCGGCGTACTGGATCGCCGCCTGCGTGGGGATGACGAGTTGTTACTGAGGCGGGCACCCACCATCCCAATCGTCCATCACAATCCCTTCCGCGCCAACCGCTGCTGCAGCCGTTTCGCGAGCACGGCCCAGTAGGTCGCCGGCCGCGGCCGTTGCACCAGGTCGGCAAAATGCGCATCGTTGCCGATCAGGATGCGCGACCGGTTCTTCTCGGTGCCCTCGGCGATGCGGAGCGCGGCGCGGGCCGGGCTGCGCAAAGGCTTCGATCTGGCAGGGCTCGCTGACGTCGGCGCGGTGCAGAAAAATGGCGGGCATTGCCCGCCGTCTTTATAGAAATCATTTCGCTTCGAACTGGGTGCCCGGGCGGAGCGATGGCGCTCCACCCGGGCTTGAAAGTTACTTCTTGGCCTTCTTCTTCGTCTTGGCCTTTTTCGCCTTCTTCGCCTTCTTCGCTTTCTTAGCCATAGCATCCTCTCAGGGGTTAATGGATTGAAACGCGACTTCGAGGCATGCTTGGCGGAGGGCCAGCCTCGCAACATCCTCAACCCTGATCCCAACAGATTCGCGGCAGGCTGCCGCGTGCTGTCACGTCGCTGTCATCACGTTATCCACAGTTGTTATGCGTCCTGACGCATTTTCGCCCCTGCCATGCGCCGTGCGCTGCGATGTCGTCGCGTACCGCCGTCGCGTCAGGGTTAACGATGCATCAACGCGGCGGCACGTTGATGCATCGATCCGGCACAGGTGCCAAGGCGCGCCGCCATCTTCATCAATTCAAAACCACGGCGCGGATTGCGAGGCCGATAGTGAGAGTCCGTTAAGCGGCGCGGCGGCATTTTACCCGCGAAACTACGGGGATCGGCCTTGGGGGGCAGTTCGATAATGGGGAGAGGTAGCGCCATGCGCGTTCCGGGTTCGCGATGCTGAACGTGCCGACGCTGTGGACGGTGTTCGTCATCAATTTTCTCGCGCTGGGCCTGATCTGGGCCTACGTGATGCGCAGCTATCCATCGTTCGATGCCGCGCGGTTCTGGACCGGCTCGGCGTTTGTCGCGGCGGCAGGCGCTTCGTGCGCGATGCTGCGCGTCGTTTTCCCGGATACGCTGGCGCCATTGCTGCTTGCCGGCGCCATGCTGATATTGGCGATCTGCCTGGCCGCGATGGGGATCCGGAAATTCTTCAACCGCTCTGCTTCGTGGCGCGACACCTTGCTGGTCACCGGATTTGGCTTTGCCGGCCTGGCCTTCTTCATTTTCGTCCATGACAGCCAGCCGGGGCGGATGGCCGTCTTCACGCTTGCGCAGGCGGTGCCGATGGTGCGGAGCCTGAAGCTGTTGCTGTTGCCGCATGACGGCCGCGTCAATCCGGGCGCCCGGCTGGCGGGCATCGTCACCATTCTCATCATCGCCATTTTCGCTGCCAGGCTGTTCGGCGCGGTGACCGGCATGGGTGGCGGCTTCTCCTACACGTATTTCAGCCCGGTGCAGTCGGTGGTGATCCTCATTCTGGTTTTCCTGTCGATGTCGCTCAATTTCGGGTTCCTGCTGATGGCGATGGACCGGCTGCGCAACGAGGTCGCCGACCTCGCGCTGCTCGACGATCTCACCGGCGTCGGCAACCGGCGGCATCTGGTGCAGCGGCTGGGCGAGGAATGCGCCCGGTCGGAACGCAGCGGCGAGCCGTTCGCGCTGCTGGTCATCGACCTCGACGGCTTCAAGGCCATCAACGACACCCACGGCCATGCCGCCGGCGATGCCTGCCTGCAGCATTTCACCCTGATGGCGCAGACCCGGTTGCGGCCCGGCGACATGCTGGCACGCACCGGCGGCGACGAGTTCTGCGTCGTGCTGCCGTCGAGCACGTTGCGCGAGGGTGAGATCATCGCGCGGCGCATCATCGATGTCTGCCGCGCCGATGCCGAGCAATGCATCGGCGCCGATATCCCGATCGCGGTTTCGATCGGCGTCGCGCAATGGAGCCGGGAGGTCGGCGTATTCCCCGACCGGCTGATCGCCGCCGCCGACCATGCGCTTTACGCCGCCAAGAACGAGGGCAAGAACCGCCATGCGGTGCACGATCCGGCGCCGCCGCTGGCGCCCGGGCATCAGCCGGCGTTCGAGCAGGCGGTGCGCAAGCTCGCATAGCATGCTAGGCAAGAGGCGCACCGGAGCCTGACTATCCTGATCACGAAATCCCGCCTGTTTGCGCTCGCGCTCGGCGTCGGCGCGAGTTTCACCCCGGCAGCCGCGCAAACGCCCGACCTTGCGACGATCGCGCGCGGCTCGGGCACGCCCGGGATTCCCGGCCTGAAAATGGTCTGGCTGGCGCCGTGGGGCGACGTCGCAAAGGCCCATCCCTGGCGCAACATCATCGTGCACCAGACCGAGGGGCCGGCCGGGTCGGCGCGCGGCGGCGCGCAGGCGCAATCGAAAAACCCGACGCGGCGCGGCGTCACCGTCTGGGTCGAGACCGACGGCACCGTCTACTGGGCGGTGGCGGAGAATCTGGTGCCGACCCATGGCGACGGCGCCAACCGCAACGACAACAAATACATCGACAACCGCCCAACCTTCCGCCAGGTGATCGGCAGCAATTCGATCGGGGTCGAATTCGCCGGCAATTATCCCGACGTGACCCGCGGCGCCACCGAGGCGCAGATCGCCGCGTGGCGGATCCTGGTGAAGGCGTTGCGCGCGCGCTACAATATTCCGCTCGAACGGGTCTATGCCCACAACTGGATCGACTACAAGGACGCGCGCTACTGCGAAGGCTGCGCGCTGGCAACAATGGCGCGGGAGTGGGGGGAGTAGAAGCATCCGGTCGTTGTCGTGCTCCGGATATGTTGCTCAGCCCGTTCTGGATTAGGGATACGTTTTCGGCTACAATTCGCTGATGAAAACCCAGACCATCGAAATCGCTGATGACACTGCGACGGTGCTGAAGCAGCGGGCCGCGGAGCGCGGTGTAAGTGTACCTGACCTGGTAGCCGAATTGGTCACACTCGAGGCCAGCGCTGCCGCTGCGGATGCGGCGGACATTGCTGAGCTAGATCGTCGCTGGAAAGCGTTCGAAACGCAAGGTTCCGTTGCGGCGAGCGACGACGTCGTGCGGTGGCTTGAAACATGGGGTACGCCGGCGTTCCGAAGCTGGCGCAACAGTGAAGCTTGAATGGTCGGACGAGGCTCTCGCCGATCTTGATCGGTTTGTGGAGTTCCTCAATCGGGAGCGCCCATCGCTCGCCTCTATTGTCGCCGCTGAGATTATCGACAAGACCAAAGTGCTGTCTGCGCACCCGCAATTGGGAAGACCAATTGCCGGCCGCGAAGAATATCGCCAGATCGTTTTGCAGGTTCTCGGCGCGGCTTATGTGTTTCAGTACCGCTTCGACGGCAAACGTCTTGTGATGTTGCGGGTATTTCACGCGCGCGAGGCACGAGAGTAAAGCTGTCTACGGCAGGGGGAATTGGGATGTTAGCTTCAACGATGTGTCCGTTCGCCCGTCAGTTTTCGTGGCCTCGTGCCGCGAGGACATTCGGAGCGGTTCAAGCCATCGTGCTGTTGCTGGGCGCGTCGCTGCTGGTGGCATTGGAGGTGCCGAGCAAGCCGTTCCTGCAAAAGAACAGCTTCCTGCTTTCCTCGGCCGGTTTTCGCGTAAAGCTCGCCAACGATCCGGCCGGGCTGCGAGCGATGCGCGCGCTGCCGGCGCATCGTTTTGTCATCCACAAGAACGGCGGCGATGTCCGCTATCTCTACGCCGAGCCGAATCTGTGCGTCTGCATCTTCATCGGCACGGCTGCGAACTACCAGGACTATCGCGACATTCTCGGCCGGGGATTGCCGCAGGCCGACGACGTCGCACCCGACTACAAGACCCAGGCCAGCGCCCTGCTGTATGGCGATATCTACGATTGGGACAATCTCAACCAGCCCGACAGCGACGCGGAATTTTTGCGGGATTATTATTGAGCGCGCTTGACTGCGATTCGTCATACGCGGGCTTGACCCGCGTATCCATCAATCTTCAGAAGAATCTTGCGAAGGGGATGGATGGCCGGGTCAAGCCCGGCCATGACGATCTTGCTCCTTCAAGGGAACAAAAAAGCCGGCGTTGCCGCCGGCTTTTTCTCGGTACCTCACACCGCGCCGGTTAGTGCGCGGCTTCCAGTGCGGCCTGTTCCTGGCGAGCGATCGTGCCCTTGACGGCGGACTGCACCTTTTCGAAGGCGCGGACCTCGATCTGCCGCACGCGTTCGCGCGACACGCCGAACTCGGCGGCGAGGTCTTCCAGCGTCATCGGCTCTTCCGCCAGCCGCCGTGCTTCGAAGATGCGCCGTTCCCGGGGGTTGAGCACGCCGATGGCGCCGTTCAGCGCCTCGCGGCGATGATCGAACTCCTCGTGCTCGGCCATCACGGCTTCCTGGTTGGGCGAGTTGTCGACCAGCCAGTCCTGCCATTCGCCCGCTTCGCCGTCGTCGCGGATCGGCGCGTTGAGCGACGCATCGCCGCCGAGACGGCGGTTCATGTCGATCACGTCCTGGTTCGTGACGCCGAGGCGCTTGGCAATCAGTGCCACCTGGTCGGGGTGCAGATCACCCTCGTCCAGCGCGGAGATCTTGCTCTTCGCCTTGCGCAGGTTGAAGAACAGCTTCTTCTGGTTCGCGGTGGTGCCCATCTTTACAAGCGACCACGAACGCAGGATGTACTCTTGTATCGACGCCTTGATCCACCACATGGCGTAGGTGGCGAGACGGAAGCCCTTCTCGGGCTCGAACCGCTTCACCGCCTGCATCAGGCCGACATTGCCTTCCGAGACGACCTCGGATATCGGCAATCCGTAGCCGCGATAGCCCATGGCTATCTTGGCCACGAGCCGGAGATGGCTGGTGACAAGGTGATGTGCCGCGTCGCGATCGTCATGCTCGCGCCAGCGTTTGGCGAGCATGTATTCCTGCTGGGGTTCCAGCATCGGAAACTTGCGGATCTCGGCGAGGTATCGAGACAGACCGGATTCTCCATTGAGAACCGGTAGCGTAGCTGTACGGGCCATTTAGCGCCCTCCAGTGGTTCAGGTCCCCGACAGCGGCGGACCCGGCAGGCGGCCGCTTTGTTAAAGCCAGTCGCCCTGCGATGTTCCGCGTTGGGTATTCAACGCACGTGCAATATACAGCAAACGGCACTTGATTTGGAAGGATAACAGGGGTCACGTCCCCGTGTGGCAGCCATAACCGGCTGTCATGACAGTGCTTTTTCGAAAAGCCTGCGTCATACCGCCGCTCTCATTGTATTCTGAAGGAGAAGTAAATCCTCCGGGAGGTCGCTTTCCCAATGCAGAATCTCCCCGGTTCTGGGGTGTTCGAGCGCCAGGAGATATGCGTGCAGCGCTTGGCGGTCGAGGGCCGCCAAGGCCGCGCGGCCTGCGGGGCCGAGATGGCTGGCCTTGGTCTTGAAGTGCGGGCCGTAGACGGCATCGCCCATCAGGGGATGGCCGATATGGGCGAGGTGCACCCGGATCTGGTGGGTGCGGCCGGTCTCCAGTTGACAGGCGAGCAGCGCGGCGATCGGCTTGCCGTCGCGTGCGTTGTAGGATTCCCGGACTTCCCAATGGGTGATCGCCTCGCGGCCGCTGTCGCGGACCGCCATTTTCTCCCGGGCGTACGGGTGCCGGTCGATTGGCGCGTCCACCGTGCCGCGCTGCCGGTTCGGCGCGCCCCAGGCGAACGCCATGTAGCCGCGGCGCATCGCGCCGGTGCGGCCATGGTCGGCGAATTGCGCGCTCAGCGATTGATGCGCCCGGTCGTTCTTGGCCACCACCATCAGCCCGGTGGTGTCCTTGTCGAGCCGGTGCACGATGCCCGGCCGCCGCACCCCGCCGATCCCGGAAAGGCTGGCGCCGCAATGGGCGATCAGCGCATTGACCAGCGTGCCGGTCTCGTGGCCGGCGGCGGGATGCACCACCAGCCCCCTGGGCTTGTCGATGACGATGATATCGTCGTCCTCATGGACGATATCGAGCGCGATATCCTCTCCGGCCGGTTCGGCGGCGACCGCCTCCGGCACGTCGATTGTGATCGTATCGCCTGCGGTGACATGATAAGCGGGGTCGCGGATGGGGGCGTGTCCCAGGGTGACGGAACCGGCAAGGATCAGCGCTTTCAGCCGCGAGCGCGACAATTCCGGCCGGCGCACCGCGAGCACGCGGTCGAGCCGGACCGATCCCTCGTCACCGGCGACGATGACCTCCAGCCTTTGACCGCCGTTCGAAGCCAGACTGTGTTCCAAAGATGAGCCTTATGACTGAAACTGTTGTGCCCGAGCCGACCCCCGAACAGGCCGCCTTGTTCGCGCGGGTGCGGCGGATGATGCTGATCGCGGGCCTTACCACGGCGCTGGCGGTCGCGGCCGTCCTGATCGCCATCGGCTACCGCCTTTTCCGCACCGAGGGAAGCGCTGTTGCCACCGATACCGTCTCGATGCTGCCGAAGGGCGCCCGCATCGTCTCCACCGCGGTCGCCGGCGACCGGCTGGTGGTGACGCTGGATATAGGCGGCGCCACCGAAATCCGCACGTTTGACGCCCATACGCTGAAAGCCGCCGGCCGGCTGAAATTTGCCAACGAGCCCTGACCAGACCCGCCTTGCAGCCGGGAGAATTCGCGGCTATTCCCTGAAAGTACGCTCCCTTCGTCTAGCGGTTAGGACGCGGCCCTCTCAAGGCTGAAACAGGGGTTCAATTCCCCTAGGGAGCGCCATACGTTCATCCGCTTCTTTATTTGTTCACGTCATGAGTTGCTACTCAATCCTCAGTAGCAAACGGGAGTTCGCGCCTGTGGGATGCCCACGGATCGCTCGAACTCAACCAGCGAGATTCCGCGGCTCGATATTTCATCAAACCCTCTATTGCCTAAACCACGAAAAGCGCATAATTTGAAGTTTTCAACCTTTGATGGTGGGGATTTCAGATGGAACCCCAATCTTTTTTTGACGCAGTCAAACAGGTCTTCCAGTTTGTTGCCGGATCCTCGACGGCAGTGACGCTTTCGGTAGTGGGATTTGTTCTTCTCTTTCTCGCAGGCATACTTACTTACAAGGCGCTCAAATCGAAGCCAGAAGAATTCCCGAGATGGCTGAAAGTGGCATTTTATGTTTGTCTTGTCGGCGGGCTGATCTTTTCGGCTGCAGGGCCAAGCTGGGTTCTTTTTCATGTCTCGCAAAATACAATTCGCACCGAGACCTTTGATGAGACCTTTGACAAACTTATTACTAACAAACGCGTGCGCTACGTGGTCCGCCTTATATCTTACAATCGCGTCAGCAGCCCCGATCTGAAGATCGATCTTCTGCAGCGTCTCGGTCCTCCGAAGCAACTCTACTCTTTTGTTGCCGACTATGAAGAGTTGAGGGGCCGCACCGTTAAGGAAGCCCTCGACATGATCGGAGTCGGTTACAACGGGCACAATTACGTTACGGCGGTTATCTTCCCACTGCAGACCGAAATCTACCCAGCTAATGCGCGAGGTCTGTTGCAGGTCATAAGTACGGTAGAACGTCGCACAGACCCTAAAGACCGGTTTCTGGGTCCGGACAAATTCAATCCAGAAGAGCTTGAGGACCTCCATGACACCAGCCGGCTCAGCTATCGCGTCACGGCATTCAGGAGCCTGTACCCACACTATTGTAAGGTAGCTAGGGAGTTTTTTTGCAGCAAGCATACAACCAGAGAATTTGTCGGCGGACTTTTTGATGATTGGCATCCGCTGGGATTTTCGCAGAAGGAGCCTCCCAGGAGGCCATGTCAAATCGCGCCGGAAACATTTTGCGCTTTCTCAGATTGGGATAGGGTCAAGCCGGAACTTTCGAAAAATTTTGGTAGTCGCGCATTCTTAATTGAAAATCTTGATGTCAAAAGTATTCCGCGTCGATTGATGATAGATTTCGAGGACCGCGTTGGAGATAAGATCCCTGACATTGGGCTTCCCTTACTTCCGAACGAAGCCGTTGCACAGCAATCTCGAGATTGATTTTGGGCGGAGCGGCCTAGCAAGCGTAGCCCGCTTACGGTGATGGGGTGGACGGCGCCCCGACCGGCATCGATGTGCCAAGATGGTCGTTGTCACAACCCATCTGAGGAGAGCCGTCCATGGTCAAGTCTAT
>LNAP01007493.1_pt1 | contig 13089 bp, 16 predicted proteins | sample 602601 | NCBI WGS metagenome assembly LNAP01 (sample SAMN02440304, study PRJNA202911) | soil metagenome | biome: Subtropical and temperate rainforests or woodlands; isolation source: soil samples (1 kg each in a 20% v/v slurry with milli Q water) were... ...
CAAACGCCCCGTTAGCCACATCAACTCGACGTTGCGCTCGGCCTCACGCTCAAGTCGGCGGCTGGACTGAATCCGATTGAGATAGCCGTAGATATAGATTTTCAGCAACACCGCTGGGTGATAGGCCGGACGACCCGTAGCGGCAGGATCGACGCCCTCAAAACCAAGTGCGCCCAGGTCGAGTTCATCGACGAAAACGTCGACCACTCGCACTGGATTTTCTTCGGCTACGTAATCGTCCAGACACTCCGGCAGCAAGGTGACTTGCGTCCGGGCCTCGCCTTCAATGAATCGCTTCATGATCGCCCCTGCTACGATCTCGACAATGAAAAGGTTAGACGATTACTGGCCCTTTCTCACAGCCTGGCCCCAAAGAGGACGTAAGCTTGCCCCTCATCTCGTGGCATAGCAGCATAGTGAGAATTTACTCCTTCGCTATCACCTATCACGCACCTCCAAGGTCACCATGTCCATAAATCTTGATGAGCTACTGAAAACCGTAGACGACGAACAATCATTCATCGGCTTCATTGAAGCTCTAGGTATGGATTTCGCCGAGGAGCGTTTGCTGGAGGAGACCTCTCCGTCGTCTCCCTATGGACCGGGGGCGTTGGGGTGGGAAAACGGCTCTATTGATACCTTTCTTGATGCTGCCGCAGCGTGGGCGACTGCCAGCTCACGCAGTTCCCCTGTGATTGCCAGTAGATCAAACGGATGGCAACGCTGTGCGGCCATTTTGCTGGCTGGTAAATTTTATGAATGAGCCCAGCCATTGCTGTTCGAAGGACAACGACCGAACGAAGGCTGCCGGTCGTGAAAGTCCAATATCGACTCATACTGTTTTAAACCGCAGGTCTTGAACTGCTCGGCGGTGTTTTCACACAGCCTGGACCCGCAGCAGACGCTCAGCGGTGTCCATGAAAGCCGGAGCGATTCACTAAACTTGATATGCATCATGAAAAATTGCGAACAATGTAACGAGCCCATGTATAGCGCTAAGAGTTAAGCCATGAATGCGACCCAGAGCTGGACCGTCAAGTGTGATGATCCCGAAGATGGAAGCGGCGACATAATCGTCAACTTACCACCAGAACTGCTTAAAAACCTAGGCTTGGTCCTTAATGACGTGCTGACCATAGAGCTTATCGACGGTGACATTGTCCTGAAGCCGGTCCGCCAGCGACGTGAGCTGAGTTAAAAAGAGAGATCTTAGTTTGCATCAGGGGTGACGTTCGTTTTGAGCCAATATCGGTCCACTGTTGTTGTTCCAACACCGAGCTTACGAGATACCTCTATTTTGCTGAGCCCTTCGGATTGGAGTTTCTGAATGGCATTGCGATTGTTCTCAGCCCGTTTTCCTCGTACGCCTTGTATCGCGCCGGCACTGAATTCGCTGCGTAGCCTCCCTGTCTTGAGATATTCATCGAGCTCGCCGCTTTGTTTGGTCTGATAGTCCCCTAAACTCAACGATGCCAAGCGGGCCTCCACCGTAAAAAGCACGATGCTCGGCGTAACGCCCAAGCAGTCGCAAAGGGACCGAAACTTTGCGATCGAAATGCTTTGACGGCCTCGCTCTACGCTGGCGAGATACTCGCGACTCAGCGCCCTCGAACAGTCTTCCCGTTTAAGTCCGGCGTCTACTCTAATCTCTCTCAGAGTTTGCCCAAGAGCTTCCAAATATTCCATTGCTCTTCCGCGCAGCCGTAAAAGAGCAATAAGGCCATGCTTTGACACCCTGCATCGCTGGGCTATAACATGTATATGTGGGGTGTCGATTCCTTGTCTTCCTAGCGTTCCACCACACAACACACAGGGACCGCATGCCACACTGAGACTGCGGAACCAAGTCTCGCGCTGGCAACTGTCCAAACCCAAGCTGCCTTGGGAGGAGTCAGCTCATTCGCAACGGAGCAACTAGTGATTTACGTGCTTGACCCAAGGAGCCGCGCAGTTCATGCAAGGTCGCACTGTGAGGTTGAAGGCTTCTGCTTTCTGATAACTATCACCTCAATTCAGACGGGCAAACGAGACCGTGCGGCGATTGTCCGTTGTGCCTACGAGCTCCAGAATTATATGAATTTCGCACAGGATGTTCTCATTGAAGGCGTACAAATGCTTTGCCCGCCGAGTGTGGACGGTCGGGGATTTTGGAGCTTGGAGGACGTAATCCAGATTGTCTGTTTCAGAGGCGCCGAAGCTGACGAATCAGCAGTGGTTTACAAAACAGCGACAGGTACCTACAAGCTCGGAGAACTCGATCTTCGCAGAAAAAAAACTCACCATGTCTGGTACTCGGAACACCGTCTCCATGCTCTTACTCCCCAAGTATCCAATCGTGTGCTGAATGAGAGCGAGTTGTTCCTTTATGCGGCCGTGCCGTGACTCCGCTAATCATGACCGGTAGAGAGCAGCGTTTTATCGGCTCCGCACGGATTTCGTTACCGAGCTATTACTGGCCCGTCCGAGCGCCCATCTGAAGCCTGTATCGGATTACCGCGCTTCATCGTGTGGAGTTGAAGGAGAGGACTGCCAAATGGAGTGAATGGGCGGGGACCATTTTTCTTTCTCCCATGAATGGTGACCACCACCAGTGGGTAGAATTAACCCATCACGGAATCGTTATGAAGGGTAAACGCAAAGTCAAAACACTCAAGTGGCAGAATGCAGCGTCTCTCATGGCACAGGCTCGCTGTAGAGTCGAGCGGCGCACGGTGCGGGCTTCACGATTCCTTGATGTCGCTTTGTCGCTGGGTAGAGAGTTTGAACCTGTCGGCCTGCTGGCAGGTGGCAGAAATCCATGCTCGCTGGAAGAGTGAACGAACCGGCTTATCACGCGTATCGGCTACGGCTGGAAGCGTCGTTGCACATTCCAGCCGACGCTAAAGAACAAAGAATTCACGAGATTATCGTGGCGGGCATCGAGCCGACGAGGATAAAGGCTTGGTGCGAACAGAGCATCTTCAGCACTCATGCGCTCATCCATGTTATTTCGATAAGCACTCTCCATCGCCGATTAGCTCGCGGACAGCGCTTGACGTTGGGTGAGAGTGATCGATTGTTTCGACTCGCTCATGTAACAGCCATGGCCGAAGCGGTGTTTGGGAGCAAACAAAAAGCCCGGTGTTGGCTATGCAAACCGAAACTGCGTTTTGCGGGCACTCCTCCAATTGCGCTACTTTCGACCTACCTAGGCACTCGCTTGATCGAGGAGTTGCTCATTGAGTATGCAGACAGGTTGGCGTTTTGATTAGTCGAGACTATCGAAGCTCGGTACTCAGATCCACGCGGCCCCTAGTTCGACATGGCTGCCGGTCCACTAATAATCTCAGTGCTCAGCGAGCGATGGGCCGGTTTATTCACGTAAACACGATGTTCTGCAGGCTGGTCGCATTGAGGAGCAAGCAAAAAAATTAGGTGTAGGTACTTTCGGCCCCGTTTTCAGCTCCTCAACTGAAATTTGGTAGGTTGCAATTCTGACGGGCAGCATTCGGCCCTGGGGAAGTGCGCATTGCGAGTTTGAGGGACGCACTCAGTTGAAAACGCCGATGGTCAGGTGCGACAACCGCGATGAACAACATCAAAAATTTACTCATGCAACGCCAGATAGACGCTCGCTCGTTATCTCCGTAATCCAGATCGAGCAGTGTGCACAACAAATCGGTAGAGGCAAGGAGAACTGAGCAGAAAAACGGAATCGACTTACCCGTTCGGCTTCCTTGAGGTCAGTTCGACCACCTTACTGTCTTTCATCTTAGCTCTGAGCACACGATTCTCGTCCATCAGTACTTCGTTGATGGAAGCAAGACTGGCGAGCTTGGTCTGCAGCTCTTCGATCGCCTGACGGTACGCTGCGGACTTTTTGCGTTCCACAATCAAGTCTTGTTGTTTCACATCACGCATGGCACGACTGGAGCGACCTTGAGCCTCTCGGATAGCCTCGGCAATTCGCGGATAGTGGTTGTGAATTAGCGCCGTCGATACGCCCGCCTCGCGGGCTACTGCCGCGATGGTAACTTTGGATTCCCCAGTGTGAGTGCGACCCTTTTGGATGCGGAGGAGGGCAAGCTTCAAATCCTTTTCGCGATGCTCAGCAGGTTTGTAGTTGGTGATTTTCTCCTTGGATTTCATGCGATTAAAGTCTCCGGATTTATTCCCAACTGTATCAATACGTCACGGCAGCGATTCAGGTCTCGCTCAACACGCTGGAGGCCACCCTCACCTATGTCCGGGCAATACAGCAGCGCTTTCAGGTCATCGTAGAGTCGCTGGTAGATGGGCGAGTGACCTCGACTAATCACCGCATGATTGCAGTTGCTGCAGCGGGTACGTTCAAGGGTATTGCCGACGCAACCGTCATTATCCGCCGTGCACCAGGCATGGCCGTTGCTGCGAATTGAGGTGCTCTCGGCAATGGACTTCAACATTGAAGCGTGATCCTTGAAGATCAGCAGGTTTTGCGGCTCCCGCTGCCATTGCTTGAGCGCACGGCCATAGCCCCCAGCTAAGCGTTCGTCTCCTAGCCAATTATCGACGATGCCGAGTTTTATATCTTCCAACTCCCCTTGAATGTCGAAGTACAGATCAAGGTCCAGATGCTGGCCCCATTTGTCGTCCATGGCGTAGCCTAGAGTCATGTCTAACGACCCGTGTGCGAAATGCTCTTTAAGGTAACGAAGATCACCGAAACGGCTGTGTGCGGCATAATTGGCGAACTTGCGGCGGAACTGATGGCTAGAGAGATCCCAACTCAGACCACAGTCCTTCGTGAACCTCTTAAGGCAGACCCCCCAACTTTCGTTGCAAAGTGTGCGTACCTGATTACTTTTCGGATTTAAACCTAGAAAGAGTGCACGACATTGCTTCTGTGTCTCCGCAATTTGCGCATCATGTGAATTGGCGCGGCGCCGCTGCATGATTTCGGCCGCGAGTTTAGCCTGATAGGGTGTGCTCCAACGTTCCATTAGGCGCAGGGCGCGCACTGCAGCCTCGGGAATCATCCAGTCATGAATACCAACATCGGTTTTTTCAGATCGAGAGCGCATCCAGTGATAGACGGTGCCTTCATTGTCCTTGGTGCGGTGGTGCGCGCCTAACTGTACATTGGCCAGTTCATGGTTGCGACAGCCGGAGGTGCCAGCTACGACGATGTAACAAGAAGTCCGTAAATCAATAAGCGCTTTTTTAAACTTCCTCAGATTTCCTTCCCAACCTAGTGCGAGAAGTTGGCGAGTCTTGGCAGTATTGACGCTAGACTTAGGTTGCCCTTTGCGCTGTGTCGTTACGGTATCCAATGCATCGCGGAGGTCCAGCAGTTGATGACCGCGTTCAACTTGCTGATAGGCTCGCTCGAACAGAATGCAAAACACATCATCGGGTATCAGCTGAGTTTTGTTGTCTTGATATCCACGACCGGTGCGTCCTGCCAATGCTTTCGCGGAGGTCTCTGGCCATGGATGGTTCGGCATCCGGTCATCGGTGTACTGACTGAGTTCATAAAGCGCTTCGACGGCTTGGAAACGGCTTTCCAATCCCATTTGCGAGAATGGCTTGCCCTTAGATCGAGTTTGCCCTTGCGCCTTGCAGGCATCCACGTAGAGGCTGCAGATCATAGGTGTTGCCGCGCAGATGCGATCGATCTTAAGCGCCTCCAGATGGCGTAAAAATGGCTTTGAAAATTGAAAAAGTGTATGTGTTGAGCCGCCTTTTGGTCGCGCACCTCCATAGCGCCCGCGCCGTAGGTAGCGGTAGAAAATGGCCTTCATCCCTTCTCTAAATGCCGGCGGGACGGTGTCAAAATCTAGGCGTTTCCTGGACGTTTTAACGTTGCTGGTGAAACCGGTTAACCACCAAATATTATCCGCATAGCGGCTGAGGATGATCCACTTCCCATCGACCTGAATGCTGCTGATAATTAGGGCATCACGTTCGGCTTCGGAGAGCCCACACACATCGCCAGCCTGGGCCGCAAAGGAGGCGCACGTCATTGCCACCAAATTGGTGTCGCTCATGCAAATACCTCCAAGCTGTCAATCAGATCAACTGACCAAAACGAGTGCGGCAAGACACGGGCACGCTCTCGAGCAGCCTCCACAACGTTGGACTTGAACGTGCCGCGACGGAGACCCTCGGCGACGATATAGTGGTCGATCAATCGGGGGATGTGGGCGTACTCTCTTGCCCAGCGCCGATTGTCCATACGTGAGCGTTCGGCCAGCACGCGGAAGTAGAAGCTGAATAGCTTGTACAGATCCTCGGAGGTCACAGCGTAGTGATTGCATCGCAGACAGTTCATGAAATTCATGCAAGTCGCTCCCTCGCGCTTGGGAGCGTACTGACCGTTCACCGGGTCGGCGCAGCGGCCCATGGGGGTATCCTTATACGTCGCTCCAATTGTGTTGCTTAGCAACTCCTGGACCAATACCTCCCCCATGAACTGCCAATTGCGGCGTGCACCGTCACTGGGTAACAAATAGTTACGATCTGCTACCCGCGGGGTATTGCCTAAAGCCGCGGCAGTGACTGCCAAGTCGCCATCGGTCAGTTCGAATATTCGGTTGGCGAAGGTCTTGCGAAGGCGAGAGATGTTAATGCGCAGTGGCTTTCCGTCTATGTCGGTCAAATTATAACGAGCGACAAGGAGGCTTATTGCAGCTGACAGTGAACGTCCATTTAACGCAGTGATTTCGCCGGTATTATTCGGGGAGCGAATGCGATGCAGCCACACGCGGCCCTTCAGGTCGTCCGGTACCTGTGCATCTAGAGGCTCAGTTAGAGTCATCGTGCGACGGATTAGCCGCTCCACATTGGTCCTCACGCTCGGCGTAGATTCCAATAGACGCTCGGCGTCTGATGCGGCGCGGAGGACCGCCTTGCTGGTGCTGTACCCCCGCCTTTTCCATAACACCAGGAATACGGTATCGTCTTTGGGGTGCGGGCGCAGGCATTCACGGTCCATTTCCAGCAATGGCGTAGTATTGCGTCCAGTGTGCAGTGCCACCACTAACAGAACAAAGCAAAGGAGTTCTCCGGTCAAAGGTGCACCGTCGTCCCAGATTGGTCTAATTGCCTGTCGTAGCGCCACCGTAAACGCTTGCCGTTCGCGCTTGGATAGCGCCGTCTCGCCTTTGGTCTTGCGGTTGACGTTCGGATAGGGATTCTTGGGGAAGGTGGCCGCATCGCCGGAATTAACTAAATGGATCAGTCCGCGGTGTCCCAAAGCGAGTAGTACGGGCTTGGTTTGCGCGTAAAGGGTCTTCTGAGTGCTACTTGACACGTCTAGCCCAGCGAGATGGATGAGATAACCGTCGATCAAGTCGCGACTAACATCCTCCAAAACCAATTCACGGCCAAATGCCGTCGCCCGCAGCGTGCAGTATTCGAGGAAATAGCGCATCCCATGCCTGCAGTAGCCACTCACCGTGCTCGTAGCGACAATAGCGTCCCCATCTGACAGAAAGCGTTCGATCTGGCGCTGGCAGGCATAGGTGATGGGATTGATGCCAACGCCGTACCAGCTGGCAAAATCGAAGCTACGGGCTTGGGAGGCGTTCCGCCTGAATGCGATCTTGGTGTTACTCGGCGGAATTACTTCATCCAGAATGACCACATTGCCTGACGTGTCGCGGTCTTGGTGGACTTGCGGGACGTTGAGGTCTGTCTTGGTAAATACCTTACGCTTACCCATCAGATCCCTTCCGCCAATGCGTTCAACTCATCGTCATATGCCAGCACCGCTTTGTCGGCCATTTCGTTGACCAGGTGCAGATACACCATGGTTGTCTGAATCGAGCTGTGGCCGAGTTGCCTCTGAACAAAGACCAAAGGCTCCAGCCCACTCTCAGGAGTACGCTGGAGGCTGACTAGGGTTTGGGTGGCATAGGTGTGCCGGAGCATGTGCGTATGGACCTTTATTCCAGCCCGCTTGCCGATCTCGCTGATGATCCGGTTGAGGCTCTTGCCGTCGTCACCATAGGGTTCCCCGAACTGATTAAGCAGCAGTGCCTTTTGTGGGGTTTTGCTTAGCGATGCACGCTCGCCGCGCACCTTCGTCACATAGCGATAGAGTTCAGCCATGAACTTGCGGTTGACGTAAATATCCCGTGGCTTGCTCCCCTTAGTCACCATACCGCTGCCATCGAACGGATCCAGCGGAATGGGAAGGTTGCGTTCGGCACGTTCAGCCTTGTCTGGGTCGAAGACATATGCCCTCGGGAAGGCAGCGATTTCCTCGCGGCGCAGACCTGTATGTAACGCTAGGCGAATCATTATCCGGTGATGAGGATTCTCTGCAGCGGCCAGGAGAGATTTGATCTCGGCCATGCTCAGAAACTTGGGCAGGATCTTGTGGCGACGCGGCATCACATCGTTTGCCATCGTCTTACCGCCTCTGGCATCGACATGCTCAAGGAAGCTCAATTCGCGCTTTACGGTGCGTTCTTCGTATGAGAAGGGCACGCGTTTCACCCACCCCTTCTCCAGTGCGTATTCGTAGAACTTGCAGATGTAAGTCAAGCGCTGGCGAGTGGTGTTTAGTTTCAGCTCGCACGTATTCAGGCAATAGTCACGATAGGCTGCAACTAGACTCTTCGCCTCGCCACGATCAACGTCGCGCCAGTCCAACTCATGGGCTTGAAGGAAGCTAAAGAAGTCGTAGACAGCGCGCCCAGTGCTGGGCCAAGAACGATCAGACCCAATTTCGCCGCGAAGCAAGTAGTGGCGAAAAAACTGATTGGCGGGAACACAACTCTCCATCGAGTCCCATAGCAAAATAGGGAAATCCGGGTATGGTTGCCCAGCTATCAAAAAATCTTTAGTCGCCCTCACAAGCTCCATCTGTCTTCCCTCACGTGATCAGACACCCACCCCTTTAGTCTGCTTTGACAGATGCAGGGCTGTTAGATCGCCCCCCGATCACCAGCTGCGGCTATGGGTTCGCAAGGGAAGGCCTACCAATACTATGGGAATCTAACTCTTGCAAGGCGTCAGATCATTGCGTTACCACCAATATTTCCCGAAGTTTTCCGGATTGGCCCAGAACCGTGAGTTAAGCCAGTCGGGGACTTGTTTATAGTCAAGCAGATCATAGGTAAACAGGGTCAGCACTTGCTCGTCGAGCGTTCGCTGGCTTGCAGCGCCAGGGAGAAAAAATCGGTCTCCTGCCAGCCGCTGGCCGGCAAGTCCGCCAGCACCGCGATGCGGCTGGCGTTGAGGTTGCGGATCCCGCCAAGCAGGTTCAGGCCATCGCGTTTGGGCAAGTGTTCGAGACAATCGACCACCAGCGCCAGGTCAAACCGGCGCGCCGCCAGTTCAGCAGGCAACGGGCCAGGTGCCGCATGGGCCACACAACTGTCCGGGTGTGCCAGTTTGAAGGCCTCTAGTGCGGGGAATTCGCTGGCGCCAATCAGCAACAGGCGCGCGGGGGCGTAACGATCAAGCAAAGCGGCCAACGCCTGCTGGGGCGTGCGCGAAGAAATACCTGCAATCATCGAAAATCCTCAATCAGAGCTGCCAAGACTAGCCTGCTCAAAGAGCCGGGCCTAGAGCTGGTTTGGCGTAAAAGCGTCGATCTACCGTGAACACGGGGCAAAACGGGAATGGCCTATTGCTGGCGGAGATTAAAACTCGGGTCTTTACTACCTGAATCGGTTCTAAGCCGATCCCCTCAGGAGAAAACTAGATGAGCATAGTTCGCACAGCATTACCCTTGGTTCTGCTAACCAGTGTGTTGACTGGTTGCGCAGGTTTGCAGAAAACCGACTGGCCGACCTGTGCGGCGGTCGGTGGTGTCGTGGGTGCAGGTCTCGGCGCGACCGAGAGCTCGGCATGGGCGGGGTATGGCGCGCTGCTCGTCGGCGGCACGGCTGCGGCCTATTGCTGGGTTCACGGTGATGGCGACGAAGACGGCGACGGCGTACCGGACAGCCGCGACAAGTGCCCGGGAACACCTAAAGGCGTGCGGGTCGATGCCGACGGTTGCCCTCCACCGGTGCCTGCGCCAGTGGTCGAAGAAACCGCCGTGGTTAAAGAAGAAGTCATCGTCATTCGCGATGTTCACTTCGAGTTTGACAAGGCCAAACTGACCTCTGCCGACAAAGTGGTCCTCGATAAAATCGCCACTCGCTTGAAAGCGGAAGCGCCTGACGCTCGACTGACTGTAACCGGTCACACCGACAGCGTGGGCAGCGATGCCTATAACCAGAAACTGTCGGATCGTCGCGCGCACTCGGTCGTTGAATACCTGATTACCCAAGGTGTGCCACGCAGCAGCTTCGTCTCTGTCACCGGTGCCGGGGAAAGCCAGCCGGTTGCCGATAACAAAACCGCTGACGGCCGCTCGATGAACCGTCGCACGGAAATCCAAATCAACCGCTAAACCCCTTATGCTCCGCGGCTTGTGCAGTCGCGGATGCGGGTCTTTACTCCTGTGTGACCGGCATTGGCCGGTAACACAGGAGCTTTCACCATGAGTGTTCTTACACGGACCGTCTTGCCGGTTGTGCTGCTGGGCAGCCTGTTGACCGGTTGCGCTACTCACAGCGATGGCACCGCCCCCCTCAATCAACGAACCTGGCCAATCTGCAGCGTTATCGGCGGTCTGGCCGGTGGCGGTCTGGGCGCTCTGCAAAGTAGCGCTTGGGCGGCCGGTGGGGCGGCGCTTGGTATCTTGACCGGTGGCTTGATCTGTTACGCCCAGGACGGCGACGAAGACGACGATGGGGTTTTCGATCGACGCGACCGCTGTCCTGATACGCCGGCCAATACCCCCGTGGAACATCATGGTTGCCCATTGCCGCAGTACCCGGTCAGCGTGACACCCGAACCTGTGCAATCGGAGGTCATCACCCTGAGCGACGCGGACGACGTACTGTTTGCTTTCAACCAATCCGAACTGACGCCAGCCGCGCAGAGCAAGCTGGATTCGTTGATGCCCAAACTGCAAAGCGCCGAGGTGATGAGCATCAAGGTGATCGGACATACCGACAGCGTCGGCTCGGACACCTATAACCAGGCGCTGTCGGAACGTCGCGCCAGTAGCGTGGCGGCCTACCTGTTGAGCCAGGGCCTGGCGCCGAACAAGCTCACCAGCGAGGGCAAGGGCCAAAGTCAGCCGGTGGCCGATAACGAAACAGAAGAAGGGCGAGCGAAAAACCGTCGGGTGGAACTGCACGTCAATCGCTGAGCCCCGTGATAGAGCCGTCGGGTGACAAATAAGGTCGCTCCGGCGGCCATTCGGCAGCCTTCATGAAGAATTTTCCGTTGCCCTCTGGCTTATCCCGCGTGGAAGCCGGTACTGTGCGTCAAAGAATAATTCTCAACGGGGGAGCGTATGAACGTGTTTTGGGGGCTGGGGAAGTTGTTGACCCTGCTTTTCTGGCTGGTGGTGTTGACCAATCAGCTCATGCCGTTTGTCAATCCTCTGCATCTGCTGGTCAATCTGGCTGGCGGCCTGCTGGCCTGCCTTCATCTTCTTGAGGCGGTGTTCTGTTTCCGTAGCCTCAGAGGTCGTGCTCATCCTTGGCGAGACCGCCTGAAGATCCTGTTTTTCGGCGTTTTCCACCTGCAAACCATCCCGGCTCCGACCGCGTCTAAGGCTTCCCATGCGTAAACTCTGTTTGCTCGCTGCACTCATCAGCCCGTTGGCCTGCGCCCAGGTGGTGAGCGTCGAAACCAACTCGCTGATGCGTTTGCCCAACACCGCCAGCACCTTGCAACTGGAACGCCTGGAAGTGGCCGACTACGGCACGTTGTTGATTCCCTCGAATGTGACCGAGGTATCCGTCGGTGAATTGCGTCTGGGGCGTGAAGCGCGGATCGCCATCGTCCCCGGCGAACAGCCGCTTGAGCTGAAGGTCAGTCGAGCGCAGTTGTCGGAAGGCAGCCAGATCACGGCTCGCGGCGCGCCGGGGACTTACCTCAAGGCCGCCCGCTCCGGGCGTAACCTGAACTTGCAGATCAAGTCACTGAGTGCGCCGCAACTGTTGGTGGACGCTCGCGGCGGCGCGGGCGCGCCGGGTTTCGTCGGTCTCGATGGGGCCAACGGCCAGGCGCCGGGTTGTACCTGGGGCCAGGCCGGTCGTGGTGCCGATGGCAGTGACGGGAGTGACGGCCAGCCAGGCGCGCCGGGTGCACTGGTTCGCCTGGAAGTGCCGCGCGATTACCCGGCGGAACTGATCAAGGTCCAGGTGGCCGGCGGCGACGGTGGCGTGGCCGGGCCTGGCGGTAAGCCGGGTGCGGGTGGCAAGGCCAAGGGCTGCTTTGTTTACAAGGCCGATGGCGGAAAAAATGGTCGTCCTGGCGCTGATGGTCAGCCGGGGCCTGCCGGAGCGGAGGGGGCGGTGACCGTGCAGCGGTTGTAAAAGCGACCGAGTTTTGATTGTTCCCACGCTCTGCGTGGGAATACAGCCCGTGACGCTCCGCGTCACTGGACGCGGAGCGTCCCTTGAGGCATTCCCACGCAGAGCGTGGGAACGATCACGGCCGTGCCGCAGCAATCGCCACCAGCACCAACCCGACAAGCAGATTAATCCCCACCAACTTGCGAATTTTCCCAAGCGTCGCCGCGCCGGTCGGCCAGTCCTGCGCCGCCACTGCCGTGCGCAACTCTGGCAATAACAAGGCCTGAATCCGGATAAACAGCGCCGTCATCACCACGTACAACCCCATCATCACCTGCACATACCGCGGCGCCGCTTCAAAACCGCTGTACTGCAAATGAATCATGCCCACACCGCTGATCGGCAAAAGCACCACCGCAACCCAGACCCAGCGGAAAAAGCCTTGAAACACTTCTACCCACAGCTTCAGTCGGGCAGGGCCTTCAAGTGCCTTCATCGCCGCGGGCCGCAAGACCATCCACGCGAAAAACATGCCGCCGACCCAGACCAGGGCTGACAGGACATGCAGGGTGTAAACGATGCCAAAAGGTGTCATTGAGGTACTCCGTTCTGCGCGGGATTAATTAGCGCGGTATGATAGCCGCCGAACCGAACCACTGAAAATTTATCCAGCGTTTTTTGCGCCCGACAATCCATGATCAGCACTGAACTCAAAACCACGATCCAGGGCGCCTACTCGCGTTTTCTCGAAGCC
>LNAP01015523.1_pt1 | contig 13089 bp, 13 predicted proteins | sample 602601 | NCBI WGS metagenome assembly LNAP01 (sample SAMN02440304, study PRJNA202911) | soil metagenome | biome: Subtropical and temperate rainforests or woodlands; isolation source: soil samples (1 kg each in a 20% v/v slurry with milli Q water) were... ...
CTCCAGGCGTAGCGCGGCTAGGGAATGGGCGAACCGGGTGGGTCAGCGCAGAACGGGAAGCACGAGGCGTACGGGCGGAGTTGCAGCGAAGCGGCGGGTAGCAGAGGACATCAGAATCACCATTGTTGTTGTTAAATGGGCTGTGCGAGCGATAAAACACTGGCATTGGCCGACCGGTCTTTTGCCGGCAGTGGGGGCGATCCTAATCGGGGAAGCTTTCACCCAGCTTTCGCTGATGAAAGCATTGACCGGATGTGCAACCGGTCGTCGGACTGGGGCAGGGAGGGCGACCGAGTTGCGGGCATCGCGAGCAGGCTCGCTCCCACACAGGATCTGTGTCGTACACAAAACCAATGTGGGAGCGAGCCTGCTCGCGAAAGCGTCAGGAAATACGCATCAGGAGGTAAGGTCATGAGCGAATTTCACACCGGCGGCTGCCACTGCGGACAGCTGCGCTATCAATTCAGCGGACCTTTGCACGACATCGCCCACTGCCATTGTTCGATCTGCCGGCGCGTCAGCGGCGGGATCGTGACAACCTGGATCACGGTTCCCGTATCGGCCTTTAAATGGCTGAAAGGGACGCCGGCGCAGTACGAATCTTCAACCACCTGCGTGCGCTATTTCTGTCCGAACTGTGGGGCGCAACTGGCGTTGATCACACATCTGAGCCCCGAGAGTATCGACGTGACCATCGCCACCCTCGATCACCCGGAGCAAGCCCCGGCCGAGCGTCACATCTGGACCCGCAGCCACTTACCCTGGCTGCACTTGGACGAAGATTTGCCCGGCGAAGCCGAAGAAAACCTCTGATCAAAAAATAGACAGGTCCAGCGGCCGGATTGCGCCCATCCAGATCGCGTGCTCGGTGTGGTCCAGCAAATCGTCGCCGGTGTCCGGGTGCAGAAACACCACCAAACCCTTGCGGTTGAGCGCCAGCCACGGCAGCACTTCGCCGATCAGCTCCGGCCCGAACGCCAATTGGCAACTCCAGTCCGGATGCGGACCCACGGGACGTTCATGCACGCGGCCCATTTTCAGCGGGAACACCTGCGCGGCGTGCTCACACAGCGCTCGCGCCTGGTCAATGCTCGTGGCGTCGAAATAGACATGGGCGTGGTAACCCTTGATCTGTTGCATCTGAAACCCTCTGAAACCCAGTCGAACCCTCACCTATTCCCACAGGTCACACGCCATATACGTTGTGAACAAGGAATCTCAGCCATGAAAAATGCCGAAACCCCGGTGGTCAAAGTGGTGCTTTATGGTGCCATGAGTAGCCTGGGCAGTGCGCTGATGGCTGAAATGCTACGGCGTCAACATGAAGTGATCGCGATTCTGGATGACCTGACGGCGCTCCCACCGCGCCCAGGATTGCGCACCAAGACCGGCGATCTGTTCGAGGCCGAACGCGTCAAGCAAAGCGTAGCGGGGAGTTCGGTGGTTATTTGCCTGCTGGATGCCCCCGGATTGCCATTCAATAGCGAGACCGTTGAAAAAACCATCGTTCCAGGCCCGGTCGAACAGGTGTTGGCCGTGGACGCGCTGATCGAGGGCATGCAGGCGGCCGGTATTGCCCGGCTGTTCCTGGTGGGGGATTTTGCCGAACTCGACGACACAGAGGCTGAAGCGCTGGACCCCCTTCAGCGGCATGCCGCCGAGGAAATCCTTGATGCCCTGCAAAGCAGTGCCTTGCACTGGACCCTGGTCAATGCGCCTCGCGGAGTGCCGGGGCTGACGATTGAACATTTCAGCCACGTCAGCAGCAGCCTTGAACCGGGCCTGGCCGAACCGCTTGAACGGTTGAACCGCGTGGCCGTAGGGATTGCCGATGAGCTGCGGCTGAATCTTCACGTTCGCGAGCATGTGAACTTCGTTTCGACCGACCCTACACGGCGATAGACGGCAGCGGTAAACCATTCAGCGATTGGGCGCTGCTGGCCTGCTCAGCCATCAACCAGTCCACAAATTGTTGGATCAATACCCCACGCCGTTTTCGCTGGGGCAGAACCACGTAATAGCCGAGCCTGGAAATCACCGTGTCGGCTATCGGTCGACACAACAAACCTTGCGCCAGCAAGTTATCCACAAGGTGCCGCCAGCCGATTGCAACACCCTGACCACCAATCGCCGCTTGAATCAGCAACGTGTAATTGTCGAAGCGCAATTGCCCGGGGGCCGGGGCCGATGTGATCCCTAACTCGCGAAAGACGCCGCTCCAGTCAAACCAGTTGCTGCTGTTTTCGCCGCGCAGGTGCAGCAGTGGAAATTCCAGCAATGACTGGGCCGGCAAGGGCAGGGGACGATCCTTCAACAGCAGCGGGCTGCAGACCGGAAACACTTCTTCACTGAACAGCCAATGGCTTTCGCCCTGCTTGAAGCGGCCATCCCCAAACAACACCGCCACATCGATATCAGTGCGCAGCATGTTGTGATTGCGCTCGCTGGTGACCAGGCTGACGTCGACGTGGGGATTGGCTTTATGAAAGCGGTGCAATCGGGGCATCAGCCAATACGCGGCAAAAGCGAAATCCGTGGCCACCTGCAAGACTTCATGTTGATGCTGTGTGCTGATCGCGCTTAATCCGGCATCGATATTCTGCAAACCGAGCTGAACCTGCTCGAAAAGAATGGTCCCGGCCTCAGTCAACTCAATGCCACGGTAAATGCGATCAAACAACCGCGCGGTGAGTTGTTCTTCCAGGCGTTTGATCTGCTGGCTGACGGCGGGCTGCGTAGTGCCCAGCTCTACCGCTGCGGCGGTAAAACTGCGATGGCGGGCCGCCGCTTCAAACGCTCGCAGCAGGTCCAGCGACAAACTTCCAAGGGCGTCATACATAAGCGGTGCTTATCCTAGTCATTGCCGTGCATGGGCTTTACCACAAAGTGCATGGACTCCATGCTCGATCGCAGCACTCTCGCATAAATATTCACTATGGAATGCCGCGATCACATGAAGCGCAAGAATATTCTTTTCATCATGGCCGATCAGATGGCCGCGCCAATGTTTCGCCCATCAAATTGCCCAATCTCAGCCGCCTCGCCGCCGAAGGCGTGGTGTTCGACGCCGCTTATTGCAACAGCCCACTGTGCGCGCCGTCGCGTTTCACCCTGGTCAGCGGTCAATTGCCGAGCAAGATCGGCGCCTACGACAACGCGGCCGATTTCCCCGCCGATGTACCAACTTATGCCCACTACCTGCGGCGTCTCGGCTACCGCACCGCGCTGTCGGGCAAGATGCATTTCTGTGGCCCGGATCAACTCCACGGCTATGAAGAGCGCCTGACCAGCGACATCTACCCGGCCGACTACGGCTGGTCGGTGAACTGGGATGAACCGGACGTGCGTCCGACCTGGTACCACAACATGTCTTCGGTGCTGCAGGCCGGGCCGTGCGTGCGCACCAATCAGCTGGATTTCGACGAAGAGGTGGTGTTCAAGGCCCAGCAATACCTGTTCGATCACATTCGCGAGGATGGCGACCAGCCGTTTTGCCTGACCGTGTCGATGACGCACCCACATGATCCGTACACCATTCCCAAGGCTTTTTGGGACATGTACGACGATGCCGACATCCCGCTGCCGGAAACCCCGACGCAAACCGAACTTGACCCGCATTCCCAGCGTTTGCTCAAGGTGTATGACCTGTGGGACAAGCCGCTGCCTGTGGATAAGATTCGCGATGCGCGTCGTGCTTATTTCGGAGCTTGCAGCTATATCGACAGCAACGTCGGCAAACTCCTGCAAACGCTGGAAGATACCGGGCTGATCGATGACACCATCATCGTCTTCTCCGGCGACCACGGCGACATGCTCGGCGAGCGCGGCCTCTGGTACAAAATGCATTGGTTCGAAATGGCCGCCCGCGTACCGCTGTTGATCAGCGCACCGGGACAATTCGGCGCCGGGCGGGTCAGTGCTGCGGTTTCCACCGCTGATTTGCTGCCAACCTTTGTAGAGCTGGCCGGCGGTTCGCTGGAGCCGGGCTTGCCACTGGACGGTCGTTCGCTGGTCTCGCACCTGCAAGGGCAGGGCGGTCACGACGAAGTCTTCGGCGAATACATGGCCGAAGGCACCATCAGCCCTTTGATGATGATCCGCCGTGGCGCTTACAAATTCATCTACAGCGAAGATGACCCTTGCCTACTCTTCGACGTACACAACGACCCGCGCGAACAGGAAGAACTCAGCCAATCGCCGCAACATCGGCCGCTGTTCGAGGCGTTTCTGTCTGAAGCACGGGCCAAATGGGACATTCCGGCGATCCACCAACAGGTGCTCGCGAGCCAGCGTCGCCGGCGATTCGTCGCCGAGGCGCTGACCATCGGCAAGCTGAAGAGCTGGGATCACCAGCCGCTGGTAGACGCCAGTCAGCAATACATGCGCAACCACATCGACCTCGACGATCTGGAACGTAAAGCACGTTATCCACAACCCTGCCAAAACCAATAATGTTAAGGGGAAGTCCATGCAAAAGTTATCCACAGTACTGACGGTCGGGCTACTGGCTCTGGGCAGTGCATCGGCCTTTGCCGATCAGAGCTGCGACACGGTGAAAATGGCTGATCCGGGCTGGAGCGACATCGCTGCGACCAACGCCATCACCGGGTTTCTGCTGGACGGCATGGGCTACAAGGCCAAGGTCGACACCCTCGCGGTGCCGATCACCTTTGGCGGGCTGAAGGATGGCCAGGTCGACGTGTTCCTGGGGAACTGGATGCCGGCGCAGCAGGGCTTCTACGATAAATTCGTCGCCACGGGTGATGTCACCCAACTGGCGAAGAATCTCGATGGCACCGAATTCACGCTGGCCGTCCCGGATTACGTGTGGGACGCGGGTGTGCATAACTTTTCCGACCTGAATAAATACGCCGACAAGTTCGACAAGAAGATCTACGGCATCGGTTCCGGCGCCCCGGCGAACATCTCGCTGCAAGAGATCATCAAGAAGAACGACTTCGACATGGGCCAGTGGAAACTGGTCGAGTCCAGCGAGCAGGCCATGCTGGCCGAAGTGTCCCGCGCAGTGAAAAAACAGAAGTTCGTGACCTTCCTCGGCTGGACGCCGCACCCGATGAACGTGCAGTTGAAAATGCATTACCTGAAAGGCGGGGAGAAGTATTTCGGCGACACCGGCAGCGTTTATACGCTGACCCGCAAAGGTTATGCACAGGCCTGTCCGAACGTCGGCAAGCTGCTCACCAACCTGAGTTTCACCCAGGAGATGGAGAACAGCATCATGGCCGAGGTGGTGAACAAGAAAATCAGCAATGCCGAGGCGGCCAAGGCGTGGATCAAGGCCAACCCTGCCGTGCTGGATAAATGGCTGGATGGCGTGAAGACCGTGGATGGGAAAGATGCGTTGCCGGCGGTAAAAGCGAAGTTGTAAGGGTTGCCTGTGGCGAGGGAGCTTGCTCCCGCTGGGCTGCGAAGCAGCCCTAAAAATCTGCGGGCGCTTCGCTCCCGAGCGGGAGCAAGCTCCCTCGCCACAATGTTCACCCCGTACTGATACCCTTGCGCAAAACTCCACCCGAGAGGACCCATGGCCTTCCCCAGCCGCCATTCACTCTTTCCCTTCCTTTCCTGGTTGCCCCGGCAAACCCGCGCCAGCGTCGGGCGTGACCTGATCGTTGGCCTCAGCGGCGCCATTCTTGCGCTGCCGCAATCCATTGCCTACGCCCTGATCGCCGGTCTCCCGCCGGAATACGGCCTGTACGCCGCGATCATTCCGGTGCTGATCGCTTGCCTCTGGGGTTCGTCGTGGCATTTGATCTGTGGTCCTACAGCGGCGATATCCATCGTCCTGTATGCCAGCGTCAGTCCTCTGGCCGTTCCCGCGTCAGAAGACTACGTCACCCTGATCCTGCTTCTGACACTGCTCGCCGGCATTTTCCAGTGGCTGCTCGGATTGTTGCGCTTTGGCGCCCTGGTGAATTTCGTTTCTCACTCGGTAGTGCTGGGCTTCACCCTCGGCGCGGCGGTGGTGATTGCCATCGGCCAGTTGCCGAACCTGCTGGGGCTGGACCTGCCCAATCAGTCCACGGCGCTGGACAGCTTTTTGATGGTGTTCAAACACCTCGGCGACGTGGATAAACCTTCGCTGGTGCTGGGTCTGGCCACCGTCGGGGTGGGCGTGATCCTGAAATTACTGCTGCCACGCTGGCCGACGCTTTTGATCACCTTGGCGCTGAGCGGACTGCTGGTGTGGTTCTGGCCGTCGATGTTTGGCCATGTGAAGTTGGTCAGTGCGTTTGTCGGGCGGCTGCCGCCCTTCAGTCCGCTGCCGCTGGACCTGGATCTGATCCTGCGCCTGCTGCCCAGCGCCGTGGCGGTGGGGATGCTCGGGCTGGTGACGAGCCTGTCGATTGCCCGTTCCTTGTCGGCACGCTCCCAGCAATTGCTCGACGCCAATCAGGAAGTACGCGCCCAGGGTTTTTCGAACATGGTCGGTGCGTTTTTTTCCGGCTCGCTGTCAGCCGGTTCCTTCACCCGCTCGGGCCTGAGTTACGAGGCGGGTGCCTGCTCACCGCTGGCCGGGGTATTTTCAGCACTGTGGGTGGCGCTGTTCGCCATCTTCGGCGCGGCGTTGATTTCGCACATTCCGATCCCGGCCATGGCGGGCAGCATCCTGTTGATCGCCTGGGGATTGGTCGATCATCGCGGCATCCGCGCGCTGTTGCGGGTCAGTCGCGCCGAGTTCCTGGTCATGGCGCTGACCTGCGTGGCCACGCTGCTGCTGGAATTGCAGACAGCTATCTATGCCGGGGTGCTGGCTTCGCTGTTCTTTTACCTCAAGCGGACTTCACAACCGCGAGTCCAGCATTGGCGCGAAGGCGATGAAGATATTCTGCAGGTCGGCGGGTCGATCTTTTTCGGCACCTGCAAGTGCGTTTGCAACGGATGCACGGCGCACGTGTGGTGATCGAGGCGCAGCAGATCAACTTCATCGACTATTCAGGGGTGGAAATGCTGCACCAGGAAGCGCGGCGGCTGCTCAAGCAGAATCGCAGCCTGACGCTGCGCAGCGCGCGGCCGCAGGTGGTGGAGGAGTTGAGGAAGCTTGAAGGGGCGGAGAAATGCCCGATCCGGTTTGAGGACTAAAACACCACTCTGATGACGAACGCATAACTTTTGGCTAGGGAGCTTGCTCCCGCTGGGTTGCGAAGCAGCCCTGAAAATCTGCGAGCGCTTCGCACCCGAGCGGGAGCAAGCTCCCTCGCCACAAAGAACTACAGCGCCAGTTGGCGGCGTAGTTCGGCCAGCACTGGCGCTGTATCCGGCCGCACACCGCGCCACAGGAAAAACGCTTCTGCCGCTTGCTCAGCGAGCATCCCCAATCCATCCATCGACACCGCCGCACCGTGTTCAGTGGCCCAGCGGCAGAACGAGGTCGGCTCCTTGCCGTACATCATGTCGTAGCACACCGTCTTGCCCGGTTCGATCAGGCTGCTGGCAATCGGCGGTACATCGCCTGACAGACTCGCCGACGTCGCGTTGATGATCAGGTCCACCGACTCTTGCAGCCAGTCAAAACCGCTGGCCGACACCGGCCCCAGGTCCGCGAACAATTCCGCCAGCAACTCGGCTTTCTCGACGGTGCGGTTGGCGATAATTACCGAAGCGGGTTGCTCGGCCAGCAACGGCTCCAGCGCACCGCGCACCGCGCCGCCAGCGCCGAGCAGCAGGATACGTTTGCCCTTGAGACTGAAACCGGCGTTGACCGTCAGGTCCCGCACCAGTCCGGCGCCGTCGGTGTTGTCACCCAACAACGTGCCATCGGCGAGTTTGCTCAGGGTGTTCACCGCGCCTGCCCGCTGCGCCCGTGCCGTCAGACTGTTGGCCAGGCGATAAGCCTCTTCCTTGAACGGCACCGTCACATTCGCCCCGCGACCTTCGAGGAAAAACGTCTTGGCGAAGTCGGAAAAGTCGTCGAGTGGCGCCAGCGAGGTGCTGTAGTCCAGTTGCTGAGCGGTCTGCTCGGCAAACAAGCGGTGGATCAGCGGCGACTTGCTGTGACCAATCGGGTTACCGAATACGACGTAACGGTCCATCAGAACTCCTCGTTCAGGCCTTGGCCAACCAATCGCGGTCTTGCAGGAAATAGTCGGTCAGGCGAGCTTCTTCGCTGCCCGGCTCGGCTTTCCAGTCGTAGCCCCAGCGGACTTGCGGGGGCAGGGACATGAGGATCGACTCGGTGCGCCCACCCGATTGCAGGCCGAACAGCGTGCCACGGTCGTAGACCAGGTTGAACTCGACGTAGCGGCCACGGCGAAATTCCTGGAATTCACGCTGTTTGGCGGTGAACGCATCGTTCTTGCGGCGCTGCACGATCGGCAGGTAGGCCTCGATGAAGGCGTCACCGATGGCGCGCATGAAGGCGAAGCTGGTGTCGAAGTCCCACTCGTTCAAGTCATCAAAAAACAGACCGCCGATGCCCCGTGGCTCGTGGCGATGCTTGATGTGGAAATAGCTGTCGCACCAGGCCTTGTAGCGCGGATAGACGTCCGGGCCGAACGGCGCACAGGCCTGCTCGGCGACGCGGTGCCAGTGCACGCAGTCTTCTTCATTGCCGTAATAAGGAGTCAGGTCGAAACCGCCGCCGAACCACCAGACCGGTTCTTCACCTTCTTTTTCAGCAATGAAAAAGCGCACGTTGGCGTGGGAAGTCGGCACCTGCGGGTTGTGCGGGTGAATCACCAGCGACACGCCCAGGGCTTCGAAACCACGGCCGGCCAGTTCCGGGCGATGGGCGCTGGCGGAGGGTGGGAGCCCGCTGCCAAAGACGTGGGAAAAGTTGACGCCACCCTTTTCGATGACCGCGCCGTTTTCGATCACACGCGTGCGACCGCCACCGCCGGCAGGCCGGGTCCAGGCGTCTTCGACGAATGCCGTGCCGCCGTCTTCGGCTTCAAGGGCTGCGCAAATCCGGTCTTGCAGGTCGAGCAGGTAGGCTTTTACGGCCTCGGTGCGGGTCGTCATGTCATCACCTTGAATCGGGCAAAACTACGCGGCGCTCCATCGGAGCAGGGGCCGGCGCAAATGGGCGCGTAGCATAACATCGCAGATGGGCCTGCCGCAGTTGACGAAGGTCAAGCTTAGGAGTCCGATAGGGAGCTTCGCAAATGACCTAAGGAGAGTTCTGATGGCAAAGCGTATCCAGTTCCGCGCCCATGGCGGCCCCGAAGTGCTCGAGTATGTCGACTATCAACCCGCCGAGCCCGGCCCGCAGCAGGTTCGCGTGGTCAACAAGGCCATCGGCCTGAACTTCATCGACACTTACTACCGCAGTGGTCTCTATCCGCTGCCCGCCCTGCCATCGGGCCTGGGCTCGGAAGGTGCGGGCGTGGTCGAGGCGGTGGGCAGCGAAGTGACCCGGTTCAAGGTCGGCGATCGTGTGGCTTACGGCAGCGGCCCGTTGGGCGCCTACAGCGAGGTTCACGTTTTGCCGGAGGCCAACCTGGTGCACTTGCCGGACGCCATCAGTTTTGAACAGGCCGCCGGTGTGATGCTCAAGGGCCTGACCGTGCAATACCTGCTGCGTCAGACGTATGAACTCAAGGGTGGCGAAACCATCCTGTTCCATGCCGCCGCGGGCGGTGTCGGATCCCTGGCCTGCCAATGGGCGAAGGCCTTGGGGGTGAAGTTGATCGGCACGGTCAGCTCGCCGGAGAAAGCCGCACTGGCCAAAGCCAACGGCGCATGGGCGACTATCGATTACAGCCACGAAAACGTCGCACAACGGGTGCTGGAATTGACTGACGGCAAAAAAGTCCCGGTGGTGTACGACGGCGTCGGCAAGGACACCTGGCTAACGTCGCTCGATAGCGTGTCACCACGGGGCCTGGTGGTGAGCTTCGGCAATGCGTCCGGCGCAGTGGACGGGGTGAACCTGGGGATTTTGGCGGCGAAGGGCTCGTTGTACGTGACCCGGCCGACGCTGGCGACCTACGCCAATAACGCAGAAAACCTGCAGCGCATGGCCGATGAGCTGTTTGAGATGATCATCAGCGGCAAACTTAAGGTGGACGTCAGCCAGAAGTATCCGTTGGCTGAGGCGGCGAAGGCGCAGACCGAGTTGTCGGCGCGGCGGACGACTGGCTCGACTGTTCTGCTGCCTTAACATCAAACTGTGGCGAGGGAGCTTGCTCCCGCTGGGCCGCGAAGCGGCCCCTCATATCTTTAAAAGAACGGGACTGCTGCGCAGTCCAGCGGGAGCAAGCTCCCTCGCCACAGGTGTTACTGCGGGATTAATCCGGGCGAATGACGTTCCCGGTCGCGACATCGCGAATCACGCTCGGATTCTTGCGCCCACCCAGATTCCCGCCCAACACGTAGTCCACTTGCCCGCGGAAATACTGCTCGACGCGAATTCGCGTCCGCGCCGCTGGCCGACCCTGAGGGTTAGCCGAGGTCGACACCAGCGGCCCGACCACCGCGCACAGATCCCGCACCAGCGGGTGGTCGCTGACGCGCAGCGCTACGGTTTCATGCACGCCGGTAATCCACTGCGGCAACAGATTCTGATGCGGCACCAGCCAGGTATTCGGCCCCGGCCAAGTGCTGGCCATGCGGTCCATCCACAGTTCCGGGAAGTCTTCGAACAGGAAGTCGAACTGACGAATATTGTCGGCTACCAGAATCAGGCCCTTTTCCACAGACCGGCCCTTGATCATCAACAGACGATAGACCGCTTCTTCATCCCACGGATCGCAACCCAGGCCCCAGACCGCTTCGGTTGGATAGGCAATTACTGCCCCTGCGCGAACGGCTTGTGCGGCTTGTTGCACGCGCCAACTGTTGACCATGAAAAACTCTCCGGAATAAGGCTCTGCGCAGTTTACCGATCTTCCTTATAAAACCTAGCTCACCCGCGCAAACCAGCGCCCGCTTTCGCACACCGCCCGGCCGTCCATTTCCAGCTCCGTCAACGCTGCCAGCACTTTGGACAAGGCCCAGCCACTGCTGACCGACAACGCTTCGCTGGTGTGGGGCGCGGCGTGAAGCAACAGGAGCAGTGGATGAGTGGGTGCTTGCAGCGTCTCTGTGGACAACGGCAACCGTTGCCAGCCGCGCAAGGCTTCGAGGATATGCTCGGTGGTTTCCACCAATACCGCACCGTCACGGATCAGCTGATGACAACCCTTGGCGCCAGGGTGGTGGATCGACCCTGGAATCGCATACACCTCGCGTCCTTGCTCCGCCGCCAGCCTCGCCGTTATCAATGAACCGCTGGCGACACTCGCTTCGACCACCAGCACCCCGAGGGATAAACCGCTGATGATCCGGTTGCGCCGGGGGAAGTTTCCGGCACTGGGGCCGGCATCCAGCGGGAACTCGGAAAGCACTGCGCTGCCCGAGGCGATCATGGCGTCCGCCAGCCGCCGATTGCGCTGTGGATAAAACTTTTCAAGTCCCGTGCCAAGGACCCCGACCGTTCGCCCGCCCACGTCCAGCGCGGCTTGATGCGCGGCGGCATCGATGCCTAGCGCCAGACCGCTGGTGATGACGAAACCGGCGCCGGCCAGGCTGCGCGAAAACGCCGCCGCAGTGTCCATGCCCGGTCGCGAGGCGCGCCGACTGCCGACCATCGCCAATTGCGGTTTTTCCAGAATGTCGGGATCGCCTGCCACAAATAACAGCGGCGGCGCATCGCTGATTTCCGCCAACAGCGCCGGGTACTCAGGCTGGTCCCACATCAATAAATGCTGGCCCGGGCGCTCTAGCCAGGCCAATGCGTGGGCCGCGCCATCGCGTACTTCATTGACGCGCCGTGCCTCGGCGCACGCCAGCGGCAAGCCCAGCGAACGCCAGGCGCTGGCGGGCGCGCTGATGGCTTTGGACGCCGAGCCGAAGGCTTCGAGCAATTTCTTGAAACGCGCCGGGCCGAGTTCTGGCAATCGGTGCAGACGTAAACGAGCTTCCAGTTCCGCAGGGGAAACCGGTGTGACGGCAGACAGCGACATGGATCATCCTTGATCGTTATGAGCCCCGTTCAAACGGGAATAAGCTGTGGATAACTCTGTTGGTAACTTGTGGAGCCTGCTTACGCCTTATCCATCACCGCCAGAGAGCGCGATGCGTTGAGTACCAGCCCGTAACTGAGCTTGTCGTAAGTGCGGAACACCATCAGCAAACCGGCACGCTCATCGGGGATTTTCAGTGGCTGGCCAGTGATCCGGTCGCGTACGGTTTCACCGGTTTTCATCACCACCAGCACGTTGCCTTCGGCCAGGCCATCACGCTGACCTTTGTTCAGGGTAACCACATCCAGCGCGCCAATCTGGGTAACCCCGCGCGGCACATCGATGATCAAGCCATTGATCTCGGTTTTTGGCGCACTGGGCATGAAGGTCGAGTTGATGGATCGTTCTTCACCGCTGAACAAACGGTCGCCGAGACGCACTTCTTGAGTCGTGCGTTGCAGTGCCAGGGTGGCGACGTCGCCCTCGGTGGCCACAATCTCGCCACCGCCGATGTCATCAGCATTGATCCCCAAAAACTCTTTGCTATCGGGATCGGTGTAGACCTTGCCCTGGCGGAAGATGCCGTAGACCGGCTGGTTCGGGTCGAAATGGCCACGGGCGAAAATGCGGTCACCGGTGCCACTGAGCACGCGTTCGGCATCGCCGGCGACGATATAAGGCGCCTTGTCGAAGTCCTCGACCTTGTCGACGATGCGGTTGCTCAGCAAAAAGCTGTTGATCGATTGCAGCGGAATGCTCGGGATAGCATCGGCCACCGGCGAGCTGCGCACCCGAGGCGAGAGCTTGATGGTGCCGCGCGAAGCACCGCGATTGAGGGTCAGGCGGGGCTGGCCGTTGACATAGACCAGCGACAGCGAGTCGCCGGGATAGATGAGATTAGGGTTTTCGATCTGAGGATTGGCTTGCCACAGTTCCGGCCACTTCCACGGCTCCCGGAGGAATTTTCCGGAAATGTCCCAGAGAGTGTCACCCGTCACCACGGTGTATTGCTGTGGAAAACCTTCCTTGAGTTGCACTTGCCCGTGCGCCAAACCGGCCGAGGCCAGAAGGAGCAAGGCGAGTAGTGATTTCCTCATGCGGTGAATCCCTTTATTATGTGCGTTCG
>LNAP01013733.1_pt1 | contig 13082 bp, 11 predicted proteins | sample 602601 | NCBI WGS metagenome assembly LNAP01 (sample SAMN02440304, study PRJNA202911) | soil metagenome | biome: Subtropical and temperate rainforests or woodlands; isolation source: soil samples (1 kg each in a 20% v/v slurry with milli Q water) were... ...
TGCACCCGTGAGCGGGGCAGTGTGCGTGGCTTGCATTACCAGAACGCCAACGCACCGGAAGCCAAGCTGATCACCTGTCTGCGCGGTGAAGTCTGGGATGTGGCGGTGGATCTGCGCCCCGACTCCGAGACGTTCCTGCACTGGCACGCCGAACATCTTCGGGCCGGCGACGGTCGCAGCCTGTTGATTCCGGCCGGGTTCGCCCACGGCTTTCAGACCCTGACCGACGACGCCGAATTGCTCTACTTGCACAGCGCCGATTACACGCCTGCTCATGAAGATGGTTTGAGTGTCAATGATCCACGGCTGGCGATTGCCTGGCCGTTGCCTGTCAATAATCTGTCGGCCAGGGACGCCAGCCATCCCTTGCTCGATGAACGCTTCGCTGGAGTGCGTCTATGAACTGCCGTGGTTGCGGTACTCCGCTGGCCTTGCCGCTGATCGACCTCGGTACCTCGCCGCCGTCGAATGCCTATGTGCGTGCCGACCAGTTGGAACAAGCCGAACAGTGGGTGCCGCTGAAGGTTGCGGTATGTCAGCAGTGCTGGCTCGTGCAGACCGAAGATTACACCAGCGCCGACAGTCTGTTCGATGCCGAGTACGCCTATTTCAGTTCCTTCTCCAGCACCTGGCTGGCCCATGCCGATCGCTACGTGGCCGAGATGGTCGAACGCTTCGGCCTGACCGCCGACAGCCGTGTGGTGGAAATTGCCGCCAATGACGGTTACCTGTTGCAGTATGTGGCAGGGCGCGGCATTCCATGCCTGGGCGTCGAGCCGACGCGCAGCACCGCACAGGCAGCACGGGAAAAAGGCCTGGAGATTCGCGAGTTGTTCTTTGGCCGTGAAACCGCTTCGCAGCTGAAGACCGAAGGCTGGGCCGCTGACCTGATGGCCGCCAACAACGTGTTAGCCCACGTGCCGGACATCAATGACTTCCTCGGTGGTTTTGCGACCCTGCTCAAGCCGACCGGCGTGGCGACCTTCGAGTTTCCGCAACTGCTAACGCTGATGGCCGGGCAACAATTCGACACGCTGTATCACGAACATTATTCCTACCTGTCCCTGACTGCTGTGCAGACGTTGTGCGAACGCAACGGCCTGGAAGTGTTCGACGTCAGTCAGTTGTCGACCCATGGCGGTTCGTTGCGGGTATTCGTGCAGCGTGTCGACGGGTTTCGTCGCGAAGTGCAGCCAATGGTCGCGCAACAATTGCAGGCCGAGCTCGCCGCCGGCGTGAAAACTCCTGAGTACTACGCCACCCTGGCGCCCGCCGCCGAGGGCATCAAGCATCAACTGCTGCGTTTCCTGTTGCAGGCCAAAGCCGATGGCAAGCGTGTGGTGGGTTACGGCGCCGCCGCCAAGGGCAACACGTTGCTCAACTATGCCGGGGTCAAGCCCGATCTGTTGGCCTGGGTGGCCGATGCCAATCCGCACAAACAGGGCAAGTTCTTGCCTGGCAGCCGGATTCCGGTGGTTTCGCCCGAGCGTATTGCCCTCGAACAACCCGACTACATCCTGGTTCTGCCCTGGAACCTGTTGCCTGAAATCACCCAGCAATTCGCCTCGGTCAAAGCGTGGGGCGCACAGTTTGTCGTCGCCGTTCCGGAGTTGAGTATTCAATGAGCAGAATTCATTACACCAAACCGAGCATTGGCGAACTGGAAGCCCGGTATGCCCTGGATGCCGTTCAGAACGGTTGGGGCGCGCGTTGCTACGAATACCTGACGCGTTTTGAGCACGGGTTTGCCGAGCACCTCGGGGCGACTTATGCCATCGCGACCTCCAGTTGCACTGGCGCGCTGCACATGGGCATGGCGGCGCTGGGCATCGGCGCGGGTGACGAAGTGATCCTGGGCAACACCAACTGGATCGCTTCGGCCGCACCGATTACTTATCTGGGTGCTACACCGGTGTTTGTCGATGTGCTGGCGGATAGCTGGTGCCTGGACCCGGAGCTCGTCAGGCAAGCCATCACCCCGAAGACCAAAGCCATTCTCGCGGTTCATCTTTACGGCAACCTGTGCGACATGGATGCATTGTTGGCAATCGGTCGCGAACATGGGATCCCGGTTATCGAAGATGCCGCTGAAGCCATTGGCTCACAGTGGCGCGGCAAGGCCGCCGGCTCGATGGGGGCGTTCGGTGCGTTTTCCTTTCATGGCACCAAAACCATGACCACCGGTGAGGGCGGGATATTCGTCACCTCGGACAAAGCCTTGTACGAGCGCGTCCTGACCTTGTCCAACCATGGTCGCGTCGCGGGCAGCACCAAACAGTTCTGGCCCGAGTTCGTCGGCTTCAAATACAAGATGAGCAACCTGCAAGCCGCTGTCGGCTGCGCGCAGGTCGAGCGGATCGAGGAGCTGATCGAACGCATTTTTACCAATTACGCCCGTGCACTGGCATCGCTGCCGGGTGTTTCGCTGAACCCTGAACCTGCGCACGCCCGTAACGGTTACTGGATGCCGACGGTGGTGTTCGATGCCGAGACCGGGATTCATCGCGACGAAATGATCGCTGCGTTCCAGGCCGCCGATATCGACGCCCGGGTGTTCTTCTGGCCGCTGTCGTCGTTGCCCATGTTCAGCGAGCACGAGGTCGATACGCCGGTGGCGTTTGCCTTGCCGGAGCGCGCGTTCAACCTGCCGAGCTATCACGACATGACCGACACCGATCAGGCTCGGGTGGTGGATGTTGTGCGCGGCTTGCTCGCCCAAAGGCAATCGCTGTGAAGATGTACTTGCTGGGCGCGGCCAACCCGGAAGCGGTGCGCATGCTGCACGCGGTAAAACGCAGCATGCCGAACGTCGACTTCGCGTTTCTGGACAATGATCCGAACAAACACGGCACACCGTTTTTTGGTGTGCCGGTCATTGGCGGTTCGGCGCTGGTCAGTGAACTCAAAGGGCCGGACGCACGTTTCGTCAACCTGATCACCGGCAGCACGCGACTGCGCTACGAGACCACCCGCGAGCTGGTCGAGGCCGGTGCCACCCTGGGTCAGTTCATCCACCCCGGCATCGACCTGACCATGATCCGCATGGGGCAGGGCAGTTACCTGCAGGAAGGCGTGATCATGCAAGCCGAAGTGACGCTGGGTGACAACACCAGCATCAGCGCCGGCAGTGTGGTGGGGCATGAAGGGCAAATCGGCCACTCGGTGTTCATGGCGCCAGGCGTGTGCATCGCCGGTTGCGTGGAAATCGGCGACGGCACGTTTATCGGCACCAACGCCACCATTCTTCCGCGCTTGCGCATCGGCCGCTGGGTCACCATCGGTGCCGGTGCTGTCGTGACCAAGGATATTCCGGATTTTTCAGTCGTGGCGGGCAACCCCGCCAGGATCATCAAGACCAACGCGGTGCCTTACCCCGACGGCAGGGTCTTCAAGTAACCCGTTTCCCCATTTTTCTGGAGCGTTTCAATGAATCCCCATGAGCAGTTTCGCGAAGAAGTAAAAGGCAACATCGAAGGCCTGCAGCAGGACAAAGCGCTGCAAGCCGAGTCGCTGGGCTGGGTCGGCACCACGGCCAAGCACAAGTACACCTACAACTTCAGCTGGATGGGCCGGCCGATCATTCAGTTTCCTCAGGACATGGTCGCCATGCAGGAAATCATCTGGAACCTGCGTCCTGACGTGATCGTTGAAACCGGTATCGCCCACGGCGGTTCCCTGGTGTTTTATGCGTCGATCCTGGAACTGATGGGCCATGGTGAAGTGCTGGGTGTCGACATCGACATTCGCCAGCACAACCGCGAAGCGATCGAAGCTCACCCGATGAGCAAGCGCATCCAGATGATTCAGGGCTCAAGCATCGACACCGCCATCGTCGACCAGGTGCGCGAGCGGATCCAGGGCAAGAAAGTGCTGGTGGTCCTGGACTCCAATCACACCCACGAACACGTTCTCGAAGAGCTGCGTCTGTATGCACCGATGGTTTCGGTGGGCAGCTATTGCGTGGTCATGGACACCGTGGTCGAAGACATGCCGGAAGATGCGTTCCCGGATCGTCCATGGGGCAAGGGTGACAACCCGAAAACCGCAGTCTGGGCCTACCTCGAAGAAAACCGCGACTTCGAGATCGACCAGGCGATTCACAGCAAGCTGCTGATCACCGTCGCACCGGATGGCTACCTGCGCCGAGTGCGTTAAGCGACACCTTTATTCAAGCGTTCATCAGGCAATAGTTTTATGGTGGGGAAGGATATGCAAGGCATTTACGGTTCTGAAAACACGTTGCCCTTGAGTGAACTGTTTACTCTGGTGCTACTTACACACAATCGTCCGGCGTTTTTGCGCAGGGCATTGCAGTTCTACAGCACGCTGCCTTGCAGAATTCTGGTACTTGATTCGTCTGCCGTTGCCTTGGACGGCGCGGCGACGATTGCGGAAACCATCGACTATCGGCATTTGCCGCAGTTCGGCTATTGGGGTATCCAGTCGAAGCTGGTATTTGGTGTCGAAGAAATCACCACGCCGTACATGGTGTTTGCGGCCGACGATGACTTCCTGATTCATGACGCGTTGATTGCATCGGTCGAGTTTTTGGATGCTAATCCCGATTATGGCATGTGCCATGGTTACGGGATGATGTACGTGGCCCGTGCCACCGAAGTGAATTACTACCGCCGCGACCAAAGAGTGCAAGAGGATTACAACTCGCCGCAGCCTGAAGTTCGGGTCATGGACTTCATGGGCCAGTTCCTGCCACCTTTCTATGCGGTGACCCGCACTGACCTGCTGCAACAGTGGTACAGGCAGCTGCCTCCCGACACCAGTTTCGAGTGGCAGGAAATAGGCCACGCGTTCTACCTGCTGGCGTGTGCCAAGGCGCGGATTCTGCCAATTCCGTTCGCTGTACGTGAGGCGAACTATGGCGGTTCGGCCCATAACTCCAACGTGTTGACCGTACTGACGTACAAAGACGCGAAAACCGTCGCCGACCGTGAGCAGTTTGCGCAATTCCTGGCTTCGATCCCGACGCAATTCAGCGACAGGGATCCGGCGCAGATCAAACAGATTGCCCTGGACAGTTTTACCGCCATGGCCGACTGCCTGATAGAAGGTCGCTCGCTCAAAGGCACCATGATCGTCCGTTCGGTTTGGGTCGAGGCTGGGCGCGAGCCGATTCGTTCGTTCGGCCCCGAGCAGTTTGTCGAAATGCCGTTCTACAATAAAACGATGTTCGACCTGCTGACCGAATTCGAGTTTCTGTTGCACTCCATGCCGGCCGGCCGTCTGCAATTGCAGGAACTCGAAGGCATCCTGCTCAAGCAACACGAGCTGATGCGAATTCAGCCTAACGACAACGACCGCACCATTCGTGCTCGCCTGTGGGAGGCATTGAGTCTTAATCGGTTCAACCGGTCGGTGGTCAAGCGCTTGATCGAGTCACTCGAAGACACCGAGGAACAGGACGAGAGGCTCAAGCTTCAAGCATGGGCCAAGCGTCTGGACTCGGTCCCGGGACAGGATGACCGCACGTTGCTGCAAAGCATGCCGTCCGGTCGTTTGCTTGACTGGCTCGATGCTCGCAATCCTGATGCCGCGCAGCTTTCAGATATCACCGAGTATCTGGGCAAGCACAACGGCGGCCCTCGGTTCGCCATTTTGCTGCTGGACCTGGACGCCGACATGTTCAAGTTGCAGGCCACGCTCGACAGCCTGGTCAACGGGCATTGCAAGGCGTTCAACGTGGTGGTGTTCACCACTGGCGAGCTGCTGGCCACTACCAGCGTCCGCAACACCGTGCATTTCGTCAAAGTCAGCGCAACCCATTACGTTGACCGGATCAATCAGATCGTCGCGCAATCTACGGCCGACTGGCTACTGCTGGCTGAGGCCGGAGATCAGTTTACCCCCAGCGGGTTGTTGCGTGCCAGCCTCGAGCTAATGGGCGTCGAAGGCGTGCGCGCGGTGGCCATGGACGAAATTCAGCGTCAGGCCGACGGCACGTTGGTGGATGTATTCCGTCCCGGAGTCAATCTTGATCTGCTGCAAACCGTGCCGTCGCTGATGGCGCGGCATTGGTTGATCCAGCGTGATGTATTGGCCCAGGCCAAAGGTTTCTCGACCGAGTACACCCAAGCCCTGGAGTTTGACCTGTTGCTGCGTCTGATCGAAGATGGTGGTCTCGGTGGGCTGGCGCACCTGGCCGAACCCTTGCTGATCTGCAACGCGCTGGCCACTGAAGAAAATGTTCAAGAACGTCAGGTTTTGACTCGTCACCTGGCCAAGCGTGGGTATCGTGGTCAAGTCAGTTCGATGCTGCCGCAGACCTGGCAGATCGACTATCAGCACGCTGAACGACCGATGGTATCGATCGTCCTCCAGAGCCAGGACAATCTGGAACACTTGCAACGTGCATTGGTCAGCGTACTGCAACGCACCCGCTACCAACGCCACGAAGTGCTGATTGTCGACAACCACAGCCAATCGCCCGGACTGGCCGAATGGCTGAGCAGTCTGGAAGGCAAAGGCGAGCGGATTCGGGTACTGCGCATCGGTCAGCGCCTGAGCGGTTCAGCGTTGTATAACGTTGCCAGCGCCGAGGCCAAGGGTGAGTATCTGGTTCTCCTGTCGGCTGAAGCCCAGGTGTTCAATGCCAATTGGCTCGACGCCATGCTCAACCAGGCCCAGCGTCCGGAAGTCGGCATCGTTGGCGCCAAACTGATGGACATTCATGGTGTCACCACCCAAGCCGGGTTCGTGCTCGGTTTGAATGGCGATATCGGCTCGGTCTTTGTCGGTGAACGCAAGGACGCCAAGGGCTACCTCAATGGCCATCAAGTGGAGCAGAACTATTCGGCGGTTTCCGGTGCTTGTCTGATGATTCGCAAGGCGCTATATGAGGCGGTTGGCGGGCTGGATGAAGAGCATTTCGACGAAGCTTTTGGCGATATCGATTTGTGCCTGAAAGTCGCCGATGCCGGTTTTCTCACCGTCTGGACGCCACAAGCGCAGCTTTTGCACCCGGGCCTATTGCCTGAGGCGCCACAGGCCCGTGCGGCCCTGCGTGACAAATGGCAGGCCCGTTTCGAACAGGATTCGGCCTACAACCAGAACCTGGCCTTGACCGGCAAGGGCTTTACCCTCGGTAACGCTTGCGGTGTGAACTGGGCACAGTTGCTTGCATAAGCCAGGCTGACACGGGGAAGAGCTCCAGGCATGTTCAGCGGTAAATCGATTTTCATCCGTCGGGTGCTTGGGCAATACCAGCCCAGGCGTGTGTTGATGTTTTCCCGCGATGAGCTCAAGCAGTACGAAATGCACAGGCGTTCAACGCGCCGTACATGCGTTACTTCATCGGTGATGCGCGCGACGCCGACCGTTTGCGTCAGGCCATGCGCGGTATCGATTACGTGGTGCATGCATCGGCCCTGAAACAAGTGCCGGCGTTGGCGGTACCAGTTGGGACGGGCATGGGGCTGCCGACGAGCTGCTTGCGATCTCGAATAATCAGTAGGTCAACGGCGAACTGATGGCGACCTCGGGTGCTTCACGTGTTTCTGGGCAAGGATCGCCCATGACCAGTTTCAAGATGGGCAATCGCTCGCTCGGCGCCGATGCGCCGCCGTTCATGATTGCCGAGATGAGCGGTAACCATAATCAGTCGCTGGAAGTGGCACTACCGATCGCAAGTCCTTGGTGTACCGCCGTTCGCTGCATGTCACCCAGGACATGGCCACCGGAGAGCCTTTCACCGTCGCCAATCTGCGGGCCATCCGTTCAGGTATGGGGCTTGCTCCCAAACGCGCTGAATCCCCTCTGGGTCGCCGCGCCGCCAGGGCATCCAGGCGCGGAACGTCGCTGGATTGGTCATTGGTCGAATAACCTCTTGTGAGGCTGATTCGGCAAAATAGCGTGACCTGCGAGTCATAACGCGCATCTTCACTGTATTGTATTAATCGGGAAGGTGGCGCCTGGTGTCTGTTTGGCCCAGTGATAGCCCTTTATTCTTCCTGTTGTCGCCACCTCGGGGCGACGTTTTTCTCTGTTTGTCGGCGCCCCTCGAATCATTACGAGCGGTGGTATTGGGCTGTTTATTATTGGGAAGCCGTAATGATTGGCATAAAAAGCATTGCGCCGGCGTGGACAATTACGCACAAGGTGCAAAATTCGAAAAGGATGAAGAATTCATCCTGGGCAAAATCGGTTCGGCCTTCTTGCCGCGCAAAGACGCCGGGCAGGAAACTTCGGACCTGTGTGTCGAAGCAGTCAACGCGCTGTTCGCCAACAATCCCGACTTGAAGCGTGAATCCATCGACGTATTGATCGTCGTCACTCAGAACGGTGACGAAGAAGGCCTGCCACACACTGCGGCCATCGTTCAGGACAAACTGGGCCTGCCGACCACTGTGGCCGCGTTCGATATTTCCCTGGGCTGCTCCGGCTACGTCTATGGCATCTATGCAATCAAGGGCTTCATGGAGGCCACAGGCCTGAAGAATGGCCTGCTGATCACCGCCGATCCTTACTCGAAGATCGTCGACCCGGAAGACCGCAACACCACCATGCTCTTTGGCGATGCCGCCACCGCGACCTGGATGGGCGAAGACGCACCTTGGCAGTTGGGCAAGGCTAAGTTCGGCACCGACGGTTCCGGCGCGCCGCACCTGAAGGTTTCCGACGGCGTGTTTTTCATGAACGGCCGTCAGGTCTTCAACTTCGCGTTGCTCAAGGTTCCGGCGCATTTGCATGAGCTGCTCACAGACTCGGGCCTGACGGCTGACGATATCGATGCCTTCTGCATTCACCAGGGCAGTGCGGCGATTGTCGATGCCGTGGCACGACGTTTCGAAGGTGAGCCCGAGAAGTTCATCAAGGACATGGTCGAGACCGGCAACACCGTGTCGTCGAGCATTCCGTTGCTGCTGGAAAAACACGTCTTGGATTCCGCCTGGAAGCGCGTTGCGCTGAGTGGTTTCGGGGTAGGGTTGTCTTGGGGGTCGGCGATTATCTATCGCCCTTGAATCTCGGCTCTTTAGTCAAAGAAAGCCAGGCAAAAAAATAGCGTTCAAGGTTACTACTTGAACGCTATTTTTTTGCCCGAATGAAAATCCATGAGCAAGTTCTGCGAGCGCTATGCCGAAGTCATACAGCTGCGCTGGCCGAGTTGTTCGGTTCCTGTGGCGGGCAGGAAGTATTCGTCATTGCCACGGGCCCTAGTCTTGAGTTGCTCTTCGATCGCTTGCGGGCGATTCACGAGCAGGCGTCGCGACCGGTGTTCATTTGTGTCGATACCGCCTATCGGCCGCTATTCAATCATGGCATTCGCCCCGACGTAGTGGCCAGCATCGACCAGCGCATCTCGGTCCGGCATCTGCCGCCTGAAGGCACATACGCGATAACGCTGGCGTACATGCCTATGGTCGATCCGCTGATGTTCGGGGCCTGCAGGGGCGGAGTTATACCGGCTATTCCGCCAGCCCGATTTATCAACAGCTGCTTCAGCAATGGCTCAGGGGCGAACTTTATGTGGGCGGTAGCGTGATTCACCCAACGGTGGACCTTGCGGTGAAGATGGGCGCAGCGCAGATCATCCTGTTCGTGGCCGACTTTGCCTTTCCTCGCCACTCCGTCGCCGGCATTTCCATGACGTCATTTTTTTCGCCGCTTGAGTGTGGCCAAGCCCTTTGTTTACGGGGGGTGGCAACGTGATGGCAAATATTTTTGAAAATCCCCTAAAGCAAGTTGTATTCCCGACGATAACTATTACGAAGGTTCTCTAGGCCATACCCGGCGGTTGCCAGGGCCGGAAGCCGCAGTACCCAACCAACGAGGAATTCGTCATGGCCGTTACATCGTTGAACGTACAGAAAAACCTGAACAAGGCTTCTGATGCTCTGTCGACTTCGATGACTCGCCTGTCTTCCGGCTTGAAAATCAACAGTGCTAAAGACGACGCCGCCGGCCTGCAAATCGCTACCCGTATGACCTCGCAGATCCGTGGTCAGACCATGGCGATCAAAAACGCCAACGACGGTATCTCGATCGCTCAGACCGCTGAAGGCGCGATGCAAGAATCGACCAACATTCTGCAGCGTATGCGTGAACTGGCCGTTCAAGCACGAAACGATTCCAACGGTACCGACGACCGTGCAGCTCTGAACAAAGAGTTCGCAACCATGTCGGACGAACTGACGCGTATTGCCAAGTCGACCAACCTGAACGGCAAAAACCTGATCGACGGCACCGCTGGCACCATGACCTTCCAGGTTGGTTCCAACACTGGTGCAACCAACCAGATCACCATCACTCTGGCCAGCGGCTTCGACGCTGCTACCCTGAGCGTAGGTTCTGGCACCGTCGCGATCACCGGTACCGACAGCACCACTGCAGAAGCCAGCACCAAGGCTGCAATCGACGCAATCGACGCGGCACTGAAAACTATCAACACCAGCCGTGCTGACCTTGGTGCTGCGCAAAACCGTCTGACCAGCACCATCTCCAACCTGCAGAACATCAACGAAAACGCCAGTGCTGCACTGGGTCGCGTACAAGATACCGACTTCGCTGCTGAAAGCAACAAACTCTGCAACAAGCTTCTACCGCAGTTCTGGCTCAGGCCAACCAACTGCCATCCGCTGTACTGAAACTGCTTCAGTAATAGCTGGTTGAGTTTTGGCGGGGGAGTGCGCATGTCGCGCTCTCTCGCTTTTTTACTTTAAGAGGTGATGGACATGGATATGAGCGTCAAGCTGAACTTGTCTTATCCTGCGGCCAAGCAGACGACTGTTGCCGATAAGCCGGCGCAGAAACCTCTAGCGGAAACTGCGCCAGTGGTTGCCGTCAAGGAAGAAAGTAAAGGCACCCAAACCGAGCAGGAAAAACTGAAGATGGCCGTTCAGGAAATCGAAAAGTTTGTTCAGTCGGTCAAGCGCAACCTGGAGTTCTCGATTGATGAGCCTTCAGGCAAAGTTGTGGTAAAAGTGATTGCCAGTGACTCCGGTGAGGTGATCCGTCAGATCCCCAACGAAGAAGTTCTGAAACTGGCCAATAGTTTGAATGATGCAAGCAGTCTGTTGTTCAGCGCTAAAGTCTGACTGCTGGCACGAATTTTGTTGTTTTGTTCTTTTGGGCGTTGTAGTGGTCAAAAGGCCGGCGACACACTGAAGGGAGTTTCACATGGCAAGTCCAATTCTACCAGGCACGGGTTTAGGCTCCGGCATTAATACCGGTGATATCGTCAAAGCCTTGGTGAACGCTGACAAAGCGGCCAAGCAAGGTCAGATCGACCGTGGGACTGCGACCAACACCGCAAGCATCTCCGGTATAGGGTCCTTGAAGTCCTTGATGGCTGCGTTTACCAAATCCATGACTGATTTGGGTAGCAAAACCAGCCCGCAGTTTCCGGGTTTTGCCGCGACTTCCTCCGATGTGAAAATCGTCACGGCCACCGCCAGTAACTCGGCCGTGGGTGGCAACTACGCCATCAATGTCACGAATCTCGCCACCTCTTCCAAAGTGACCAGTAAGGCTTTTGTCGGTGGTACGACCAGCGCTATCACAGATGGCACGATGACCATTAAGCAGGGCGCTGCGACATTCAATCTTGATATAAAACCCGGCGCTACACTGCAATCGGTTCGAGATTCGATCAACGCCGATGCCTCGCTCAAGGGCGCCGGTATCAGCGCCAACATCGTGACTGACTCTTTCGGGGCGCGTCTGGTGTTGGGTTCGAGCACGACAGGAGCCAACTCGGATATTTCCGTCACTGGCATCCCTGAGCTGGCCATCAATGGCGCGAACGTCGTAGGTACTACTGCTTCTCCAATGACTGCCGCTTCTGCTGGTTCTATCGGAGCCTTGGCTGTTGATGCAAATTTCACCGTCGATGGTATGGCGCTGACCAGCAAGAGCAATACCGTGGATAAGGCGGTCTCCGGGTTGACGTTCAACCTGTTGGCAGCGGGGTCTTCGACTGTGACGGTGGCTACCAATACCGATGGTTTGAAGGCGTCCATCCAGAAGTTCGTTGATGCCTACAACGCCATTGCCAACAGTGTCACGGCGCTCACCAAGCCTTCGCTTGATGCTAATGGTAAACCGACCGTTTCGGCGGCACTGACAGGTGACGCGCTGCCGCGTTCGATCCTGTCGGCCATTCGCGGTCCGCTGTCTGAAACGGGTGCGGGTGACAAGCTCACCGTACTGGCGCAGCTGGGGATTACCACTAACCAAAAGACCGGTGCCCTCGATTTTGATAGCACTAAATTCTCTGCTGCGATGAACGACAAAAAGCTGGGCGGTGAAGTCCAGGAGTTGTTCACAGGCAGTAACGGTCTGCTGGAGCGAATGAGCAAGGCTGTGGAGCCTTTTACAGAGACCGGCGGGATTCTGGATCAGCGCACCACCAGTCTGAACAAGACCAAGACCAAGTTGGCAAGCGACCAGGATGCCCTTGACCGTCGAATCGAGACCCTGACCGCGGTATTGACCAAAAAGTACAACGACATGGATACCCTCGTCGGCAAGCTGAAAGCGACAGCCAGCAATATCACTTCGATGTTCGAAGCCATGACCGCGCAGCAGAAGAACTCGTAACATTCGCAGTGCCAAAAGCCCGGCAGCGTATTCACGCTCCGGGCTTTTTGTTTTTGAATCTAAAGTTTTTTGACGCGTCGTCGATACACTGGTTATACGAACCACAGATTTTTTGATGAGGTACAACATGAATCCAATGTTAGCCCTTCGCCAATACCAGAAGATTGGCGCCCAGGCGCAGACTTCCGAAGCCAGCCCGCATCGTCTGGTGCAGATGCTGATGGAAGGCGGCCTGGATCGTATCGCCCAGGCCAAAGGTGCGATGGAGCGTAAGGACATTCCGAACAAAGGGGTTCTTATCGGTAAGGCCATCGGTATCATCGGCGGTCTGCGTGAAGGTCTTGACCTGGAAAACCAGGCCGAATCTGTAGGTGAACTGGATAACCTCTACACCTACATGATGAAGCGTCTGACCGAAGCCAACATCAAGACCGATCCAAAGATTCTCGACGAAGTCGCCGATCTGCTTCGCACCGTCAAGGACGGCTGGGACGCTATCGCCGCGCCGGGTCCGCAGTTTTAAGGAGATC
>LNAP01007291.1_pt1 | contig 13080 bp, 14 predicted proteins | sample 602601 | NCBI WGS metagenome assembly LNAP01 (sample SAMN02440304, study PRJNA202911) | soil metagenome | biome: Subtropical and temperate rainforests or woodlands; isolation source: soil samples (1 kg each in a 20% v/v slurry with milli Q water) were... ...
CGTCTTGATGTAGTCGCGCAGGGCTTCCTGCTCGGACTCGTATTCCTGGACGCGGCGCTTGACGATGTCGCCGATCGAGATCAGGCCGACCACCTTGCCGTTGTCGATCACGGGCAGATGGCGGAACTTGCCTTCGGTCATCATCTCCATCAGCTCGGCGACCGTGTCGGTCTCCTTGCAGGTGACGACCTTGCGGGTCATGACCTCCGAGACCGGCTCGTCCAGCGCGCCGGCGCCGCGCTCGCCGATCACGCGCACGATGTCGCGCTCGGACAGGATGCCTTCGAGCCGGCTCTGGTTCATCACCAGCACCGCACCGATCTTCTTCTCGCCGAGCAGCTTGACCGCGGCGGCGAGCTTGGCGCCGGGCTCGACGCTCATGATCTGGTGGCCCTTGGTATTGAGAATGGAACGTACCGTCATTGTCGCCTCCCTGAATCGGACCCGTCCGCTTTCGCGGTCCGGACTTGTTCGTCGAGTCTTCAACTAACAGTTTAGGCGCCGGATTCACGCTCGGGCGCTTTGCGAAGCCAAGCCGCGAACGGCTTTGTCGCTTCGAAACATTCTTCTTGAGAATGATGGATGAATTCGGGCCGCGCCGCAAGCGCCGCTTCAAATACGGTCTGAAACGTCCTGTGATGACGCATCCGCAGCATCGCTTCGCACGCGCGGCACGGGATCGAACAGTGCGAACAGCAGAAGGCCTGCAAAGAAGCCGCCGATATGCGCCTGCCAGGCGACGCTCGTGGTCTCGGCATCGACGCCGATCGCACCGACGCCGAAGATGATGTTGACGCCGAACCAGACCGCGAGGAAGCCGACCACCCGCCCGTCGCGCAGCGCCCGCGACAACGGCAGCGCCGGAACCTTCGCGGCGGTATCGGCGTCCGATCGGCTGAACGACAGGAAACTGCCGCGCACAAAGGCGAACCGGATCGCTGCCGCCATCGCGCCCGACACCGAGGCCGAGGCGCCGATCATCGGCGCCACCGCATGCTCATGGGTGACGAGATGGGCGAGCGCGCCCGCCGCCGCTGTCACCGCGAGAAACAGGAAGAACCTGACGGCGCCAAACCGCCGCGCCAGCGCGCTGCCGAACGGCAACAGCCACAGCACGTTGAAGGCCAGATGCGTCAGATTGGCATGCAGCAGCGAATAGGTGACGAAGCTCCAGACCTTTGCGCCGGCCCCGCCGGGGATCTGCAGATTGAGCAGCGAGGAATCGTAGCGCTTCGGGATGAAGCCGAAGACGTCGATGGTCCAGTTCTCCAGTTCCGGCGGCAACAGCATCCGCAGATGGATCACGGCCAGCAGCACGATATAGGCGGTCAACGCAAACGGCAGCGTCAGGATCGGCTCGCGCGGAGCCCCCTCATGGACGGCCGGCACGTCCTGCGGCGGACCTTGCTGCGACGAATCGTGCGGCGGAGAATTGTGCGGAGAATCCAAGGCAGCTTCGCTTTCAGGCGCGATCGGAGCGGTCCACTTGGAGATAGTCGCCTTTGCCGGCCCTGCGCAAGTGCACAAAAGGAAAAGGCAGGGCTCTGGGAAAGCCCTGCCTGTCCGTGTCGGTCTTCCGGCGGCTTTGGGAATAAGGTGTATCCCCACCCCTCCCCGCGCCCGTGACCAAACTGTTTGACGCCTGTGTACAGGCCCCGCCGAGAACCTGGATCAAAGCGGCGAGGCTTGCGACCGCGGTCACCATAGCAGCGGCGGCGCCGGCGCAAAGCGCATAGTTAACTTAACGTTAACGATGCAAAGACCCGCCCGACCGGGCCGAAAACGCCTCTGCGGCATGGACGCTGCAAATCCCCTCCTGCACAACAACAAAGGGATCGCGGGTGCACTGAAGCGAGACAGTTTTGTCCCGCCAGATGTCCCCCGGGGTAAAGCGTTCAGTCATGAAACATCCGTCGAGCCGCGCATTCTTTGCGTATTGGAACGAGAAGCGCGGCGCTGCGCGGGCCCCTGACCGGGCCGACATCGATCCGGCCGCCGTCCGCGAGCTGCTCGGTGACATCTTCGTGCTGGCCAGCGAGCAGACCCTGGGCTTCCCGTTCCGCGTCGCCGGCACGCGCGTCTGCGCGCTCGTAGGGTGTGACCTCAAGGACCAGAGCTTTGCAGCGCTGTTCACCGAAGCCAGCCGCCGCGAGATCGAGGAGATCACAACGATCGTCGCCGACGAGACGCTGGGTGCGATCGCCGGTATCACCGCCGCGCGCGAGGACGGCAGCAAGGCGCATCTCGAATTGCTGCTGCTGCCCTTCAACGCGCGCCCGCATACGCCGGTCAGCGTGACAGGCGTGCTCGCGCCGTTCGACGACGAATGCGGCGCGCTCGGCACCTTCACCCTCACCTCCTGGCGCTATCTGCACCAGCCGGAGAAACTGCTGCCGCGCGCGATCCGCAAACTGCAGATCGCCCGCGGGCTGATGGTGTATGAGGGGCTTCGCTAGGAAGCGATCGTTCGCGCCGTTACGGCGCGATCTCGTCGGTCCAGACCTTGAAGCTGACCAGCTTGTTCGGGCCGAATGTCTGCGTGATCGGAACGTCGCAGGCATCGCGCCCCTGGGCGATCAGGATGCGCCCCTGTCGAGGCTCGTTGTTGCGCGGATCGAACGTGTGCCAGCGCCCGCCGAGATAGGCCTCGAACCAGCCGGCGAAATCGCCCGCGGCCCACGGCTTCGGCGTGCCGACGTCGCTCAGATATCCGGTGCAATAGCGCGCGGGGATGTTCATGCAGCGGCAGAACGCAATGGCCAGATGCGCATAGTCGCGGCAGACGCCCTTGCCTTCCTGATACGCCTCCCACGCCGTCTTGGTGGCGCGCGCATGCTCGTAGCCGAAGGCGATGTGGCGGTGAACGAAATCGCAGATCGCCTGTACCCGCGCCCAACCCGGCGGCGTCTTCTCGAACAGCTTCCAGGCGATCTCCGAAAGCCGGTCGGTCTCGCAATAGCGGCTCCCGAGCAGATAAACCAGCGTATCGGACGGCAGCTCTTCGATCCTGTGCTGAACGGCCGTGGCAACCACCGGATCCGGCAGGCCGTTGTCGCGAACGACGCCGTCGGCTGCAAGGCGCATGCGGCCGGCCGGCGCCACCATGCGGCTGCACCAATTGCCGAACATGTCGCGATAAGGCGTGATCTCGACGGCAGGCGTTGAGGTGACGAAGTCCGGCACGATGACATCGGAGGCACGCGTGAAATGCGTGCCCAGCACCATGATCATCGGCGTCGGCTGGGGGAAATCGTACAGCATTTCGAATCCGACACGGAACTTCATCGAAATGCCCTTTCGGCTGGGTGACAGCTGAAAATGGCGATGAATCTGTCAATTACAAGGCGAGTTTACTAAGTCGTGCGACAGCGCCGTCGCGCGCTGCAAATGGCGCGGGCCGTGCTGGGTGAGACCTGAAGCCACTCTCGTGTCCCGGACAAGCGGCAACGCGCATAGCGCGTCGAAGACGCGCGTGAACGCGCTTATTGCGTTGCTGCGCAGAGCCGGGACCCAGCGAGCGGCACAATGCGGTGCGACCTGGGCCCCGGCTCTGCAGCGCACCGCAAAAGGGGCGCTGCGCTGCGTCCGGGGCACGAGCCCGTCTTTACGGCGTCGCCAGATGCCAGGCGCCGTTCAGAAAGCCGTCGCCAGTGACATCGCCGGGCTTGGTGTCCTTGGCGAAGGTGTAGAGCGGCTTGCCTTTGTAGGCCCATTGCTTGGAGCCGTCGTCGCGCGTGATGATGGTGTAGCCGTCGCCGGCGGCATCGCTCGCCCCGGCCTTCAGCACCGGCCAGTTGGTCGCACAGGGGCCGTTACAGGCCGACTTGCCGTCCGCGTCCTTGTCGAACGTATAGAGGGTCATTCCCTTGGCGTCGGTGAGCACATTGCCCTTGTCGGTCTTGCCGGTCTTGGTCGGCGGCGCGGCGAACGCGGCGGGAATGATCGCGAGCGCTGCGGCGAGTGTGAGCGCGAGGCGGATCGGGGATGTCGTCATGGTCTCTCCTGTCATGCAACTGGCTTGCATGGGGTAGGACGCCGCACGGCCCGCGGTATTCCTGAGAAAGCGCCAAAGATATTTTTCGCTGCGCGCGGCGCCGTGGCGGAATAAACTGGATTGAGAGAGACAGACCGACGAATCGACATGAGCAAGCCGCATTGGCGTCCCGCGCGCACCACCGACCTGCCCGCGATCTGCGCGATCGCGGCGCGGATCCATCCTGATCTTCCGGAACGTCCCGACGTCTTCGCGGAGAAGATGCAGCTCTATCCCGACGGCTGCTGCGTACTCGTCGCGGACGATGCGATCGCCGGCTACGGGCTCGCGCATCCCTGGAGGCAGCACCGGATTCCACCGCTCGACGGCTTCCTCGAACGATTGCCCGATGATGCGGACTGCCTCTACGTCCACGATGTCGCCGTGCTGCCCGACTTTCGCGGCGGCGCGGCGCGCGACTATGTTTCGACGATCGAGACACTGGCCCGCGCATCACGCATCACGGCGCTCGCGCTGGTCTCTGTCTACGCCACGCGGCCGCTGTGGGAACGCCTCGGCTTTCGCCCGGTCATGGCGGATGCGGAACTGCGTGCAAAGCTCGCGTCCTATGGCGACAGCGCGACCTACATGCTGCGCGACATCGCTGCGACGTAACGTCCCTCCCCGATCGGCGCGGCTCACGCGGGCGTGAAGCCATCCGCTCGAACCGGCTTCGATCAGCTCCCGTCGAAGGTGTGTGCGGGCCGTTTCCGGTCTCGCCGAAACGAGACTGGAGAATTTCCATGAAGCTCACATTGTCGAAAGTTGCTTTAATTGCATTCGTTGCGACGAGCGCGTTCAGCGCAACCAGTGCCAACGCGGCGCAGTTCCGAACCTATGGCTGCGATACCGCCTTCTTCGAGGGCTGCGGTGTCCTGATCGAGATGCCGACCTCGCCTGGCAGAAGCCGCCCCAGTGTCATCCATCATGACACCTCGCCCGCCTACATGAAGCAGGCCGATCCGCGCTACAGCTCGTCGATGCGTGATGCCGGGGGCGGTGGTGGCGGAGGTGGTGGTGGCGGCGGCGGCGGCGGAGGAGGTCGCTGAGCCCACCTGAGAATTGAAATGAGCATGCCGCCGGTGCAACCCGGCGGCATGCTTCCTGTCTACGCTGTCAGGCTGCAGCTCAGCCCCGATGTTTCTTCTTGGGCTTCTTTCCCGGCGCGCCCTTCCCGGCCCACGGCGTGACTGACGGCTCTGCGTGTCCCGGCTTGTTCTTGTGCTTCATTTTCTTCGCGAAAGAAGGAGCAGCCTCGAATTTCGGCGCGCGCTCGCCGTGCGCCTTGCCGCGTGGCTTGAATTCGCTCACCTCGCGCGGGCGATCGTCGCGGCGTTCGCGATGATCGCCCTCGTCGCTCTCGCGCCGAGGCGTGTGCGGCCGCTTCTCGGAAGGCGCCGGGCGCTGCGGCGCATCCGCCATCGCCTCGAGGCGGATATTGTCTTCCTTGTCCGGGCGCTTGATCTTGGCGGCGAAGGACTCCGCGACGCGCTCGGATATCTCGAACTCGGTCGTCATGTCCATGATTTTGATGGCGCCGATGTCGCCCTTGTCGATGCCGCCACGACGGCAGATCATCGGCAGCAGCCAGCGCGCTTCCGCATTCTTCTTTCGGCCGATGTTAGCGCGGAACCAGACGCTGCCATCCGCCATGCCGTGTTTCGACGACGATTTTCCGGATTTGGGCCGAGGCCTTTCGGGGCGATCATCGCCGCGCGAATTGCGGGCGTCGTCGCGCGGAGTCCGATCGTCGCGCGGCGTGCGGACATTGTCGCGACCGCGGTCCTCGCGCGGCCGGCTGCTTCGCTCGCCGGGATCGATGATGTCTTCGGGGGACGGCAACCGTGCGCGATAGAGCCGCGCCAGCGCGGCTGCGATATCCTCGGCCGACCGCTCGGCGAGCAACGCTTGCGCCAGCACCAGATCGTCGGCGGTCGTCTCCTCGGTGAACAGCACGTCCTTCATGCGCGCGTGATCGAGCTTGCGGATTTCGTCCGCCTGAGGCGCCGTGCCCCAGACCGCGTCGATGCCCGACAGATTGAGCAGCAGCTCCGCGCGACGCCGCCGGGCGGGTGGCACCAGCAGGACGCTCGTGCCCTTGCGTCCGGCGCGGCCGGTGCGGCCGGAGCGATGCTGCATGACCTCGGCATCGTTGGGCAGATCGGCATGGATGACGAGATCGAGGCTCGGCAGGTCGATGCCGCGGGCGGCGACGTCGGTCGCCACGCAGACCCGGGCGCGCCCGTCGCGCAACGACTGCAGCGCCGTGGTTCGCTCGTTCTGCGTCAATTCGCCCGAGAGAGCGACGACGGAGAAACCGCGCTCCAGCAGCGCCGCCTGCAAATGCCTGACGCCGTCGCGGGTGCTGCAAAACACCAGCGCGCTCGGCGACTCATAGAAGCGGAGCACGTTGACGACGGCGTGCTCGACATCACCGGGGGCGACCCGGATGGCGCGATACTCGATGTCGGCGTGACCGCCTTCGTCACCCGCGACCTCGATCCGGAACGCCTGCTGCTGATACTGCTTGGCCAGCGCAACGATGCCGCGCGGAAACGTCGCCGAGAACAGCAGCGTCCGGCGTGTCTCCGGCGTGGTCTTGAGGATGAATTCCATGTCCTCGCGAAAGCCGAGATTGAGCATCTCGTCGGCCTCGTCGAGGACGACCACCTTCAATTCCGAGATGTCGAGACGGTTGCGGCGCAAATGATCGCACAGGCGGCCGGGCGTACCGACGACGATGTGCGCGCCGGCTGCAAGCTCGCGCTGCTCGCGCCGCGGATCCATGCCGCCGACGCAGGAGACGACGCGTCCGTCCGCATGTTCATACAGCCACGCAAGTTCACGCTGAACCTGCAAGGCAAGCTCGCGGGTCGGCGCCACGATCAGGGCGAGCGGTGCGCCCGCCCGCTCGAACCGCTCGGCGTCGCCGAGCAGATCCTTGGCCATGGCGAGCCCGTAAGCGAGGGTCTTGCCGGAGCCGGTCTGGGCCGAGACCAGCAGGTCACGGTCGGCGGCCTCGCCGGTGAGCACGGCGAGTTGAACGGGGGTCGGACGGTCGTAGTTGCGCTCGGCCAAAGCTCGGGCGAGCGGCGGACTCATGGTCGGGAAAGACACGGGATAAACCTTGGTTGGTCCAGGCGCGGAACGTCGAGCCGCGCGACCTGAAGCTGCGTAGGCGGCAAAATGGTCCAGCCGCACGCGTGGTGATTTGATTTGGACGCTCTTTACGCCAAGCGCGGGCAAATCACCATGCCTATGATGCATGGCCTCGACGCCATCGAGAATAAGCTTACCGCCGGCCCGACCCACTACATCCAGCGTTTTCGGGGCCGTTTGCTGCATATAGCCGGATTTGGGGCCGAAGCGGAGGAATTTCGCGGCCAACCGGTCGCTTACAGCCCGCTCTCAGATCTCCGCGTAGATCTCCAGCAGATTGCCGTCTGGGTCACGAAAGAACAGCGTCCGATGTCCAAAGGACTGGTTCGTCGGCGGCGACAGCAGCGCAATGCCGTGCCGGACGAGCTCGTCGGCGCACGCATCGACTTCGGCTGCGGACACCTTGAAGGCCAGCTGCAGCGAGGCGCTGCCGGCCGGCGTCGGCACATCGGCCCCGGTTCGGCCCGGCTTGGCCAGCGCTAGGGTGTTGCCGCCCAGGCCATACTCGATCCAGTTCGGCGAGAGCTCGCGCAGCAACGGAAAGGCGAGAACGTACTCGTAAAAGCGGCGCATCGCCGCCATGTCGCGCACGAAGATGACGGTGTAGTCGATCGCGCGGATCGCGTTGAAGGGGGAACGGGCCCGCCGGGTTGGTTCGCTTGTTTCGTCCGTCATCGTGTCATTGATTCCATTGGCGTGACGCGTAGCCCGCATGAGCGTAGCGACATGCGGGAGAACTCCATCCGCGATGTCCCGGATGTCGCTGTGCTCATCCGGGCTGCGGACCACTTTAACGCAGCAAACCGCCACTATAACGCAGCTCGTAGAGCGGTGCGTCATCCTCTCGGCCGATGGTCTCGACGCCGTGAAAACGATCGAGCGCGCCTTGGACCTCGTTGCGGTAGACCATCCCAGCCTGCTCGAACAGGCGCGGTCCCCGATAAGGCTGCTCGACGCTCACGCCCAGCAGCGCCTGGCGCAGGAATTTGTAGATCGCAAGGAAGGTGACCCGGTCCGTGATGTCCGCGCGGGCGCCGCCGCTGTAGCTCATCGACCAGAGGACGCGGTCATCTCGCGACACGGTCTCCTGCCCGACGAAAAATCCCATCCCGAAATAGATATCGCGGTAGACGTAGGGCGCCGCGCGATGCTCGAGCTGTTTTGAGCCGGCGAGCAGCGGCGTGGCCACGGTGGCGTCGTCGTCCAGGCCGGCATAAGTGCGCCGCTTGGCTTCGACCAGGAACGCCGCGAGATCGTGCGGAATGGACGACACCATCTACTCCACCAGCTCCGGCCACGGCACAATCGTCGACTTCACCGTCTTCATTGCCATCGCATCCCTCACCGCCTGCGCGACGCCCGCTTCGGTGAACGGATAGATCGTCTGCATCTTCAGCCACGGATATTTGTCACGCGTGCGGTAGAGCATCTCGACGCCGAGCGGCAGATCGTTGGCGGTAAAACCCCAGGAGCCGAGCAAGTTGAGGTCCTTGGTGCAGATGCGGTGCCATGACGTCTCGATCGAGCCGGCATCGGTGAATTGGCCCATCTCGACATAGGTGCCGCCGTCGCGCAGCATCTCGATGCCTTCGGGGCCAGCCGAGGGGTGGCCCGAGCAGTCCATCACCAGATCGGCGCCGAAGCCGCCGACGATCTCGCGGACACGCGCGATGCGCTGTTGCGGCGATTTCAGCTCCTCGATGTTCACCGTCGCCTCCGCGCCGAACTCGCGCGCAAGCTTGAGCCGCGGCTCCTCCGGCGCACCGACGCAGATCACGCGCCCTGCCCCCATCTCCTTCGCGGCTGCGACCGCTAGAATGCCGATCGGGCCCGAGCCCTGAATCACCACCGTGTCGCCCCAGGAAAAGCCGCCGGCGCGGCTGGCGCGGTTGAAGGCGCGGATGCAGGAGGTGAGCGGCTCCGACAGCGCGCCGAGCCGCAGCGACATGTCGTCGGGCAACTTGTAGATCTTGGTGCCCGGCAGCATGTCGAGATCGACATAGACATATTCGGCCCAGCCGCCCCACATGTGCGGCGCCTTGTCGAAGCCGAGATAGCGGCCGTAATAGACCGGCGTCAGGCATTTGTGGATGCAGTAATAGCAACGGCCGCACGGCATCAGCGGCGGGATCATCACTTTTGATCCAACCTTGAGCGGCTTGCTCATGAAGTCCTCGGTGAATTCGTCGCCGCATTCGACGATGATGCCGCCGAGCTCGTGGCCGAGCGTGAGCGGCCACGGCAGCGGCTTCGGCCAGTGACCTTTGAGGATGTGCAGATCGGTGCCACAGACGCCGCACGCGCCGATCTTGATCAGCGCGGCCTTGCGGCCGACCTTCGGCCACGGCACGGTGCGGATGACGGGCTCCGAGCCCGGCCCTGCGTGGGTGCAGACGCGGATCTGGTCCATGGCTGTTTCCTCGATGCCCGTCTGTTATGATGGCGGTGCGGGCTGAGGCGAAGCGTATGTGAGATGCGCAGTGCTGCCAAGGTGCGCCCTTGTAGCTGCTACGGGCGCTTGCGGCTCATCCTTCGAGGCTCGCTTCGCTCGCACCTCAGGATGACGGTGGAGTGTGTGGCGGCGGCGCATGGCTGATCTCCAAGCCCACCCAAATGCCTTGAGCGTCAACAGTTGAGCGTGTACGGACGGCTCAAGTCCTTTCAGGTGCCCCTTTGAACCCCCTTCCACAAAATCCCGCCGCTGCGTCCGGCTCGTTCGCGGCGATGAAGTCGGTGCCGTACCGCCTCCAGTTCATCGCCTACGTGCTGGCGATGATGGCCGACAATATCGAGCATGTGATCAGCTACTGGGTGGTGTTCCAGAAATTCCATTCGCCGACGCTGGGAGGGTTTGCCGTGCTGTCGCACTGGCTGCCGTTCCTTTTGTTCTCGGTCGCGGTCGGCGGGCTCGCCGACCGGTTCGACCCGCGCCGCATCATCCAGTGCGGCATGCTGCTGTTCATCGCGGCTTCGGCGGGCTGGGGCTTTTTCTTCATCACCGATACGATCGAGATGTGGCACGCCATGCTGCTGCTGGTGATCCACGGCTGCGCCGGCGTGCTGTGGCAGACGCCGAACCAGCTGCTGCTCTACGACCTCGTCGGCCCCGCCGATTTGCCGAGCGCGGTGCGGCTCAATGCGATGGCGCGCTATCTCGGCATCCTGGTCGGGCCGGCGGTCGGCGGCATCATCATGCTGACGCTTGGCACCTCGCACGGCATCATCTTCAACACGCTGTTCTACCTGCCGATGCTGATCTGGCTGTTCTGGGCGCCGGTGCGCGACAACAGCATCGCCATCAGGCGCTTCGCCGTGCGCGGCCTTGCCGACATCGTGCTGACCATCCGCTCGATCGGCACCCAGCCGGTGCTAACGGCGATGACCTGGCTTGCCGGCCTCACCTCCTTCATGATCGGCAACGCCTATCACGCGCAGATGCCGGGCTTTGCCGGCGATCTCGGCCATGGCGATCCCGGCGTCTCCTACAGCGTGCTGCTGGCGGCGGATGCCGGCGGCGCCCTGCTCGCCGGCCTCGCGCTGGAATCCTGGGGACGGCTGAAGGGCACGCCGCGCACCGCGATCACGCTCGCGATGCTGTGGAGCGTGGCGCTGCTTGGTTTCGCGTCGGTGCGGATCTATCCGGTTGCAATCGTGTTGCTGTTCTTCGCGGGCTTCTTCGAGCTGTCGTTTAACACCATGGCGCAGGCGCTGGTGCAGCTGAACGCGCCACACGACATTCGCGGCCGTGTCGTCGGGCTTTATAATATGGCCGGGCTCGGCATGCGGGCCTTCAGCGGCATCACCGTCGGGGTGTTCGGCGCGGCGATCGGCATTCACTGGTCGCTGGGGCTGTCGGCCGCCGTTCTGCTGGCGCTGCTGCTGTGGTTGTATCGTCGGGGAGCAGGCCTGACCGGCCCGGTCTCGGCGCGCTGATCGTGCCAGACCGCCTGCCTGCCCGCCCCTTGATGTGGCTTTTCGCGCGTATTGCGTCTGTCCGTCATCGCCGCGCCCAATCCTAACGCGGCATTAACCCTGTACACCCTAGGGTCGTCCCGGACTCCGCCCGGGCGGGGGGTCGGGTGTTGAAAATGGCGTTGGCTAACAAAAAATTTCTTCCGGCCGCCGAGGAACGTCGGCGCTTCCAGCGGGTGAAAGTCCACCTGCTCGGCCGCTACATGCTGCCGGACCGCCGGGAATTCCCGTGCCAGGTGATCAACATGTCACCGGGCGGGCTTGCATTGCTCGCCCCCGGCATCGGCAATGTCGGCGACCGCGTGGTCGCCTATCTCGATCATATCGGCCGCGTCGAGGGCAAGATCACCCGGATCATCGACAATGGCTTCGCCATGACGGTCGGGGCGACGCCGCGCAAGCGCGACAAGCTCGCGGCACAGCTGACCTGGCTCGCCAACCGCGACATCCTCAATCTGCCGGAAGACCGCCGCCACGACCGTATCGTGCCGCGCAACCCGATCGCGGTGCTCACGCTCGAGGACGGCACCAAGATGACATGCCGCATTATCGACCTCTCGCTGTCCGGAGCCGCCATTGCCGCGGAGAACCGTCCGCCGCTGAAATCGACGGTTTTGCTCGGCCGGGTCCAGGGCCGCGTGGTCCGAAACCTCGAAGACGGCTTCGCGCTGGAGTTCTTGCACTCGCAGCCGATCGAGACACTCGAAGAGAGCGTTACCGCGCGGTAAAGCGCAAGAACGTCAAAACCACAGGATTTCCAGCCTCGAAGGCGGCCTCCGCGATGCCGATGCCGCCTTTTTTATGCCTGGTGGCGGGCCCCGCGCGCGTTAACGCGGGGCCCTTTGCGTGCGAAAATCGCGGTTCCGCCAGCGTTTCCGCGTTAACTCCTAAAATTTGAATCAATTGCAGTCATGTCAAATTTTATGCGTATTTGAATCAAGTATAGATCGTATTCGCCGCTCCTTTTACTTGTATTCGACTCGACTTGACTTGGCTGATTTAGCGGCAGCTCAAAAGCTCCATGCGCATTGTGGTCCCAACAAGAAACGGGGGCTGCAATGTTGGACTTCAGGGGACAGGGGAAGGGCTTGGCGCTGGCCGTCATGCTCTTCGGGATCGGCGCGACAGCGCAGGCCGGTGAAAGCCGCCTGCTCTACGCGAGCCTCGGCGACACCACGCGTGCGCCGATCGGCTGGGTCGAGTTCTGTGCGGACAATGCCGCGCAGTGCCAGGGCACACCGACGCAGCCGCGCGACATCGTGATGTCGCAGGCCGCATGGCGCGACCTCGTCAAGGTCAATCGCTGGGTCAACGAGACCGTCAAGCCTTTGACCGACCAGGAGCACTGGGGCGTGATCGAGAAGTGGTCGCTGCCGACCGACGGTTACGGCGACTGTGAAGACTACGTGTTGTTGAAGCGCAAGATGCTGATCGATGCCGGATGGCCGCGCGAGGCCCTGCTCATCACCGTCGTGCGCGACAAGAAGGGCGAAGGGCACGCGGTGCTGACGGTGAAGACCGACAAGGGCGAGTTCGTTCTCGACAATCAGAACGAGAGCGTCGTTGCCTGGACGGAGACCGGCTACCGCTTCGTCAAGCGCCAGTCACAGAGCGATCCCAACGTCTGGGTCTCGCTGGGCGATACCAGGCCGGCGGTTTCCACCGCCAGCGCAAGAGATCAGTAGGAACGAGACAACAGGTTACGCGACCCGGTCACATCCCCACCCCTCCCCGTCCCAGACCGGTTCGCGCGCGGCCAGGCTTCCCCCAAAGCCTGGCCGCAACTTTTTTGTGGATGCGCGGTCAGCCCTGTGACGACCACGGCACGCGCGCGGCGGTGAAATCGCGCCATGTGCCTCGCAAGGCAGGCTGCCCCCCCCCCGATGCGCGCCCCTGCCAGCCGGCGATCGCCGCCG